>Ga0209512_1000041_pt1 | contig 327467 bp, 281 predicted proteins | sample frozenSSSSmetaG_FD_184142 | JGI IMG/M metagenome (GOLD analysis project Ga0209512, IMG submission 184142) | Glacier valley bacterial and archeal communities from Borup Fiord, Nunavut, Canada, to study Microbial Dark Matter (Phase II) -... | ecosystem: Environmental > Aquatic > Freshwater > Ice...
AATCGTTTTATAACCAGAAACGACGGCATTCAACATCGGGTAATATTTCGCCTGTAGAATATGAAGCGAGACAACAAAATATCTCTAACTAAGTGTCGCAGTTTATTGGACCATTACAAATTGTCATCCAAAGAACACCAGGTGCTCTTTCTACTTGAACGCCACTTGTTGTGGTTCTATATGTTAGTCCGCATGAGTAGACTGGGTTTGATAGTACATTGGGTGTAAATATTGCATATACATCACCATGCCCAGTTCTGGCTGATCTTGTGATTAGACCTGGATGTCCTTCACGATGCAGTTTTCTTCCGATTGATTGTGTAGTGCTGTAATCTGTTGAGTGAACTAATTCAGGGTGTGATTTAATTTCAGGTCGCAGATCAATTAGAAGCGAATCACATTGCACCATGTAGATTTTTCGTTGTATCTCTACCCCTGGCTTATTGAAGCCAGCATCCTCAAGTAAGCCATATTGCCAGTGATAAACTGTTTCATACACTGTAGTTTCTATAGAGTCTGCTCCATACCAAACGCCAAAAGATCCATCAGAGAATCTGCTTTGTGAGGAGTTCAGGAATGGATAGCCAATCGCAACATTCCATTCGGCTTCTTCAAATGGTCGGTTAATCACTGGCTGATGAGAATTGAATAGCTTGGGTTGTGTTTCCATCTCCAGAAGCTGGGCAGCTTGCCAAGCTTCTGGGTCTTCGGTCAGGTCGTCAAATAAATCTTCAGACTTTCTTAACGAGACAATATTTCTCGCCACATTCTGATGAATATCGGTCAGGTATAGCGCTGAAAATAATGCATCCACTAGTTGCCGCGGGCACGATCTAAGTAGCTACGCACATACAACAAGCCAGAGAAACCCATTTCTGCAATTGCCTCAATAGGGGTATTTCCATGCAACGCCCTGTTTTTGGTTTTCATCCAAGTGTATGCCAACTCAGGATTGCTTGGGAAAAGTAAACGCAAGTCTTTATGGATGGCAAGTAAGTTGCCGGCACGATCCAACATATCTCTGCTAGCAGAAATGGCTTCACCTTTTTTATACCTTGTAAGCGCAGCTCGGTTGTCGGTAGACAAACCAAGGGCGGCAAGTTTTTCTTCAGTGGTTAAATTCCAAAGCTCAAACATTTTGAGTAGCATAGGCGTGATTTTTGAACGATCGATCTCCGTTTTTTTGCCTGCTGATGCTATTTGTCTGGTGGTCATCATAGCCTCCGTTTGTATAAGTGCAACATAATAAGTTATATATACTACACTTTAAGTATGAAAAATCAAGTCCAATTACCCTGATACAATTACTTGTAACTATTTTTATCTCATTAAAAGTATAAAAAATGGCCGAAGAGGCAGGCAAACGAGGGGCAACTGGTGCAAGCAAGAAAAGCATATTGTCGATTATGCTTAAAAACCGGAAACCTAGTAAAGCATGAGGTCAGGTCTTTCATTATCATATTTCACCACTTTTTAGTCGCTCATGATTCAACACAAGCCTGCTAACAGTTGTGTAATGTATACCAAAAATAAGCAGCAATCTGTATGTTGCTCGGACAAGTAAGCTTAGCTTTAGCTGGCTTCGTCTGCATTTTTTCAGCAAACGCTGAATGTGATAATGAAAGACTGGACCCCATAACTTTGGGCAACGCACTCTATACTTTTAAGACTTAATTCACTAGATCGTAAGGGTATTCATCCACAAATACGCTTGCACATTACACCGGAATTCTACCGGCATGACGCTACCTTACTCATTTTATCAATACGTGTTAAATGCCAGTGTGCAGCGGCATGGCGCGGCGCTATTGTGACCATGCTCCAGACAATGATTGGTGTGGAGTTTTTGATATCGCTATCGACTCTCTCGTGTGTGCCATAGTCGCAACACGTAAATCGTCGAAGCTTGGATTTCGTAACGCATTTCATAATGCCCCACGAGAATTTTCCTCACCTCCCGAGGTTCAAACTCTTCGAGCTTTTCACCAATACGGGGATTTGCAATCAGGTTGGTTGGTGCAGCAGACAATGATTGAACTGTTCGTGCCGCTGCCAACTGATTTACTGGCGCAAGAAATTAATGAAAACGCACCAAATCTGACAGCGCCTTGCTTGTCCACTTAACATCCATCATTTAGCGAGGAATTGGCAGTTGTTGCAATTTACCAAGGCTGTCAGCCCATGCCTGTACAGATTGATGGTCAATTACTTGTTCGGTGTCCACGTCGGCTAAAGCTTCGCGGGTTAGGCGACTGCGTGCTTCCTCTTGGTCAATCCACCCTGCCAACGCTTGCTTAACTATCCAACCACGCGAGCGTTCGAGGCGTACAGCCATCAAATCTATTTTATTTGCCAGCTCTAACGGTACGTGTGCGGTTAATACTTTAGTTTGTACATGAGCCATAACACTTTCCTTCATATTTAATTCAAATTCAATCGTAGTGACTAAAATTGATTAAATCAAGGGCAGTTATTTAGTGTCACCTTATCATTACGTCTCCCGACCACGGTAATAATTGCTTTGATAAGCAATAATAATGGGGGACAGACTGAGCTAACCCTTAACCGGCGCGTTAATTGTTATGACAACGTAGTGGCGGAATCATTTTTTAGCAGTTTAAAAAAGGAAATAATCCGCAAACATATGTGTCTTACGAGGGATAAAGCACTCGCCGATATTTTTGATTATATTGAAGTGTTTTATAATAAAGCCAGACGTCACTCACACCTCGATGGAATGAGCCCTGAAGCATTTGAAGAAGTCTGGATTTGAAGAAGTCTGGCGCAAGCTAGGCTAGGTTCTACCAAATCGTGGGAAGTCCAATGACGAGTACAACAATGTCGGAGAATGGATGGAGAAAGCAGTCAAGGCTGCTGGAAAATAGCGCAATGTGTATCATCTGAAAAAACAGAATTGGTATGAGCCAATTCACGCAACAACGGCTGAAGTATATAACTTACAGGGGGTTATATGGCGGACCAGATTGTTCTTGTATTCGTTCACGGCTGGAGCGTAACCAACACTGATACCTATGGCGGCTTGCCGAGCGCACTGGCCAAAAATTCTCCGGCTGGTCTCAACATCAAGGTTGCTCACCTCTATCTCGGCAAGTATGTCAGCTTTGAGGATGAGGTGAATGTCGACGACCTCGCTCGCGGGATGCAGTGTGCCATCAACGCCGAGATTCTGCCGAAGTTAAAAAAGGGTGAGCGATTCGCTTGCATTACACATTCCACTGGCGGCCCCGTCGTTCGCAAATGGATTGATGTTTACTTTAAGGGGCAACTAGATAAGTGTCCGCTACAACATCTGGTGATGTTGGCTCCTGCCAATCATGGCTCTGCGCTGGCGCAACTCGGCAAGGGACGCCTGTCGAGAATGAAATTCTTTGCAGAAGGCGTTCAGCCGGGCACTAAAGTGCTCGACTGGCTTGAGCTCGGGAGCGATCAAAGCTGGGAGCTCAATCTATCGTGGCTAGATTACGCCTGTGTTGATGCGGAGCTGTATTCTTTTGTGCTTACCGGCCAGACCATTGATCGCAGTTTTTATGACAACCTTAACTCTTACACCGGCGAAGAAGGTTCTGATGGCGTAGTTCGAGCGGCGGCGGCAAATATGAATTACGGCTTGATGCGCCTTTCACAGCAAGATGGTGGATTTGAACTCGCCAAACACACTCTATCGGAGAAGTCTGCCTTTGGCATCCTTCCGGGCCATTCGCACTCGGGGGAGGATATGGGGATTATGCGTAGCGTAAAGCCCGATGATGACTTATCTCATCCCACAGTGCGCTGGGTCTTGCGTTGCCTCTCTATTAAAGACGCAACGTCGTACCATGCATTGGTCAAAGAACTGAGTGACCTGACGGCTAAGACACAGAAAGCCGAGCATGAGACAACAGCTAAGGAGCTTTTTCTTTTCGAGCGCAAGTTTGTGACTAATCGCTACTGCATGTTTATTTTCAGAATTGTCGACGACCGTAACAACAGCCTAGTTGACTATGATGTGATTTTTACTGCTGGGCCAGATTACAATGCAAATCATCTGCCCCCCGGATTTTTTGTTGATCGTCAGCGCAACGAGCTTGATCCAGGAAAACTTACCTACTATGTTGATTACGATATCATGGCTAAATGGCTCACAAGGCCAGAACTCGGTGACAAGTTTGGTTTTAAGATTGCGGCACGTCCTTCTTCAGGATTTTCCTTTTACACTGTGGCAGAGTATCAGGGGACTTTTGCCGACCTTAAGCAGTATTTCGAACCTAATCAAACGCTCATGATAGAAGTTCAGCTCAAGCGCCATGTGATGGAGGGTGTTTTTCGCTTAACCAATAGCCTTGTGCCGGAAAGCTTCAAAAATCAACCGAAAGGTAAGGAATTACCCTAATTTTAGACGCTTCTGATAGCATTAAAATTGATTTAAAGAACAGCACTAATCTATTGCTGCACTGACGCGTTGCTTCGCAGCTTATCCATGGATGAAATAAACAATTTCATACTAAACGATGGACTATACCTCTAAAGTAAATAATGGAGGACAGACCACGATCCCGCCTTACATTGTCTTCGAGCTCAATTTCACCCCTCGCCCCAATTATTCTTTTAATCGTGGTCTGTCCATTATTATTCATGTGCCCACTATTATTCATGCCCGTTGAGCTAATCCCGCAAAAGTCTTTGTTTTAGGATATTTGCGGGCTAGACAGAAGGTTCAGGTCGCTCAAAATGCGCTGGGTTGAAATTGGGCTATACGGCAAAAACAACAAAAGAGATCGTTAAAAAATCGTGCTCACCTTTGTATAAATTAAACACAATCACCCATTGCTGAAGAATATCTATGCCAACAGTCTTTATCATTTTGTTGGCATACTAAAATATTTTCGTCTATGTTTTTTGACTCTTTTACATTTTGTACATTTACTTTTTTTTCTAAAATTCTAGATATTTCGATTTCATTGGTTGATTTCATTTTTATTTACTCACAAATAGTTGGTACGTTTAAATTTTATGGCTCTTGGTTAGATAAGTCTAATGAATTGTTTTTAAGCATATGATAAGCATTACAAATCAGTAATGAATGCTATTTAAGCCTCAGACTAGGCCTTATGAGCGCTGTTCTTCAAGTGGATCAAACAGCATCAGCGGATCAAATGCATATACGGCATCTTCGAGAATGTTGTAAAAAATAAGGATTGCTATTACCTTTATTTAGTGGCAATCGTGAAGAAAAGGTTCAAAACAGTAGCTTAGTTCTTCACAATATTGCAGATTCCGAATCAGACTCTTTTTGAAACCATAATCATTAGAGGGGGCAACAAAGTGTATTTCCTTCATGATTTTACTTAGCCATCATTCATGAACAGCAATAGTGCTAAGTTTGTGCGTGGGCTCATACTGAATTCACCCGAACAAGACATGTTGTCAGTTCAAAGTTTAAATTTTGGAGAATTATTATGTGGACTACACCAGCAGCTACAGAAATGCGTTTTGGCTTTGAAGTAACAATGTACGTAATGAACAAGTAATAAGCATTACCAAACAAATAGCCTAGTCAGCAATGACTAGGTTTTTTTTGTACCTAAAATTAGCTATCAATTTTAGTTGTTCAGGTCATCATGACCGTCGGCTTGGGGTCGGCAGTGAAGATTCTTTAGGCCTGTTTTGCTTTAAAGCTTCTCAGGCTGCCTTAAGCCCACTTCCAGTTCGTAATCCTCGGCAATGTCTGGATCGATTAAGGCCAGCTGCGCGCTGACTTGCTTAACCTGCTGTTCATCGCCTTGCGATTTGGCCAACAGACCCAATTGGTATATCGCGCTCGAGTGCTTAGGAGCCAAGCTCAACACCTTTGCGTAGCTTTTTTTAGCGATCTCAAATTCTAGTAAGCCTTGCTGCGCCAAGCCTAAGTGCATCCACGCTTCGGCATTATCTTTCTCTACGCTCACCCAAGTTTTGGAGATGATTTCCAAGGCGCTCCATGCGCCGGTTTTAAGAGGTTGCACGGCTTGCATAAAAAACGGCCGCTCGTTTTCTGGCACATCCCAAAATGCCGACTCCATGGGCGTGGTCAGCAAGATGTCGGGTTGTTTGAGTAAGTCTTGCACCCATTTCATCGGCAGGCTGTAGTAATACGCATTTTTGCCCGGGCTTTTAAAAGTGGTGAAGCCTACCAAGCGGCCTTGGTAATCCAATAAGGCTCCACCGCTTGCGCCCATACTAAAGCCAGAGGTGGTGCGTATCAACACACTGTCATCAAATGGAATCAGCGCTTTTACCGTGCCAAACGATTCGGTTGGGCGCGGACTGTTTCCCGAAAAGCCCAGTGCGACGATATGCTGCTCGTATTGCAATGCCGTGCTGTCGGCATGCGGTAACGGTTTGAGCGGCAAATCGTCAAACTTTAAAATGCATAAATCGTGACGCCAATCGGCTTTCATGGCAATAGGCGCGTAACTGTTGCCTAATTTACTCACGCTAATGCCACGCGCATTGGCCACCACATGGCAATTGGTTGCGATGTGGTTTTCTGCAACAACGACACCTGAGCCGATGCCGGTTTCGCCATTTTTATCTTGCACACGCACTTTGGCGACCGAATGACTTAAGGCCAAAATGAATTCCGGCTTGGGGGTTTGGTCGGCCTGCGCAGGCCCGCTGATTAGCAAGCTAACGAGCGACGCGCACAAGGCAAGGTAAGGTTTAGTGTGGCTAAGCATGAGGGGCGCCATATAGTGATTGCATACCCTTATTCTGAGGACACTTTTGTCATAAAGTTCTAAAAAGAACAGGCGCTTGCGGGGGACGTTAAATTAATAATGCTAAACGAGGCTTGTCCTTTGGTAGCCCCCCATTATCAATTGCAGCTAAAAGTAGAAACTAAACTGCCAAAGCTAACTTTTGCTTCGGGGTCATGCCAGCCAATGCCATGTTGGGACGTTCGTGATTGCATGTCCACGGCCAGTCTGCAGCAAATTGCTGGTCTTTCCAGCATGCATAACCAGCTTCAGCTGGTATATTCTGCGCGGAAGACCTTTACGGTCTCAACAACGCTTTCAAACAAGTAGTGTGCTAGCCAATCATATCTCAGCGTTGTGTTATATCTTTCGGCATAAGCTTTGTGTTGTGGATTGCCAGGCTCAATGAATCAATCCTGATGCCGCGTTTTTTTAACCTATCCAGAGGCAAGAATGGGCGGCAGGGCTACGCTGACTAGGCAAGTCGTAGTATCAATGCATGGTTAAACGGGGTTGTAACGATTAATCTCTTCATCTTCCATTTTCTGGAAATTAGCGAGCAAGAACTCAGCGCTTATCAAGCGCTGCCAGATCAAGTACGAATCAATACAATTGATCAGTTTTTTAGTCCGCTAAAGTCCTATTCAATTGACGACTAATTAACTGACATGTTTTTAAACCAATGCATGACCACAGATTAAAACTCTTCCCAGTCTCCATCTTTAACATCAGCTACCACATTAATTTTTGCTGGCTTGGCAATTACTGGTCTGGCTGCCACTGCTGGTGCAACTGGGCTACTTGCCAATTTCCTCATCGAACTGTTGGCTGCACGTTTATCTTGAATGCCATTAGTTTCGAGCTTAAACACACTAATCACGTCCGTTAAGGCATTGGCTTGATCCACAAGGGATTCAGCAGCAGCGGCAGCTTGTTCTACCAGGGCAGCATTTTGCTGTGTCACTTCATCCATGCTCGTTACTGCGGTATTGACCTGATCAATGCCCTGGCTTTGTTCTATAGAGGCGGCGGCAATTTCACTAATAATGTCAGCGACACGTTTGACTGAAGTCACCACCTCTTCCATGGTCTTACCTGCGTTTTCGACCTGCCTGGTGCCATCGGTGGTCTTGCTTACAGAATCAGTGATGAGTTCTTTAATTTCTTTAGCGGCACTGGCTGAGCGCTGGGCGAGATTGCGTACTTCACCTGCCACCACAGCAAAGCCGCGGCCTTGTTCGCCGGCACGGGCAGCTTCTACCGCTGCATTGAGGGCGAGAATGTTGGTCTGAAAAGCGATACCATCAATCACACTGATAATGTCCTCGATCTTCTTGGCGCTGGTGTTAATGGCTCCCATGGTGTTGACCACGTCGGCCACAACTTCGCCACCCTTGACCGCAATACCAGATGCCGTAAGTGCCAGTTGATTCGCTTGCTTGGCATTTTCTGCATTGTGTTTCACCACAGAAGCCAGCTCTTCCATGCTGGCAGAAGTTTCTTCCAGACTGGAGGCTTGCTGTTCAGTACGAGCGGACAGGTCGCTATTACCTGAGGAAATTTCACCTGCCGCTGTAGTAATGGTTTCTATCGCTTCTTTTACGGCAATAATCGGTGCAACGATTGTTTCCAGGGTCGCATTGACACCTTCGACCACTTTACGGAAATCTCCTTGGTGTTGCGTGGCATCAGCGCGCGTGGTGATGCGTCCTTCTCTTGCCGCGTCTGCCAGCATATTAGCATCGCTCACCAATCTATTAACCGCATCAACGCACTGGTTGAGGTTGTTTTTGATGGTATTGAAGTCACCATAGTAGGTGTCTGTAATTTTGACGGGAATATCACCATTGGAGATATGTTCAACATATTTAGCTGCCACATTGAGTGGACCAATCACTGAATCCAGGGTTGCATTGACGCCATCAACCACTCTACGATAATCACCCCAATGTTTGCTGGCATCTGCACGGGTGGATAACCGGCCTTCAGCCGCCGCCGCTGCCAGCATGTCAGCATCGTTAACCAGTGAATTAAGGGCGCGCACACATGAATTCAAATTCTCTTTAATGATATTGAAGTCGCCGTTGTATTGGTCTTTAATTTCAGCGGGAATGACGCCTTTAGCAAATTTGTCCACATAATCAGCAGCCACATGCAATGGGCCAATCACGGCATCCAGGCAATTGTTAACCCCTTCAATTACCATGCGGAAATCACCCTGATGTTGCGTAGCGTCTGCACGGGTAGCAAGGCGGCCTTCAATGGCGGATTTTTCAAGGTTAATGGCTTCTGCCACCATATTATTCACAGCATCAATACAAGTATTAAGGTTGTGCTTAATGGCATTAAAATCGCCGCTGTAGCTATCAGTTATTTTAGGTGGAATGTCACCTTTAGAAATGCGATCGACATAATTAGCAGCTACATTCAACGGGCCGATTACGGCATCAAGGCAATTATTAACGCCTTCAACCACTTTGCGGAAATCGCCCTGATGTTGCGTGGCGTCGGCACGGGTAGCAAGGCGGCCATCCATAGCAGCCTGTGCAAGCATTGCTGCATCTGCGACCAGTAATTTAATTTTATGCTGCATAGTGTTCATAGCCGCCATGGCACTGCTGCGGTCATTAGCCGCCAACGCAATGACGAAATCTAGGTCGCCTGCGGCAATACGACTGGCGGCTTTGTTAATCTCATCCGGTTCGCCACCCAGGGCCTGACCAATGAAGCGAACTAAAGCAAAGCCGAGCCAGAACAGAATAGCAATGGCCGCAACTAGTACGCCTAGCGAAACCATGCGCGTAGTTTCATAGCGCTGGTTACCTGCCTGGTATTCTTCACGGGCGACATCGAGTTGCAATTTGGTCAAGGCATCCACATCAGCACTGGCATAGGCATAGAGTACACGCGCCTGCACAGCATGACTTTTTGTTTCTGCATGATTGTTTGTTCTCAGTGTTATCACGGCCGGTTTCAAGCCGATATTCACAAACTTGCCGCGGCTTTCGGCAAACTTAGCCGCCAATATTTTTTCTTCTGGCGTCAGCTCGGTTGCCATGTACCCCTTCCATAGCCCGCTGATGACCTCCATGTTATGTTCAATAGCATCAGCAGACTTTGCAGCAATCTCCGGATTCATGACCAGCACAGCTTCCTTGCCTGATGCGTCGATTTCTACTTCGCTAAGCGCGGTTCTTAACAGCGTCCGGTTTTCCAGCATGAGTTTGGTGATTTTACCCAAATCCCCCAATGGCACCATGCGATCCGCATAGACGCTACGCAGGCTATCTTTTGAGGCGGATAGCCCATACAGGCCCAATCCTGTCAGCATCGCCGTTACCACAATCGCCAGCCCAACCATGACCACCAAACGTTGACTTACACTAAGTTTCAACATAACTTTTTCCTCAAAAAAATTCATTAACCCTATTGATTAAAACGCCTACCGACCTACTCGCCTATTCGATCACGCCGATACACTGCAATTTGAAAATAGCCACTCCTAAAATTCAATGCCGTAAGATACAAAAAAATAGTGCAAACTGCGGCCTGTTGCACTGGGGTAATTGCAGATCGTGTTCGGCCAGCTTTATATGAGCAACTTCGCCTCTCATGCTGACCAGTGCTTTACGCGCACCACGCTTGGTAAAAACCGGCGCCGTGCGCACCGCATAGTCATGCGCATTGGCTGCCGTATTGGCAAGCCAGCAACGTACTTCGCCATCCTTAATTAAAATAGCAGCTACAACCATCCTAATCAGACTAGTAAACGTCTCAGCAGAGAACATGGTGCTGTCAAAGCGAGCCATCACCAGCGCCTCCCTTTAGCGAGGTTAATCTGAGCATGCGGGAGAGGAGGTTGTGCAGACGTCGTCGTGCCATCAGTGAGGCTATAGCTGATGAATAATGGAAAATAATTTCCAGTGGAAGCGAAAAAATAAACTAGCAATCCGAACATTTATGCCACTTTCCTTGTTATGAAAATCATCATTTCTTGCCGCGGTTAGCGTGGCCATTTTTGTTTAAATGGTGCTAATTTACGCAGTGCGAAAAATAAAACGTCGCAGGTGCGGGGCCGCAGAGACTTAATGCCGGGTTCAGGGGAAGAATTACAGCTACTTAAAAATTAAAGATACTTAAAAAGTAAAGATACTTAAAATTATAATTAATTGTATCTTAATAACATTGATATGTAACCAATTGTGTATTAAGCGATGGATTTATATGCCATTTTTGAGATTTAAGGTCTTGCCGGAGTTAACGCTGTTCAATGCAGGTTCAATCAGCCTCATGTGCCGACTACGTGCCGTTTTGTCTAGCGCCCGTTTTTATCATCCTGGGGGCAGCCAATACCGCTAGTCATATGAACGGGTTAGACTTAAATGCTTAACCCTTTTTATAGGCTGTTATACGGTAGCTATCGATGAAAACCTGATGGAAAACTGCACATTTGCTAGCGCAGCCCGCATTTGGGTTCATTAGTGCAGATAAGCACCAGCGTCACGACAAGGGAGACGGCTTTGGTGCGATAATAAATCATGATTTCTGTTCACAACCCCAGCTCTAATTTACCTGCTGCGAATGCTGCTGACATTGCCTTATGGATTGAATCTTCAGCGCAGCGTTTCTCGCCTGGCGAAGTCGAACTGATACGCGCGGCCTGCGACTTAGCGGCCCCGCTCTATTCCGGCCATGCCGAGCTCACCGGCGCGCCATTGCTAGCACATGCATTAGGCGCGGCGACTATCCTTATTGATATGAATATGGATGTAGAAACCATTGCCGCGACTATTTTGCATGCAGTACCGGAGTATGTCGACGACTGGCGCGCCGTGCTGGAAACTCGTTTTGGTGCGAGTATTGCCGGCCTGGTCGAAGGCATTTCGCGTATGGAGCAGATTCAGGAGTTCAGCGAGACTGAAGGCCTGCACGACCCGGAACGAAAAAATGCTGACCACGCGCAGCAGATAGAAAGCCTGCGTAAAATGCTGCTGGCCATGGTGGAAGACATCCGCGTGGTGTTAATCAAACTAGCTGAGCGCACACAAACCTTACGCCGCTTGTCTGGCGCCAGCCAAGAACTGCAGACGCGGATTGCGCAGGAAAGCCTGGGGATCTTTGCACCACTAGCCAACCGCCTCGGCGTGTGGCAGATCAAATGGGAGCTGGAAGACCTGTCGCTGCGCTATCTGGAACCGCAGCGTTATAAAGACGTTGCGAGAATGCTGGATGAGCGCCGCGTCGACCGCGAACAATACATCATTGATGTCGTCAGCCAGCTCAAAGACGAGTTGGGCCAGGCCGGCATCAACAGTGAAGTCAGCGGACGGCCCAAACACATTTACAGCATCATCAAAAAGATGAAGAGCAAGCAGCTGGATTTTAGCGAGCTTTATGATGTGCGTGCGGTGCGGATTTTGGTCGACGACATCAAGGACTGCTATGCCGCGCTGGGTATGATTCATAACCTGTGGCAGCCGATACCCGGCGAGTTCGATGACTACATCGCGCGCCCGAAGAGCAACAACTATCGCTCGCTGCATACGGCCGTCAGCGGACCGCGCGGTTTGGCACTGGAGGTGCAGATCCGGACTTTCGAGATGCATCAGTATTCCGAGCTTGGGGTCGCGGCTCACTGGCGCTACAAGGAGGGCGGCAAGTCAGATGCCAAATTTGACGAAAAAATTGCCTGGCTGCGGCAGATACTCGCCTGGAAGGACGAGGTAGCGGACAGCGGTGATCTGCTCGAACAATTCAACAGCGAGCTGTTTCAGGACAAGGTCTACGTGCTGACACCGCAGGGCAAGGTCATCGACTTGCCTAAGGGTGCAACACCGATTGATTTTGCTTACACCGTGCATACGGATCTGGGGCACCGCACCCGCGGCGCCAAGGTAAATGGCAGCATTGTGCCGCTCAACACCAAACTGCAAAATGGTCAACGCGTCGAAATCCTGACTGCAAAGCTGGGTTCGCCTAGCCGCGATTGGCTCAATGCCGCACTTGGTTTCCTGCAAAGCCCGGGCGCACGCGCCAAGGTCAGGCACTGGTTCAAGTACCAGAATTTTGATGAAAACGTAGCACAGGGTCGGGCGAAGCTCGATCGTGAGTTGCACCGCGCTGGCGTCGGCGCCATCAATCAGGAAAAAATCGCGCAGAAACTGCAATTTCAGAAGCTGGAAGATTTTCTGGCCGCCATTGGCCGCGGCGATGTCAGCGAACATCAAATTGTGCTCGCCATTCAGGAAGAACAGGCGCCGAAGCCGAAAGAAGTCGCCAAACCAGCGCCGACTAAACGCTCGCCGCTACAAGCGGAAACTGGCGTCGTCATCGAAGGCGTCGGCAACTTGCAAACGAACAGCGCTAAATGCTGCAAACCGATGCCGGCAGATGCGATTGTTGGCTACTTGACCTGTGACCACGGCGTAACTATCCATCGCCAAAGTTGCGCCTTCATCCTGCGACTACCGCAGAGCCGGCATAATCGCCTGCTTAACGCGCACTGGGGTCATCAGCAAAATACACAAGTCGATATTGAAGTCGAAGCGCATGACCGCCAAGGTCTGCTGCGCGATATCAGCGATCTATTCGTGCGTGAACAGGTCAATGCCAGCAAGGCCAATACACTGACTAGAAACCATCTGGCATTAATGCAGTTTTCAATCGAGATTGCCGACCTAGGGCAACTCAAGCAACTGTTGGCGCTGATTCAACAAGTGCCGCAGGTCATTGCCGCCAGACGACGTCTTTAGCGTCTAGTCACGCATCGGCTAGGCCGGGCATGCTGCCGACGCAATACAGCATATTGATCGTTATGCGGCTTTCACCAGACGCAGCACATGCGCGACCATAGAATTGGCCAGTTCTGTTTCACCGACAAATACGGTGGCACCGGCCTCTTGCTGGATTAGCGCAGCTTCTTGGATATTATGACTGCGGACGACAATTTGAATTTCAGGATTAAGCTGGCGGGCAATTTTGGTCATCAGGCGCACATGAATCGTTTCCGGTGTGGCGATAACCAATGCTTTAGCGCCTTTTATATGTGCCTGCACCAGTACTCCGGGCTCGGTCGCATCACCCCATACCGCCGGAATACCTTGGCTACGCAGCAATTCAACGAACGCTTTATTCTCTTCGGCCACTACAAAGGCTATGCCTTGCGCCGTCAGTGCATCGGCAATGCGCTTGCCTACACGCCCCCAACCGACTAGCACGACCTGCTTGGAAAGATATTTGGCATCGGTTGTCGCGGGAAATTCCTTGAGTGGATTCTCCGCCGGCTCTAACCGTTGCACCAGCCTGGGCCGTTTTAGCAGCCATTTTTGCAGATACTCAGCACCGCTAAATACAAACGGATTGAGCGAAATTGAAATCAGTGCACCGGCTAAAATCAGGCTTTGCCCCTCTTTTGGCAGCAAACCCAGGACTACACCGAGGCCAGCAAGAATGAACGAAAACTCACCAATCTGCGCCAAACTGGCAGATACGGTAAGCGCGGTTTTTATCGGGTAGCGCAATAGCAATACAAAAATCAGCGCCGCCAGAGATTTTCCGAAAACAATAATGGCAACGGTGATGAGCACATGCAGCGGCTTTTCAATCAAGACCTGCGGGTCAAACAACATACCCACAGATACAAAAAACAACACCGCAAACGCGTCCTGTAACGGCAAAGTTCGCTCTGCCGCACGTTGACTGAACTCTGACTCACGCAACACCATCCCTGCAAAAAAAGCACCGAGCGCAAATGAAACGCCAAACAAGGCCGCAGAACCATAAGCAATACTGACAGCAGCACTGACTACGCACAGCGTGAATAACTCGCGCGATCCGGTTTTAGTCACATGCCACAAGATCCACGGAAAAAGACGGCGGCCCACAATCAGCATGAAGGCGATAAATCCACCCACCTCTGCCAAGGTAATGACTACGGTTAATAGCATGCTCCGGCTGGCGCCGCCGGTTGATATAGTACCGCCTAATGTCGGCGCAAGCACCGGCAGCAGCAATAGCACCAACACCACAACAAGATCCTCGACCACAAGCCAGCCAATGGCGATACGCCCATTGGCGGAGTCGACGATGCCGCGACTTTCCAACGCTTTTAATAGCACCACGGTACTGGCACATGACAAAGATAAACCGAATACCAGCCCCGCACCTAAAGACCAGCCCCAGAGCCATGACACGGCCAAACCGAGTAAGGTGGCAACAGTCATTTGAATAATGGCGCCGGGCACGGCTATTTTGCGCACCGCAAATAGATCATTCACTGAAAAATGCAAACCGACGCCGAACATGAGCAACATCACGCCTATTTCTGCCAACTGGCTGGCTATGGCAGCATCGGCAACAAAGCCCGGCGTAGTGGGCCCAATCAGAATGCCGGCAACCAGATAACCCACCAGGGCCGGCAAGCCCAAACGCGCGGCGATATAACCAAAAATCAGCGCTAAGCCAAATCCAGCAGCGAGGGTTGTTATCAAACTAACGGTATGCGGCATCAGTTTTCCATGAAGTGAATTTATTCAAACAGTAGGGTATGACAGGAGTGGTACTCGCCAGCTCGTAACCATAAAGCCGTGAGTTGCGATGATTTAGCATGGTTGCTATCGAGCGAAATGTCTTTCAACCACAGACATAATATAACACTGTAATGCCGCTATGATGAATAAAGCGCCGGCTACAGGCGCTATGAACGGTGTATATACCGAGCTTGCAAACTGGGGTGTGTGCCTGCAAGCGCAAACTGATTATGCGCTTAAGTTAAAGGCAGTAAGCCGCGCCGATTAGCTCATAACCTCCCGCAAGCTTATTTGTTTAGACCTGCTGACGATGCAGCGCAATCGGAATACGTCTGCTGCCAAAATGACCGGCTTGTTCTGCAAATCTGCCCGCAACCTTATTACCGCAATCCGGACAGCACGCATCCTTAGTCAGTCGATAGTGTTTGATTTCATACCAGTCACGCACTATGAGCTCGGCTTTGCATGCCGGGCAATAGGTGGTGTCGCCGGCAATATTATGCACATTACCGGTATAGACATAATGCAAGCCGGCCTGCAGCGCAATTTCGCGTGCCAGTTGCAAGGTCGTCACTGGCGTCGCCGCAATATCCAGCATTTTGTAATCCGGGTGAAACGCGGTGAAGTGCAGCGGCACATCCAGCCCCAGATTGTGCTTGATCCAATGACACATGGCGCTGATTTCGGCAGGGGCGTCATTTTTACCCGGAATCAGTAAAGTGGTGATTTCGAACCAGACCGCAGTTTCATGCTTGAGATAGCGCAAGGTATCGAGCACCGGCTGCAAATGCGCGCCGGTTAACTTAAAATAAAAATCTTCGGTGAACGCTTTGAGATCGACATTGGCAGCATCAATTTTTGCATAGAAATCGCGTCTAGGCTGATCATGCATATAGCCGGCAGTCACGGCCACAGTCTTAATGCCGCGCGCATGACAGGCGTCGGCGACATCCATCGCATACTCAGCAAAAATGACCGGATCATTATAAGTAAAGGCAACACTGTTGCAGCCATAGTGCTCGGCGGCAGCGGCGATTGTGGCGGGCGACGCCTGATCCATAAGCTGATGCATACCCTTAGACTTGCTGATATCCCAGTTTTGGCAGAATTTACAAGCCAGATTGCAACCCGCTGTGCCAAAAGAAAACACGCTGCTGCCCGGATAAAAATGGTTAAGCGGTTTCTTTTCTATTGGGTCGATACAAAATCCGGACGAGCGACCATAAGTGGTGAGCAGCATTTTTTCACCTTGGCGCATGCGCACAAAACAGGCGCCGCGCTGGCCGTCATGCAGTTTGCAATCACGCGGGCACAGGTCACATTGCATGCGGCCATCATCCAGCATGTGCCAGTAACGACCGGCATAATTCGAATTTTCAACTGCAGCCTGTGCTGACATATCGGTATTAATCATGGTGCGACTCCTTCGCAACAACTTTATGCTGACTGTATAGCCTGCTCTTTGTGTTTACTCACCGTGTAGCGCATGAGCTTGACCTCCTCATGCCAGAACTTTGCGTCTAAACCCGCCTTATGCTTAAGATGCGCCATAAAAGTAGCCACATCAGGCAATTGCTCCCAGACTTGCGGCAGAAAAGTGCTGCGGTTATGTGCATATGCAAACACAACGCCATCAATGCCCGGGCGCAATTGCTGCAAGGCATCGTGCTCACTCTTAAAATCCACTGCCTGCATCGCCGACAGCAGTGAAATTTCTATGTCAGTAGTAGCCAGCTCATGTTTGGCCAGCGGCGGAAAGCGCGGATCTTTAAATGCGGCGGCGAGCGCATTGGCTTTTACATCAAGCAACAAAGATCGATGCGCTTGTAGCGTGCCGATGCAACCACGCAGCTTTGCATTGTGTGTCAGCGTCACAAAACATGCGCCCTTTTGTTCTAACCACGCCGGCGTCAGCAGCGCTGGCTGTTGCGGAAAACCTAAAGCCGTGGCTATTTCAGCACGCGCTACTGGCAGCAGCACCTGACCTTGCTGAGTGGCCTCAGTCTCTAAATATTGATGGGCAGTTTCAGGCATGTGTCGCCTCCGGCGTAAAAGTGAATGCGGCATAGCCCACCACCCGCTCCTTGTCACCGGCAGTATCGCCAGAATTGCACACATCCAGTAGCTGCACTTGCAGTTGGTGGTGCTGGGCGGCGAGCAACAAGCCATTAACCGCGGTGCCACCGCAGGCCTGCTGATGCGTCAATGACGGCTGCAAGGCAAGAATATGCGCCACCGTCTCATCGTCCACGCGCTGCGCTAGCCGGTAAGGCAGGTAATGCGATAGATCAGAACTGATGACGATGAGCGTTTCTGATCCGCCCCATAACAGCTCTAATACCTCAGCCACTGCCGCTGGCGTGGCATCGCCGACGGCAAGCGCTACAAGCTTAAAGTCAGCAAGTACCATTTGTAAAAAGGGTAATTGCACTTCAAGAGAATGCTCCTGCGCATGCGCGGCGTTGCTGTGCACGATTTGCGGTAAAGCAGATATGGTTGCAATAGCGTCTTGATCAATTTCAAGCTCACCCAATGGCGTGGCAAAACGCTCAACATCGGCTAAGGCTAAACCACGTACCGGCACTCTGTGCACCGGGCCGAGCAAGATGACGCGTTTGATGATGTGACGCGCGGGCAACAGTTGCGCGTAGGCCAGCGCTGCGGTTTGCCCAGAGTAGAGATAGCCGGCATGAGGCACGATGATGGCTTTGGGCGTTGACTGCTCAGTGTCAGCCAGCGCCGCATGCAAAAATGCCTGAATATTGTGCCGCAATGTATGTGCGTCACCCGGGTAAAAGCTACCAGCCACAGCAGCTTGACGGATAGTAGGCATAAGCCCTCCACGGTTAACTACTTGCTTTATAAGCGTTAGTTGGGGGTGGCTAATTTATTTTCAAGTTAGGCATGCCTAGAAATACAGGCGTAAAAAATATACGCTAGGCTCGAGTCTAATGACACAAAAGTGGTGGTTTGATGAATCTAGCGCTAGATTCGCTGGTATCATGGCTTGACCGCGGCGCTTACACAAAACTCAGCGACTTGACCCAGCAGCTGTTGCAACAAGCGATTGGCGGCAATAACACCACCACGGGCATCATCGCTGGGCGCGTCTTCAACGACCGCAAAGATTTTGCTGGCAAGCACGCGCTTAGCGCTGACATCGATCAACTGCACACGTAAGCTTAACTGCACTCGGCTCGGATGACTGGAAAAGTCCTGCTGCAAGCGTAGCAATTCGGTGTCCAGCCGCACATCGGCTGTGACCATACTCGGCGTTCGCACCACTGCACTAAAGCCACGACTTTGCTCCAAAGCCTGCAACAGCAAAGGCTCGAGCATGCGGGCGGGTGTATCCAGCCAGCGATTCACCGCAAAGTATTGCAGTTGATGGTCGCGTTGCTGGTAAGCCATTTGCGGCGTATCAAAGCCAGCGCTTGCCCGCGGCATACTCACTGCCAGCACCAAATTGCGCTGGATTGGCGATTGCCTGATGGCTGCACTGGCATCCAGCAGGTAAAGCTGTGCTGCTTCTCGTTGCGGCGCGCGCAAAGCGCTGCAGCTAGTCAGCAGGATCAAGCCAGCTAGTGTCAAAAGTAGCCGGGGAAATATATTTTTCTGTAGGTTAGTATGCATCAAGGTATGTTCACAGTAATTAAAGTGTGTACTGCGTTGGCCCGATCAAATGCGGCAGATGCCGGCATTATTCCCCCGGACCGCGCTCAGTTGCAGTCTTGCCATAAAGCAAAATACTCGGATCCTTTTCCAGCTCGCTGCTAATACGTCGCAGCGAGCGACTGAGTTCGCGTATCTCGCTGGCTGTCTGCTGAATTTCCGGCAAGGTTTCTGCCGTGAACTGCTGTCCATGATCCAGCGTACGCGTGGCAATTGCTCCGGCACGCGTAAATTCGCCGACCATTTGATCAAAGGCATCAGCGCTGCGTTGCACGCGCTGTGCCAGTTGGGGTAGTTCCTGACTCAGTTTTGCAGTATTTTCCATGGTACGCGCCGCATTGACTAAACTAGCATCAATGCTGGCAGAGCGCGTCGCCAGCGTATGCGAAAATAAGGCCATATCCGCCAAGGTGTTTTTGACCATGCGCTGGTTCTCCACATTGAGTAAGCTATTGACGTTACTACTGGTCTGATTGAGATTGGTGAGTAAAGCCAGCACCGTTGACTCCAGCCGAAAGGCCAGTGAAGGGCCAGCGGCGATCACCGGGTATAGTTTGCCTTTAGCCGCCTTCAGCAATGGCGAGTCGCGGCCACCACCTACCAGCTCGATAAAAGCCAAGCCGGTAAGCCCCTGACTACGTAACACGGCTTTGGTATCCACTTTGATTTGCGTGCCGTGGTCAATGTTGAGCGTTAACAGCACTTGCTCGACGTTGTTCGGGTCCAGCGCGATTTTCTGCACGTGGCCGACTTGTACGCCGTGATAGCGCACCGGCGCGTTAATATTTAGCCCAGAAACTGATTCGGTCATATAGGTCTGATAGAGATCATAGGCTTGCAAATAGGATTTAGCGCTACTAAACCACAGTATGCCGCCAATCAGCCCGCTAGCGAGCAACAGTACAAAGATACCGACCAGTGTAAAATTTACTTTTTCTTCCATGCTTGCTCCCATGCCGCACGTCCGCGCGCACCGTGAAAATATTGGCGGATGGTGGGATGTTGCGATGCCGACAACTCGGTCATGCTGCCAATCTCAATAATCCGCCCCTCGCCTAGCACCGCAACCCGATCCGCCGCCTGCCAAAGCAGATCGATATCATGCGTGATCATCATAATGGTCAGGCCCAAGGCATCACGTAAGCTGCGCACCAGTTCATCAATACCGCTCGCGCTTTCCGGATCCAGACCTGCAGTCGGCTCATCCAGAAACAGTAATTCCGGATCAAGCGCGATGGCACGGGCCAACGCAGCGCGCTTGCGCATGCCGCCACTTAACTCGCTCGGATATTTACTCGCCGCGTCTGCCGGCAAACCGGACAGTGCAATTTTCAGATGAGCGAGTTCATCAATCAAACTGGCACTGAACACGGTATGCTCACGCAGCACCATGGCCACATTCTCTTTCACCGTCAGCGAACTAAACAATGCACCGCGTTCGAACATCACGCCCCAGCGCCGACGTAATGGCAATGCGTCTTCATCACTGCGGCCAAGCACTTCATGACCGAATACTTTAATCGAGCCCGATGCGGGTTGCATCAGCATAATAATACTGCGCAGCAAGGTTGATTTGCCGCTACCACTGCCGCCGACCAATGCAAAAATCTCACCCGGTTGCACGCTCAGACTAATATTGTCATGCACCACGTGCTCGCCAAATCGCGTCTGCAGCTGGCGGATATCAATGACCGCCTCGCTAATCGGCTTCGTTGCGATCATGGCCGTCATAACTTAAGCCAGTTAAACGCCACGGAAAACAACGCGTCAGCCAGGATCACCAGAAAAATGGACTGCACCACGCTCACCGTAGTTTGGCGGCCGACGCTATCCGCACTGCTGCTAGCCTGAAATCCCTGATAGCAACCCACTAGCGAGATGATGGCAGCAAATACCGGTGCTTTGGCCACGCCAGTTAAAAACGAGGACAAACTGACCACATCGCCGATGCGATGCAGAAAAACATCAACGCTGACATCCAGCTTTGAACTTGCCATGAGCATACCGCCGAGTACGCCGGTAATATCCGCAAACACGGTCAGTAGTGGCAACGCAATCATCAGCGCCAGCATCTTCGGCAGCACCAGCAACTCGATATGTCCGATGCCGATCGTGCGCAATGCGTCGATTTCCTCGGTCACCTTCATGGTGCCGATCTGTGCCGCGTAAGCCGAGCCGGAGCGGCCGGCGACAATGATCGCCGTCATCAGCGGCGCCAACTCACGGAGCATGGCAAGAGCCACCAGTTCGACGATAAATATATTGGCGCCAAAGCGCTGCAGCTGATCGGCGCCCTGATAGGCGATGACCACCCCCATGAGAAATGACAGCAGACCGGTGATAGGCAAGGCCTCAAAGCCGGCAGACTGCAGATTATGCAGCACCGGACGCCAGCGGATGCGCCGCGGTTGCAACACAGAATGTAGCAGTATCAAGCTGCATTCACCGATAAACGCGAGGATCGCCCGCATATTCAGCAAACCAAGCCACGCCGCTTTGCCGACTTTGGCCAATATGCCAGTTGCTGGCACCAGCATGACTACCGGTGCAACACCGGCTGCGGCGACCAGCTGCAACAACGCACTAAATTCCGGTCGCAAACCACTGATACTGACATTTAAACCGCGCTGCTCAAGCGCACGTATTGTGCGTTGCAACAACCAGGCGCCAGAAGTATCCATGGCGACCAACTGCGTAGCATCAACCACCACCTGCGTCGCGTCAATTGCAACCACTAGCTGTAGTTGAGGCTCAAGCTGCGCAATGGCCGGCACTACCCATGGCCCGGCACAGCGCAGCGTAACAACAAGCGCATTGGCCGAGGTGTTTTTCTCCATCTGCAGTTGCGCAATCTGTTGTTGCATCATTAAACTAGATCCATATAGTTGATGGGCAAGTGAGCGCTGGTCAAGCTTGACTAAACTGGCGCATTTAATTTTTCATAGTAGCGCATATGCAAAAGCAGGCTTTAGCTAGTCAATAGCAGTTTTCACAGGTTTATACTACGCTCATCATCGTGACCTGTAATCACTTATCAACATTAAAAAATTAGCATAGAATGAAGTCAGGCAAAAAATAAATAAAAGCAAATGCTATTGCCACAATGCGTGCGCTCTGCTGGCGAAATATTTACGCTGACTTAAAGCCGCGAGCAAGCAAACAGGCGATCAGGCAATTTGAACGGAGAATATATGTTATTGCATGATCAGGCGTTAAAAAGTCTAGCCCCCGAGGATTATCTGCTGATTGAAAAAGAACACGCACAGTTAGAGCAGTTCTTAGCGGAGTTGGCTAACGCCTGCGCTTGCGCGCAGATTGATAAACCGGCTGAGCACATCGACTGCGATTCTGAAAGACAGGCCTCATGCCAAGGTCGCTTAGCTTCCTATCTGTATTATGTAAGTGACCTTGCCGCCAAGCACTTTGATCATGAAGAAGAAATTATGCTGTCGCGGCCGCACGTGACCGAAGATTATCAATATTTCCGCCTGCACCGTCTGGCCCACGTCGACATACTGCAAAATTTAAATGATCTCGTCGATAAGTGTTTTGCACTGGGTAAGCTCGGTAATACCGCTAAAATCTATCAGCAATTTCACCGGGAACTGAGCGATATGTTTGCCGCGCATGACCGTGCTTTTGATGATCCGTTTATAGCATCCACCGCAGCGCCAGTCTAAGATTTAAAGCTATTACTGAGCTAGCTTTAAACGACCAGACTATAGAGACGCATCTAGATGGCGGGAATATCAACCATAGGTAATAGCATGCAGTGCACATCGCTACTTTTAAACGTAGTTTTTAGCGTAAGCACCAAGTTTTGCAATTCATCGAGGGCGGCATGCAGCATAAACTGCACACGCTGCTGCCGGCCAGTGACCTGTTCTACCATACTCAATGCTACACTGGCGTCGCCATTCGCCATAACATTCAGCGCACCGTGACCGTTGACCTTGCTGCTGGTAAAACCGGCTACGGCGGTTTGCTGCAGCAGAAAATCAATCAGCATTTCCTCTAAATTAGGCGGCACGATCAGTATTAACAGCCCTTGTGAACTTAAACCTTGCGTCATCTACGGCTCCTACCTGAAAAATCGACGATAAAAAATGGGCAGTAGCACCAGTGTCAGCGCGGTCGAGGTCACCAGACCACCGATCACAACAATGGCTAATGGCCGCTGAATTTCTGAGCCAGGACCGCTGGCAAATAAAAGCGGTATCAAGCCAAAGGCGGCAATACTTGCTGTCATCAATACCGGCCGCAGCCTGCGCTTTGCGCCTTCAACCACGATGGTCAGTGTATCCATGCCCTGCGCGGCGAGCAGATTGAAATAGCTGACCATCACCACGCCATTGAGCACGGCAATGCCGAGCAAGGCAATAAAGCCTACCGAGGCCGGCACCGACAGGTACTCACCGGAAATCCATAAGGCAAACACGCCGCCGATCATGGCAAACGGAATATTAGACAAAATGAGCAAGGCTTGCTTGATCGAGCCAAAAGTTGCAAATAATAATAAGGAAATCAAGCCTATCGCCACCGGTACCACAATGGCTAAACGCGCCGCCGCGCGCTGCTGGTTCTCAAACTGTCCACCGAGCTTGATCGAGTAGCCTTCACCTAAATTCACTTCCGCTTGTATGCGCTGCTTCGCCTCCTCGACAAAGCTGACGAGATCACGGTTACGAATATTCGCCGTCACCACCACCATACGTGCGCCGCGTTCACGATCGACTTTCACCGGGCCTTCTGTGCGCTCTACTTTGGCCACAGCGGACAGCGGCACATTGGTACCATTGCCCAGCGTCAACATCAGATTGCCGAAGTCCGCTGGCGAGGCACGTAAACCCTCAGTGCCGCGGATTAATACCGGCGTGCGTCTTTGCCCCTCTTGAACTATTCCTATTTGCTTACCCTCGAGCTGCGCGAGCAAGATCGATTCTATCTCGGTAATGCTTAAACCCAGCCGGCCGGCAGCGGCACGGTCAATTTTAATTTGCAGATATTGCACCCCGCTATTTTGTGGCGTGTATACATCCTGACTGCCCGCTAACGATTCCAGAATCTTAACGATCTGCTGCGCCTTATCATTGAGCACCTTTAAATCAGTGCCATAGATTTTGATCGCCAAATCACCGCGCACACCCAGAATCATTTCATTCACGCGCATATCGATCGGCTGCGTGAAGTTATAGGCTAAACCCGGCAGCTGCGCCATGACTTTACGCAGCTCGTCGATCAGCTCGACTTTAGTGTGCATGCGCCATTCACGCATCGGCTGCAAAATCAGAAAGTTATCCGTCTGGTTTAAGCCCATCGGGTCGAGGCCGAGCTCATCTGAGCCTACCCGCGAGTAGATCGCTTTCACCTCGGGTACCTGGCGTAAAATTGCACGCTGTACGTTCATATCGGTGACCATACTTTGCTGCAGGTTAATCGATGGCAACTTCTCCACACCAATAATAATATCGCCTTCATCCATGATCGGCATGAAGGTCTTGCCAATCTGGGTATAAACCAGCGCCGTCAATGCGAGCAGCACAAAAGCAGCAATCACGATGACTTTGGCATGTTCTAACGACCAGTTTAATACCGGCGTGTATACCGCCAGCGCCTTTCTGACCAGCCACGGCTCTTCATGGCTGACCTCTTTGAGTAAGAATGAGGCCAGCACCGGAATCACCGTCAGCGACAGCAATAAAGACCCCGCCAGCGCGAACATAATCGTCAGCGCCACCGGTGTAAACAGCTTGCCTTCCAGGCCTTGCAAGGTCAGTAGTGGTAAAAATACGGTGATAATAATAAGCACACCGGCGGTCACCGGCACACTGACTTCACGCACCGCACGGAAGATCACATGCATGCGCGGCAATGCGCTGGTTTTTTTCTTGTCGGCCAGATGCGAAACTATATTCTCCACCACCACCACGGCGGCATCGACCAGCATACCGATCGCTATCGTCAGGCCGCCCAGACTCATCAAATTAGCCGACATACCAAAATAGCGCATGAGTAAAAAAGTGAATAGAGCCGATAACGGCAAGATAAAGGCAATGGTCAGCGCTGCTCTGAAGTTGCCCAAAAACAGTACCAGCAATATCAGCACCAGCACTACGGCTTCGAGCAAGGCTTTGGTCACGGTATTGACCGCACGCTCGACCAAATTACCGCGGTCATAAAACACATGCGTGGTCACGCCTTTAGGCAGGGTAGGCGTGATTTCAGCCAGCTTGGCTTTAACGCCATCCACCACTTTTTGCGCATTGGCACCACGCAAACCAAGCACCAGGCCTTCGACCACCTCGCCTTGGCCATTACTGGTCACAGCGCCGTAGCGTGTGATCGAGCCTACGCGTACATTGGCAACATCACCGATTTTAACTGACATACCAAGATCAGTGCGCACGATGGTATTTTGCACATCTTCCAGTGTTTTAAACGCACCTTCTGCACGCACCAGTAGCGAGCCTTCGCCATCGCTCAGCCGGCCAGCACCGGCATTGCGGTTATTTTCCGCCAGCACCTGCTGCAAGGTATCAATCGCCACGCCGCGGGCATACATACGGGCATTATCGGGCACGATTTCAAAGCTACGCACATAGCCGCCTAAAACGTTGACGTCAGCCACCCCAGGCACGGTACGCAATTGCGGCCTAATCACCCAGTCGAGCAAACTGCGTCTTTCCTGCAAACTTAAAGTTTCACTGTCCACCGTAAACATAAACATCTCGCCCAGCGGCGTAGTTAACGGTGCCATGCCGCCCGATGCATCCGGCGGCAAATTTGGCCACACTGCATTTAAACGCTCCGCCACCTGCTGCCGCGCCCAATAGATATCGGTACCATCTTCAAAATCTACCGTAATATCAGTCAGTGCATATTTCGCTACCGCGCGCAAACCGGACTGATGCGGAATACCGAGCATCTCCACTTCTATCGGCGCGGTAATACGCGCCTCTACCTCTTCCGGTGTCATCCCCGGCGCTTTAACAATAATTTCAACCTGAGTCGAAGACACGTCAGGGAAGGCATCTATCGGCAATGATTGATAGGCGATCGTACCCGCAGCCGCTAAACCCAGCGTGAGGATCAGCATTAATAAGCGTTGCGTCAGGGCAAATTCGATTAGTTTGGCTAACATTATTCCGTCCCTAATCCTAACCAAGTACCGTTGATCGCTGCAATGCCAGAAACCGCCACTTTTTCGTTACCGTTAAAACGTGCATCGACCACGGCATCTTCACCCTGCTCGGAAATGACTTGTACTTTCAGCGCTTGAAAGCCATTCTTGCTCTGCACAAACACCATGGCTTCTAAACCCTGGCGCACCAACGCCGATTTGGGCACACTAAAATATTGTGCCTGGCCACCCAGGCTAATTTCCGCTTCAACAAACTGTCCTGGCGATAACTTTTCAGCGCCGCGGGTAATTTCCGCGCGTAAATGCAAGGTTTGGTCAGCCTTATTCACACTGCGGATCACCGCAATCAGCTTGCCACTTGCTTGCAACTTGGGGATTTGAACCGGCATGCCAATTTTAACGAACGGCAAACCCTCTAGCGGCGCATGAATTTCTAGCCATAACGGGTTTAGTTTGCCGATGCGATACAACGGCATCGCCATATCGACACGCTGTCCTGTCGTCACCATTTGCGCTAACACCTGCCCCGCTATCGGCGCTCTTAACGTAATACCGCTGCTCATTCCTGAATTTGGATTTAACCGCCGAATATCGTCATTGCCCATGCCAGCTAAACGCAAGGCTTGCTTGCGTTGCGCCAATAAAGCATTCGCTTCTTCATGGGTACTTTCTGTGTCAAGAAATCGGCGCTGCGGAATAATGCCATCTTTAAACAAGGACGCATCGCGGGCCAGACTTTTAGCTGCCAAGCGCTGCTGCGTCAGCGCCAACAAATAGTCTTTTTGTAATTCTAATAAATCTGCACTGGTTAAATGTGCCATCGCCTGCCCAAGTTTCACCTCCTGCCCTGCCGCTACAAATAGCTGATCAATCAAGCCCGATTGCGGTGCGCTCAGTACGCGCTCCTGACCGATGGGCACCACAATCTCTGCCGGAAATCGGCGGCTATTCAGCATGTTATTTTTGCCTACCGGACTTACGGTTACGCCCAAACTAAGTTGCTGCGTCTTCGTCATCAAAATTTCTGCCGCTAGCGCCTGACTAGAACATGCAAGCAGTAAAATACTGCTACTTATTACGCTATAAAGACCGCGTAAAATCGTGCTCGCCAGAAAATTTATTACACGATCAGTGTGATTCACGGTAGCACTCCTACAACTTGGTTATAGCGGGCAATATCCCACTGCAATTGAATTTTACGGGTAGTAAAGGCGCGCTCGGCTTCATAGGTTTGTGACTGCACGCGCAGCAAACTCACTAAGTCAGTCTCACCTAATTTAAAGGCTTTTTGCGCCAAGCGCGCGCTTTCTCTCGCTATGTCAAACCGCCGGTTGGCGATAACCAGCTCGGCACGGCTTACCGTTAAATTATGCTCGGTTTCATGTATCAGTGTCTCCAGTGCATAGCGAAGCGTATTTAACTCAGTGACGGCATCACCAACCCCTAGTTGCGCCGCAGCTCGAATCGGTGCCGAACGCGCGTCTTCACCAAACGGAATGCGTACTTTTAAACCGACGCTCTCGTTCGATAGATTATCGAACGCGCCTTGCGCTCTGCGCATATTAAGTGACAGGTGTAGATTTTCACGACTCTCGATTTGCACTAAATTACGCTCAGTTTCAGCCAAGCCTAGTTTAGCCTCAGCGGCCAGCCAAATTGACGATTGACTATAATCGTGCACAGCAGACTGTAACTCGGTATAGCTACCTGGGAGCTCATGTAAGCCGGTGAGTAGATAATAACGGTGTCGTGCATGCATCACTTCGGCTTCGGCGCGCAACTGTTCTTTCTGCACACGCAGTGTTTCTTGCTGCGCTAGCATGACATCGGTTTTGGCCATTTCTCCGGCATTAAAGCGCGCTTCTACGTCTCGCTCGAGCTCACGTGCCAGTTCTAATCGGTTAGTCGCTAGCGACAGATTATTTTCATTAAACGCAATATCCCATAAGGCATCGCGCAACAATCCAGCTACTTGCAGCTTTAAGCTCGCACCAGTGGCGCTGACATTAGTCCGTGTTGCATCTGCGACCTTAAGCCGATTACTGCGCTGGTTGAGTTGCCATACCGGTAGCTCTAATTCTGCCTGCCACTCGCGCTCATTACGACCGCTAGCTAGTGCACCATTTTGGTGCGCAACAATTAACGCTGGTGAGGCCGGCAACAAAGCATTGGCGACGAGCTTGCGCGCTGCCACCACAGACTCTAACGATTGTAAACGTGCTTGTGCCGGGTTGCGCGCAAAAGTAATGTCCAGGACATCACGTAATTGCAAGTTAGGGTTTATCGTGAGTAGATCGAGATGATCGGTGTCAGATTGAACCGGTTCAGCCCAAGCAATAGAAACTATTGCTAGCAAGACCGCCACCAAAAGCCAAGCTTGACGAAAAATAGACATGAATCTCTCCTAAAATCAAAATTTAACATCGCATAATGCTGCTAATGTTAATTAACTAAATGATTTAGAACAGAGGTGGTGCGCGCGGACTAAGTTGTGGCCTGAGGTAAATTGGAAGACGGGGGAAGGAAGCCGGTTGAAAGCCGGATGCTTGCAAAAAAACACTGAGCACAGCGATGGTAAACAGAATTACAAACAACGGCAGCGGCAATAAGTCTAAGCTTTTAACTAGGGCTTTATCCACACCGATCGTATGTATGTTGTTGGCAATCGTATGCAGGTGAGGGATTTTATTCTGAGTTTGAAATAAATCTTGAGCATGCACATGCAGGCCGTGGCCTTGTTCTGGCTGATCCGCCTCAACATGCGCATGGATAAGAGGTGACAGCATTTGCAAAATTGCAAACCAGATCACTATCGTCCATAAGATTTTTTTGTTAAGCACAGAAAATATTGAATCAATAGCTACGTTTTCTTGGCGTATAGGTTGCGCCGCTAGATTCGATATGTCGAAATGTAATACGACCATTGTTAATGTCATACGGTGATAACTCTAATGTCACCTTATCGCCAGCCAAAATGCGAATATGGTTTTTCTTCATTTTTCCGCCAGTGTAAGCAATTAACTTGTGGCCGTTATCTAGCGTTACCCGATAGCGGGAGTCCGGCAATATTTCCATCACTACGCCACTCATTTCAATTAGTTCTTCTTTAGCCAAAGCAGTTTCTCCAGTAATAATTTGAGGCATGTATCAGCGACAATCTCATAGAGTTTGAAGCACTAGTAAATTGAGGTTGATGATGCAGCAGCAGATCATTCCGTGAGTACATAGCCAATTACTTGATTATTATAGCCTTACGACTACTAATTAGCAATCTACTCGCACAGCCAATTGTTGCCTAGCTGCAGCTTTCAACACCCTTTTTTGAAAATAGTGCGCCACTGGCCAAGCTCAAGCTTAAAATAATACTTGACACGGTGAATGTTTACCCGTAAAAAGCAATCTAGGCGTTTGTATTTTTGATTTTTTTGAGTCCGCAAGGTTCATTGTATTTTGAAAACCCGAACTTTTAGGGTGCCTCCCTTTTTTAAAGTATGGAAATTAAGATATGGCTACAGGTTTAGTAAAATGGTTTAATGATTCTAAAGGTTTCGGTTTCATTACTCCTGATGCAGGCGGTGACGATTTATTTGCTCACTTTTCAGCAATCGTAGATAGCGGTTATAAAAGCTTGAAAGAAAATGATCGCGTTACTTTTGACGTGACAGACGGACCTAAAGGTAAACAAGCTTCTAACATTCAGAAAGCTTAGTAACTAAGAATCCAATGAAAATGGCCCTTAACCGGGCCATTTTTTTTGCTAAAATTTAAATTCATTGACTGAAACTCAATAACTTAAATTCAGTGGCTTCAATACTATCAATCGAATCTACCTGTTTTGCATAAGCCTGATGTCATAAGCACTTTTGCAAAATAAATAGGCACGACTTGAAATCTGTCATTACTCAGGCTTCTTTTTTGATGCCTCAAACTCATCCCAAGACATTTCTGAAACTGAGTACTCCGCATCAGGCTTAACAACCGCTATAGTCGGTACATCTGAAAAGTAGATATCATTACTTAATTGATTACCCGCATCATCAGCATCAACCACCGTCTTATTTAGCTGAACGGGGAAGCGCCAGTAAATCTTTTCCACTACATTGCCTGTGGTTTTGAAAATATGCGTAATTAGATTATTTTCTAGCACATTAGAATAACGGAATCGTTTTAGCGGTTCAGATTCTATTAGCGTAACGAAATGTCTATCACCATCGACCTTAAAACAACTTACCTTCACTTCTGCCCCAGTATTCATGAAATATGCGGTAATGAATGACGCGATGCTTTTAATCGAAGCTTCCAACGCTCTCTTTTTCTGAATAAGGTAGAGTATGTATATCAGCAAAACCAGCATATCAACAGTAACTATGTAAACCGAAAGTGAATCTAGGCTAATCGCTAATGTAAACATGGTTCTTCTCAGTTATTAATGAATATTAAATTAAAACAATATACAAATTAGTTTGCATGTAACAGCTTACATACAACAAACTACCGCAAAAAAAAGCCATCTCGCAGTCATCTCAGCAGATTATTTGCATGTCATTAGTAGTTCGCGCATAACCAGGCCAATGAAACGACATTTAGTGACATCACTGCAACGTCTAAAACCTAAGTTAAAAAATCACATTGACCTATTTAAAGAGATCAGCATGAAAAAAGGACTTAGCCTAAACTAAGTCCTTTTATTATATTGGTAGGGCGTACGCGGATCGAACTCGCGACAAATGGATTAAGAGTTCAGAAAAATAGATATTACCACGTTTTATCATGTTTGAAAATGTTTTATAACTTACTGTTTTATTTGTATATTTGTATTAATTACGTTTAATGCGCTTGACGTTGTTTTAAATATCTGGCCTACTATGTGGCTACTAAATATGGTTAGTAGGCTAAAGATGGCTAACAAAATTACCAAGTCTTTTGTAGATAATATTCTATATCCAGACACTGGACAGAACTTTTATCGAGATACTGATCTTAAAGGATTTGGCCTACGCGTGGGCACTGGCAGCAAAGTTTATTTCGCTGAAGGCAAGGTCAATAATAAAACAGTACGCGTTACGATTGGTCATCATGGTGTATTCGCACCAGAGCAAGCACGTACCGAAGCAAAAAGTATTTTAGGCATGATTGCCCGCGGTATTAACCCCAATGATGAAGATAAAGCCAAAAAAGCTAAAAGCGTAACTTTGGCTGAAGTTTACCTTGCCTATCTTAAAGCACGTAACAGCCTAAAGCCTCGGACGATCCAAGATTACGACCGCTGCATGAAAACCTACTTTGCAGAATGGCAAAATAAACCACTAGCAGAAATCAGTAAAGATCTAATTGAGCGCAAACATCGTGAGGTTGGACAGCGCAGTGAAGCACAGGCAAACCTTTCTATGCGATTTATGCGAGCCATATTTAATTTCGCAATTGGTCAATACGAAGACTCTGCTGGCAATCCCATTATTACTGATAACCCTATTAAGAGATTATCCCAAACGCGGGCATGGTATCGCGTAGAACGTAGGCAAACAGTAATCAAAGCTCATGACCTTTCTGCATGGTTCAATGCCGTCAACAACCTTCCCGATAAATCCATAGGTCGCAATAAATATCTTGCGAAGGACTTTCTATTACTACTAATTTTTACAGGGCTTAGGCGCGAAGAAGGTCTTGCACTGCAATGGTCGCTTGTTGATTTTAAAGCTAAGACGCTAACAATTCCAGATCCTAAAAATAGGCAAGCACACACTTTGCCGCTAAGTCATTTTTTATTTGATTTACTTAAAGCACGCAAAGTACAAAATAAAATAGATGCCAAAGAAAAGAATGAGGGTGAAAGCCCTTATGTGTTTCCAGGTACAGGAGAAAAAGGCTATATGGATGATCCGCAAAAATTGATGAAAAAAGTCATTGAGATTTCAGGTGTGCAATTTACGCCGCATGATTTACGCAGGACATTTATCACTATTGCTGAAAGTCTGGATATATCGGCTTATGCATTAAAAAGTCTTCTCAATCATAAAATGGCAAATGATGTCACTGCTGGGTATATTATTGGGGATGCTGAAAGGTTGCGCGAGCCTATGCAGAGAATTACCACCTATTTAATAAATGCCATGAATGCGAAACCTTCGGACAGCAATCAATAAATGCTAGACAACTATCACTATCAGTTTAAATACTTCAATCCAAAAGTTGGAAATCTACCCGATCCATACGCCGTAATGTTTGTGGAGTTGACTTATAGAGCACGCAATATTTTAGCGCCCTATAGCGCAGAAGAAATTACCCTTGCAGCCCAAGCAATTAACAAAATAGTTCAGGATAAGTCTTTTGTTAATCCAATGTTTGAAGACCTCAAAAAAGAACCCATTAAAACCAAAATGTTTGGCCAAGATTACGAAATAGTGCCCTCAACAAATGATATCGAAGCCATATATCAAAACATTGGAAGGGTTGATTTAATCAATCATATTTCTTTACCTGGATTTAACTGGCCGCATGTTTTTGCGGCGATCACTCTTTTTAGTTCGGAATTAGTGGCCGATATATTGCATGTAAAGGCCACCTGGAAGCCAGGCGACATATTATTTCCAGCGCCATCAGATGAACAAATAACAGCATACACAAGCGAATTCTTGGGCGATGCAAGGCAGGCCATCACCTTCGCAGAAATGCTGTTAAATCAGGAAAAAAATCAAAAGCGAATGCTATCCGAGCAAAATCGTAAAGCGGCAAACGCCCGCCACGAAAAAGCATCTAATCCATTAAAGGATGCCGTTATTGCGCAATATAACGCTAAATACCTCACCCGCTCAAATAGGGATGCAGCGCCTAAAATCATGGCTGACCTTGCCCAGGATGGCAGATTAGTTTTCGACTCGATCAGTCACAAATTATTTTTTAATAATGCCCTTGCATTGCAGACAGACGATCCCGAGCATCGTTTTGCAATCTGGATAGGTAAACACAAAAAAACGGAGCAATAAATCTATGGCCGATAAAAAGCGAATATTTGGGCACATCCCTGGAATTCTTGTCGGAACAGAGTTTCCATCATACGCAGCCTTAAATGACGCTGGCGTCCATAAACCGAGGCAGGCAGGGATATCGGGGGCAGGAAGCGAGGGCGCTGATTCAATCGTTGTGTCTGGGGGTTACGAAGACGACCAAGACTTTGGCGACGAAATCATTTATACCGGCCAAGGTGGACGCGATGAAGCTGGCAAGCACGTAAAAGATCAAGAATTGACTCGTGGAAATCTTGCCTTAGTGCAAAATGAATTAGAGGGCTTGCCGCTACGTGTTATTCGCGGCGCCCACAAAAATAATAAAATGGCACCTATTCAGGGTTATCGATATGACGGTCTTTATCGAGTAGATAGCCATTGGCATGACACCGGTAAAAGTGGATTTAAGGTTTGGCGGTACCGGTTACTGAAAATCGAAAATGAAAAACAGATAATTGCAAAAGTAGGCAGCACCGCCGAATTATCCATTGGATCCAATGTCAGTCCAACCCGAAAAACGTCACAAGTGCAGCGAATAATAAGGGACACTAGGCAAGCAAAAGAAATCAAAAAACATTATGAATATGCATGCCAGATATGCGGGACAATTATTTCCACCGCGGCTGGGTTTTACGCCGAAGCTGCGCACATACGACCTCTAGGCGCCCCTCATAACGGCCCAGACACTTCAGATAATATAATCTGCCTATGCCCTAATCATCACGTTATGTTTGATCTAGGAGCGTTTTCTATAGCCGATGATCTTTCTTTGGTCGGGGTTTCTGGAAAATTAATAGTTAGCGATAAACATCATGTAAGCATCGACCATATTAGCTATCACAGGGAACACTATTTCAATAAAAGTTAAATAAATAAAGTCACAAGTACATCAATGTATATTCTTGCGTGCAGGAATATATTCCTTCGCGTAGCGCCATTCTCATGCTTTTTAAACCTCAGTAAATTGCAAGCCATGTTCAATCAAAAGGAAACATGGCCATGCAAACTTATTTACTCAACACCAAAGATGCTGCAAATTTTTTAGGGCTTAGCAAAGCCTTTCTCGAGCGTGATCGCTGGGCGGGCGCGAAAGTACCCTTTATCAAAATCAGCACGCGTGCAGTACGTTATCGTCTACAAGACCTAGAAAAATACATCGAATCGCGCATTCGCAGATCGACTAGTGATTTAGGCCAAAAATAATGCAGACCAGATCACTTAAAGTTGTCTTGCCAGAAGACGCGAGCCAGGCCGAACTAATTGCAGCAGCCCACGACGAGCCAAATGTTAATGACTGGATATTTAGGCGTCTTATCCTGGATAAATATCCAGAAAGTTTTGCAAAAGTTATCGCCCAGGAATATTCGCGAATACATCAAGCGCAAGGCCGCCGCCATGCAAACTTGTTTATGTTGGATATTAAAGATCAGCTTTCGAAAAACCTTCTTAGCCTTGCCTCTAGCGATGATGACGTGATTAGTTACGCAAAAGAAAGAGCCAGTGAAATTCGTCGCCTTTGTTTTTGCACCGATAATTTCGCCAAAACTTTGCAGTTTTTATGTGATCTTGTTTATTACAAATACGGGATTTTGCCTCCCTTAAAAAGCAATCTAGGTGCGGGTACTGTTACGGTAACTGTTACAGTACCAGGAACCGAAGTTCCTGTAACAGTTGCCGTATCGGTATTGGGAGTTATCGGCCGCTTGTGTGACGAACGTTGGTGGCGTCGTTCGTTACGTAAAGTACATATACGTAACGTAGAAGGCAAAGCGATCCAACTCGGCCTAGTATGCCGCGGCAAGGAAAAATATGTCAGTAACGTAACATTGCAACGCAAACGCCAACAAAAGCAACGTAACAGAAAAGTACTTGAAAATTGCATCGCTACTAACGAACTCGATCAATCATATACGTTACAAGAATTGTCGGATAAATCTGTATCCAATCCAGAAATTCAACGTAATGAACTCATGACGCGTCTAGCCGGCTTTGATAAAATCGCGGTGGATCACGGACACATCGGCATTGTCTATACTATTACCTGCCCTTCTCGCATGCATGCCAGTATTACTAAAAACGACAAAAGTTTTAAAAACCCAAATTACGACAACACCACGCCTGCTCAGGCACAAAAATACATAAATAATGTTTGGGCCAGAATTCGAGCCGAATTAGACCGCCAGGAAATTAAGCCGTATGGTTTTAGGGTCGCAGAACCTCACCAGGATGGAACACCGCATTGGCATGTATTGCTTTACATGCAAAATGAGCAAGCTGAGGCCGTAGAGCAAGTAATTCGCCATTATGCATTGCAGGATAGTCCGGACGAAAAAGGTGCTCAATTGCACCGTGTTGATGTTATTACAATTGACCGAAGTAAAGGCACCGGCACAAGTTACCTAGCAAAGTATATTGCAAAAGGCATTGATGGGCATGGCTTGGATATGGATATCGACGGCGGTGAACCTACAAGCGCAGCCGAACGGGTAAAAGCCTGGGCAAACACTTGGGGCAATAGGCAGTTTCAGCAAATTGGCGGACCTCCAGTGACGCTTTGGCGCGAATTACGTCGCTTATCTGGCAATGGGCTTTCCGGTGTTGTCAAAAAACTTTGGGAGGCTGCAAACGATGCATTGTGGGATGTATATGTAATGCTAATGGGCGGCCCACAAGCCAAGCGCAAAGACTTGCCAATATCATTGGCGAAGCAATGGAACGATAAACCAAACCGTTACCAAGAGCCGACAGGTGACGAAATCATAGGCATTTCATGCGGCAATGTCACCATACCCACGCGTATTCATCAGTGGGATGTTGTATACAAACCTGAGTTTGAAAAAATAGAAATTAAAGCTATCGACCCAACTTCTGCAAATAATTTACATTTTTTTGATCGGGAACCGATCTGGGCTTTAGCCCCCTTGGAGTTCTGTCAATAACTGTACGACTGTATTTACAAAAATTGATAACATTGATTTATCTAGACAAAACTTACGACCTTTTGCGATGGTATTCCATTAATTTCTGATATTTTAGGTCTTGTTGCAGACCTGGCAATGTCTGTGATATAGCCTCCAAACACTTACCCAAACTATTGTGAACAAAAGAGTGTTCATCAACAATCGCATACAAAAGCTGTAAGGCTTCCTTAGGGAAGCGAGAGCATAAATCTAAGCTTTCTAGTTTATGAATTATGTAATCCGGATGCATTAATGGTTTCAGCCAATCTTGCATAGTATGAAGAGCAGCAGGAAATTCGTCTCCTGCCGCAATTGCCAAACGAGCAAATTGTTCAGCAAGAACCTTAGAAGCTAGTTGGCGAGATTTTGGCCAGACAGCTTGCCAGAATGGACGTATACGATTTATCCAATACTGCTCTTTTTGTTCATCGGCACCCTCCAATGCTTGGACTAACGCCCGTGCAGACTCATGCAGGCCTTCCTGTGGCAAGCTATCTATAGCTGCCTTAAGTTCTGATTTGGTGTATGCATCAGCAGCATCCAATGCAACGTAGGTCAGAAAGGCCGCGTACTGACGACCATGTTCGCCCAGCTTGGCGTAATGATATGCAGTTTCAAGAAATTGCGTTTTAAAGGCAATAAGTAAAGGATAATACAGACGCGGCGACCATAAGAATCCCTCCCAAACGGCCCAGGCTTCGCCTGGGTGAGATTCCCAGTCAAACAAGGGTAGCAAATATGCCACGGTCCATGTACGGTCAACACGAAACAGAGAAATTAGATTTGCTGCCAGCAACACTCGGCCGTGGCGGAATGCCATTACTCTAACATCACACAGTCGCGAGAATAAGGGCTCAATGCCTCCTGGCAGCCCATCCTTGTCATTTGGCTCACGCTTAAACCAAAAATTCAATAGTGCTTGGGTAACGTGTCCCACTGGGTGGTTAATGGCCTCGGTAACGGGTTTATCAGTATCAACCCCATCTTGGTACGACATATCCAGAAGGCGACTGCACAGCCCGAGGAAAATCATATCGTTCTGGTCGATCACTTTGGATACAGCTTCTAACCACCAAGTGACGCTTTGCAAAATGTCCAGCAAAACCTCATCGGGCATTATAAGGACGAGCGGCGCGACAAATCGCCATGAGCGAAGTTGTTGCCCTTCTTCGCTCCATGCCTGAAGTGCTTCACGCCAACGCTCAACTGGCCAAAAATCCTCCTGCGAAAGATCACGGAGCGCATAAGCGCAGGGGAAGAAACGTTCACGGCATGTTTCGCGCCAGTTTTCCTTATAAAATGGACGCGCAGGAGGTAAACGACGCAGCCATTTCACTAAATCACGCCGATTACGCGGTGCCAAGTCAACCTCACGGCTATCTTCATAGTCAGGATCACTTGTACCGGTCATCCAGTGGGAAAATTCGTCACGCTCATTGCTGGCAAGTTGCCAACCAGGATTTTTCGTAGACAACAAGTTGAGTTTTTCTGCAGCTTTAAAACCTAACACGACCCCGGATGAACCCAGCTTCGCAAGGTACAGCCAAACTGAATGATCCACCAGTTTTTGCCAGTCTTCGGACTCGATACCGTCACGATACATCTCGCGAATCGGTCCAGACAGAATTAACGCCTCCAGTCTCGCTTTGGCATCAAAAGTAAGGTGGGAGGCCTGCATCACTAATAGCCTTAGTGTCTCGCGACGGGTCTCAATCGACCACAACCACCAACCCTCATCAACCATTAGCCACCCTACCCATTGATCAGCAGCAATGCTGTCTAAGTGATTTGCAGCAAAGAGGGCAAGGCGTTTAAAGGTCGGGTATGGAAGGGAAAACCAATCCTGGGCCATTCTGGTAGCCCGTGCAGGATTACACTCGCGGATGGCAAGCCAAGCGTCACGTAGCAGCTCGACCAGCGCAACCCAATCATGGAACCCCCTGTTCTGTCGATGCGGGCTTATGGATGGCAAATCCCAATACGAGCGATCATTTCGATCATCCGCATCACCCAGCTCATGCTTTAGATCAAGCGCATCGCGCAACAACTGCTGAAAGTCATCAGCCAATGTTGGCAAGGCAGCCTGCCAAAACTGAGAATCATGAAAGTCGTCGATAGCCGAGTGTACATTGTCCGTAGCAAGCACCACCTCCCAATCAACCAATTGCTTCAGTCGCGCGAGCTCTCCAGCATCAACATCACCACTTCCCCAACGGAAAGGCTTCTTGAAAGTAACTTTTGGGGACAGTAGCTCACGAAGTTCAAGGCGAAGCGTTGACGTAAGGCCATTTCTTTTAAGCAGACCTTTCCAGCGATAGAAGTCATAATCTAGCCATGGCGATTTCACTCGACCACTGAGCAGCAAACGCCAGAGAGTGTACATCATCGGATGAGGAATTGCGTTGGGAGCATTTGCACTAATACGGTCAAGCTCGGCCGTATTACCATCCAGTTGTAGCTGAGACAATTTCTCTAGCTCGGACTCAATCAAGCTAATAAATCGATCGTGCAACTGTCCACCGCGCTGAGCTAACCAAAGTATTAGTGCAGGATCATTCAAATGTCGCACTAGCCAGCGCGCTAAATGATGCATTACATCATCCCACCCGCTATCAGCCCATCGCCCAGAAACCAGGCTCATCCGAGGCGCAAGTTTATAAGGAGCCGGTCGGCAGATCAAACTGAAACTAAGTTTGTCGTCAAGCTCGGGGTGAGGCGCCACGCCAAAGCGAGTAAGATCGCCGTGACCATAGAGATCTGCCGAAAATGCTTCAAGCCAGTCTAGCGACGGCACCGGATTAAAATCAGCAAACCGTTTCGCAGGAAAACCCGAGTCGTGCGTAAGTGCCCAGTTCATTCGGCCTACGAAATCGTCTTGCCGGGTGCTGGCGGAGGGGCGTGTCATCGCATAGTCAACCACAATGCGTTCTTTGCCCAAGATGCCATCGCGATAGGTTTCAGCCCATGCCTTAAGTGTCCGATGCAAGGCAGAATGATAGCGAGTTCCTAGTGGTACTTCGTAGAGGATAGGTTCCACACCCTTAGCCTCCCATTCGATGGTCTTCGAAACCTCCTGCCCTGGCTCGCAATCTCCCAAAGCATAAGCTTGTGGGGTAATTTCGCCTAGCATTCGGTCAGCGGCCAGAGCATCCATCATGTAACGCAACACAGGGTCATTAATGCTGTACCCAACGAAGCACACTACATAGTTGCGGAACAACTCACTGACAAAGCGAGCAGCCCAACGCTCGGTCAGATAAGCCAGCCCAAAATCTCCACTAGTCAGCACCAACCGGTTCAACGCGCTCTCTTCTAGCTGCTCTGGAAGCAAGCCGTGAAGGTACACCAAGCCGTTCCATCGGCTGTTTTTGGGGATAGGCAGCAACGGCGCTGGATAGTAAGCTATGGCGGGCTTGGCACACCTTGTAAGCCTATGAAAAATCCGGTCGAAATTGGTAGTAACCAACCGTAAGGCTCCGCCGCGACTACGTGCTAATTGCAACAAGGCAGCGTGGGTATCGGTCGCACCCTTGAGTCGAAAATTTGGTTTGAGTGCATTCATCAGCGCACTCCGCACAGCTAATCGCTGTCCAGGTAGACGTTGCCCTAACAGATCCAACGTGGCGTCGTACTGCCCTCGTTTGTATGCCTCTAACTCAATTGGGCTGGGTGTTGTGCCATTAAGTCGGTAAATATCGTCTACCAGCCCTTTAAAATCTGGCAATCCCGCGGGATAAGAAATGCCTGCGCCACAAAAGAACACGACGCGCCCCTCTTCGTGCGCCTGCAGCAGCAAGTCGGGAATGTCAGGACCATTGGCAACAAACTGCATATTAGTTACGCATCACAAACGCACTATCGTCGATGATGAGATTGTACGATTGTGCTTTGTAGATAAAGAAACTGTATGGACTTTGCATTGGTAACGATTCTACCAGCTCAGAAATATTTCGTCTTTACTATCCTGTAAGACTAATCACTAAAGATTACACTGCCGGATAAAACATTCCACCAAGCCTACTATGCGGCTACTAGAAATAAAAAATGGGCTGCGAATTTATCGCAACCCATTGATTTTATTGGTAGGGCGTGCGAGGATCGAACTAGCGACAAATGGATTAAGAGTCCACTGCTCTACCAGCTGAGCTAACACCCCAATTTTCTGACATCAGTAATCACTGAAGTTAGCTAAATTTTATTAGTCAGACCTAATATACATATGCACTCGCTAACTATTTAGCACTATCTATTTTTGCTTGCGAAATATTATAACGCGATCAAGCCAGCACCCGCCCATTTCACCTAGATATAAATAAAAAAGCCCAATCATTTCTGACTGGGCTTTATATTTGGTAGGGCGTACGCGGATCGAACGCGTGACAAACGGATTAAAAGTCCGCTGCTCTACCAGCTGAGCTAACGCCCCATAGTAATAAATGGGAATTGAATATTACTGGTATTAACTTTGCTTTAAGTGACTGAGCTACTGCTCGAAAGCATCACCTAGGAAAGGGCGCAATTATGCTAGAAACTCTGGACTTGGTCAACGTAAAACTAGTAAATAAATGGATATTTCGTGATCTTTATTTTTAAGCACAGACCGGCAGCGTAAAAATTCCCAAGGAATCAACGCCAAGCGTCTAAATTAACGCATGCCGGGCATTTTTCCGCCCATCATATTACCCATACCACGCATCATTTTAGCCATACCACCCTTGGCAAACATTTTCATCATTTTTTGTGTGTCTTCAAATTGCTTGAGCAAACGATTAACTTCTTGAACTTGCACACCAGAGCCGTCGGCAATACGTTTCTTACGCGTGGCTTTAATCAGCTCCGGCTTGCGTCGTTCTAATGGCGTCATGCTGTTAATAATGCCTTCTATGCGGCGAATGGCCTTGTCCGCATCCGCTGGGTTCATTTTAGCGGCCATGCCGCTCATCTGCGCCGGCATCTTGTCCATCAGTGCCCCCATGCCACCCATTTTGCGCATTTGTGACATCTGCGCTTTAAAGTCGTCTAAGTCGAAGTTCTTGCCTGATTTAACTTTGTCAGCCAGCTTCTGCGCCTCAGCCATATCAACGCTTTTATGCGCTTGCTCAATCAGACTGAGCACATCGCCCATGCCCAATACGCGCGACGCCATTCGTTCTGGGTGAAATGGCTCTAATCCATCCACTTTTTCGCTCACGCCAATAAATTTAATCGGCTTACCGGTCATGTGACGCACAGACAAGGCAGCGCCGCCGCGTGAATCTCCGTCCAACTTGGTCAGGATAATACCGGTAAGCGCCAAGGTGTCACCAAACGCTTTGGCGGTATTAACTGCATCCTGACCTTGCATGGCATCGACCACAAACAAGGTTTCAATCGGCTTAAGCTGCGCATGTAAGGCTTTGATTTCAGCCATCATCGCTTCATCAATGCCTAAGCGACCGGCCGTATCAAAAATCACCACATCGTAGTAACCGCGCTTGGCAAAATCCAGCGTCGCACTGGCAATATCAGCCGGCCTTTGGCTAGCGTTGCTGTCAAAGCAGTCTATATCGAGCTGTTTGGCCAGGGTTTTAAGTTGCTCGATCGCCGCTGGGCGGTAGATGTCAGCACTAGCCAGCAATACTTTCTTTTTTTGTTCTTTTAATAACTTTGCCAGTTTGGCGGAGGTGGTGGTTTTACCAGAGCCTTGCAGGCCGGCCATGAGAATGATGGCTGGCGCTACTACCGCTAAATTTAAACCGACATTGGCACTACCCATGAGCGCAGTTAACTCGTCGTGCACCACCTGAATGACGGCTTGACCTGGCGTTAAGCTCTGCAACACCTCTTTGCCCTGCGCACGCAGTTTTACTTGAGCAATAAAATCTTTAACTACCGGCAAGGCAACATCAGCCTCGAGCAAGGCCATACGCACTTCTCGCATCGCGTCAGCGATGTTATCGTCAGTCAGCCTGGCCTGGCCGCGTAAGTTTTTAATAACGCCTTGTAAGCGATCGGTTAAGTTTTCTAGCATTGCGTACTCTTACTATGGATTAGATGGTCAATTTTACATCAAGCTATTATATTTGAAGCATATTTGCGCCATAATTAGCTTATGTACAAATTAATCCCCTATATCGCGGTTGTATTTATCTATCTGGCAGTCGCGACCGACTTCTGGCGCTGCGCAAAAACCCCGGCTAGCGCCCGATATTTAAAGCTGCATACGAGCATGATCGCATTGGCCTTGATCATTCATGGCTGGCTATTATTTCAAGTTATTTTTGACCATGGCTTTAATTTAGGCTTATTTAATGTACTTTCAGCTATTTCCTGGCTGACGGTGCTGATTTACTGGGTGGCTGATTTAAAACATCAGCTCACCAACTTGCAAGCTTTCGTGTTGCCGCCGGCGGCTATTTTTGCATTGCTGCCGGCATCCCATGTCACAGACCACATCTTACCTGCGGCTGAGTCAGGTCTGTTTTTAGCGCATATCGGCATTGCCATACTCGCCTATAGCTTATTTACCTTTGCCACTTTGCATGCGCTATTGATGGCAATTGCTGAGCGTAACCTGCACAACAAATCCACACTGATTAAGCTACCAAGTTTTCCACCGTTAATGGTGATGGAAACTTTATTATTTCGTATTATCAGTCTGGGATTTGTGCTGTTATCGATCACGCTGCTCAGCGGCCTGTTTTTTTCAGAACAGATTTTCGACAAGCCACTGCAATTTAATCACAAAACCATATTTTCGATTGCCAGCTGGATCATTTATGGCGGCTTATTGTTTGGTCGCTATCAATATGGCTGGCGCGGTATCAAGGCCATACGCTGGACTTTGGCCGGATTTGTATTACTGCTCATGGCTTACGTCGGCAGCACTTTTGTTTTACAAATAGTGCTGAACCGTTAATACCAAATTAACTAGCGCAAGCTAATTTGTGACCAGCCATGCTGCTGAGCATAGGCAGTTAGGGTGGCATCGGCATCGACTGCCACCGGCTGGCTGACAAGTTTCATCAGCGGCAGATCATTGTGCGAATCACTGTAAAAATAACTGGTTTCAAAGTCTGATAATTGCTGCCCACGTTCTGCCAACCATAGGTTGATACGTGTCACCTTCCCCTGTTGAAAGCTCGGCACGCCGCTGACATCACCGGTGAACTCGCCGCCTATCATTTCCGGGTCAGTACCGATTAAATGCTCTATACCATAGGCGGCAGCAATCGGTTTCGTCACAAAACTATTGGTGGCCGTAATCACGATACATAAGTCGTTTTGCGCTTTGTGTATATTGACTAGGTCTTGCGCCTTCTGCGTCATCATCGGCTTAATCACTTCAGTCATAAACTTCACATGCAGCGCATCTAAAAACTGTTTCGGATGTTGCGACAGCGGTTTTAACTGAAACTCTAAGAACTTGTAGATATCGAGGTCACCATTTTGATAATCCCGGTAAAACTGTTCATTACGTTCATGATGGGCAGCCGCATCGAGCAAACCTTCATTAATTAAAAACAAACTCCAGTTATAGTCGCTATCGCCGGCGAGCAAGGTGTTGTCTAAATCAAATAAAGCGAGATTTTGTTTTTTTGCTGAATCTTGGTTCATATTAAATTTCCTTGCCGTTCAATTGGCTTTATTTGTTGCAGAAAGTACTAAAAATACACCGACTAAAATTATAGCGAGCGCAATAAACTCGATAGTTGCGACATATTCATTGGCCAGCCAAATGCCCACGCCAAAAGCCACCACCGGATTAACAAAGGTATTACTACTGGCCACCAACGGGCGTACCGTTTTAAGCAAATAAAGATAGGCGCTGTAAGCCACTAAAGAGCCGAGCACGACCAAAAACAGTAGTGCCGCCCATGATTTAGTGCTCACCTGCTGCGGCCAGGTTTCACCGCTGACGGCACTGGCCACTAATAGCGCCAAACCGCCAATCAGCATCTGTGCGGCACTTGCCATCAAGCCTTGCGGCATGGCCAGGTGCTTACCCCACACCGACCCCAATGACCAGCTGGCCGCGGCTAGAATCAGTAGCAGTGCACTGGTTAAATCACCATGCAAACTGCCACCTAGATTTAACATGACGATGCCAAGCAAACCTATGGCAATCCCCAGCCATTCTTTATTACTTATTTGATGGCCCCAGATAGAGGAGAAAATTGCCATCCAGATCGGCGCCGTCGCAATCGACAGGGCAGCTACGCTTGATGACACGGTTTGCTGCACATAACAAACGGTGCCGTTACCTAAAGCCGGCAACAGCAGTCCGACAGCAGTAGCCCCTAGCCACTGATCTTTGCTTGGGTTCGCTGCGCCCAAGCAGCGCATAACGATATATAAAATGATACCGGCTATAAAAACGCGGGAACCAGCCAGCAAAAATGGTGGGAAGCTTTCTAGGCCAAAACGGATGGCTAAATAAGTTGAGCCCCAGATAAAGTAGGTACAAAACAGCGCCAGTATCACTAACACTTTTTGCCTATGTTGCTGCAGGCCCAGCATCGTTAAGGTTGATTTAATTAAAATTTAAGTATTTCCTGATATTGCCTACGCTTAGGCTAAACATATTCTAGCTAAGCGTAGGTTTAGGCTAAGCGTAGATTTAGGCAGGCACAGTCACGGACTTAGATTTGAGGATGGGCACGCTCAGATTTTGACTGAATTTTATTCAAGGCGTTCAGATAGGCTTTAACTGAAGCCACGACTATATCTGTATCAGCACCCTGTCCATTCACTATACGGCCGCCTTTAGACAAACGCACGGTGACTTCGCCCTGCGCATCGGTGCCGCTGGTGATATTGTTCACTGAGTAAAGTTGTAACTCAGCGCCACTTTGCACTTTATTTTCAATCGCCTTGAACGCCGCATCTACCGGGCCGCCGCCATCAGACTCGGTACGCTGTTCAACACCATTTTCTGACAAGGTCATAATCGCATGCGGCACTTCACCGGTAATCGAGGCCACTTGCAAGTAAACCAGTTTAAAACGCTCACTGGCCTCAGACACAAATTCATCACTGACCAAGGCATGCAAATCTTCATCAAAAATCTCTGATTTTTTATCTGCCAAGGTTTTAAAACGCGCAAATGCCGCGTTCAACAAATCCTCAGTATCCAGCTCTATACCCAACTCTTTCAAGCGCGTTCTGAATGCATTACGTCCGGACAGTTTACCCAAGGTCAGTTTATTCGCACCCCAGCCTACATCTTCCGCGCGCATAATTTCATAGGTTTCACGGTGTTTCAACACACCGTCCTGATGAATGCCGGACTCATGGGCGAAAGCATTAGCACCGACAATCGCCTTATTGGGCTGCACCGGATAACCGGTAATCGTCGACACCAGTTTGCTAGTCGGTACGATTTGCGTGGCATCAATACGCGTGCTCAAATTAAATACGTCGCTGCGTGTTTTAATCGCCATGACGATTTCTTCTAAACTGGCATTGCCGGCACGTTCGCCCAAACCATTAATCGTGCATTCAACCTGACGTGCACCGCCCATGACCGCAGCCAAGGAGTTAGCCACCGCCATACCCAGATCGTTATGGCAATGCGTAGACCAGACCACTTTATCGCTATTGGGCACGCGCGCGATCAGCTCACGCATACGCTCGCCCCACGGCGCAGGAATAGAGTAGCCAACAGTGTCTGGCACGTTAATCGTGGTAGCGCCGGCCTGAATCACCGCATCAAACACGCGGATCAAGAAATCCATATCGGAGCGCACCGCATCTTCGGCCGAAAACTCAACATCACTGGTATATTCCAGCGCCCATTTCACCGCCTGCACCGCCCGCTCGACCACTTGGTCCTCGCTCATGCGCAACTTGTTTTCCATGTGGATTTTACTGGTGGCAATAAAGGTATGAATACGGCCGTGGGCTGCCGGCCTAATCGCCTCGCCGGCGCGACGCACGTCATTTTCACTGGCACGCGCCAGTGAACATACCGTAGCGGTTTTAATGACCTTGGCTATTTCTTGAATCGCTTCAAAGTCACCTGGACTGGCAGCAGCAAAACCGGCTTCAATGACGTCCACTCCCAACTTTTCCAGCTGGCGGGCAATACGTAATTTCTCTTCCTTAGTCATGGCGGCGCCAGGGCTCTGCTCGCCATCACGCAAGGTGGTATCAAAAATAATAATTTGGTCTTGTTTCATGGTGATTACCTAAATTTTTGTAATACAAGTTTTGGATTAAATTCTAATGGGACTCAGCACTTAACTGAGCCGCGCACTACATTTAGCAATGCACTGCGGTCATACTTTGGGGAGGGATCGTATGCGCGCTAGCGCAGTTTGGATGCAGTTAACATTGCTAAAGACTGCAGTCGCGCCTGATCTACACGCACTAATAAAGCCGGTGCTGTAAGCGTTTTGCGTAGCAGCAATGCGCCTAGCAAAAAGCTAGATGCGTAAAGTAAATTTAGGATATGTAAATTGGACATAGTGATAGAAATATAGTGTTTTTTAGCGCATTGTGCAAGCCATTAGCTAGTTGAATTTACCAATGAGTCTGATCAGTAAATTCAATGAGCGCCTGCTCAGACCGCCTTCGCAGGACCACCTGGTTAATCGCCTGATTGGCCAGGTTCTACGCGTTTAAGTTTTTGACGTAGCCACAGACCATAGCCAGAGAATGCGTAGATGGTCATCACAAAAAACAGCACTTCAGGTGGGCTGTACGAAACCAGCACGATGGCTAACATAATGCCTAAAATCACAAAAAATGGTACGCTATTTTTTAAGTTGATATCTTTACCGCTGTAATAGCGTAAGTCGCTCACCATCGATACCCCGGCAAATACGGTAATACCCCAAGCCATCCATTTCATTTGCAACACACCAAAAAATATATCACGGCCACTGACCCCGTATTCATACGAAACCCAGACAAAGCCGGCCAGTAAAGCTGCAGCAGCTGGGCTCGGCAAACCCTGAAAATAGCGTTTATCTTGGTGCTCATCTTCTAACTTAGTATTGAAGCGGGCGAGGCGTAGTGCAGCACAAGCACAGTACACAAAAGCTGCCAGCCAGCCTAATTTACCCAAGGGCTTTAGTGCCCAGACATAAAGTATAAGCGCCGGCGCTACGCCAAATGACACCATATCGGACAAACTATCGTACTCCGCACCAAAAGCGCTTTGCGTGTTGGTCATACGCGCAACGCGACCATCCAAGCCATCTAACACCATGGCGATAAAAATTGCCACGGCCGCCAGCTCAAAGCGACCATTCATCGCCTGTACGATGGCGTAAAAACCTGAGAACAAGGAAGCTGAAGTAAACAGGTTGGGCAGCAAATAAATGCCGCGCTCTTTTAAACCGCCTTCTAATAGCGGCGTTTTACTGCGGATACGCGTTGGTTTTTCAGCCATAATATATATTTCTAATGAATGTACTTATTCTTAGTATAACAAAGCTGGGCTTTTTGCGGCTTGTTAAAAACGCTGCAGCCAAATTGCTTAATGGCCAGCCGAGGCCAATGTCACATCTAGCAATATCATAGCGCCGTAAAGCAGAAGATAAGCCGTGTGTTAATATCACGGTTTGGAAAAAACCCGCCAAAAAATCGTCTGCGCTTGATTCTTAAGCCATTAATAGCAACCATAACATTCACCCCAGATCATTATGCAATTCAAACTACATACACAAGATGGCCTAGCCCGCCGCGGCACACTCACCCTGGTGCATGGCGAAGTACAAACACCGGCATTTATGCCAGTAGGTACCTATGGCACGGTAAAAGCCATGTCGCCATTGGAGCTCAAAGAGATCAATGCGCATATCGTGCTTGGCAATACTTTTCACCTATGGTTACGCCCTGGGCTTGAAGTGATTGCGGCGCATGGCGGCTTGCACAAGTTCATGGGCTGGGACGGCCCTATACTCACCGACTCTGGCGGATTTCAGGTGTGGAGTCTGGGCAAGTTACGCAAAATTACTGAAGAAGGCGTGAAATTCCGCTCACCAATAAATGGTGACAGCTGCTTTTTAACGCCGGAAGAATCGATGCGCATTCAAAAAGTGCTCAATTCTGACATCGTCATGATCTTTGATGAGTGCACCCCCTACCCAGCCACGCAAGCAGAAGCCAATGACTCGATGCAGTTATCACTGCGCTGGGCGCGCAGAAGTAAAGACGCCCATGCTGGTAATGAAAATGCATTGTTCGGCATTATTCAGGGCGGCATGTTTGAACAGTTACGTGATATTTCACTGGCAGGCTTAACCGAAATTGATTTTGACGGCTATGCCATAGGCGGCTTGTCGGTCGGTGAGCCTAAAGAAGATATGCTGCGCATACTCGCCCATACCGCGCCGAAAATGCCACAGCATAAACCGCGCTACCTCATGGGTGTCGGTACCCCGGAAGATTTGGTGGCGGCAGTGAGCCACGGTATCGATATGTTTGACTGCGTCATGCCTACGCGCAACGCGCGCAATGGCTGGCTGTTTACGCAATATGGCGATATTAAGATCAAGAATGCGGGCTACAAAACGGATGTAAAACCGCTGGATGCGGATTGTGGCTGCTACACCTGCCGCAATTTCAGCCGCGCTTATTTACATCATCTGCATAAAGTCGGCGAAATTTTAGGTGCACGCTTAAACACCATACACAACCTGTATTACTATCAGGAATTGATGGCAGGCATGCGCAGCGCGATTGAAAGTGGCACATTTACCGCTTTCCAACAGGCGTTTGCGCTCAAACGCGCCCGACTAGCGCAGTCCGATTGATGCACCTAGGTGCAATGCAGTGGCTAGTCTGCAATAAAAATACAGTCTGTGCTAAAATCCAAAGCTAATTTTTTGCAATTCCAGTCCATTTTATTTAAGAGGTAATATCATGTTTATTTCAAATGCATACGCAGCAACTGGCTTGGCCAGCAATGATTTAATGAGTTTTTTACCCTTGGTCGTTATTTTTGTGTTGTTTTTCTTCATGATTATTCGCCCACAAATGAAGCAAGCAAAAGTGCAGCGCAATATGATCGCCGCTTTGCAAAAAGGCGATGAAGTCGTCACCACTGGCGGTATTGTCGGTAAAATTACTAAGGTCACTGATGCTTTTGTTAGCCTTGAAATTGCCATAGACACCGAAATTAACGTGCAACGCCAATCGATCCAGAGCGCGCTGCCTAAAGGCACTATCAAAAGCATCTAAGCAAAAGCATCTAAGCAAAAGCATCTAAGCCGCTATTAGCCTAGGCACATTTACTAATACGCCTAGACGCAAGCTATCTAATGCTAAGTACCAAGGTTTAATGCTGAGTCTCAGCATTAAACCTTTATTGTTAACCACACACCGTTATTGAACAGAGCCTGACTATGAACCGCTATCCCATGTGGAAGAACATTTTCGTTGCAATTATGATTCTAATTGGGCTTATTTATACCATTCCGAATTTCTTTGGCGAATCGCCTGCCGTACAGATCTCCCCAGTCAAGAGCACCACCAAGTTAGACCCGGCATTACTCGGTCAAGTTGAAGCTATTTTCAAACAAGAAAAAATTGTTTACGACGGCATTTATATTGATCAACGCGGTGTAAAAGCTAGCTTTGCGAGCACTGATACGCAGATTCGCGCCAAAGATGTATTACAGGCAAATCTGGGTAATGGCTATACCGTAGCGCTCAATCTGCTGTCACGATCACCAGCTTGGCTCAGCAGCTTGGGTGCCAAACCAATGTATCTAGGCCTGGATCTTCGTGGCGGCGTGCATTTCTTATTAGAAGTAGATATGAAGGCCGCTTTAGACAAAGCGGCCGAACGTTTCGTTGGCGATTTTAGAGGCCTGCTGCGCAAAGAGCGCATCGCCTACGTTAGTGTTACGCGTCAAGGTCAAGCGGTAGAAATTCGCTTTGCGGGTGCGGTTGAATCGGCAAAAGCCAAAAAAATCATCAGCAAGCAATACCCAGACCTGACCTTGAAAGAAACTTCTAACGGCAGCGAGCAGATAATCACCACTTCACTCAATGTCGTTGAACAAAAACGCATTCAAGATTTTGCCTTAAAGCAAAATATTCAAACACTACACAATCGTATTAACGAGCTCGGTGTGGCCGAACCTATCATTCAGCAGCAAGGCACTGACCGCATCGTTGTACAATTGCCCGGCGTGCAAGATACCGCTAAAGCCAAAGAAATTTTAGGCCGCACCGCTACCCTCGAAATCAGATTGGTCGATGAAGACAAAGCCGACGAGATCACACTCGAAAAAGCCAGTAAAGGCCAGGTACCACTTGGCGATGAGGCATTTAAAGACCGTGAGGGCCGTACCATACTCGTGAAAAAGAATGTCGTACTCACCGGCGACTATATTACCGACGCCGGCCCTGGTATTAACAATCAATCCGGACAATCTGTAGTCAATGTAACGCTAGATGGCCGTGGCGCACGCATATTCCAGCAAATCACGCGTGAAAACGTCGGTAAACGTATGGCGATATTGCTCATTGAAAAAGGCAATACCGAAGTCATTACCGCACCGGTGATTAACGAAGAAATTGGCGGTGGTCGCGTACAAATTTCTGGCATGGCGAGCACACAAGAAGCCACTGACGTTTCGCTGCTATTGCGCGCTGGTGCACTTGCCGCACCCATGGACATTGTTGAAGAACGCACGGTAGGTCCAAGCATGGGCCAGGACAATATTACGCGCGGCGTACATTCAACACTTTGGGGCTTTGCTGCCATCGCCGTGATGATGATGGTGTATTACATGGCTTTTGGTATCGTCTCCGTGGCAGCACTGGCGATCAACTTACTATTACTGGTAGCCATATTATCTATGTTGCAAGCCACGCTGACCTTGCCAGGCTTGGCGGCGATCGCATTGGCGCTAGGCATGGCGATTGACGCCAACGTATTGATTAATGAGCGCGTGCGTGAGGAATTGCGCAACGGCAATACGCCGCAGGCCAGTATTCATGTCGGTTATGACCGCGCCTTTGATACTATTCTGGATTCCAACGTAACGACACTGATTGCCGGTTTAGCCTTATTTATGTTCGGCACTGGTCCAATTAAAGGGTTTGCCGTGGTCCATGTATTAGGTATTTTGACGTCGATGTTCAGTGCCGTGATGGTATCGCGCGCCTTCGTGAACCTGATTTACGGCTACCGTCGTAAAGTCAGCAAACTCTCGATTGGGCAGATATATAAAGCTTAAGTTAAACGTATTTACACCACACATTATTTAAAATACTCGAGTAAACACCATGGAATTTTTTAGAATTAAAAACGATATTCCCTTTATGAGTTATGGTCGGCTCACGACCTCTATCTCGTTAGTGACCTTCATCTTAGCCATTGTATTTTTAGCGACACGTGGCTTGAATTTTGGTGTGGACTTTACTGGCGGCACCGTCATGGAAGTGAACTATCCGCAGGCGGCCAATCTGGAAAGCGTACGTAAAGCCGTGGATAGTATTGGTCTCAAAGAAGCAACGGTACAGAACTTTGGTTCCAGCCACGATGTGCTGATTCGCCTGCCGGTCAAAGCCGGCGCATCGGTTACGCAACTATCTGAACAGGTAAAAACCGTATTAGTCAGCGCCGATAGCACGGCGGAAATACGCAGAGTGGAATCGGTAGGTGCGCAAGTCGGTGATGAGCTATTTGAAAATGGCGGCTTGGCCCTGTTTTTTGTTTGTATGGGCATTATGCTGTATCTATGGATACGTTTTGAGTGGCGCTTTGCGGTGGCGGCAATTATTGCCAACATGCATGACGTCGTCATTATTTTAGGTTTCTTTGCCTTTTTTCAGTGGGAATTTAACCTGACCGTACTCGCCGCTATTCTTGCTGTCCTTGGTTACTCGGTGAACGAATCAGTAGTGGTGTTTGACCGTGTGCGCGAAAACTTCCGCAAGATGCGTAAAGCCAGCGTGGTAGAAGTGATCGACAATGCGATTACACGCACTATGTCACGCACCGTGATCACGCATACGATGACACAGACCATGGTCGGCTCTATGCTGCTATTTGGTGGCGAAGTGCTGCATAATTTTGCTTTGGCGCTAACTATCGGTATTTTATTTGGTATTTACTCGTCTATTTTAGTCGCCTGCCCGATTGCAATGGCTTTAGGCGTGAGTCGTGCGAATTTAATAGGTGATACCGAGAAAAAAGAAGGCACGAAAAAAGACGTGGCTGAGGTTTTATCCTAAGCCTTTAATCGAAATAACGCATGCTTCAAGTGAGGTCTAATCAAACGCTGTGCAAAAAATGCGCTTGATTAGACTGAACCCTCAACGATAAAATCAGCCTACTCAATATCATCATCGCCCCCATTGGATAACATTCCTCTTTCTTGGCAACTAGCCACGTTATTCCTGCTACTGCTGTTTTCAGCATTTTTTTCGCTCGCTGAAACTAGCCTGATGTCACTCAACCGTCACCGGATGAGACATCTGACCAAGCAAGGTCATCGTGGCGCAAAACTCGCCGGTCTGCTCCTGGCTAAAACCGACAAACTTTTGGGGGTAATTTTACTTGGTAACACGCTATGCATATCGGCGGCGTCAACTTTGGTCGCCGTCATCAGCCTTAACCTATTTGGTGAAGGCGAATTTGTACTAATGGTGGCGACTCTCAGCATCACTTTTGCTATTCTGGTATTTAGTGAAATTTCACCTAAAGTTATCGCCGCCGCCTTTCCCGAAAAAATAGGCTTCGCCTGCAGCTATTTGCTCTACCCCCTACTTTGGTTATTTAACCCGATTGTTTCATTCGTCAACCTGTTTGTGAGGGGCTTTGTGCGCTTATTAGGCATTAAGGTCAGCTTTGCAGAAACGCTGCAAGCCGTCACCACCGAAGAGTTACGTAGTATTGTCAGTGAATCCGGGCATTATCTACCACAAAAAAAACGAGCTATTTTGCTTAATCTATTAGATTTAGGCAAAATTACCGTCGACGATATCATGACGGCGCATACGCAAGTAGAGACACTAGATTTTGATGCGCCGATTGAAGACATCATGCAGTTTATCGTCAACAGTCAGCATACCCGTCTGCCGGTGCGACAAGGTGAGCATGAAGAAATCATCGGCATTTTGCATATCCGTAAAGTGATTGCGCAACTGCGCGCGCGTGATTACAACAATGATTTAGATAAAGCTGCGCTGCGCCAAGTGCTGGCTGAACCATACTTTATACCCTCAGGCACACCGCTATATACGCAAATACAACAGTTTCAAGATAAGCAGCAGCGCGTCGCCTTAGTGGTGGATGAGTACGGCGAGTTTAAGGGCATGGTGACCTTAGAAGATATACTACAAGAAGTCATCGGTGACTTCACACCAACCTCGGCGACACGTATCGGTGGCTACCGCCAGGAAACTGACGGCAGCTGGCTAGTCGATGGCAGCAGCTCCTTGCGTGATCTCAATAAAAAACTGGATCTGCACCTGCCAACCGATGGCCCACGCACGCTCAACGGCTTGGTGCTAGAACATTTTGGCGATATTCCCGAAGCCAACACCAGCTTCAGAATCGGTACGCACACGCTGGAAATTGTACAAACACAAGATCGTATTGTTAAAAGCGTCAAGATTTTCCCTTAATTTTCCGGCAACGTAATGACCAATGCAAGGTCCAAGCTTCAACACAAACGCCTAATAGATGATTTTTTAAATCGATAACAAGGCATGCATCGCTAACTTCCCGCTGTCAGCATAAATTAATTATTTGTGATGACCTTACTCATAATGGGCTTGAATTATTCACAGTTTGGCTCAAAATAGAACTCGATATGGCTAACTCACCTTCCGACAGCAACACCGCACTTAAACCTGAAGTTGCAAAACCAAAATTGCCCCCCATGTTTAAGGTGCTGCTACTTAACGACGACTACACGCCAATGGAGTTCGTAGTGGAGTGTATAGAACAATTTTTTAACAAAAACCGTGAACAAGCCACCAAAATAATGCTCCAAGTTCATATAGAAGGTATGGGCGTATGTGGCGTCTACAGTCAAGATGTTGCAGAAACTAAAGTAAATCAAGTGCTTAGACATGCAAATGAGGCACAACATCCTTTGCAATGTGTAATGCAATTAGCTTAATATGCATTCATCAACACGCTGCTGTGAAGATATATTGAAAATAAGGTAAGAACATGATCGCTCAAGAGCTCGAAGTAAGTTTACATATGGCCTTTATGGACGCTAGACAAAAGCGCCATGAGTTGATCACGGTTGAGCATTTGTTGCTCGCCATGATCGATAATCCAACGGCAGCTGAAGTGCTACGCGCCTGTGGTGCGAAACTGGATGTATTGCGCATTGAACTCAGCCAGTACATTGAAGAACATACACCCACCATGAATGGCGAAGATGATGTCGATACGCAGCCAACACTCGGCTTTCAACGCGTAATCCAACGCGCCATGTTACATGTGCAATCCTCAGGTAAAAAAGAGGTGACCGGCGCCAATGTATTGGTCGCGATATTTGGTGAAAAAGATTCTCATGCTGTGTTTTTTCTAACGCAGCAAGGGGTGACACGCCTCGATGTGGTGAATTTCATTTCACACGGCGTTTCTAAAATAGCTGAAACCGGCAAGACAGAAGGCAGCGAGGCCGAAACTGAAGCCGAGGCAGCGCCAGCGGGTGCGCTCGAAAACTATACCCTTAACCTCAATACACAAGTACTCGCGGGTAAGATTGATCCGCTGATCGGCCGTGGTCCAGAGCTGGAACGGGTGGTGCAAACACTTTGTCGCCGTCGCAAAAACAACCCGTTGTTAGTCGGCGAAGCTGGGGTAGGTAAAACCGCTATCGCTGAAGGCTTGGCACGGCGTATTGTTGAAAAACAAATTCCAGAAGTCTTGGCCAATGCCGTCGTCTATTCGCTCGACATGGGCGCATTGCTCGCTGGCACAAAATATCGCGGTGATTTTGAACAACGTCTGAAAGCCGTGATGAAACAGCTGGCTGAAAATCCGGATGCCATTCTATTTATTGATGAAATTCACACCCTGATTGGCGCCGGCTCTGCCAGTGGCGGCACCCTGGATGCGAGTAATCTGCTCAAGCCGGCACTGTCAAATGGTTCGTTAAAATGTATCGGTGCCACCACTTATCAGGAATACCGTGGTGTGTTTGAAAAAGACCATGCCCTTTCACGCCGTTTTCAAAAAATCGATGTGGCTGAACCTAGCGTCGCTGAAACCATAGATATTCTAAAAGGACTCAAGTCGCGCTTTGAAGCACATCACAACGTTAAATATACCGCCAGTGCCCTGGCCACGGCAGCCGAGCTGTCAGCCAAGTACATCAACGACCGGCATTTGCCTGACAAAGCGATTGACGTGATTGATGAGGCCGGTGCTGCGCAGCGCATCTTGCCAAAATCAAAACAGAAAAAAGTCATCGGTAATAAAGAGATTGAGGACATTGTTGCTAAAATTGCGCGCATTCCGCCAAAAAATATTTCCAGCGATGACCGCAGCGCTCTTAAAACCCTCGATCGCGACTTAAAAGCTGTGGTGTTTGGTCAAGATAAAGCCATTGAAACCCTGGCTTCCGCGGTGAAAATGGCGCGCAGCGGCTTAGGTCAGGGCAATAAACCCATCGGCAGCTTTTTATTCAGCGGTCCTACCGGCGTTGGTAAAACTGAGGTGGCGAAACAATTGGCCTATATTATGGGCATAGAGCTGATTCGCTTTGATATGAGCGAATACATGGAACGCCATGCTGTGTCACGCCTGATCGGTGCCCCTCCGGGCTATGTCGGGTTTGAGCAAGGCGGCATGATGACCGAGGCTATTACTAAGCATCCGTATTGCGTGCTACTGCTCGATGAGATCGAAAAAGCGCATCCGGATATTTTCAATATTCTGCTGCAGGTCATGGATCATGGCACGCTTACCGACAATAATGGACGCAAGGCCGATTTCAGAAATGTAACTATTATCATGACCACCAATGCTGGTGCGGAAAACCTGTCGAAGTCGAATATGGGCTTCACTAACGCCAAGCAAGCTGGAGATGAGCAAGTAGACATCAAGCGCCTATTCTCACCAGAGTTCCGCAACCGTCTGGATGCGACCGTTTCATTTGCAGCGCTGTCGCCAGAAAGTATCATCCGCGTCGTCGATAAATTCCTCATCCAGCTTGAAGATCAGCTGCATGAGAAGAAAGTTGAAGTCAGCTTCAGTGATGCCTTAAAAGCTTATTTGGGCAAAAAAGGGTTTGATCCACTGATGGGTGCCAGGCCGATGGCGAGACTCATTCAGGACACGATACGCAAAGCTCTCGCTGATGAATTACTATTTGGTCAACTAGCCAACGGCGGCAGTGTGCATGTCGATATTGATGATAAAGATGAAGTAAAACTGGTGTTCGCCGAAGATAAAGCTGCGGCAGATAGCTCTCTGGCAATCGCGTAAACACGGCATTAACAGCAGGCGCAATGGTTAACATTGCGCCTGTTTGCGTTTAAAATCTTGTAAGCGCAGTGATTTTTCTTACGAGTGACGCCTTGATCGCGTTAGCAGGCTATCTGGTTTACGCACAAAACTAGGTCGGCTTGGCCATAATACTCACGAACAAGCTTGACTGCACATGGCTATTCAACCAGTTTCTGAGTTTAGGGTATGGCGCTGTCATAAACCAGCTGCTATCGACCGCCGCGAACTGCCGTATAAAAGGGAAAATGGCGATATCGGCTAAAGTTAGCTGCGCGCTTAATAAATAAGTCGACCCAGATAATAACAACTCCAGCTTATGCAAAAATACCTCGGCCTGCGCTCTGTAATCTGCGGCAGACTTTTCCGGGAAGCGTACCGCATACTTGTACTTATCCAGTGCCAGCTTAAAGCTGGTATCGTTTTCAGCTATAAGCTGCTCGGACTGAACTGCATCAGCGCACAACCATGCTGATGCGTCCTGTTGCTGCAAAGCCCAGTACATAATATCTATGCTTTGCTCGAGCACCGCGTTTACAGTGCCATCTGCCGCGTGTAGCACCAAGACCGGTACCGTGGCTTTAGCGGATAAAGCTAATAGCGCGCTCGGTTTGGCATTCAATTGGATTTCACATATATCAACGGCGATTGCTGCATAGTAGAGTGCCATGCGTGCGCGCATGGCATAAGGACATCGGCGATAAGAATATAAAATCGGCAAACTCATGACGGGTGTTAAAGTTAAGCCAGTGCCCTGCAGATATCATGTACCAGTTTCGGTCCTTGATAAATCAGGCCGCTATACACCTGCACTAAACTCGCGCCCGCCGCTATTTTCTCAACTGCATCGGCACTGCTTACAATACCACCAACAGCTATGATCGGCAGCGCACCTTGCAGTCGCTGTGATAACTGTTGAATCACCACGGTCGATTTTTCACGCAGCGGCGCTCCGGATAAACCGCCAGTTTCATTTGCGTGTTCCAGGCCAAGGATGGCATCGCGCGCTAAAGTAGTATTGGTTGCAATCACACCATCTATCTCATGCTCAAGCAGCAGGTCTGCAATTTCATTAATTTGCGCGCGGTCTAAGTCCGGCGCTATTTTCAGGGCAATCGGCACATAACGCCCGTGCTGCTGCGCCAGCTCAGTTTGTTGCTGTTTTAGTGCGGCGAGTAAAGACGATAACGCTTCTTTTTCTTGCAGGGCGCGCAAGTTTTTGGTGTTAGGTGAAGAGATATTGACCGTAATGTAGCTGGCATGTGCATAGACTTTACGCAGGCAAATCAAATAATCAGCGACTGCATTTTCGATTGGTGTTGCAAAGTTCTTGCCAATATTAATGCCAAGCACGCCTTTATAGTGCGCAGCACGGACATTAGCCAGCAAATTATCTACACCCAGATTATTGAAACCAAAGCGGTTAATAATGCCTTGTGCTGCCTTGACTCGAAACAGTCGTGGCTTTGGGTTGCCAGGCTGCGGCAGTGGGGTGACTGTCCCCACTTCAATAAAACCAAAGCCTAACTGCGCCATCGCATCAATAACAGCGCCATTTTTATCGAGGCCGGCAGCCAATCCTACGGCATTGGGAAAGCTAATGCCCATGACCTGTCGCGGCTGACAAACAGGTGCTTGCGGATATAGATGCAATAAACCCGTTTGCTGCGTAAGTTTAAGACTGGCCAAGGTGAAGTCATGTGCGACTTCAGCGTCAAGCTGGAATAATAGTGGCTTCAATAGTGAGTATATATTCATGACTAGATTTTACTGCAAAACCATTGCTAGCGTCGCAAGATATGCCCGCTGCGCCTTGCAAAACCAAGAAATGCAGCTTTAGCCCGTACAATAGCTATTAACAATAAGTATGCTTAAATATTACATAACAAGCTATATTCTTCCTGCCACGATTGCTAAGCAGTGCATGCCGGCCAGGGCAGTAAAATCAACTTATATCTTTGTATAAACGAATGAAGACCATCATGAAAAATCCAGCTTTACAATTACTAGGCGGCCTAAGCGCACAACAATTTTTAGCCGAATACTGGCAAAAAAAACCTTTGCTTATTAAAAACGCTATTCCAGGCTTTAGTGGTTTGTTAAGCCCTGAAGACTTAGCTGGACTGGCCTGTGCTGACGAAGTGCAATCCCGCATTATTGAACACATTGCAGGGAAATGGCAGGCACGTCACGGCCCGTTTGATGATGACGACTTCGCCAAACTGCCGGAGAAAACTTCGGCTGCGCACAACTGGACCTTATTGGTGCAAAGTGTAAATCATCATCTGCCAGAAGCCAGCGCGTTATTGCAGCAATTTTCTTTCATTCCTCATGCTCGCCTTGATGATCTCATGGTGAGTTATGCGCCCGATAGTGGTGGTGTTGGCCCACATTTTGATAGCTACGACGTGTTTTTACTGCAGGGCCAAGGTAAGCGCTTATGGCGGATTAGCGAACAAACGGATTTAAGTCTGATCGAAGGCGCTCCGCTACGTATTCTGAAAAATTTTGATACGACCGAGGAATGGCTATTAGAAGCTGGGGATATGCTCTACCTGCCGCCACATCTCGCGCACTGGGGCATTGCGGTGGCCGAGGCTAATAGCGGCTGCATGACCTATTCTATTGGTTTTCGTGCACCCAAAAATCAGGAGCTCGCTAGCGAGTTTTTAGGATTTATGCAGGATAAGCTCAATCAGGACGAAATTTATTTAGACGGCATCTATCAGGATCCTGATTTAACATTACAGCAGCATGCAGCAGAAATTAGCAACGCTATGCTGCGTCAAGTTAGTCATCATTTAAGCAAAATCCAATGGTCGGATGAACTGGTAGCAGCCTTTCTCGGCACCTACCTTTCTGATCCAAAAGCTGACGTCGTGTTTGCTGCCAATAAAAAAATGAAGCTCGCGATATTTGCTAAAAAACTAGCTGAAACAGGAATCAGTCTGGATCTTAAAAGCCAAATGCTTTTTTTTGGTGATGGCTCTTTATGCACGTTCTTTATGAATGGCGAAGTCACTAAATTCAGTAATGACGTTGCTGCGGAGCTTAAAATACTAGCTGACAAGCGGCAGTTAACAGCCTCTGATTTAGCTAATATAAAGACCTTGGATCAAGCGGTAGTGCAACAACTATATGATTGGTATTTTGCCGGCTATCTACAACTTAGCTAGAATTCAGCCATGCCAATAATATTCATATGCACATTATTACTGGCAGCTGACATAAACTATGGCATGAAAAATCCGATTAATTAGTTTTACTGAGTCTAAAAAATTACTTTTCACCCATAAACTAAATATTTTTTGAACTATTCGTGATGACAGCAGGAAAAATACTGGTTTTTTTCTTAATAACTGGTAAAATTTCGGTCACTCGGTATAGTAAATTTAGTAATTACTAGATAGCAGTTATCGAAAAATGTTTTTTTTAACTAGATTCACACCTAACCCTTAAGGAATTAAAATGACACGCTCTATTCTACTGGCTGCTTTGTTGGCTCTTGCATTAACTGCTTGTAGTAAAACTGAAGAAGCTGCACCAGCTGTTGAAGTTGCACCAGCTGTTGAAGTTGCTCCTGCTGCTGAAGTAGCTCCTGCTGCTGAAGTTGCTCCTGCTGCTGAAGTTGCACCAGCTGCTCCTGCTGCTGAAGTTGCTCCTGCTGAAGCTGCTAAGTAATTAGCATTTAGTCAAGAAGTAAAAAAGCCGACTGCTAGTCGGCTTTTTTGTTTTACAACTGCACATATTTATCCTGATTAATATGCCACGTTTAGCTTAATGATGGGTTTAATCATGAATAATCCGCCAGTTAAAACCCAACAGCTGATCCGCGATTCCTATCCAATCGAGCTCACAGCCTAAGACATTAGCTAATGCCGCTCTTGCCAATTGCGGCGTGTTGTTTTTAGCACTTAAATGCGCAGCAACCAGATGCTGCAACTTACTATTATCTAACTTAGATAACAGCTGCGCTGAGTCCAAATTATCAAGATGACCTAAATTGCCACCTACGCGCTGCTTCAGTGACCAGCTGTAAGGTCCGTCCTGCAGCATGCTGGCGTCATGATTGCACTCGAGCACCAAGGCTTTGCAGCCACTTAGCCGCTGCTCAATATGCGGGGTAGTCCGGCCGACATCGGTGAGTACACCTAATTGATGTTGACCGTCTGAGAAAACACATTGAATCGGCTCACGCGCATCATGCGGTACCGGATACGGCTGCACCAGAATATCGTCAATGGCAAAAGCGCTGTGGCTGTCAATCACGTTTAGCTGCAGATCATGCTGCTTAGGCATGTAGCGCTTGACCATTTTGAGGGTGCCATAGGTCAGCCACACCGGTATGTTATATTTAGCGGCCAACTTAAATGCACCGCCGGCATGGTCATCATGCTCATGCGTAATGACGATGCCGGTCAGCTCAGTTGGGCTTAGGCCAAGCCGCTGCAGCCGCAGCGAGGCTTCTTTGATGCTAAAGCCACAATCTAGCATGACTCGGGTCAGGCCCACCTCTACTAGCAGTGCATTGCCCGCACTGCCGCTACCTAGCGAGGCAAAACGCATATTGGCTGCGATTCACACCGGCTAAGTTTTGATGTTAGCGCGCTTATTTCAATTGCTCGTAGATGAGTGCCACGATCCGATTGGCCGTAGTCGTGCGCATGTGCGTACCATCCTTATCCACCACAACAACGGTAGCATTATCTTTACCGCCGTCGGCTACTTTGATGCGATATTGTCTATCTGGATTAGTTTTCTGCTTGTCGTCTGTACCCCAGAATTTTAGCTTTTCAACCATGCTTTTTTCTTCTTTTTTGGGTGCAGCGGCCGCGGCTTTTTTGTCATCATCACCCCAGAATTTCAGGGTTTCAAACAGCCCCTTCTTTTTCTTCGGCGTGTCATCTATATCGACATCAGCATAGCGCACGAAGAATATACCGCTGGAACGGTCTTTATCTTCAATCACAAAGCCGACTCTATCTAACGCTAAACCAACACGTCGCCAGGCGCGATCAAACTGGTCATTCAATACCAGCATCGCACTACCGTCAGCTTCCTGTACAACTTCAGCACGTTTTAATACCACAGCCTCGGCAACCACAGCTTTTGATTTTTGCTCTTCCACACCCAGCTTCACCATTAAGCGGCGTAGCAGCTCGGTATCGAGTTCGGCATCATGCGCCGTCATGACCGCACCGGCGTTCGTTTGTGCGTCCGCTCTATAGCCGCTGTCAATATTACCCAGCTGGGTGCGCACTATGTTTTTTCCGTCATCCGGCGCAGCTGCAACTGAACGATGGGTCATGTAAATTTCGGTAGTATTCGCCTCATTACCATGATCCAAACGTGTGCGGAACTTCTTCTTATCGGCAAATCCAGATAGCTTATCCAGCCATTTATCAAATTTTTGGCCGATATTGCCTGAGTCGTCTTTTTTGATGGCATCAGCGTCAACCCATTCTGTTTCCATCACACCAACTTGCGCGTCTTCAACACGCACAGCGAAGCCCATATCCGTCCAGAATTCGCGGATGACTGGCCATATTTTTTCTGCCGGCGCATTGACCACTAGCCAGCGCTGACCGCCGGCTCTTTCTAGCCTGACACCTTCTGGCGTAGCTAGTACCTTTTCCACACTGGCCTCTTGCACTTCCTGCGCCTGGCTGTAGCTCGAATAGCTGGTGCTGCCTGGAATTTTATAGGCATCACTGGCAGGGCTTGCGGTCAGATCAGGAGGCACTTCCAGTGGTCGCGCGCGCCCGGATGATTTGTAATCCGGCGTATTATTGACGAATGGAATAGAGTCGCAGCCAGCCAAACTCGCTAGCAACAACAGGCTTATTGCGGCTGCCTTAAAGCCAGCCGGCTTAATATTGACCTGGTTAATATTGACGTGTTTCATTCAGACCTCTTCGGAAAATATGTCTAGGTACGGCAGGTACTATACATTTATAAAATATCGGCAAGTTTGCAGGCATTACGCACTACATCATGGTATTGCGCTGATAGCGTTGTCATCGGCAATCTAATGCCGGTTTTAATCATGCCCATTTGCGTTAGCACCCATTTCACCGGGATAGGGTTAGCTTCTACAAACAGCTTCTGATGCAGCGCAAATATTTTCGCATTGATCACACGCGCTGTACCGAGATCGCCAGCCATCGCCGCTACACACATTTCGTGCATTAATTTTGGCGCAACATTGGCCGTGACCGAGATTGTGCCCTTGCCACCTAACAACATTAAAACCATTGCCGTTGCATCATCGCCGCTATACACCGCAAAATCAGCCGGCGCGCGCAGCAATAAATCGATACCACGCTCAATGCCGCCGGTCGCGTCTTTAATGCCAATAATGTTGGCGTGAGTAGCTAGACGCAGAACGGTATCATTACTGATATCACAAGCCGTACGTCCGGGTACGTTGTAGAGTATTTGCGGAATATCGACCGCGTCAGCCACTGCAGCAAAATGCTGATATAGACCTTCTTGCGTTGGTTTATTGTAGTAGGGAGCAACCAGCAAACAGGCGTCAACGCCAAGTTCCTTAGCTTGCCTAGTCAGTAGAATAGCTTCTTTGGTAGAGTTGGCGCCGGTGCCAGCGATCACTGGCACACGGCCATTGACTTGACTGACGGCGGCTTTAATTAACAAGCAGTGCTCATCAAAGTCGACTGTGGGCGATTCACCGGTTGTGCCAACAATGACGATACCATCGGTACCCTGATCTACATGAAAATCAATCAGGGTGTTTAACGAGGGAATATCCAGACGCCCATCTTCAAACATAGGCGTAACAATAGCGACTAAACTGCCTTGCAACATAGCAAACCTAAACTATTCATAATTTAGTATTTTAACTTAAAAAGCTGGCAAATAAACACACGCTAGCGCTAAACTTAAAAAGCATGAAACAGCGCAAAAAGCTGCGTGCCAGATCAGGCTGGACTGACTACATTTGCCAGCGCCTGCGCCGGCGACAGCGACAGCACCAAACAATAATTTACCGGGCTTTAATACTCACCGGCCTAGTCACTTTTAGCCGACGGAGCTGCTTAGCAAACGCGGTATAATGCGTCCAGCGGATTGCAGGTTTCGCCTGATTTTTTATCCAGCTGTTTTTTAACCAACCGGTGTAATGTGATTTCCACCGCCATGCGCTTTGCTCAAAACTTTCTGGCCTGGATAACTATTAGCGCTGCTGCTTAAGCCACGACAACAGAAATTTCAACTCTCATAAGCTTAGCCTATGTTAATCGCCCTCTACATGATATTAAGCCTTGCCCTGATCATAGGTGTAGCGCTAATGATGTCGGCTTTATTCTTTAAAGCTGAAGGCGAGCCGCTAGTTACGTTAATAGATGCGCTGTTACCGCAGACGCAGTGCGGGCAATGCGGCTACCCGGGCTGCAAACCCTATGCGCAGGCTGTTGCCACTAGCGCGGCCGAAACCAACCAATGCCCGCCCGGCGGCGAGGCTGGCGCCCGCGCTTTAGCCGATTTACTCGGGCGTGAATACCTGCCGCTTAACCCTAAGTTCGGCTTAGCCAAAGCCAAAGCTGTTGCCTTCATTGATGAAGCGAATTGCATCGGCTGCACCTTATGTATACAAGCCTGCCCGGTGGACGCGATTCTAGGCGCGACCAAACACATGCATACGGTTATTTCTGTGGAATGCACCGGCTGCGAATTATGCCTGCCGCCGTGCCCGGTAGACTGCATCACGATGCCTCTGCTGACCGCAACTGTGCACAAATGGAAATATCCACTGATCCCGATTCAAGCACTGCCTGGTGTGTTAGCAGATAAGCCCACATGAATGCGCTGGTCCACTTTGTCAACCGCATCATCGGCACTAAAACCGCTGAGCAGAGCTTCAATAGCGCCAATGACTTCAAGATCAACGGCGGCCTGGAACTCGCTGCCCACAAAAGTGCAGCGACGTCACGACCCATTAGCCAGCTGCCCATCCCAGACCAGCTACTACTGCCATTGGGGCAACATACCGGCTCTATGCCGAAAATTTGCGTAAAAGTGGGCGCTCACGTACTAAAAGGACAGCTGCTCGCAGCCCCTGATAGCAACGGATCCGCCGCCGTCTATGCGCCGACTTCAGGCACAGTGACGGCGATTAACGTGCAGAATATTGCCCATCCATCCGGCCTGCAGGATCTGTGTGTCACGCTAATCGCCGATGGCAAAGATACATGGGCTAAACTAGTAACGCAGGACTGGCAGCATACTGATAAACAACAGTTAGTAGACAGCTTGCGCTTATCCGGCATCGCTTCTTTAGCTAGCGTTACCTTCCCCAGCCAGACTAAACTAGGCAGCACTAGCCTAGCCAAACTGCATACTTTGCTGATTAATGCGGTTGAGTCTGAGCCATATATAAGTTGCGACGATATGCTGCTACGCGAGCGTGCCGCTGAAATCGTGAACGGTATCGCCATCATGCAGTATTTGCTCGATGCCGAGCAATGCATCATCGCTATTGAAGCCAACAAACCCGAGGCAGCGCTAGCGCTCACTGCGGCCTGCGCCAGCTGGCAACAATCGGCAGCGGCCACACTTGCAGCGCGCGCGCCGATTGCTATAAAGATTGTGCCTGCGCTTTACCCTGGCGGCGACACGCGACTACTGACGTATCGTTTGCTCGGCATAGCGCTCGCAAGCGGCACACCCACCACAGATAAGGGTGTGCAGGTATTGGACATCGCAACCGTAATGGCTATTTATCGCTATGTCACATTTGGCGAGCCGGCAATCAGCCGCATTGTCAGCATGACCGGCAATGTAGCTTCACCCGGCAATTTTGAAGTGTTATTCGGCACGCCATTAAAGGCGCTAGTCAACGCCGCCGGTGGTGCCAAAGCTGATACCACGCATTTTATGATGGGCGGGCCGATGACAGGCTTTGATTTAACTAATAGCAATGTGCCTGTTACCGCGGCCAGCAACTGCATAATTGCCGCATCAGCCGCGTTATTTGCACCCGCCGCAGCGGTCATGCCGTGCATACGCTGCGCGCGCTGTGCCGATGCCTGCCCGATAAACCTGCAGCCACAACAGCTGTACCCGTTGGCAAAATCCGCTAATTTTGCCGGCGCCAAAGATCAGCACCTAGCCGACTGTATTGAATGCGGCTGCTGCGATTATGTCTGCCCGAGCAACATTCCGTTAGTGGACTATTTCCGTTATGCAAAAAGTGAAATGATTACGGCGGATCACGCCAAGGCTGCCGCGGATTTGGCGCGTGAACGCTATACTTTCAGGCTAGCGCGCCTCGCCCGTGAAAAGCTAGAACGGGCAGAAAAACATGCACAGCGCGCGCAGTTGGCTAAAGCGGCAGAAAATGCTGTGCCGGCTCCGGCCACGGCGGCAGCACAGCATGGCGCTTTAACGCAAACACAAACTACAGAGCAAGCCGGCGCGGCGGCTAAACTAAAGCGACAAGCGTTGGTTGCTGCCGCTATTGCGCGCGTTCACGCACAAAAATTAGCGCTTGCGCCTAAAAATACTCAAAATGCAGACACTAATGCCAATGAGAATATCGCGAACCCAGACCATGAACCAAAAAACCGATAGGGCTAAGTTTTGAGGCGTCCTGCCGATATGAGGGCTGCGCCGAGTGTGCAAAGCATCATGTTAAAAGTATTGCTGGCCCTGGTGCCGGGCATCATCGCCCATGTTTGGGTTTACGGCGGCGCAATTATACTGAGCTTGCTTATTGCTAGCGTCAGCGCGCTATTGGCTGAAGCGGCTATGCTTAAATGGCGTCAGCGCCCTGTTTTACCATTTCTTGCTGACATGAGTGCAGTCGTGACCGCGTGGTTATTAGCGCTAACCTTGCCGCCGCTCGCGCCATGGTGGCTACTAATCATGGGCATTTTTTTTGCAATCGTCCTCGCCAAGCAAATTTTTGGCGGCCTCGGCTGCAATCCATTCAACCCGGCGATGTTCGGCTACGCCGCAGTGCTGATCGCGTTTCCGCAGTTAATGACTAGTACGCCATTAGCGCAGATGATCACACCGATTTTTGGCAGTATTGCCGGCGGCGAGCTAGTCAGTCTCGGCTATTTAATCGGCGGCCTGTACTTAATACAGCAGCGCATTATCAGCTGGCATGTGCCGACAGCTTTTCTAATGGCACAAGCACTAATAACCTTGGGCTTTTATATCAGTGACCCGGCGCATTTTGCCAACCCTTTGCTCCAGTTGATGAGCGGCGCCGCCGTGCTCTGTGCATTTTTTATTATCACCGACCCGGTAAGCGCACCCAGCAGCGTGCGCGGTAAACTCTACTTTGCCGGCGGTGTGGGCATAGTCAGCACGCTGACTCAGGTCTATGCCGGCATCGCCTATGGCCTGGCTTTGGCAGTGCTGCTGATGAACCTGTGTGTGCCGTGGCTAGACGCGGTTACCCGGCCGCGCGTTTTTGGTCATAAAACATGGCTATAAAACATGGTCATCAATGAAAGCATGGCCATCAATATAGTGAAGCCCGCTGCAGACGCACTTGATTAAACCTATACTAGCCAATCAATTTATATAAACACGCAGCGACTACTATGAACGCAGAAAAACGGCTGGCAATCTTCCAGCGCCTCGCCATTGCCATCCCTAATCCAACGACTGAACTGCAGCATCACACTACGTTTGAGCTGCTTATTGCCGTTATCCTGTCGGCGCAGGCCACGGATAAAGGCGTAAATCTGGCGACCGTGAAACTGTTTGCTGTTGCCAATACTCCAGAAGCGATACTGGCGCTAGGCCTTGATGGACTTGAGGCCTATATTAAAAGCATAGGCTTGTACCATTCAAAAGCCAAAAATGTGCTCGTCACCTGCCAGATGCTGATCACACTGCATGGGTCGCAAGTGCCAAACACGCGTGCCGCATTAGAAGCCCTACCCGGGGTAGGCCGCAAAACGGCCAATGTTATTTTAAATACCGCATTTGGTGAACCTACCATTGCCGTAGATACGCATCTATTCAGGTTAGGCAACCGCATTAAGCTCGCAACTGGCAAAACGGTATTAGCCGTTGAGCAAAAATACCTTAAAACCATACCCGCAGAATTTTTACGGAATGCACACCATTTACTGATCCTGCATGGCCGCTACACCTGCACCGCACGTAAACCCAAGTGTGGTCACTGCTGTATTCATGATCTGTGTGAATATAATGCTAAAGAATATGACTAGGCAGCCAATACAGCGGCCAACAACTGCTGTAGTATTAAATCATTACTGCTGTCCAACCCCAACATTAAGAATCAAAATATGAGTTTATATAACCCCAGCCGCGACCAGGCGCGCCAGTTTTTATTTGATGCCTGGGGCAAAGTCAAACAGAGTCTGATGCTGACCGATTTAGAAAAAATCGCGATTGAGGTGATGCAGATGCACCCCGAATATCATCATATTTTAGATGCGCCACAACGCTATATGAACGAGCAGTATTTCCCTGAAATGGGCGCGACCAATCCGTTTTTGCATTTAAGCCTGCACTTATCGGTGATTGAGCAAATCAGCATCAACCAGCCGATCGGCATCGCGCCGATTTATGCGCAGTTATGCCAGCAGCATCACGACAGCCATCTCGCGCAACACGATATACTCGACTGCCTGGCGGAAACTATTTGGCAAGCACAACGCAATAATGCGCCGCTAGATGCTGAAAATTATCTGCAACTCTTACGGCAAAAGTCTGCAAAAACTGGCTAATGTCATGGCTTAGGTCGACATCGACAATATTTAAGCCATAATCCAGACTTAAGCTTTGCTTCAATGCAGCTATTACTGGGTTTATTAAACGAGTAGATTATTAAACGAGCCTATTAGAACTGTGTTGCCGATAAGCAGTCACATTAAATGAAGTCACATCTTTTTTATAAGGGATATACCATGAACACCACACCCAAAAAACTTGCACTGGCCATCGGCGGTAGTCTGGCTTTATCCATCGCCAGCACGACACTGCATGCTGCAGAAAATCCATTTACAGCAAAATCATTAGCGTCCGGCTATATGGTTGCCGAAAATACTGCTAATAAAATGAAAGACGGTAAATGCGGCGCTGGCAAATGTGGCGCGAGCATGAAACCTGCTGCAGAAAAAGCAAAAGAGGCTGTCACTAGTGCCGAAAAGACTAAAGCTGCCGCCAGCGGCGCAGACAAAACGAAAGAAGCCGCCTGCGGTGCAGACAAGACGAAAGAAGGCAAATGTAGCGCTGATATGAAAAAAAACATGTAGGCCCAGACATAGCCATCATGTTCAATTGCTTGATGTTTGCGGGGCTAGCGTGCGCATAGCGCATGCAGCTGCGTCTAAAATTAACGGTGTGGGTTTGGGGTTAAAGCGCGAGCTGATTCCTCAAATCCAGGCGGCTAATTGCGCCGAAATTAGCAATATCAATTTTGTAGAAATCGCCCCCGAAAACTGGATCGGCGCCGGTGGCAAGGCCGCACAGCAGCTCGACTGGTTTGCAGAGCGCTACCCGATAGTCTGCCATGGCTTATGTTTATCGCTAGGCGGGCTCGCGCCACTTAATTGCGTTTTCTTACAGCAAGTCAAAAAATTTCTGCATCAATATCAGCTGCCGCTCTACACCGAGCACTTGAGCTACTCGACCGATAACTACCAAGGAAAGCCAGGCTATTTATACGACCTGCTGCCAATTCCATTTACTGAGGAAGCGGTGCATTATGTAGCGGCCCGCATACGCCAAACCCAGGACATACTCGGCCAGCGCATTGCGGTAGAAAATACTTCGTATTATTTACAAGCACCCATCTCCAGCATGGATGAGCTCACATTTCTGAATGCAGTCTTGTCTGAAGCCGACTGCTTATTGCATCTGGATATTAATAACATTTATGTCAACAGCATCAATTTTGCGTTTGATGCGACGGCATTTTTAGGCGGCATTGCCGCGGAGCGCATCGTTTATGGGCATATAGCCGGGCATTACCAGCAAGCGCCGGATTTACTGATCGATACCCATGGTGCCGATGTCATCGACCCGGTATGGGCATTGCTGGCGCAGGCTTACCAATTGTTCGGCACTTTTCCTACCTTGCTGGAACGTGATAACAATATACCACCGCTAAATTTACTCATGCACGAAGTCAACACCATTGCCGCGATACAGCAGCACCATGGTCAGCAACAGACGGCCTCTAGTTAAGTACAAGTCTATGCGTGCAGATCTTGCCAGCTTTCAACGTTACCAACTTGAGTTTTGCGCTTATCTGCGTGACCCAAGCCGGCAGCCACCGCCGGCCGCAACCGCAGCGCGTGGCTTGGCTGTGTATGAAGACATCGTCTTTAACAATATTGTGCAAACTATCAGCGCCTGCTTCCCGGTGGCGCAAAAAGTAATCGGCAAACGCGCCTGGCTGGCATTAGCACGTCAGTTTTTAGTGCAGCATTCGGCTAGCAGCCCGCTATTTCGCGACATACCCGCCGAATTTTTACAATTTTTAGCAACACAAACGCAGCTTGCGCCTTACCTCTACAGCCTGTGCCATTATGAATGGGTTGAGTTACAGGTGGCGACCATGACTGCCTCAGCAGCGCTGGGCCAGATTGATAGCGACGGCGATTTACTTGCCGCACCAATTGCCTTCACCGCGGCGATGCAGCTATTACACTATGACTATGCCGTGCATAAAATATCGGCGCGCAAACGTCCGCAAAGCGAGGTTAGCACCGAACTGTTGGTCTATCGCGATGCGAGCAATACGGTAAAGTTTGTCGAATTAAATGCGCAGACCTACCGGCTTATTGCGCTATTACAAGCAGCAGATATAAGTGGCGAACAGGGATTGCGCCAGTTAGCGCAACAACTTAACTATAAAGACACTTCAAGCTTAATTGAGTTTGGACGCGAGTTACTGGAGGACTTCAGGCATAAAGGCATCATCGCCGGCAGCTATATTAAGTAGACTTGTTTTAAGCATACTGGCAATGCGGCTGCAGGCAGCGCCGGCCGCAAATAAAACTATTTGCGGCGGCTTAAAGCTAGTCATCGAAATCAGCGTTATCCAATTGCCGCTGTTCCAATTCTTGCAACAAGCCTTGTTGCGCGGCTGGTGCCATATCCCACCACGCTTTAATTTCATCAATGGTGCGATAACAACCTTGGCACATACCGCTCAAGTCATCCATCGCACACACCCCAATACAAGGTGATTTAATTTCTACTGCTATCTGTTCAGTCATTGCTGCAAACCATCACTTTATTAACTTAAAATGCCGTGGCATTGTTTATATTTTTTACCCGATCCGCACGGACACGGGTCATTGCGACCAACCTTGACGCCATCGCGGATCACCGGCTGCTGCGGCGCTTCAGTGTTTTCAGCAGCGGCGACATCCACAGCCAAGGCTTCATCATAGTCGGCATGCTGGTACTGCACGTTTTCAACGTCAACCGGTTTTTCAATCGCCTCAACATCGGCTTCGGTTTTAACCTGAACCAGCATCGTTACTTTGGTGACTTCACTTTTTACGGTGTTGAGTAAACCCTCAAACAGTTCAAACGCCTCACGCTTGTATTCCTGCTTCGGATTTTTTTGCGCATAAGAACGTAGATGGATGCCTTGGCGTAAATGATCTAAGGCTGCCAGATGCTCACGCCAATGGTTATCGAGCGCTTGCAACATCACCGAGCGTTCAAACTGACGCATGATCTCGGCACTGGCCTGCTCTTCTTTGGCGCTGTATGTACTATTTGCCGCGGCAAAAATATGCTCATGCAATGTTGCTTCATGCAAATCAGGATTATCTTCAAGCATCTGTTGTAACGGAATTTCCAGACCGAGCTCGCTACGCAGTTCGCGTTCTAGTGCGGGCACATCCCATAACTCTTCAACGCTATTCGGCGGAATATGCATCGCGATCAGGCTAGCAAGCACATCATCGCGCATGGCTTTGATAGTTTCGCCTACATCCGTCGCCTCTAATAACTCATTGCGCTGCTCGTAAATCACTTTACGCTGGTCATTGGCCACATCATCATATTCAAGCAATTGCTTGCGAATATCAAAGTTACGGCCTTCGACTTTGCGCTGTGCATTTTCAATCGCGCGCGTCACCCACGGATGCTCAATAGCTTCGCCGTCAGGCATATTGAGTTTTTCCATAATGGCGGAAACACGATCGGATGCAAAAATCCGCAGTAACTGATCTTCTAATGATAGATAAAAACGGCTGGAACCGGCGTCACCCTGACGACCGGAACGCCCACGCAACTGATTATCGACACGGCGCGACTCATGACGTTCGGTACCGATAATATGCAAGCCACCCGCGGCCAGTACATTATCGTGACGCAATTGCCATGCGGCTTTAATCTCAGCACTGCGCGCTTCTTTTTGTGCTGGCGCGAGGCTAGCATCGGCTTCTATAGCCGCAATTTCCGGTTCTGGATTGCCTCCAAGCACAATATCGGTACCGCGCCCGGCCATATTAGTCGCAATCGTAATCACGCCCGGTTGACCGGCCTGCACAATAATAAGCGCTTCGCGCTCGTGCTGTTTGGCATTGAGCACCTGGTGCTCGAGCTTGGCTTCCGTTAGCAATGTAGAAATCAGCTCTGAGTTCTCAATTGACGTGGTACCGACCAGAACCGGCTGACCGCGCAGCTGACAGTCTTTAATGTCTAAAATCACCGCAGCGTATTTCTCACGCGCCGTACGGTAAACTTTATCCATTTTATCCTGACGCTGCATCGGCCGATGCGTAGGGATCACCACCGTTTCCAGATTATAGATCTGGTTAAATTCATAAGCTTCAGTATCGGCAGTACCGGTCATACCCGACAGCTTGCTGTACATACGGAAGAAGTTCTGGAAGGTAATCGAAGCCAGGGTCTGGTTTTCTTTCTGGATCTCCACGCCCTCTTTCGCCTCAACCGCCTGATGCAAACCATCAGACCAGCGACGCCCCGCCATCATGCGGCCAGTAAATTCATCGACAATAATGATATCGCCATCACGCACGACATAATGCTGATCGCGGTGATACAGATTTTGTGCGCGTAACGAGGCATATAAATGATGCACCAGCGTGATATTAGCCGCTTCGTAAAGACTGGAGCCTTCTAACAGCAACCCTGCTGTCGCCAGCAATTCTTCAGCGTGCTCATGGCCTTGTTCGGACATGACCACATTCTGGCCTTTTTCATCGACCCAAAAATCGCCGGCGCCTTCTTCTTCAGTTTGCGCCACTAGTTTTAGCGCGACATCATTAATCTGGCTATAAAGCGCAATACTGTCGTCGGCCTGACCTGAAATAATCAGCGGCGTCCGCGCTTCATCGATCAAGATGGAGTCGACTTCATCAATCAAGGCGTAGCTTAAAGCGCGCTGCACACGCTCTTCTCTGCTGTACACCATGTTGTCACGCAGATAGTCAAAACCAAACTCATTATTAGTACCGTAGGTAATGTCGGCCTGATAGGCAAGGCGTTTCGCTTCGGTCGGCATTTGCGATAGATTGATACCGATGCTTAAACCCAAAAACTGATAAAGGCGCCCCATCCACTCGGCATCGCGCTTGGCCAGATAGTCATTGACCGTAATCACATGCACACCTTTGCCAGTTAAGGCATTGAGATAGGTTGGCAAAGTAGCGACCAGGGTTTTACCTTCACCGGTGCGCATTTCGGCAATCTTGCCGGCGTTCAACACCATGCCACCGATCATTTGTACATCAAAATGGCGCATGCCGAGTGCACGGTGACTACCTTCACGCACTACCGCAAAGGCTTCAGGCAATAGCTGCTCCAGGCTTTCGCCATCAATGTAGCGCTGTTTGAATTCGGCGGTCTTCGCTCTGAGCGCTGCATCACTTAAAGCCTGCATCGCCGGCTCTAAGGCACTGATTTCCTGTACTTTTAGCGCGTATTGTTTAACCAGCCTGTCATTACGGCTGCCGAAGAACTTTCTGAACAACGTGGATATCATGAAATGATGCGCTTTCCGCTAGAGGATAAAAGACTGTAATGATCTAAAAATATAAAATTGGCTAATTTTAATTAGCGCATAAACCTATAAGTACTGCTAAAAAATCTGTATGGTCAAAATTAATGACAAAACTGCTATTACTCATGCGCTATCTACATCTAAAGATTAACTGCATGTAGTTAAAGTTCCTAACACTCGCTTATAGTCATTCAACTGCTCGGTTTCAGGTATTTTCTTGGATCCAGAGGGTTACCGTCCAACCGGATTTCGTAATGCAAATGCGGTCCAGTAGAGCGTCCCGTACTGCCGACTTCGGCAATTTTCTGCCCCTTCTCAACCCGGTCGCCAGCTTTAACTACCAGCACAGAGGTGTGGGCGTAGCGCGTTTCAATACCTGAACCATGATCAATCTTTACAATTTTACCATAATCAGGCGTTTGCTCCGCAGTAGAAACAATACCGCGCGCTGCCGCGTAAATCGGTGTGCCGCTAGCTGCCATAAAATCCAGGCCTTCATGAAAGGCTTTATGTCCATTAAATGGATCGAGGCGATAACCAAAGCTGGATGAATTGTAAGCGGCGTTTACCGGACTCCTGTTCGGCAACGTATCTTTGAGCACACTTTGCTGCAATAACTTGGCCTCAACATCACTCAAATACTCAGTTTTGACGTCTAACTGTGCGATCAACTCGGCAATTTTTGTCTGCAGCTCGACCTCTGTTAATGGTGCATCAAGTACCAGCGGTCCACCACGGTGCAGCGCTGCCGCTTTATCATAAATGGGCGCCACCTGCTGTTTTTTAGTCAGCGGCTGCTTGGCTGACGTCGCTACTTTGCCGCCAGCCAGCTTGGCCAGTCGTTCACTTTGTGCATCTAAACGCATCATGCGTGCCTGCATCTCGCCTAACTGCAAAGCATAGGCATCCAGATGTTTTTGAGAGTTATTAAACGAAAATTTAAGTTGTGCCGGAATCAATGACCTAGTGTGCTGTTGACTAGGTGATGATTGTGGCTCAAACAGTATTAACATAATCAATAGCGGCAATAATGTCATGGCGAGTACAATCATGCTCACCTGCAGTACAGATAAGGTTTTTGCTTTAGCCATTTTATTTGAGACAAAGATGATATTCATACAATTCCTAATCAGCGCTTTAATCAGCACACTATGCATCATCACACCCAGCATCATCACACCCAGCATCATCACACTATGCATCAGTGCCAAGTACTCGCGCCACGACGATTATGCAACGCTTTAACGCTTTACTGAGTCAGCCGGAGCTGACTGCGCTCAATGCCCACAACCGAGAAAAACAAGCGGCACAGAAAATCTGGGAAGCAGTCGCACCTGACAATCTTGCACAATTAAGCCATGCAACTACGGTGCAGAATCAACAGTTCACCGTGTTTGCAGACAATAATGCAGTGGCTGCAAAAATCAAACTTTTTATCCCTAGCTTGTTGATTAAGCTAGAAAAGCAAGGCTGTGAAGTTACTGTAATTCGCGTCAAAGTGCAAGTTAAATCTAGCCCGCAAGCCCGACCCAAAATCATCAAGAAGCTTAGCCCTAAGGCCTCATCCACGCTGCAGCTGCTGGCGAATAAACTATCCGGCACCACCTTGGGCGATGCACTCACCAGGCTCGCTAAAAAGGCTGACTAGCGCTTCAATCTGTCGTTAATTCTCAGCTGGCACAGCGACCTAAAACGACATTAAATCAAGCGGCGGCCCCTGATTTTCGGCAGGCTAGAATTAGTTGTTAGGCCTGCTGAATAGTGCAATAATGCGATTACAATTGATTTACAAATTACAGTACTCACGGCAATATTTATTGCCTACTATTAGTTTAATAAAAAATCAGCGGTGAGCGTTACTCATGCCCATCTCTTATTTTCTATGCTCGCTTGGTTTCAATTCACATTAGTTTTATTTAAACGTTGCAGTTTCATGTTGCTGGCGCAGCTTAAATTGTAGAACAACGAATTTATAAAAATAAAGATAGGAGAAGTCATGTCAATTACACTAATGATTGCCATCGGCGCTGCAACTTTAGCGGTACTGTATGGCGTAGTAATGAGTAAATGGATTAGCGGCTTACCCAGCGGCAATGCGCGCATGCAGGAAATTGCGCATGCTATCGAACAGGGTGCTAGCGCCTATTTAACCCGTCAATATCAGGCCATCAGCATCGTTGGCGTTATCCTTGCCATTCTTATCGGCCTTTTTCTGAACATCACTACCGCCATCGGCTTTATTGTCGGTGCAGTGCTTTCCGGTGCTTGCGGTTTTATCGGCATGAACGTTTCCGTCAAAGCCAATGTGCGCACGGCGCAAGCTGCAACTGATGGCATCGTCGCCGCGTTTGCTGTGGCCTTCAAAGGCGGCGCGATCACCGGCATGCTCGTCGTCGGCTTAGGCTTACTCGGCGTAGCTGGCTTTTATGCCTTTTTGGGTGGCGAGGCGGCGACTGACTTAAACCCGCTGATCGGCTTGGCTTTTGGCTCCTCACTTATTTCTATATTTGCGCGCTTAGGCGGCGGCATTTTCACTAAAGGTGCCGATGTTGGCGCTGACTTGGTCGGTAAACTAGAAGCCGGCATTCCGGAAGACGATCCGCGCAACCCGGCGGTCATTGCTGATAATGTCGGCGACAATGTCGGCGATTGCGCCGGCATGGCGGCAGATTTATTCGAAACCTATGCGGTAACGCTGATCGCTACCATGATCTTAGGCAAACTAATCATCACCGGCACTGGCGCCAGCAATGTGCTTTATCCGCTGCTACTGGCCGCAGTCTCGATCGTAGCCTCTATCATCGGCTGTTTTTTTGTAAAAGCCGCGCCGGGCATGAAAAACGTCATGCCCGCTTTGTATAAAGGCTTGGCCGTAGCTGGCGGACTGTCCTTGCTCGCCTTTTATGTGGTGACCATGCTGATGTTTCCCGAAGGTCTGATTGCCGGCGGCCTGCTCATCACCGCTAATCAGCTCGTTGGCGCATGTGCGGTCGGTCTAGCGCTTACCGCCGCTCTGGTGTGGATTACCGAGTATTACACCAGCACCGCTTACGCGCCGGTTAAACACATCGCACAAGCCTCCACCAGCGGTCACGCGACCAATATTATTGCCGGCATAGGCATCTCGATGAAATCAACCGCCGCACCGGTGCTCTCAGTGTGTATCGCCATTTTTGCAGCGCATTACTTAGGCGGACTATATGGTATTGCCATTGCCGCCACCGCCATGCTGAGTATGGCCGGCATTGTCGTCGCCTTGGATGCTTACGGACCGATTACCGACAATGCTGGCGGTATTGCCGAAATGGCCGGTTTGCCACAAGCGGTGCGCGCTGTCACCGACCCGCTGGATGCGGTTGGCAACACCACCAAAGCCGTCACCAAAGGCTATGCTATCGGCTCCGCCGGCTTGGCGGCACTGGTATTATTTGCCGATTACACGCATAAGCTGCAAGGCGCCGGTATTGATGTTAAGTTTGAATTAAGCGACCCGATGGTGATTATTGGCTTGTTTATCGGCGGCTTAATTCCGTTTCTGTTCGCCGCCATGGCGATGGAGGCTGTTGGTCGTGCCGCACACGCGGTTGTGATGGAAGTCCGCCGTCAGTTCAATGAGATCGAAGGCATCATGGATGGCACTGCGCAGCCAGAATATGGCAAAGCCGTGGACATGCTCACCACTGCTGCCATCAAAGAAATGATCTTGCCATCGCTATTGCCGGTGGCCGTGCCCATTGCCGTTGGTTTAATCTTGGGGCCAGTGGCCCTCGGTGGCTTACTTATGGGCACCATCATCACTGGTTTGTTCGTCGCGATCTCGATGTGCACCGGCGGCGGCGCTTGGGATAACGCAAAAAAATACATCGAAGATGGCAACCATGGCGGCAAAGGTTCAGAGGCGCACAAAGCCGCGGTAACTGGCGATACCGTTGGCGATCCGTATAAAGATACCGCCGGGCCGGCGGTGAATCCGCTCATTAAAATTATTAATATTGTGGCCTTACTGCTGGTGCCATTACTTTAAGCCCAGCCATAAAATTGCTACTTACTTAATGCAGACGGAAAAATCACCTAGAGCCGCACTGACTGAGCGAAACACTCATTTAGTCAGACGCTCACTTAGTTTAGTATTTGGGCGGCATGGCTAATTGATCCGCATCAGCACGGTTTTGGTGAGTCGCCCCAACATAAATCAGGAGTAGCCGCATGCGACATTCTGAATTTCATCGTACACAGCACATCGGCTGGTTGCGTGCCGCGGTACTCGGTGCGAATGACGGCATCGTCTCCACCGCCAGCTTAGTCATCGGTATTGCCGCAGCCCATGCCGCACACGACACCATTTTACTGACCGGAATTGCCGGCTTGGTCGCGGGTGCCATGTCGATGGCCGCGGGTGAATATGTATCCGTGAGCTCGCAGGCTGACACTGAAGCCGCTGATCTGGCGCGCGAACGCCTGGAACTGGCGACGGATATTGACAGCGAACTGTTAGAGCTGACCAATATTTATATCGCGCGCGGCTTAACGCCTAGACTCGCGCATCAGGTAGCCGTGCAGTTCAGCGCGCATGATGCGCTGGCGGCACATGCGCGCGACGAGCTCGGCATTATAGCGGCGAGCAGTGCACGCCCGCTGCAGGCGGCGCTGGCTTCTGCCGGCACATTTACCTTGGGCGCAGCGCTACCTTTAATTGTAGTGTTAATGGCGCCAGCTAATACTGTTATTGTCTACGTCGCTATATTTGCACTTGCCTTTTTAGCGCTATTAGGTGGTTTAGCGGCTAAAGCCGGCGGCGCGAACCTGTGGTTGGGTGCAGGTCGTGTTGCCTTCTGGGGCGTGTTGGCAATGGCCGCGACCGCTGGCGTTGGCAGGCTGTTTGGCGTGGCGATGGCCTAAATAAAAAGGCAGCCTGAGGCTGCCTTTTACGCACCATCAGCTTGAGTGAGCTAATGTCTAGTGGCTATGTTGGGCCTGTCAACTGCATGCGCAGTTAATGCCAACGCCAGCCTAGAATGCAGGTTTTACCGCAGCGTTATTATAATTTTCCACGCCTTCTAGAATCTCTTTTTTCGCCTGCTCGACATCACCCCAGCCGCTGATTTTGACCCATTTGCCTTTATCCAGATCTTTATAATGCTCAAAAAAGTGAGCGATCATATTGAGGTGCCAGGCAGATACGTCGGTGTGGCTTTTCATGTGCGTATACAAAGCACAAAGTTTATCTACCGGCACTGCCAGCACTTTTGCATCCATGCCAGCCTCATCTTCCATCAGCAATACACCTAGCGGACGGCAACGCACGACGACACCAGAAATCAACGGTACCGGCGTCATCACCAGCACATCTACCGGGTCACCATCTGGCGACAAGGTATGCGGAATATAGCCGTAGTTGGTCGGGTAATGCATCGCCGTACCCATGAAGCGATCGACAAAAATGGCACCGCTGTCTTTATCGACTTCATACTTGACGGGATCACTTTGCATCGGAATTTCAATAATGACATTGAAATCATTGGGAACATCTTTACCGCTTGGCACTTGGTTTAATGACATGGCTTAGTCCTGAATAATAAATATTGATTGCGCTGTTAACGATGAATGCTGATAGATCAATTTTGAGGCGCAATTATAACAAGCTCATGGCCGAACGCGAGCTAGTGGCCGTAACTAAATGCAGGCCTTAGCTGTGCTCGATCTGCTCGCGACAGCTTTCGATCAGCGCTTTTGGTATAAACAATAAGGCCAGATAGAGCAACAGCGGAATGATGAGCAGATCATCGAGCTGGCCGATCAGCGGAATAAAATCAGGGATCAGGTCAAACGGCATCACTAAATACGCTACCGCCAGACCTAAAAATAGCTTCGCCGGCCATGGCGTTTGCGGGTGCTTGAGCACGAGGCGGTAAACCGCGAGCTCTTGTTTAAACTTAGCGGCTAAAGCTTTTAAAGTTTGCAACATAATATCAATCGCGCTTGCAACTTAGTCCAGCTGTAACGCCTGGCCAGTTAAACGCTCAAAGGCTTCCAGGTATTTTTCACTGGTTTTTTGGGCGACGTCCGCCGGCAATGCTGGCGCCGGCGGCGCTTTATTCCAGCCGATGCTCTCTAGCCAGTCGCGTACATATTGTTTATCGTAACTAGGCGGATTTTTGCCGACGGCATAGCTTTCTGCCGGCCAGAACCGCGATGAATCCGGCGTCAGCACTTCGTCCATGACATGCAATACGCCATGCTCATCCACACCAAATTCAAATTTGGTATCGGCAATAATAATACCGCGACTAAGCGCATATTCGGCAGCTTCTGTATACAAGGCGATGCTGGCACGGGCTACCTGCGCGCACATATCCTCACCGAGCAATGCGGCCGCCTGCTGCAGGCTGATATTTTCGTCATGCTCACCCACTGCCGCCTTGCTCGACGGTGTAAACAAAGGCGCGGGCAGCTTGGCGGCTTCCTGCAAACCGGCAGGCAGTTCTATGCCACAGACCGTGCCGCGGGCTTTATATTCTTTCCAGCCACTACCGACCAGATAACCACGCACGATGGCTTCAATCGGCAAGGCTTTAAGCTTTTTCACCACCACAGCGCGATGCGCCAGCTGCAGTTTTTCTGCGGGATCTGACACCACGCTAGCCGGATCAATAGCGGTGAGATGATTCGGCAGCACATGTTGCAGTTTTTCAAACCAGAAATTAGCCATCTGCGTCAGCATGGCGCCTTTGTTAGCGATGCCGGTAGGCAGAATCACATCAAAAGCAGACAGCCGATCGGTACTCACCAAGAGCATGGTATCGGCGTCGATATCGTAAATATCACGCACTTTGCCCTGATGTATACGTTTTAAGCTGTGTAGCGTAGTTTCTAGTAAAGGCGTGTGCATAGAGTGATCAATTAATGGACAAAATGGTGGATGTGAAAGGGTGAGCGTAACGCTATTATAAATGTGTGGCTGCAGTTTATCTATGGCTTTACTTGCTGCAAATGTAATTGGCGCAGCGCTTAGCTCGATGAATTAGTGGCTATAGATTTGCATGACCGGGAAAAATCGGCTACAGCACCCTGTTTTCCATATCTAGCCACTGCAGTCAGTCCAGCCGATTTTCACCGATTTTAATAATTTTAAGTGTATTGGTGCCACCCGGACTACCGATAGGTTCGCCAAAGGTGAGCAGCACTAAATCGCCAGCACTCACCACTTTTTCTTGTAACAATACCTGCTCCATTTCGCGCAAGATCTCATCGCGGTTTTTATTGTCCTGCACGATCGGGTAAGGATAAACGCCGCGATGCAGAGTTAGTTTGCGCCGTGCATGCTGATCTGGCGATAAGGCATAAATCGGCACTTCGGCATCAGCACGCGATAACCATTGCGCGGCATTGCCGGATTGGGTCAGTGCGGCAATCGCCTTAATCTTCAGGTGCTGCGCGGTATAAATAGCGGCAGCGGCCACCGCTTCATCGGTTTTGATAAACTCCTGATCGAGCATACGCGCATGGTGCTGGCTAAAATACTCTTTTTCAGCTTCAATCACCACGCGATGCACCGCCTGCACCGTTTCTAAAGGATATTGGCCGGCAGCAGTCTCCGCCGACAGCATGACCGCATCGGTACCATCGAGCACAGCATTAGCGACATCGGACACTTCGGCACGGGTCGGAATCGGGCTGGTGATCATCGACTCCATCATCTGCGTGGCCGTAATCACCAGTTTATTCTGCGCGCGTGCCATGCGAATCATGCGCTTCTGCAGCCCGGGCACAGCGGCATCGCCGACCTCTACGCCCAGATCACCGCGCGCCACCATGATCGCATCGGAGGCTTCAATAATCGATTGCAGATTTTCAATCGCCTCGGCACGCTCAATTTTAGCGATGATGCTTGCCGTACCTCCGGCCTGTTTAACCAGACTGCGCGCCAGCTCAACATCTTGCGCCGATTTCGGGAAGGAAATGGCAATGTAGTCTGCATCCAAAGCCACCGCAGTTTTAATATCGGCGCGGTCTTTAGCGGTGAGGGCCTCTGCCGACAAGCCACCGCCGTGACGATTGAGGCCTTTATTGTTCGATAACACGCCGCCACTCAGTACAATGCAATGAATTTGCCGCGCATGGACACGATCAACCTGCATGGTGATACGGCCATCATCGAGCAATAGTAGCGTGCCTGCCGTCACCTCTTGCGGCAGGGTTTGGTAATCGAGGCCGACACGATCTTGATTGCCGAGCTCACAATCTGCATCCAGGATAAATAAATCGCCGCTCTTCAAGCTGACTTTACCGAGCTCAAATTTGCCGATGCGGATTTTCGGGCCCTGTAAATCACAGAGCACACCGATCGGCCGGTTAAGTTTGGCGGCAATCAGGCGTACCGTTTCTGCGCGCTTAATATGATCTGCAGCTAAGCCATGCGAAAAATTAAGGCGCACGACATTAACGCCGGCAGTAATCATGCGCGCCAGCATTTCCTCGCTACTCGAAGATGGCCCTAGTGTTGCTACAATTTTGGTTTTGCGGACGGTCAAGGCTAACCCTTTTTGCTGGCGATAAAAATAAAAGTGCTACGGCTAATGACTATAGCCTTTAAATTACAATGTTTAAACCTGGTGATTAAATAAAATCAGGATGTTTAAATAAAATCGCGGTGTTTAAATAAGATCGGGGTGTTTAAATAAAATCAGAGTGTTTCAATAAGATCAGGGTATTTAAATAAGATCGAGCTGTTTAAATAAAATCGGGGCATTAAGCCCCAATATTCGCGCCGCGTATTGTCAAAGTAATTAAGCGGCCATGCTGGCGCGTAATTCCAGGATCTCGACCGCGGGCAGTTTCTTGCCTTCTAAAAACTCGAGAAATGCACCACCAGCGGTTGAAATATAGTCAATTTTGTCCTCGATACCATATTTTTGAATCGCGGCGATAGTGTCACCACCGCCAGCCAGCGTAAAGGCTTGGGTATTGGCAATGGCGCGTGCTATGGTTTTTGTGCCTTCGCCAAACTGGTCAAACTCAAATACCCCTACCGGGCCGTTCCAAACTACCGTACCGGCGTGACTGATAATCTCGGCGATCTCATACGCCGATTTCGCACCAATATCAAAAATCATATCATCGGCCTCGACCAGCGCCACGTCTTTGCTCACCGCAACTTCATCTGCAGCAAACTTTTTACCGCAAACGACATCGACGGCAATCGGCACCGCGGCACCTCGATCCGACATCTTTTGCATTAACTTGCGTGCAACTGGCACTAAATCATCCTCACACAGAGATTTACCTACCTCAAAACCTGCGGCTTTCAAAAAGGTATTAGCAATGCCGCCACCGACTACCATCTGATCGACTTTGTCGGACAAGCTTTCTAATACGGTCAGCTTGGTAGAAACCTTACTGCCACCGACGATTGCCACCATCGGCCGTGCCGGACTGAGCAGGGCTTTTGTCAAGGCTTCGAGCTCATTGACCAATAAGATGCCGGCTGCGGCCACCGGCGCAAACTTTGCCACGCCATGGGTTGAAGCCTCTGCACGATGCGCCGTGCCAAACGCATCCATGACAAAGATATCGCATAAAGCTGCATATTTTTGCGCCAGCGCATCGCTGTTGTTTTTTTCACCCGCATTAAAACGGCAGTTTTCCAATATCACCAGTTCACCCGCTGCCACCTCAAAGCCAGCATTGACCCAATCTTGAATCAAACGCACCGCTTTGACGCTGACATCGGCCTGTTGCAGCTTGGCAGAAATGACATCGACCACCGGTTGCAATGAGTTTTCTGCTGAATAAATACCTTCTTCTGGACGACCCAGATGTGAGGTCACCATGACGCGCGCGCCGGCTTTTAACGCAAACTCTATTGTTGCCATGGAAGCGCTGATGCGCGCATCTGAACTGACTTTGCCGTCAGCTACCGGCACATTAAGATCAGCACGGATAAGTACACGCTTATTGTGTAAATCTAAATCGGTCATTTTAATTACGTTCATCAGTTTAGCTTCCTCTGCCACCAGCTTGGTCGTTGTTTAATCTTGGTCTTTATTTAAGCGGCTTCCATCATGGCGATGGCGTTATCGAGCATACGGCAGCTGAAACCCCATTCATTATCGTACCAGGCACATACCTTAACCAGCAGACCATCTTTGCTGACTTTGGTTAAAGTCGCATCAAAGTTAGATGAGAAACTGGTGTGGTTGTAGTCCACAGACACCAGCGGCGCTTCGTTGTAAGACAAAATACCTTTGAGCGGGCCCGTGCTCGCCGCCTCATGCATAATGTGGTTGATTTCTTCTTTAGTGGTCACGCGTGCTGCGGTAAAAGTTAAATCGACCAGAGAGACATTGATGGTCGGCACACGGATAGCAAAACCATCCAACTTGCCGGCCAGTGATGGCAACACCAAGCCCACTGCGGCAGCCGCGCCAGTTTTAGTCGGAATCAGCGAAGTTGTCGCCGAACGCGCACGGCGCATATCGGAGTGATGGGAGTCGGTCAGCACTTGGTCATTGGTATAGGAGTGGATGGTATTCATCAAGCCATTGACCACGCCAATTTTTTCATGCAAGGGCTGGATCATCGGCGCTAAGCCATTGGTAGTGCATGAAGCATTAGACACGACGGTGAAACTTGATTTTAGTATTTGATGATTCACGCCATAGACGACGGTGGCATCAATATCCTTTTCGCCAGGGGCTGACAGCAAGACTTTTTTAGCGCCGGCATCGATATGGCCCTGGGCTTTAGCCTTGCTATTAAAAGCGCCGGTGCATTCGAGCACAACATCAATCGCCAAGTCGCGCCACGGCAACTCAGCCGGATCACGCGTAGCAAAGGTTTTGATTTTATGACTCAGGATGATCATGTCATCCCCATCAACGCCCACTTCAAACGGGAAGCGTCCATGCACGCTGTCGTAGCGCGTTAAATGCGCATTGCTTTCGGCATCACAGCCGGCGCTGTTGATCGCAATAATCTCGATATCTTTACGGCCAGACTCATATAGTGAACGTAACACCATACGGCCAATACGGCCATACCCATTAATTGCGACTCTAATTGCCATGATAATTCCTAAGTTTTTTTAATTAAATCCAGCCGGTTAACCACCCGCTTAGATTAAAACCAGCCATGTTAAAACTGATCGAAAAAATTGCCGCATAAAAAAATAAGGCACCCCAGCTTGAGGTGCCCTATTCAGCCGGCTATTTAAGCCATATTAAATACAGCGCCTGTTAATTTAAAGCACAGACTTAACAGTAGCGACTACATTTTCAACGGTAAAGCCGAAGTGTTTTAGTAACACATTGCCTGGTGCAGACTCACCGAAGGTATCGATACCGACCACAGCACCTTCTAAACCTACATATTTACGCCAGAAGTCAGTCACACCGGCTTCAACCGCTACGCGCACAACGCCTGCAGTTAATACACTGTCTTTGTAAGCTTTATCTTGACGGTCAAACACGTTGGTAGATGGCATTGAAACCACGCGTACTTTAGTACCCGCTGCATTCAACTCAGCCGCTGCTTTTACTGCTAATTCAAGTTCTGAACCGTTGGCAATAATGATGACGTCGGCTTTACCGGACACATCAGATAGCACATAGCCACCTTTGCGCATCAAATCAAATTGTGCAGCATCGTGTTTCATACCGGCTACGTTTTGACGGCTTAATACCAAGCTTGATGGACCATCTTTACGCTCAACCGCAGCTACCCACGCCACTGCTGTTTCGGTTGAGTTACCCGGACGCCATACATCCATGTTCGGAATTAAACGTAAACCTGCAGTATTTTCGATAGGCTGATGCGTAGGACCATCTTCACCTTGACCGATAGAATCATGGGTCAATACGGCAATGGTACGTTGCTTCATCAATGCGGCCATACGCAAAGCACTCTTCGCGTAGTCAGAGAACATATGGAAAGTACCGCCGAATGGGATTAAGCCACTATGCAATGCCATACCATTCATAATTGCAAACATACCGAATTCACGCACGCCGTATGAAATGTAGTTACCTGGTTTTTTCGCGTCTACGTGCACAAAACTGCTGCATGAAGTTAAGTTTGAACCGGTTAAATCAGCAGATCCGCCTAAGAACTCCGGCAATAATGGGGCTAACGCGCCAATCACATTTTGTGAGGCTTTACGTGTTGCCACGCCTTCTGCTTTTTCATTGGTTGCTGCAATAATTGCATCGGTTGCTGCTTTCCAGTTAGCCGGCAATTCACCAGTAGTACGGCGTTTGAATTCTGCCGCTTCCGCTGGGAAAGCTGCGGCATAAGCCGCAAATTTAGCATCCCAAGCCGCTTCAGCAGCAGCGCCCTTAGCTGTTGCATCCCAACCGGCGTATACATCAGCAGGAATGACAAATGGCTCGTGGTTCCAGCCGATGTTAGCGCGCGTTGCTGCCACTTCTTCCAGACCTAAGGCAGAACCGTGGCAATCATGTGAACCTGATTTGTTTGGTGAACCCATACCAATAACTGTTTTACAGCAGATCAATGATGGTTTGTCAGTGACTTTTTTAGCAGCTTCAATGGCTTTACCAATGGCAGCAACGTCATGACCATCAACTGATTGCACATGCCAGCCGTATGATTCAAAACGTTTAGCCGTATCGTCTGTGTACCAACCTTCAATGTGACCATCGATAGAAATACCGTTGTCATCCCAGAAGGCGGTTAATTTACCCAGACCCCAAGTACCGGCAAGCGCACAAGCTTCGTGAGAAACGCCTTCCATCATGCAACCATCGCCTAAGAACACATAAGTGTTATGGTCAACTACATCATGACCTGGCTTATTAAATTGGCTGGCTAATAACTTCTCGGCCATAGCGAAACCAACACCGTTAGCAATACCTTGGCCTAATGGGCCAGTTGTGGTTTCAACGCCAGGTGCGTAGCCATATTCAGGGTGACCAGCACATTTTGAATGCAATTGACGGAATGTTTTAATTTCATCCATCGGCAAAGCGTAACCGGTCAGGTGCAACAATGAGTAGATCAACATAGAACCGTGGCCATTAGACAGCACAAAGCGATCACGGTTGGCCCAGCTAGGATTTTTTGGATTATGGCTTAAATGGTGATTCCACAGCTCTTCAGCAATTTCTGCCATGCCCATAGGCGCGCCTGGATGGCCAGAGTTAGCTTTTTGTACCGCATCCATAGATAACGCACGAATCGCATTGGCTAGGTCTTTACGTGTTGCCATTGATTTCTCCCTAATAATTAAGCTGAGGCTTTATTGACCTAATCCAGACAACGTGATGTCTTGTAGAAAATCATATAAAACCTTGATTGAATTCTTCAAAAAGCTGATTTTTAAACCACTTTTTTTCAAAGGTTAAATTATTGCTTAATTAGCTTTATTCGGCAAGTGATAAGCCTGCATTTCAAGCAGACAACATCGCATTCAACACGAATGATTTACACCAATGATTTATACCAATGATTTATAAAGTGGCTGCATACAGGTTTTGCCGAGACCATCAGCAAAATGGCCTAGACCAGCTTATGGCTTTGGACTGCGCAGCTAGAATGAGGCTGCGGTTTATTGCGGGCCTTGATCGCTAGTTTGAGCGATGGCTATTGCTGTCAATACTAGGCATCACCCAGAACAACCGCCCCACCGCCGCCAAGCGCCGATTGCAGAACGGCTGCAATCGCCCGGCAATTTGCCTTTGCATCGGCAAAATCGAGCAATGGCGCTTTATCATTAAGTACGCAATCACTGAAATGCTCAATTTCCAGATTAAAGTGATTACTAGGCGCAAAGCGTTCTTCGGCATACTTGCCGTCTTCCAGCGCCCAGGAAATAACTGGCACATCATTCTGGAATGTCCAGGCGGCATGACATTTTACCCAGCCCTTGCTACCAATGATTTCATATTCTGATTTACGCGAGCGCTCAAAACTGACATCAAAATGGCCGAATCTGGCGCGGTCCTGGCTATCGTTACCAAAATCGAGGATGCCGCTAGTGACCATATCAGCACCGGCTGCATTCAATTTGGCATGTGCGGTAATGGATTTAGGTTCAGCTGGCCGGCCAGCTTGCGTGGCATCGGCTAATCCAAAGCACCAGCGTAAAGTGTGAATCGCATAAGGACCTATATCCCACATTGCGCCACCACCATGCTGCACGCTGCTGGCAATACGATACATGCGCGCGGGTTTCATTAAAAATGAGTAACTGGCGCGCACCGATAACACATCGCCGATTAATCCTGAGGCCACAATTTCTTTTATGCGCGCATGCTGCGGATGAAAGCGATACATAAAACCTTCCATTACTTTGACCTGATTCTTAATAGCCGCGGCTTCTATTGCTTCTATATCAGCCACGGTTAATGCCATTGGCTTTTCAATCAACACATGCTTGCCGGCATTAATGGCTTTTAACGCCCATTGCACATGCTCATTATTAGCCATCGGGCAATAAACGGCCTGGACATTAGTATCACTTAGCAAGGCTTCCATATCATCGTAACAAGCCACGCTGCCATGACAAGGCGCATATTGATCCAGAACAGCTTTAGCCGCGCCGGCACGGCGACTGGCGATTGCCACTAACTCAGAATTTGATGCGGCAACAATGGCGGGCAACAGGCGCTCGTTCACACGGGCTGCGCCCAAAATACCCCATTTAAGCTTACGCGGCGCAGATTTTGTAGCAGTTGTCATATTCTTCCCAAATTCAATTTAAATTCAAGCCAGCGGCTTAAATAGATTCCTGCGGAAACCATTTAATACTGCAGCCGATACTGGCAATTTGCTCGCGCGGGCCTTGCTGCGTTTGTGCAATTTGCTTCATGGCGTTAAACAGGTCGCGCGGATTATCCACCGGCGGCTCACCGCGTCCGGCGGCATCAAAACGACCGCGATACTGCAAGTCTAATTTGGCATTGAAACCAAAAAAATCCGGCGTGCACACTGCGCCATAGGCTTTGGCGACTTCCTGGTTTTCATCAAGCACATACGGGAAGGAAAAATTAAACAACTTAGCCTCCTCCATCATGCGTTCATAGGAGTCATCAGGATAGTTCTCAGTGTCATTGCTTTGAATGGCGATCGTGTTAATACCATATGGCAATAACTCGCGGCAATCGGCTACCAGCCGGGGTTTAATCGCTTTAACATAAGGACAATGGTTGCTGATAAACATCACCAGCAGCCCATTTTTACCAGCGCTATTTGCTAAGGTATGGCGCTTGCCATCCACACCTAACAAATTAAAATCAGGGGCGCGTAGACCAAAATTGCACACTGGGGGATTTAAGCTAGCCATTTTCAGCTCCTTATTGTTTAAACTGACTTTCGTCTGCGGTGTTTCTTTATAATACTATCACTTTTGTTTTCATCTGGAGATGATAAATCCGTGGCTAACCTGCGCTTTTACAGCAACACCCCTTTAGCTGTTGGCGCCGCCGTGCAGCTTTCTGCCAGCGCCGCAGCGCATGCCACCCGGGCCCTACGCCTCGAGGTCGGCGCTAGTGCCACGCTGTTTAACGGCGATGGTTTTGATTATGAGTGCACACTCACTGCAGTCACAAAGAACGCGGTACATGCCAGTATCAGCAGTGCCAGCCAGCTGCACAATGAGTCACCGCTCAACATCACCCTGCTGCAGGCAATATCCAGTGGCGACCGCATGGATTTCACAATACAAAAAGCGGTGGAACTTGGTGTAAGCAGCATTCAAACGATCACCAGCCAGCGCAGTCTAGTCAAGCTGTCCGCTGAACGCGCTGAAAAACGCTGCGAGCATTGGCAAAATATCGTGATCTCCGCCTGCGAACAATCCGGCAGAAGCACGGTGCCTATCGTCCAAGCAACGCTGAGCTACAACCATGTATTTGCCCACCTCGCACAAACAGCAGCAGCCGATGCCTGCAAAATCACCTTGGCACCCGATGCCAAGCAGCCGCTAAGCACTATCGCCAGACCCAGCGGCAATATTTATTTACTGGTGGGGGCCGAGGGCGGGCTCAGCGATGAAGAGATCGCGCTAGCCGTCAGCCATGGCTTTCAAACCACTCGACTTGGTGGCCGCGTGCTGCGCACAGAAACGGCAGCTTTAGCCGCAATCGCCGCTATGCAGACTTTATGGGGTGACTTTTAATCCAACCTATCAGTCTTATTTATTTGCATAATCTACATAAATACTTTATTATTTTTGTAAATATTACATTTAATGAATAAAACCGCGATCACATCTATGTCACTAGGCCTATCAATACGCAAGCAGCGTCAATCGCTCAATATGACCTTGCAAAAGCTGGCGACCGCCATAGGCGCCGATGCCGGCAATTTGTCACGCATTGAGCGCGGCACCCTCGGCGCTTCAGAAACTACGCTGCGTAAAATCGCCGAAGCATTAAATTGCACCCCCGCCTATCTGTACATGCAAAGCGATACGCCGGCAGTCTTAGCTGCAGCAGAAAACCGTCAGCCCTATCTGCAGAAATCAGCCGACAGCGATGTTGCGCCTAGCAGTCAGGTCAATGCCGAGGATTTTGTGCAATGGTTCAGGTCGGCGACGCCCTATATCCATGCTTTTGGCGGACGTACATTTGTCATTGCCTTTGGCGGCGAGGTGGTCGATGACAAACAATTCATAGCGCTGTCCCACGACTTAAACCTGCTTGCCAGCCTCGAAGTCAGACTGGTACTGGTGCATGGCACACGTCCGCAGATTGAAAAACGCCTGCGCCGCGATAAGATTAATCCACAATTTATCAATGGCTTGCGTGTAACCGATGATGCCGCCATGGAGGCGGTAAAAGAAGCCAACGGCGCCATCCGCGTCGAAATTGAAGCCCTGCTGTCCATGGGTCTGGTCAATTCACCAATGGCCGGCGCCGATATTCACGTGGCCAGCGGCAATTTTGTGACCGCCAAGCCATTGGGCATACGTGATGGCGTCGATCTGCAGCATACCGGCGAAGTACGCCGCGTCAATGCAGCGGGAATACAAAAGCGCCTTGATGACGGCGAGCTAGTTTTGCTGTCACCTCTGGGTTATTCACCCACCGGCGAAGCCTTTAATTTAAGTTTAGAAGACGTAGCAGTCAGTGCGGCGATTGCACTGGATGCCGACAAACTCATTTTTTTAATGGACTCCGCCGGCGTGCATAATTTACGTGGCGAGCTCTTGCGCGAGATGACTGCGCATAAAGCCAGGAACCTGCTGCGCAATGTCGCCGAAAATGAACAGGTGATCCATGTATCAGAAGATATCAACTACTACCTGCCAGCGGCAATTCGCGCCTGCGAGCATGGTGTATCGCGCACGCATTTGATCAGCCGTCATATTGATGGCGCCATTATTCAGGAGCTGTTTACGCTTGATGGGATTGGTACCATGATCACCGAGCTTAGCCTGGAGAGCATGCGTCAGGCCACTATTGACGATGTCGGCGGTATTTTAAAACTGATTGAACCACTCGAAGCGGAAGGCGTGTTGGTACGGCGCGGCCGCGAGCGTTTGGAAATGGAAATCCATCATTTTTATGTCATGGAACACGACAACCGCATCATCGGCTGTGCCGCCTTATATCCGTTTCTGACTGATCAAATGGCTGAGTTTGCGTGTCTGGCCATAGACCCTGCCTACCGCGGCGCCGGTCGCGGCGATAAATTATTTTATTACTGTGCGAGTCAAGCCAAAGTGCAAGGTTTTAAACGCCTGTTCTGCCTGACCACCCATACCGAACACTGGTTTCTAGAGCGTGGTTTTATTGAACAGCGCGTAGAAAAACTGCCGCCAGAGCGGCAAAAAATGTATAACATGCAGCGTAAATCCAAGGTATTCATAAAAACGCTATAAGTTTTAGATACAATGCCAGTAAATTAACTTACGACTCAACACTGAGATACCGATGCTTAACCAAATGACCGCAACGCAAAAAGCGCAAACGCTGACTGAAGCGCTGCCTTACATCAAACGTTTTTTTGATAAAACCATCGTCATTAAATATGGCGGCAACGCCATGACTGATGAGCATTTGAAAGAATGTTTTGCGCAAGATGTGGTGCTGCTCAAACTGATCGGCATGAACCCGGTAGTGGTGCATGGCGGCGGTCCGCAAATCAACGATATGCTCGACCGTCTCGGTAAAAAAGGCGAGTTCATCCAGGGTATGCGTGTGACCGATGCCGAAACGATGGATGTGGTAGAGATGGTGCTCGGTGGACAGGTGAATAAGGAAATCGTCAACCTGATTAATCGCAATGGCGGCAAGGCCGTGGGTTTAACTGGTCAGGATGGCAATTTTATCCATGCACACAAACTGCTAATTGCTGACAAAGATGATCCGTTGAAAATGATCGATATTGGTATGGTCGGCCAGATCAGCGCGATCGACCCGAGCATTATCAATTTCCTCGACAGCGGAGATTTCATTCCGGTAGTCGCGCCTATCGGTGTTGGTGAAGACGGTGAAACCTACAATATCAATGCCGACGTCGTTGCCGGCAAACTCGCTGAAATTCTAGGTGCGGAGAAATTAATCCTGCTCACCAATACGCCCGGTGTGCTTGATAAAAGTGGCCAGTTACTCACCGGACTTACACCTAAGCTCATCGATGAACTACTCGCTGATGGCACTCTGTCTGGCGGCATGCTGCCTAAAATCAGCTCGGCCCTAGATGCCGCGCGCAGCGGCGTTAAATCCGTGCATATCATCGATGGCCGCGTCGAACATGCACTCCTGCTTGAAGTATTGACTGATGAAGGCGTAGGCACGCTGATTAAAGCAAAATAAAGGCTAAGTACTGCCGTGTCAAAGATATGGATTTTTGATTTAGACGACACCCTGCATAATGCCTCGGCGCATATTTTTCCGGTGATGCACCGTGCCATGACCGATTACATTATGCAGGCGCTAGCACTGGATGAAAGCGCAGCGCATCACTTGCGCCAGCATTATTGGCATACCTATGGTGCTACGCTCAAAGGTATGATGCGCCATCACAGCGGCCACCCCAGCTATTTCTGTCCGCTGCATTTTCTGCAGCAAACACACCGCCTCGAAAATTTGCCGGCGATGGTAGTGCAGACTAAGCGTCTGCGCCATATGCTACAAAGCCTGCGCGGGCGCAAGATTATATTCACCAATGCACCGCGCAACTATGCACTGCGCGTGCTCGCCCTGCTTGGTATCAGCGACTGTTTCGAACTGGTATTCAGTGTCGAATCTACACGTTTTCATGGCAAGCCTTCCATCCGTGGCTTTCAGTCACTACTTAAAACCATCAAGGCCAAACCGAGTGACTGTGTGTTACTCGAAGACAGCCTGCCAGCACTGATGACGGCAAAACGCCTAGGCATGACGACCATCTGGGTGTCAAAATTAGTGCAAAAACCAAATTTTGTGGATTATCGCTTAAGCACAGTGTTAGCACTCACACACCTTCAGTTATAATCACAAAAAATCATTGAACAGGAAGTGAAAATGGCCGGCGAACGCAAACAGCAGATCTTAGAAACTTTAGCCAAAATGCTGGAATCGCCTAAACGCGAGAAAATTACTACGGCAGCCCTAGCCGCCAGACTGGAAGTCAGTGAAGCCGCGCTTTATCGCCATTTTGCCAACAAAGCGCAAATGTTTGAAGGCCTGATTCTATTTATCGAAGAGACCATTTTCGGCTTAATTAATAAAATAAGCGGTGAAGAAGCTGATGGTTTGCGTCAGGCGCAGCGTATCATCATGATGCTATTGGTATTTGCGGAAAAGAACCCGGGCATGACCCGGGTATTGATTGGTGATGCCTTGGTCAACGAAGATGAAAAACTGCAGTTACGTATGAATCAGCTTTATGACCGCATAGAAGTCACGCTCAAGCAAAGCTTGCGTATTGCGCAGGCGCAAGCCGACAACAAAGGCAACGCCGAGGCACAAGCCAACCTCATGCTGTGCTATGTTGTCGGTCGCTGGCATCAATTTACCAAGAGTGGTTTTAAACGTAAACCAACTGAATTTGTGCAACAGCAAATCACTACATTGTTAAATATCGACTCATTTAATTAAATAGGCCGTCGGTTTAAATCTTAATTAAATGTTGTAGCGCTACACTAAACATAGAACCCTATTGCCTGAAATGTGTCTTATATTTGAATTAAACCGTGGGCAGAGTTCTGCCGACTAAAACAACTGGAGAGTCACGTGGAAGGTACTATATTTGGTTTTACAGAACTACAGATTACAGAGTTTGGCATGACATTTGGCATCGGCGGTCTCATGCTGCTGATGTTATTTATCATCGGCAATCTGGCTTGGGAATCTAAAGCCGGAAAATTTGGCACCTTTGCGCTATTCGTCGGACTCGCCTTTGGTATGGTCGGCTACCTGGCGAAATTCGTCATTCAATACAAGCTAGGCATATCCTAATAACAGTGCCAAACTTAACAGCTCAAACGCCGGCATGTTTTAGCTAACTACGCGTAACTAAGCTCACGATTAATAAACTCAGATCTAGCCGCCAGGGCATAAGCCTCACGCAGTCCTAGGCACTGCCAGCTTGATTGCATTGAGCCTGGCAGCATAAACCGCGAGCTTGATTTTTTCGGCGTCAGTATAAGCACTTGCCACCGCTCCGGCATCTACACTTTGCGCTGCGGCTAGTACCTGCAGCATCAAATCAGCGGCCGCAGTGGCACAATTTTCCAGACCGGTTCTGCCGCGTGAATCTGCTTCACAGGCCCGCACAAACTCTTTAAATCTTCCTGGCTGGCGTATGGCATCGATTTCAATCAGGAAATTGAGCAAACTGCTCGCTTGCATTTGCGGTGCTTGATGTAATTTACCGTGAAATTTAGCGACGATATGCGCTAGTTCACGGCAGTCATTGGGCACCTTTAATCTGCGGCAAACCTCTTTCACCAGACTGACACCACGTTCTTCATGGCCGATGTGGCGCGGTAACATCGCAGCCGGCGTCGTACCCTTACCCAGATCATGCAGCAGTGCAGCAAAACGTACGGCTAAGGAAAAGTTACAATTGGCTGCATAATCAATGACCAGCATCACATGCACGCCAGTGTCAACTTCAGGGTGGTGCTGTGCGCTTTGTGGCACACCCCACAAGCGATCGAGCTCGGGAATTATTTTTTGCAGCGCACCGCAAGCACGCAGCAGCGTAAACATGCGCGATGGCTGCGCTTCCATCAGCCCCTTGGCCAGTTCCTGCCACACCCGCTCGGCAACCAGTGCATCAACCTCGCCGGTGGCAGTCATTTGCTGCATCAAGGCCAAGGTTTCTGCAGCGACGCTAAATTCAGTCAGGCGCGCAGCAAAGCGGGCGGCACGCAAAATGCGTACTGGATCTTCGGCAAAGGCCGGGCTCACATGGCGTAAGGTTTTAGACTGGATATCCGCCAGGCCATGATATGGATCGATATAGTGACCATCACTGTCTTTGGCGATAGCATTAATAGTTAAATCACGCCGGGCGAGATCTTCTTCTAAAGTCACTGCTGGCGAAGCATGGATTGCAAAGCCTTTATAGCCTTTGGCGGTCTTGCGCTCGGTGCGCGCCAAAGCATATTCATCATGGGTTTCAGGATGCAGAAATACCGGAAAATCTTTGCCGACCGCTCTGAAACCTGCTGCCAGCATGACCTCTGGCGTAGCGCCGACCACAACGTAGTCTTTGTCCTGCGATGTAAAGCCGAGCAGCTCATCGCGCACCGCTCCACCCACCAAGAAGGTCTGCATTGCTGCGGTACGCGCTATCTGGCGGCCAAACGACGATAGCGGTCATAGGCGCCGCGCTGCGTACTATTGACGAGATATTCGGCAATAACCGCCTCTAGTGGTGTCGGCACCACCCCTAAGACCGCGGCCACAGGTTTTTTACTGATGCTGTCCACGGCCATCGAGCGCACGTTATCGCGCGACATCAGCTTCACCGGCAACAACTCCATCATCATCGCCTGTGCATAGGACAGGCGATCACTGAGGCCAACAATTGGCCGCTGTATCTGCAGCGTGTCCATCACCTTTTGCACTAGCTCGCGGAAGCTATAGACTTTAGGCCCGGCCAGTTCATAGGTTTTGCCATAGCAGGCAATATTATCCAGACTGTTCACAAAGCAGCTGGCAACGTCCTCTACCCAGATCGGTTGAAACTTGGCGGCAGGCTTAGCAAGCAATAGGACCGGCATGACTTTAATCAGCGTGGCGAATAGGTTAATGAATTTATCATCGCGGCCAAAAATAATCGATGGCCGGAAAATGGTGATATTTAATTTCGCCCGGCTGGCTTTGCCGGCGATGGCGATCAGTGCGGCTTCACCAGCGGCTTTTGATTGCAAGTAAAGACTCGGTGCATTTTTATCTGCGCGCAGACTGCTCATATGTAACAGGCGCTTGATACCCAGATCGATGCAGATTTTGGCTAGGCTTGCCGGCAGCTCATGATGCATATGCTCGAAACTAAGCCGTTTGCTTTGGTGCAAGATACCAAGCAGATTAATCACCGCATCCGCGCCGGTTAAGGCTGCCGTTAACGCTGAATGATCGAATATATTACATTCGACCACATTGACATTAGGCAGTAATATCAAGTGCTTGGCGCTATCCCGTCGCCGTGAGAGCACGGTTACAACGTAACCTGCAGCATCTAGCTTGGCGACCAGCGCACTGCCAACAAAACCCGAACCACCTAATACGCATATATTTTTAAATTGCATGTGACACCCTGTTTTTAATTGCTGCTTACTTCACTATTATTCGTTATCTGCTGTCATTGTTTCAGCCTTAGCACTACCCAGGGCTTCGGTTTTAGCACTGCCCGGAATTTCACCCAAGCGTGATTTAAGGCTCTGCATTTTCGTGCCGAGGCGTGGTGCGTAAAAATGCGCATTGGCCATTACTTTCTGCACATAGCCTCGGGTTTCAGCAAACGGTATCGTCTCTATATAAATAGCCGCTTCCATTGGCTGCTGCGCCATCCAGCGTTTTGCCCGACTAGGCCCGGCATTATAAGCGGCTGTCGCCATAACTGCCTGGCCAGACATTAAATCCAGGGTATAGCGCATATAGTAAGTACCAATTTCAATATTAGTGCTTAAATCATCAATCATGTCACTGCGATAGCCGCTCATGCCCATGCGCTTCGCCGCCCATTTAGCCGTTGCCGGCATTAACTGCATCAAGCCCGAAGCGCCGACGCCAGATTTAGCATAATGCATAAAGCGGCTTTCCTGACGAGTAATGCCATAGATCCAGGCCTCATCGAGCTGTGTATCCTTGGCGGAAGTACGGATTAAATCTCGATACGGCGTAGGATAGCGCAGATTAAAATCATGGGTCTGCTGCGTATTGTCAGCGGTACTGATGGCAATGTCATACCAGTTTTGTCTGGCGGCATATTCCGCTGCGGCCAGCAACTGCCGGTCATTAAAGTCACTTGTTGCCCACACCCACTCGGCTTTAGCTTCCCAGCGCAGACCCAAACGCTGCAGTTCGAGTGCGCGCTTGATCGCAGGCAGTTTAGCAATGCTACTGACCTCAGGTTCGGTCGTGGTGTATTGTTGCTGCGGATTGCCCATCACGCTTTCTAACTCTTCAGCCGCTAGCCAGCCATAATAATGGCGCTCCTTTGACAGCTGACTAAACAGGGCATTGGCTTCTAATTGCTGCGCCTGATTTTTGAGTGCGGTTTCTTTAAGCGCGCGCGCTTTCCAGTAGCGCCATGTGCCTTCTTCGGCTTGCGGGGCTTGCATCAGTGCTATCGCTGTCAGTAGCCGGTGCCAATCCTGCACACGCAATGCTGCCCGTGCCTGCCAGGCGAGCTGGTCTTTATCCATATTGCTATTAGCTGCCAAGGCGTAAAACCTGAGCGCTTGTGGATGGTGTGCACGTGCCGCGTGGTAGGCGATGCGACTCCAGCCATAAGCGCGATCGTCTGCATTGAGTGACTGCTGCAGTTGCTTATAGCTACTGATCGCATCTTCCAGATGAGTGCGTGCCATGCGATCGATGGCATAGAGGCTAAGCTCGACACCATAACGCGTTTTAAGTGAGGGCAAGGTTTGGCTAGCCGCGCTGCTGTTTTGCTTGACCAGGATCAGATGTGGTGTTTGATTGGCACGGTCAATCAAGCGCAGATTCGCGCTATCCAGACTACTTAAGCGTAAGGCTATATTTTTGGCTAAGCTCAGTTGCCCGGCATGCAACGCTATCCTGAACCTGGCCCAGATATCGTCATCGTTAAGTGCGCCTGTTTTTTGCAGCAGATTAAACATGGGGGTACAGCTACTCGGCAGATCAGTAGTGGTGAACCATAAACTTTTAGATTTAGCGAGCGCATCGCGGTCACCTGATTGCGCGCGACCTAACAAGGCATAACACTGCACAGCAATATCATCGCGCTTGAATTGCGCGTACACCTGATAAAACTGCTGCCAATTTTCTTGCTTGGCGAGTATTTTTAGCCACTCACCGCGCACCCGATCGGCAAACGGCAGATCAATATTTTTAACTAAATAATCCTCTACCTCAGCTTCACTGGCCTGCTCCAGGCGCAGTAACATCAGCCAGTAATCGGCATAGGGTGCCAATACATACTGCTCCGCTTTAAGCTGGGCAACCACTTTAGACAGAGCGCTGTCGTTACGCTCAGCATAGGCGAGCCGAGCTTGCTGCAACAGCGCTTCATTCGATGTGGCGTAAGCATTGACGGACAGCACTAGGCCCAGCCCCAATATAGCGTGTGCTAACAGCTGGCTGCTGCGGGCAACAGTACTGAATGATTTAATAGTGAATATCGCTAGGCTAAACATAAAGACTTAAATATAAAGTAGACGCCTTAGCACAAATAGAATGGCCACAAATATCACTAAAAATGCACTATAGATGAGTGTTTTTTTGAAATAGCGCAGATATTTCTCATCATCAAATATGAAATAGCAAGCCAGCAACACCATGGCAGTGATGACGCCTAAAATAATAATGACGCGAAAGATTAACATAGTACGCCGTTTTTCCTTTAGCCGTTGCCGCTAATCTCAGTCTGCGTCACCAACATAACATACACACTGCAATGGTTAAACTTTAATGGTTAAATAACTGCGGCCATCTCAAGCGCAGGCAGTTTAATAACTGGGCTCCGCATTGAGCTGGTGGTTTAGTACTACAAACTCAGCCGGGGCATCTTCGCTTTTATCAAACGTAGTATATTCCCAGGCGCTCGCATCGGCGAGCAAAGCGCGTAATAACTGGTTGTTTAGCGCATGCCCTGATTTATACGCATAAAATGCGCCGAGAATTGGGTGACCGAGCATATATAAATCACCGATGGCATCAAGGACTTTATGCTTAACAAACTCATCGTCATAGCGCAGTCCGTCTGTATTTAACACGCGGTATTCATCTAAAACGATGGCATTGTCTAAGCTACCACCGCGCGCCAAACCATTGGAGCGCAGATACTCAACCTCGTGCATAAAGCCAAAAGTGCGGGCGCGACTTATTTCTTTGATGTAGGAATCCGCAGCAAAATCGAGCTTTACATTATTGCCAGAGTGTTCGAATACGGGGTGATTAAAGTTGATGGTGAAATCTATTTTAAAACCGTGATATGGCTCAAAACGTACCCATTTATCGCCCTCAATCACCTCGACCACTTTTTTAACGCGGATGAATTTTTTAGCTGCGGCTTGCTCGACAATGCCGGCTTCTTGCAATAAAAACACAAAAGGGCCGGAACTGCCGTCCATGATCGGAATTTCAGACGCATTGACGTCGACATAAACATTGTCGACACCTAAACCGGCCAGCGCCGACATGATGTGTTCAACGGTGGCGACACGCACGCCATTGGCTTCCAGTGCCGAACACATGCGGGTGTCATGCACAGCGCCAGGCGTTGCCTGAATTTCATTGGGCTGAGGCAGGTCAACCCGCTTAAAAACAATGCCGCTATCGGCTGCAGCCGGGCGCAGGGTAAGAGTAACCTTTTCGCCGTTGTGCAAACCAACGCCGGTGGCGCTAATCGCTTTTTTTAATGTACGTTGCTTTAACATCGATGCGTCTAAATCCCTTTAGCAAAACTAACAGTGCAAACTATGCTCACCACCAAACCAATAGTAGCATATTCAATCAAGCCGCAAACGCATCGCTGGCCAGCTAAAACTGCTGTGCTGATGCCCTGTCTAGTCCACACCCGAGAGCAAACCTAAGGCCAGCAAGAGCGCAATGGCTTGACGCGGCTTAGTCCGCTTGTTTGCGTAAAAATGCAGGTATATCATACTCTTCAATACCTGACATCTTCATGGCTTCCACTTGCGCACGACGATTATTAGAGGTGAATACTGCTGGCGCCTCATCTTCCGTCATATTACCGCCGCCAACGTACATTGGCTGATTCGTTGTACCATCACGTAACATTTGTTGCGGCACCAGTACTGGTTTTTGTGGACGACGCTGCAAACCGGTTAAACCGGTAGCGACCATGGTCACACGCAAGCCATCACCCATCGCTTCATCAAACACATTACCCACAATGACTGTTGCATCATCGGCGGTAAAGGATTTGATGGTATTCATCACATCATAGTATTCCTTCATTCTGAATGAACTAGACGTGGTGATATTCACCAACACGCCACGGGCATTCGCGAGGTTGACATCTTCGAGTAATGGACTGGCTACCGCTTGCTCAGCCGCAATCCGTGCACGGTCTGGACCAGTTGCCAGCGCAGAACCCATCATGGCCATACCCATTTCGCTCATGACTGTGCGTACATCGGCAAAGTCAACGTTGACGGTGCCGGCGCAATTGATAATTTCTGCAATTCCGGATACGGCATTATGCAAGACATCATTGGCGGCGCGGAAAGCTTCTAAGAAAGGTACATCTTCGCCCAATACTTCCATTAGTTTTTCATTCGGAATCACTATCAACGAATCTACATACTTTGATAATTCTTCCAGGCCCTCAGCGGCGACTTTAGTACGCTTGCCTTCAAATGAAAACGGCTTGGTGACGACGGCCACGGTTAAGATACCCATTTCCTTAGCAATTTGCGCAATGACTGGGGCTGCGCCAGTACCAGTACCGCCACCCATGCCAGCAGTAATAAACAGCATATCCGCGCCATCGATCAGTTCAGCAATTGCATCGCGGTCTTCCAGCGCAGCTTCACGACCGACCTCAGGTTTAGCGCCTGCTCCCAAACCACGGGTCATGGCTTCACCCATTTGCAATACGATTTTTGCCTGGCTCTTCTTCAAAGCCTGCATATCGGTATTGGCGCAAATAAACTCTACACCGCCCACATTTTTTTCTATCATGTGTGCGACCGCATTGCCACCGCAACCACCGACACCGATGACTTTAATCACTGCTTCTTGCGAATTTTTTTCCATAATCTCAAACATTTTACTCACTCCTCTTTTTAATTTTTACTTTTACCCGTAATGACTGTCTAGTTTTTACCTAAAACTTTTACTTGCAACTTTCTACTTCAAACATGAGCTACTTAATGACTATTACTAAAAATTACCCTGAAACCAGCTTTTCATTTTTTCTAAGAGTCGGCCAAAGGAGCTGGATTCCATTTGGCCGCTTAAATGCCGCTCTAACTGCTGCTTGCCCATCAGTACTAAACCAACACCGGTGGCATAGCGCGGGTTGCTGATAACTTCTGTTAATCCGGCCACATACCGTGGCATGCCAACGCGTACCGGCATGTGGAATATTTCTTCACCAAGTTCTACCATGCCGCGCATCATGGCCGAGCCGCCGGTGATGACGATGCCAGACGCGATCATTTCTTCCATGCCGCTGCGACGCAGCTCGTTCAGTACCAGCTTGTATAACTCTTCGACGCGCGGGTTCAGCACTTCAGCCAGCGTCTGTGCCGATAGCTGTCGTGGCTCACGGCCATCAACCCCCGGTACTTCCACTACTTCACGCGGATCAGCCAACTGGCCTAATGCGCAACCATGTTTAATTTTGATATCTTCTGCAGACTGCGTCGGTGTGCGAAACGCCACCGCCACATCATTGGTCATCTGGTCGCCGGCAATCGGCACGACCGCGGTATGACGAATAGCTCCGTGCTTGAACACGGCAATATCGGTGGTGCCGCCGCCAATATCAACGAGGCAAACGCCTAAATCCTTTTCATCTTCAGTCAGTACTGCCAGGCTTGATGCCAACGGCTGCAAAATCAGATCGCTGACTTCAATACCGCAGCGTTTAATGCATTTGACAATATTCTGGGCAGCGGCAACCGCGCCCATGACAATATGCACTTTCACCTCAAGCTTCATACCGCTCATGCCCAGTGGTTCACGCACGTCTTCCTGACCATCAATAATAAATTCCTGGGTCAATATATGCAGAATCTGCTGATCAGCCGGTAAGGCTATCGCTCGCGCCGTTTCAATCACGCGATCCACATCCATCTGCGTGACTTCAGCGTCTTTAATCTTGACCATGCCATGCGAATTAAGGCTTTTAATATGGCTGCCGGCGATGCCGGTATAAACATTGTTGATTTTGCAATCCGCCATTAGCTCAGCTTCTTCCAAGGCACGCTGTATCGATTGCATCGTGGATTCAATATTAATAACCACACCTTTTTTAAGGCCGCGTGAGGCATGCTGACCGATGCCGATGACTTTCAGCGTGCCTTCCGGCTGCAGTTCAGCCACGATAGCGACGATTTTTGAGGTGCCTATATCCAGCCCAACGATTAAATTCTTATCTTCTTTTATTCTGCTCATACTGTGCTCCCGGCGTGATTAACTCACGGCTCCTGTCTGTTTTTTCTGTGCGGCACCTGCAGCATTTTTGCTGCTAGCGTCTATGTCTTCCGTTGGTTTACGCACGGCAAAGCCGTTCGGATAACGCAAGTCGGCATAGCTTATTTTTTTATTAAGTGCTGCGATTGTGGTCACGTAAACTTTGGCAAACTTTTCCAATCTGGCCGGCGTTTCTACGCGACCCAATTCCACCTGCATACCGTTACTTGTCGTTATTTTCCAGGCACGTCGCGGCGTCAGCGTTAGACTGGCAATATCCAGACTGGCTATTTTTAGGACCTGACTCAATGAACTATATTGCGCCGCCACCTCGACTACTCCGTCACCTGGGCCATAAAATACCGGCAGGTCACTACCGGAAGCTGCCTGAAACAATTCGCCATGGGTATTGACCAGGCCGACACTACCCCAGCGCGCCAAGGCCTTATGTTCTTCTATCACCACTTCCAGCTTGTCAGGCCAGCGCCGGCGCAGGCTGACATTACGTGCCCATGGCAGTTTTTCAAACGCATCACGGGCTTTTACCAAATCTAAAGTAAAAAAATTGCCTTTCAGATGCTTGGCGACGATGAGCTTGATCTGCTCACGACTGACGTGATTGAGCTTGCCTTCGATCTGCACTTCGCGCAGCGGGAAAATAGGCAAATGCACGACCGCATAGAGCACGGCATAGAGCAGCGTGATTAAACTCAGGCCAAACAGCAGATTCGCGATCCAGTTCAGTAATGCCGGTTTATCCCACATCAGCCAGCTCCAGTATACGTAGCACTAATGCCGAAAAATCTATACCCGCAGCTTTAGCCGCCATCGGTACTAAACTATGGTCGGTCATGCCCGGGCTAGTATTCACTTCGAGGAAATAATGCTGACCGCTCTCGTCCATCAAGAAATCGACGCGGCCCCAGCCCTTGCAACCCAAAGCCGCAAAAGCCTGTAGCGCTTCCTGCTGGATTTGTGCCTCTTTTTCTGCACTTAAACCACACGGGCACAGATACTCGGTATCGTCGCGCAGGTATTTGGCCTCAAAGTCATAAAATTCATTTTTAGGAATGATGCGGATAATAGGCAGTGCTTGATAGCCATTGGCGCCATCACCAATAATGCCAACCGTATATTCACCACCGGCGACAAATTTCTCGGCAATCACCAGCGGATCAGCGGCTGCGGCCAATTCATAAGCCGCTTGCAATGCGCCCGCCTGTTTTACTTTGCTGATACCGATACTCGAGCCTTCGTTAGCCGGCTTCACAAATAACGGCAAGCCGAGCTTGGCTTCAATCGCGGCGAAGTCAGTATTGGCGGTCACCAGTGCAAAGTCCGGGGTCACGATATCCAGCGCGCGCCACAGTAATTTAGTACGCCATTTATCCATACCTACGGCGGAAGCCATCACGCCGCTGCCGGTATATGGAATCTGCAGCATTTCCAGCACACCCTGGATGCAGCCATCTTCACCAAAGCGGCCATGCAAATTTATAAATACCCGGTCAAAATTTTCTAAATCATGCATCGGCTGCTCACGCGGATCAAACGCATGTGCATCCACCCCTTGCGCTTGCAGCGCCTTTAACACCGCCGCGCCACTTTTAAGCGATACTTCACGCTCACCGGAGCGGCCGCCCATGAGTACGGCGACTTTGCCGAATCTTTTAGCTATAAGCTCAATTTTTTTATCTAACTGCATAGTCACCAATCACTTTTACTTCTTGTTGTAAGGCTATACCGTGTTCTGCGAGCACGGTTTCGTACATATGTTTAATCAGTAACTCAATATCAAGCGCATTCGCCTCGCCGATATTGACGATAAAATTGGCGTGTTTCTCTGATACCTGTGCGCCGCCGATCAGATAGCCTTTGAGACCGCAAGCTTCAATCAGCCGCGCTGCATAATCACCAGGCGGATTTCTAAAAGTTGAACCGGCGTTAGGTAAATTCAGCGGCTGTGCCGCCAGGCGCTTGGCTAATAAGGCTTTAATTTTCTGCGCCGACTCAAGTGCATCGCCTGCGGCTAAATCCAGCCAGGCGGCAATAAACCATTCATCGGCCTGTGGCATCTCTACATGGCGATAACGCGTGGTAAATTCTGCCGCGGCACGTGTATGCAGCTGGCCCTGACGATTCACCGTCGTCACGCGGCTCACCAAATCCCAGGTTTCGGTACCGTAACAACCGGCATTCATCGCCAAAGCGCCGCCCAATGTGCCCGGAATACCGGCAAAAAACTCCGCACCCTGCCGACCGTGCTTGGCGCAAAATTTAGCCAGCTTGGCGCAGGTCACACCGGCTTCAACGTGGATCAGCTCGCCATCCATATCGAGGGCGGTCAGCACGTTATGCATCAACACTACCGTGCCGCGTATACCGCCATCACGCACCAGCAAATTAGAACCGAGACCAATAAAATATACCGGCTCAGTTGGGCTTAGCGTTGCTAAAAACGCACACAAGTCAGTCAAGCCGGCAGGTATATACAGCCGGTCGGCTTTGCCACCGACGCGCCAACTGGTATAACGCGCCAACGGCTCGTTTAATAACAGCTTGGGACTGACTGCCTGGGCTGCATTCATCATCAATTGGGCTGTGCTCCGTGCGCAATCGTCTTTGTTGCTAAACTTTTGGTATTGGCGGCGACATGGCCAATCGAGCCGGCGCCCATCACAATCACCACATCGTCGGCTTGCGCCACGTCGATAATGGCAGCGGGCAGGTCATCCGTAGTCTCAATGAATAAGGGTTCTACTTTGCCGGCAACGCGGATAGCGCGAATCAGTGAGCGCGTGTCCGCGGCAACAATAGGCGCCTCGCCGGCAGCATAGACTTCTGTCAGCAATACGGCATCGGCACTCGATAACACGCGCACAAAATCTTCAAAACAATCACGCGTGCGCGTATAGCGGTGTGGCTGAAACGCCATTACCAGTCGTCGCTGCGGAAATGCAGCGCGCGCGGCGGCAATCACCGCCTGCATTTCTGCAGGATGGTGGCCATAATCATCAACCAAGGTGAAATTTCCGCCGAGTTTAGCCGGCACTTCACCATATCGCTCAAAGCGGCGACCGACGCCCTTAAACTCTTTTAAGGCTTTGATAATGGCGGCATCAGGCACATTAAGCTCGCTGGCAATGGCGATCGCCGCCAGTGCGTTTAATACATAATGATTGCCGGGCAGATTGAGTGTGACCTCAAACTCGGTGCTGACGCCGTTAATTCTTTGCACGGTAAAATGCATTTTGCCGTGATCGGCGCGTACGTTTTTAGCACGGATGCGCGCATCCGCACTCATGCCATAGGTCATGACCGGCTTAGTCACACGCGGCAGTATTTCGCGGATATTGGCGTCATCGATGCACACCACCGCCATGCCCCAGAACGGCAGCTGCTGTAAAAATTCCACGAACGCACTTTTGAGTTTTTCAAAGTTGTGCTCATAGGTTTCCATATGATCGTGGTCAATATTGGTGACCACTGCCATCACTGGCGTCAGATGCAAAAATGAGGCATCGGATTCATCGGCTTCGGCAACGATGTATTCACCGGTGCCGAGCTTGGCGTTGGCATTGGCCGCTTCTAATTTACCGCCGATCACAAAAGTTGGATCCATGCCAGCTTCGGCGAGTATGCTCGCAATCAAGCTCGTGGTTGTGGTCTTGCCATGGGTGCCGGCGACAGCGATGCCTTGTCTGAAGCGCATGAGTTCTGCCAGCATTAGCGCACGCGGCACCACTGGTATGCTTTTTTGGCGCGCAGCTTTAACTTCCGGATTGTCTTCATTGACCGCACTTGATACCACCACCACATCGGCATCACCGAGATTGTCTGCGGCATGGCCTAGATGCACGCTCGCACCAAATTTGCTCAGGCGTTGCGTAGTCGAATTGATCGCCAGATCAGAGCCGCTCACATTAAAGCCGAGGTTAATCAGCACTTCAGCGATGCCGCTCATGCCCGAGCCACCAATACCGACAAAATGGATGTTTTTAACTTTATGTTTCATTTAACCAGCTCCATGCATATATTGGCTACCGTGGCCGTGGCCTCAGGCTTGCCCAAAGCGCGTGCTTTAACTGCCATGTCTAGGCAGTCTTCACGGCTTAACTGTTGTAATAACCCAGCTAATTTTTCGATAGTGAATTCGCTCTGTTTGATCAACAGCGCCGCACCGGCATCGGCTAAATAATGCGCATTACTGGTCTGGTGGTCATCGACCGCATACGGAAACGGCACGAGGATGCTGGCGACGCCAGCCGCCGATAACTCAGCTATGGTCAAAGCACCAGCACGGCAGATGACGATATCCGCCCAGGCATACATCGCCGCCATATCATCAATATAGGCTTTCATTTCGGCTTGCACCGCCATCGCCGCATAATTAGCTTTTAACAGCGCGATATGTTTTTCGCCAGCCTGATGTACCACTTGCGGACGTTGCTCAAGCGCAATCTGCGCCAGCGCTTTCGGTAGCACCTCATTCAAAGCCTGCGCGCCCAAGCTGCCGCCAACCACAAGTACACGTAGCGCTCCGCTACGCTGCTTAAAGCGCATTTCGGCTGCTGCAACCTCGGTAATTTCGCTGCGCACCGGGTTGCCGACCAGGATCGCCTTGGCGCCAAATGCTGCCGGAAAAGCTGCCAGCACCTTGCTGGCAATATGCGCCAGGGTTTTATTGGTTAAACCGGCAACCGAGTTTTGTTCATGGATCAACAGCGGTTTGCCTGACAGATAAGCCATAAGTCCGCCTGGAAACGCAGCAAAACCGCCCATACCCAATACCAGATCAGGCTGGTAGCGTTTAATCGCCAGATAGGACTGGAATAGGGCTACAGCCAGTTTAAACGGCAGCAATAGCCAGCCGCGCAGACCTTTGCCGCGCACGCCGCGCATCGTGATCAGCGCTTTTTGATAATCTTTATTGGCTAATAAGCGGTTCTCCATGCCACCGACCGTGCATAGCCAGACGATGTTCCAGCCTTGCTGCTGCAAGTAATCCGCTACCGCCATTGCCGGATAGACGTGGCCGCCAGTGCCACCGGCCATTACCAGTAAAGTTTTATTCAGGCGTTTTCTGGGCATGTTCATGCTGGCAGCCCTTTTTGCAAACGTCGGTTCTCAAAATCAATACGCAGCAATATCGCCATGCCGATGCAATTGGCCATAATGCCGCTACCGCCAAATGACAATAACGGCAGGGTCAGGCCTTTTGTGGGCAAGATGCCCATATTCACACCCATATTGATGATGCCCTGCACACCGACCCATACGCCCAGACCTTGTGCCAGCAAGGCGGCGAAATAGCGTTCATTGGCTATTGCCTCTTTAGCGATGCTAAACGAACGCAGTACGATCCACGCAAACAGGCCAATCACGGTGAGTACGCCGACAAAGCCGAGTTCTTCCGCAATCACCGCTAGCAGAAAGTCGGTATGCGCTTCCGGCAGATAAAGCAATTTTTCTACGCTGGCGCCGAGGCCGACGCCAAACCATTCACCGCGGCCAAAGGCTATTAGTGCATGCGATAGTTGATAACCGGTGCCATACGGATCTGCCCATGGGTCCATAAAGCCTTTGGCGCGCTCGAGGCGATATGGCGAGGTTAAAATCAGGAACACAAAACCGACTACAAGCAACACCAGCAGGCCGACAAAAATACGGCCGTTAATGCCGCCTAACCATAAAATCGAAATGGCAATGGCCGCAATCACCGCAAAAGCCCCAAAGTCGGGTTCAAGTAACAACAGACTGCCGACCAGCAACATCACCATCAGCATCGGCAGAAAGCCACGCGTGAAACTATCCATCAACGCCGCTTTACGCACGGTGTAATCGGCGACATACATGGCGGCAAATAGCTTCATCAGTTCCGATGGCTGCAAGTTAATCACGAATAAAGATAACCAGCGACGGCTGCCGCCAACCACTTTACCAACGCCGGGGATAAGCACCAGCACCAACAGCGCCAAGCCCAACAGAAATAAATATGGCGCCATTTTTTGCCACCATTCGATCGGGATATTAAATACCACCAGCGCTGCGCTGACACTAACAACGACGAATATGGCCTGGCGCACCAGATAATAGCTGCTGTTATGGCCGACGGCCTTGTCAGCTTCGGCAATCGCTATAGAAGCGGAGTAGACCATCACCAGACCGAGGCCGAGTAAGATCAATACCGTCCACAACAGACCCTGATCATAGCTGGGCGAGTTCATACGCTGGCGATTGAGCATGGCGGCTATCATGTACTAGCCTTGAGCTGTGCCACACAGCGCACAAACACTTCGGCGCGGTGCACATAATTGTTGAACATATCAAAACTGGCGCAAGCCGGTGACAACAGTATCGCATCCCCGGCTTGCGCCATTTTTGTAGCGATAGTCACCGCTTCTGGCAAATCCGCCGCATGATAAATGCTGACATTACTGGCAAGCAATGCCGCTTCAATAATAGCGGCATCACGGCCAATCAGGACCACAGCTCGAGCATTGTCGGCAACCGCGTCTTTAAGGGGTGAAAAATCCTGACCCTTGCCTTCGCCACCAGCGATCAGCACCACTTTCTGCGCCGCGCCGTTTTTATACATGCCGGCAATTGCCGCACAGGTGGCACCAACATTCGTGCCCTTGGAATCATCGTAATAATCAATATCGTCAATAGTCGCCAACCATTCCACGCGGTGCGGCAGACCTTTGAAGTTGTACAGGGTCTGAATAATTGGCACGTAATCGATACCGATAGCACGGCATAACGCCACGGCGGCAAGCGCATTGGCTGCATTGTGCAAACCCACAATTTTTAAATCCTGCATATTAATCAGTTCTTTGTCACCTGCAACCAGCCAGGTTTCGCCTGCAATCTGCCGTAAACCATAACTTTGTTTGTCGTCGCTATCGCCTACTCCAAAGGTGACTTGCTGCAGTTTTGGCCGTGCCAGCATCATGCTCCAGGCATCATCACGGTTCAGCACCTGCACCTCGGCATGATAAAAAATATGCGCTTTAGCCACGGCATAATCCTGCATGGCGGCATATCGATCCATATGATCTTCAGATAAGTTGAGCATGGTGGCGGCATCAGCATGCAGGCTAGTAGTCGTTTCCAGCTGGAAGCTGGACAGCTCAAGCACGTAGACATCAGGGCTAGTCATGGCCAGCGCATCTAATACCGGCAAACCGATATTGCCGGCGACGATGGTGCTTAAACCGGCGGCTTTACAGATTTCGCCAACCAGTGTTGTGACTGTGGTTTTGCCGTTAGCCCCGGTAATGGCAATCAATTTGGCCGCGGCCGGACGATATTGTGCAAAGAGCTCGACATCGCCGATCACACTAATGCCGCGTGCTAATGCCGCCTGGATTTGCGGTTCGCTCATGGCCACTCCTGGACTCAGCACAATTAAATCCACATCGGCAAAGCTAGCGGCTTGAAATGCGCCGCAGTGAATCCGCACCTGCGGCAATTCGGCTGCAATCACAGCGGCGCCTGCTGGCTGCGCGCGACTATCGGCGACCGACAGGCGAGCGCCGTGTTGATGCAGCCAACGCAACGCCGACAGTCCGGTTTCACCGAGACCGAGCACCAGTACATGTTTATTTTTAAGCGCTAATGGCATAGTTTTATTTGTTTACTAACTTTTTTATCTTAATTTGAGCGTGGATAAACCCACCAACACCAGCATCATGCTGATGATCCAGAAACGCACCACTACCTGCGTTTCTTTCCAGCCTTTTTGTTCATAATGGTGATGCAACGGCGCCATTAAAAAGATGCGCCGACCGATGCCAAAACGCTTTTTCGTATATTTGAAATAGATGACTTGCGCCGCCACCGAGAAGGTTTCAATCACGAATACGCCGCCCATCACGAACAACACTATTTCCTGGCGCACGATAACGGCGACGATACCGAGGGCGGCGCCGAGAGATAAGGCGCCGACATCGCCCATAAACACTTCGGCCGGATAGGCGTTAAACCATAGGAAACCGAGACCGGCGCCAACCATGGCCGCGCAGAACACCGCCAGCTCGCCTACGCCCGGCACAAACGGAATGCCAAGATATTTGGAAAAGTAAAAGTGACCGGTGACATAGGCAAATAAAGCCAGAGCCCCGGCAACCATCACCGTCGGCATAATCGCCAGGCCATCAAGGCCATCGGTTAAATTGACCGCATTGCTACTACCGACAACGACAAGATAAGTCAGCACAATAAAGGCGAATGCGCTCAGCGGAATAGTCAGACTTTTGAAAAATGGAATCAGTAAAGTGGTTTCTGCCGGTGTTGCCGCTGTCTGTTGCAGGAATATGGCCACACTTAAACCGACTACGGACTGCCAGAAATATTTCTCTTTGGCCGACAAGCCTTTGGGGTTGCGATGCACCACTTTGCGCCAATCATCCACCCAGCCAATAATGCCAAAGCCCAAAGTAGTAAACAGCACTACCCACACATATTTATTATGCAAATCCGCCCAAAGCAGGGTGGAAATGGCAATCGCCACCAGAATTAAGGCGCCGCCCATGGTGGGCGTACCGGCTTTGATCAGATGCGTTTGTGGACCGTCATCACGCACGGATTGCCCGACCTTGTAATAGGTCAGCTTGCGGATCAGCGTTGGCCCGACCACAAACGAAATGGTCAGCGCGGTCAGCGTTGCCATTACCGCGCGCAGGGTAATGTAATTGAACACATTAAATCCACGAATATCGTGTGCCAACCATTGTGCCAGGGCTAATAACATTTAGTGTGTCGCTCCATTTTCATTGTTGCTAGATTCATCAGTCTTGCTAATGCTATGCACGATCTTTTCCATGCCCATAAAGCGCGAACCTTTGACCAGCACCACGCTCGTTGGCTGCATTTGTGCCGCCAGCGCTGCCGTTAAATCCGCGGCAGAATTATAATGGCTGGCACCCAGGCCAAAAGCGTCGCTGCTATGCCGGCTCAAGTCGCCTAAGGTCATTAATTGTTTGATGCCAGCGGCTTTGGCATAACGTCCAATCTCAGCATGCAAGGCTGCGGCTTCTGCGCCCAACTCACCCATATCACCAATTACTAATATTTTTTCACCGCTTTTAGCCGTTAATACATCGATCGCGGCACGCATTGACGCCGGATTTGCGTTGTAGCTATCGTCTATCACTAACGCTGCATTGATGCCGCGCAAAGATTGCAAACGGCCTTTAATGCCGGCATAGTGTTCGAGACCAGCCGCGATCTTTGTCAGCGGTACCGCTAGCGCCAAAGCGGCAGCGCAGGCGGCGAGCGCGTTAAGCACGTTATGCACACCGGGGGCAGGCAGACTTACTTCGATTTCACCCTTGGCAGTGCTGATATTGAGCAAGCTGGTATCGGCATTTAGGCTATAACTGGCGCTGACATCGGCGGCATTGTTCAGCCCAAAACTGATGATTTTATGGCTGCCGGCAGACTGTTTCCACATTGGCGCAAAGGCATCATCGGCATTGATCACTGCTACACCATCTGCGGCCAGACCTTCAAAAATCTCCGCCTTGGCGCTTGCTATTGCCGCAACCGAACCGAGCTCGCCGATATGTGCAGAGCCGGCATTGGTGATCACGGCAACGTCAGGCCGTGCAATCTGGCTTAAATAGCTAATTTCACCGCTATGATTCATGCCCATTTCCGTCACGGCATATTGATGCTGCGTGCCTAACTGCAGCAAGGTTAACGGCAAACCGATATGGTTATTAAGATTGCCCTGCGTTGCCAGAACTGCGTCGTCGGCGCTGGCGGCTCTTAATATAGACGCCAGCATTTCCTTAACCGTGGTTTTGCCGTTACTGCCGGTAATCGCCACTAGCGGCAACGTAAACCGGCTACGCCAATACGCCGCCAGCCGCCCTAACGCCGCATAACAGTCGTCCACCAGCAATGCCGGCGTTACACCGGCCAGCGCATGGTCGATCATGACGGCAGCGGCGCCCTGTTCCAAGGCCGGCAAGGCATAATCATGGCCATCAAAATGCTCACCCTTGAGTGCAATGAATAGCTGCCCGGGTTTTACCTGACGGCTATCGGTGCCAACATGCGTAAATTTCGTGTCATTGCCGAGCAACTCTGCGTTTAGCGCGATTGCCGCTTCAGACAGCAACAGGTTCATAGATGCATTCATACGCTAGTCCCGTTGTGCAGGCTCTGAGCGCTGTCCTGTGCGCCGTCTTTAACGCTGTTCTGGTGCGCAGCCGCATAGTGTTGCAGTGCTGATCGCGCTTGTGCAGCATCGCTAAATGCAATTTTATGACCAGCAATTTCCTGGTAGTTTTCATGACCTTTACCGGCGAGCAGCACGATATCGCCGGCATTGGCTGCGGCTATCGCCAATGCTATCGCCGCGGCACGATTCTGTTCCAATAGATAAGTGCCACTGATGCCGCTGATAATGGCCTGACTAATTTGCGCCTGCGCTTCATGGCGCGGATTATCGCTGGTGACGATAAGCTGATCGGCGAGCTTGGAGGCAATCGCCCCCATCAGCGGGCGTTTGCCGGCGTCGCGGTCACCGCCACAGCCAAATACGCAGATAAGCCTGGCTGACGGCGCTAGCTGCTCACGTAATGTCAGCAATACTTTTTCGAGTGCATCCGGTGTATGCGCATAATCAATCACCACTAGCGGCAAATCAGCACCACCTAGTTGCTGCATGCGACCCGCTACCGGCTGCACCTGACTGATCACCGCCAGCGCATCCGCCAAGCTAATATCCAGTGCCAGTAAGGCGGCGAGCACGGCGAGTATATTGTAAGCATTAAAGCGGCCTATTACCGGCGCCGTCAGCTGCGCACTGCCCTGCGGAGTCGTGACCTGCATCGTTAAACCTTGCTGCTGCAACTGTAAATCGCTGCCGCGCACGTCTGCATTGTTTAAACCGTAAGTCAGCACCGGCCGCGTTTGTGTTTTAAGACTCGCAACCAGGCTTTGTCCGAGTGCATCATCGGCATTCACGATCGCCCAGCGTAAACCCGGCCACTCAAATAGCGCTGCTTTGGCAGCGGCATAGTTTTCCATGGTGAGGTGATAATCAAGGTGATCACGACTTAAATTGGTCAGTATGGCCAGGTCAAACTTGACGCCATTGACGCGGCCCTGATCCAGCCCGTGCGATGACACTTCCATTACCACGGCCTTTGCCTGCTGCTGCTTATAATCCGCCAGCATAGACTGCAGTAAAATTGCATCCGGTGTCGTGTTCGCAGCTACGGTCAATTCTGTGCCGGCCTGACCTGCAGTCCCATTGCCAACAAAACCATTACCTATAGTGCCGAGCACGGCTGCTTTCTGACCGAGCAGGCTTAAGCACTGCGCCAGCCACAGGCTGACCGAAGTTTTGCCATTGGTGCCGGTAACGCCAACCATGGTTAGATGCTGCGACGGTTGCTGGTAATAGTCGGCAGCAATCTGCGCCGCCTGCTGCTTTAAGTTAGCGACAGCCATATTGGCAAGCTGGTAATCAGCAGGCCAAGTAAACCCGGCCGGCTCCCACAGCACTGCAGTCGCGCCAGCTTTAATCGCTGGCGCAATGAAGTTGCGACCATCACTATGTACGCCAGGATAGGCTAAAAACAAAGCGCCCGGCTGCACCTGACGGCTATCGGCGGTGATCATAGTGAACTCTTGGCTCAAGCCTAAATCAGCGATCAAGCTCATAGGCTCTCCCGCACATCATCTACACTATCGGGCGCACCGACCGTAATCACGACATTGTTATAGGGCGCGTCCTGCGGTATGGCAAGCAAACGCAAGGTATCGGTCATCACCGCGCTAAATACCGGGGCCGCGACCGTGCCGCCAAAATACTGATCTTTTTCGATATCAGGCTCATCAATCATCACCGCCATAATCAGCCGCGGATTGGATGCCGGCACCATGCCAACAAACGAACCGACGTATTTGTGTTTTTCATAGCCGTTAGGTCCGAGTTTGTGTGTAGTGCCGGTTTTACCGGCAACACGGTAGCCCAGCACCTGCGCTTTAAGTGCAGTGCCGCCGGGCATGACCACCATTTCCAGCATATCTTTCATCTGCTGTGCGGTTTTTGCGCTAAACACTTGTGTACCCACCGGCGCATCTTTGAGTTTGAGCAATGAAACCGGCTTTAACTCACCTTCATTGGCAAACACGGTATAGGCGCGTGCGAGCTGTAATAAAGTGACGCTAATACCATGACCATAAGACATCGTCGCCTGCTCAATCGGCCGCCATGTTTTGTAATTACGCACACGCCCAGCCGCCTCGCCCGGAAAACCGACATTGGTCTTGGCGCCAAACCCCATTTGATTAAACGTCGACCACATATACTGGCGATCGAGTGACAGTGCTATTTTAGCTGCACCCACATTAGACGATTTCTGAATAACCTCAGCCACGCTCAGCATGTCGTGCGCATGCGCATCATGAATAGTCGCCCGACCTATGCTCATATAGCCCGGGGCGGTAATGATTTTAGTCTCCGGTTGATATTGACCTGATTCGAGACCCGCTGCCACCGTCATCGGCTTCATCGTCGAGCCCGGCTCAAACATATCAATAATGGCGCGATTACGCGTTTTACCAGCAATATTGATCGGGTTGTTCGGGTTGTAGGTTGGCACATTGGTCATGGCCAGCACCTCCCCAGTTTTAGCATCAAGCACAATCGCCGCCCCGGCTTTAGCTTTATGCAGCTCTACTGCTTTTTGCAGCTCACGATGCGCCAGATACTGGATTCTGCGATCTATAGACAGCACGACATCATGCCCATCCTGCGGCACTTTTACCGCAACCAAGTCTTCAATAATATGGCCGGATCTATCCTTGATCACGCGGCGACTACCTTCTTTGCCGGATAAAGCGGTATTCATCGCCAGCTCAAAACCCTCCTGCCCCTTGTCGTCCATACCGGTAAAGCCGACTAAGTGTGCCGTCACTTCTGCCGCCGGGTAATAACGCTTATATTCGCGCTGCAAATAGATGCCGGAAACGCCTAGCTGCATAATTTGTGCGGCGAGCTCAGGCGAAATACGACGCTTCAAGTAGACAAACTCACGCTCGCTATTAGCCAGTTTTTTATTGACGCCGCCGACTTTAAGTTCCAGTAAATCGGCGAGCGCCTTAGTCTGCGCAGCACTAATGGTCACATCTGACGGGTTTGCCCAGATCGATTCCACCGGCGAGCTAATCGCCAATAACTCGCCATATCTATCGGTAATCTTGCCGCGATGCGCCGACAAGGTCAGCGTACGGCTATAACGCGCATCGCCTTTTGCCTGCAAGAAGCGCTTATGAAAACTTTGCAGGTAGAAGCTACGCCCAAGTAGAGCCGCAAAGCCGATCAGCACAATCACCAGCAAAATGCGGCGACGCAAAACTGGTAATTTCACCACCACAGGCATCTGCATTGCCATTAGCGTGCCACTCCGCTGCTAGCTTTAACCGATGGCGCCACCAGCACGGCCGGCAGCACGCCACTGGTTGATACTACCTGCACGCGTTTCACATCCGGCGCCTGCATCTGCAGTTGCTGGGTCGCGATAGATTCCACGCGCGAATGCATCGCCCAGGTACTTTGCTCAAGCTGCAACTGGCCATACTCCTGCTCCAATTGTCGCGCCGCCTGGCTGCGTTGCTCGAGCTCAATATAGAGCTTGCGCGCTTTATGCTGCGCATTTACCAAGCCCAATGCCGAAAACATCAGCGCAAAATACAAGATAAAATTTAGCCGGGTCATGTGACGTCGGTTCTTTCGGCCACACGCAGCACGGCGCTACGTGAGCGCGGATTACGTTTTACTTCTTTAGTGCTCGGCTTAATTGTTTTGCCTACCGCTTTCAGTTTAGGCTGCGGCAAATCTGCCGCCCGTACCGGAAAATTTGCCGGCAGATCATCACGATTGACCTGATCACGAATAAACTGCTTCACAATGCGGTCTTCCAGTGAATGAAAACTGATTACGGCGAGGCGCCCTTGCGGTGCGAGCAAGGCCAGGCACTGCGGCATGGTTAGCGAAAGCTCCGCAAGCTCCTGATTGACGAAAATCCGTAAAGCTTGAAATGTCCGCGTTGCGGGATTCTGCCCGGGCTCAAAGCGCGTGACTGCACCTGCCACGACCTTGGCAAGCTGCCCAGTAGTGGTGATGGCGCGCCCGTCATTGCGCTCCGTAATAATCGACCTTGCAATCTGCTTAGCAAACCGTTCTTCACCATAATCTTTTATAACCTCAGCTAATTGTTGCTCTGTTGTGATGGCGAGAAATTCCGCCGCTGTTTGCCCGCTGCTTTGATCCATACGCATATCCAGCGGCGCATCAAACCTGAAACTAAAACCACGGCTAGCCTCATCTATTTGCGGCGATGAAATGCCTAAATCGAGCAATATGCCGTCTACCTTGCTAATACCCATATTGCTTAATGCCGTTTGCATCGCAGCAAAATGGCTATGCACCATCACAAACCGCTGGTCGTTGATTTCGCGGCTAGATGCCAGCGCGCTTAAGTCACGATCAAATGCAATCAAGCGACCATGGGCATCTAATTGTTCTAATATTTTTCTGGAGTGACCGCCGCGGCCAAAGGTAGCGTCAACATAAATACCGCCGGGCTTGATCGCCAAAGCGAACACCGCCTCGTCGAGCAGCACCGTGGTATGCGCATTAACGGCATCGGCTATATTGGATTCTGGCGGGGAGATGAGGACGGAAGACACTTCTGCGGGCTGCTTTTCTGACTTTGATTTTTTTGAACCCGGCAGGTCCGGATTGGAAACTTCCACTATTGGCGTTTTTGCTGCAGGCGCTAATTTTGAAGACGGAGAGGCTTTGCTGGGCGCGCGGTTCACGCCCCGGATCACAGCGAGAAACCCTCGAGTTCGGTCGGCATGGCAAAGCTTTCGCTCTGCATGACCTGTTCCAGCTGGACGCGCCAGGCTTCGATATTCCATAATTCAAAATGGCTGCCTTGACCGACCAGCATCACCTCTTTATCCAGACCGGCAAATTCACGCAATACGTTAGACACGAGCATACGGCCGGCACTATCCAAGGATACATCTTCGGCAAATCCGACCAGTAAGCGCTGCAATGCACTAGACTGCTTATCAAACGAAGACAAAGCCATCATCTTTGTCTGGATCGGCTCCCAAGCCGGCTGCGGATAGAGCAGCAAGCAACGGTGCGGATGCGCCGTCAACACCAAGCTACCGGCGCACTGAAGCTGCAGCGCTTCTCTGTGCTTGGTCGGCACAGCTAATCTGCTTTTGGCATCCAAACTTAATGATGTTGCACCGCGAAACATAGGCCCGATATTTTCCTTAGACTTCAATAATGCTTAACTACCAAAAATGGCAGGCAACTAAAATGCTGCTAGAGTTAAGCTTAGGCGTAGACAAATACTGACTTTGCAAACACAGACATGTCACACAGCAAAATCAAAATACCTCCACAAAACCCCACTTCTCCCCACTAATTTGCACTATAGATAAAAAAAAAGGCCAATGCAAGCCCTTTTTGCTATTTTTCCTATATTTGTCAATGACTTAGCGTATTTTCATCATAAAAATAAAACCCTTATAAATTAAGCACATACGAAATTATGTGAATGTAGATTATTAGAATAATGATGAAAGCAATTGAATTTAAGTTACCGAGCTTAACGCGTGTGTATTTAGCGCTTATCAGGCCGGCTTAGTCCTCCGTTTGCACTAAATTTAAGCTGGTTTTATGCGTAATATCCATTAATACCATGATCAAATAAGGGTTTAATCAGCGATTAAGGAAAATTTTGTGAGCCAAGTCAGATTGAGCACAAGGACAATTCATAACGATAATGTCTGGCAGGCATCGGCTATAGTGCGCTGGGGCCGATTTAGTAGAGCGGCAAGTCATCAGAGTTATACTGCAATTTGCTTGCTACTGTAATACGGATTGCCGAAGTCTACGGGTATTTGGTTACCTATTTTTGCATGTCGCCGCATGCGGTTGTAGAACACTTCAATATATTCAAAGATAACCCTTATTAGCGGTTTCTCTGGTTTAAAACGATCGTGATGCCGGATTTAATTTTTGATGGTGTCAAAGAAGCTTTCCATCGGCGCGTTGTCCCATCAGCTAGCTTTGCGACTCATCAATGTTTGTATACCAAAACTGGCTTGTAATGCTCGATAAGCTGCGCTGCAAATTCCGCCTGAATTTAGTGAGCCGTAAATGCCATGGCCTGTTGCATGTGCAGCACGGATGTACACGAGTAAGTGCTGGTTTTGTTGTTTGCACTCGGAGCTCGATCGGCCTTGTCTATGGGCTGGATAGCCGCTCATTGCGAAATTAAGTTGTTGGCAAAGCCGCTGAACAGCATGTTGTGATTTAAGTTGGTCGATCATAGCGTACTTTACTTCGAGAGTGTCGCAAAGCACGCGGTGTGGGTTTTAAGAGGTCACACTGTTCTCGTGCAATGACGAGTTCTCGTTCTAGCTCTCGAATACGTTGCTGGTCTAGAGCGAGCTTAGACGCACCTAGTGTAGCTTTGAGTTCACCACGTTCAGACTCTGAGATTCAAGAGCGCATGGATTTAGGCGCAACATCTAATTGTCGGCCGGCTGTAGCAACATTGAGATGTTGCTCGGTGACCAGCTTAATAGATTGTCTTTTAAATTCTTCTGTGAATAAACGACGGGGAATACGTTTCATGGAAACTCCTAACAAGTTGATAAAATATCATCAACTTGCCCGTCCACAAAATCTGGGCTAGCTCACTAACTAGAAGTAATCTCGAACAATAGTTTCGCTGAGAACGTCACGAGCTGCGCCACTGAATATACCAGGCAAAAGCGGATATTCGCACACAATACTAGTCAGTAAGGATCACTAGTCAGTAAGATCAGAAGTGAAGCTGGCCGATAAGCCGGGTTCTGTAGGCTTTATTGCTAAAGCTGACAGTCATTCATCTAGGCGCATAATTACTTATGCGCTCAAGCAACCTACCCGCTGGCAGCGCGAACCACGCCTTATTTACTTGCGTAAGCTTCTACACCAATAAAAACGCCAGCCTATTTGGTCTTGCTGCGAATGGAGGTTACCGCGTTTCACCGTAACTTAATACGCTCGTCTCTGTGGCCCTATTCCGCGCCTTATACCTGGTTACCCAAGCTTTCAGCGTACGGCCGTTAGCCGTCATCCCGCTCTGTGCAGCCCGGACTTTCCTCCCCTCACTGACGTGAGCGGCGACTGTCTAGCCAGCTTCGCACGCATTTTAACACGCTAAACAATTGACAATAAGATCATTTAGCTTTTTTGCTCGGCTAGCGCGCCGGCGCATCTTTGTTGCATCGGCGTTTTCGACAAGCAGCTGTCTGCACCAGGTGATTTAATCGCTGAAGTTCTGCTTGGCACCCATGAAGCTTAAGTGCACTGCAAACAAGCGTCAGGGCCCAGTCTTTAGTTAAGGTCTTTGCTTAAGCTTAAAATACTGAGCAGCAACTCTAGCCCATTACAATAACTTCCACTGCACTGTTTGCCCGGCTCTGAGCGGCACCAGCACATCGCCAGCCAGTGGCAAAGTTTCGGGCATCGTCCAGCTTTCCTTGATCAAGGTAATCTGTGTGGTGTTGCGCGGCAAACCATAAAAATCTGCGCCATAAAAACTGGCAAAGCCTTCTAACTTATCTAGGGCATTGACCGCTGCAAACGCCTCGGCATAGAGTTCTATCGCGCTATGTGCGGTATACATGCCAGCGCAGCCACAAGCATTTTCTTTAGCGGATTTAGCATGTGGTGCGCTATCCGTGCCTAAGAAAAATTTGGCATTGCCTGAAGTCGCCGCTTCTACTAAAGCCAGGCGATGCTGTTCACGCTTTAAGATCGGCAGGCAGTAATGATGCGGGTTGATGCCACCCTTGAACATATCATTACGATTGAGCAATAAATGGTGGACGGTAATTGTGGCGGCGACATTAGCCGGCGCGGCTAACACAAAATCGGCCGCATCTTTGGTGGTGATATGCTCGAACACGACTTTTAATGCCGGGAAATTTTTTAATAACGGCCGCATGTGGCGCTCAATAAAGACACGCTCGCGATCAAACACATCGACATCGGCATCAGTCACTTCTGCGTGCGCTAGCAACGGCAGGCCTAATTTTTCCATCATGGCCAAAGCGTGAGTGCAGTGCGCTAAATTGGTCACACCAGAATCTGAGTTAGTCGTCGCCCCGGCCGGGTAAAGCTTGACGCCGTGCACCATGCCGCTGGCCTTGGCCTCTATGATATCTGCAGCCGTGGTATTGTCAGTCAAATACAAGGTCATTAGCGGCTCAAAATTTGCGCCTGCCGGCAAGGCTTCGATAATGCGCTGGCGATAAGCCAATGCTAATTCGGTGGTGGTGACCGGTGGGCGTAAATTAGGCATCACAATTGCACGCGCAAATTGCCTAGCGCTATCTGGCAGCACGGCTTTTAAGGCAGCGCCATCGCGTAAATGTAAATGCCAGTCATCTGGACGGGTGATAGTCAGGGTATTGATGGGTGTATTCGTCATATTTCAGGGCTTATTCCGCGACTTAAAGATTAATTTTTCAAGGGTTCAGTTTTTAGACTTAGTGCTAACTCATACAGCACATTTTTCTTTTCATTAGTAATTTCAGTCGCCAACTTTACCGCCTGTTTAAGCGGCAAATCAGCCAACAGCAGCTTTAAAACACGTAGTGTTTCTGCTGAAATTTCTTCAATAGCTGTTACTGGCAGCGCTTCCACTAGCAACACAAACTCCCCGCGCTGCTGATTAGCATCCGCCAGCAACCAAGCTGTTGCATCCTGCAAGGCACAGCTATGCATCGTTTCAAAGGTTTTGGTAATCTCGCGGGCTATAGTAATACGCCGTTCTGCACCGAGAATTGTCGCCATATCAGCGATACTTTCGACGATACGGTGTGGCGCTTCATAAAATACCAAGGTTACGCTGTGTGCTTTTAGCAGTTCTAAAGCTTTACGCCGTGATGAACCGCTGGCGGGCAAAAAGCCGTGAAATGTAAAACCATTTTGCACTATGCCTGAGGCCGACAGCGCCGCAATCACTGCGCTGGCACCAGGAATCGGCACCACTTTAATGCCGGCTTTGCGCACAAAATCCACCACTATTGCGCCGGGATCACTAATGCCGGGCGTACCCGCATCGGTCACCAGCGCTATACTTTCACCGGCTTGCAGCTGTTTTAACAACTTTTCTGCCGACTGGTGCTCATTATGCTCATGCACGGCAATCAATTTTTTGGAGATGCCAAAGTGCGCCAGTAAACCGGAGGTATGGCGCGTATCTTCAGCCGCAATCGCATCCACGGCTTTAAGTATATCGAGGGCACGTAAGGTAATATCGCCCAAATTCCCAATCGGGGTGGCGACCACATATAATAGGCCATTATTCGTCATCAGTTGGCGTCGCTATGTTAGTTAAAACTGTTGGATTAAAAAAATCATCATGAATCATTTGCGCCAAATACTGCAACTTTACCTATTGCCTCTCATGCCGGAAATTTGGCTTGGGCTTGGGCTTGGGCATAGGCTTGGGCTAGGCCGTAGCTTAATGCAACTGTTCTATATCAGCCTGGGCGTCATCTATGTCAGCGCAAGCGCTTGGGCTAACACCACCACCCCCAATAAGCTAAGTCCAGAACAGGCTTTTTTACAAGGCCAGCAATATGTTGAACGTGCCGAGCTCGAACAAGCAGCGCTTAGCTTAACGCGCATCGCCAGCAGTTCGCCTTATGCAAAATTATTGGCCGGCAATATTGCCGCCAAGAGCGCTGACTACGACCGTGCATTTTTACTGCTGCTGCCGCTGCAATCCAACCAGACTTTCAGCAAAGTTGCGGCAGCTAGTTTACATGCAAGTCTGGGCACTGCCTATGAAAAACAAGGCGATATCAGCAACGCGCTCGAGCAGCTGGTACGCAGACAAGACTATATAACTACGGCACAAGCTAGCCGTGATAATCAGCAGCTTATTTGGCAATTATTAGCAGCGCAAAGCCTTGAAAACCTCATTAGCATGCGCGGTGAAAGCGCCGATACTAGCAGCCAGGGCTGGATAGATTTAAGCCTAGCCAGCAAAAACCAGGATCTCCCCAGCAGCCTCAGCGCCTGGCGTAATAGCTATACAGATCATGCTGCCACTGACTTAGCTAACACGCTGATTGTACAGACATCACAGACGCAGCCAGCCAGCGCATCTGCGGTTAGCCAGCTACTGCCGGGGAAAATTGCCGTGATTTTACCGGCAGCAACAGGGCTGCTCGCAGAAAAAGCCGCAGCGTTTCAACTGGGCTTGCAGAGCGCCTTAAATCAGCAGCAGCTAGTTAACGAAATTAAGATGTATCTGCACGCCAGCGATGCAGCAAGCGCTGCCGAGCAATTTAGCCTCGCTAAAAATGATGGCGCCGCCTACATTATTGCTCCGCGCTTAGCGCCAGCCGAAGACTCAGATGCAACAGCTGCCGACTTGGACTCCATTTCTATAATCGATAATAATGCCGCGATCCGTCGCAGCCTGCGCCAAGCCGATCTGACGATGAGCGCTGAGGCAAGGCAGATTGCCGCCTTTGCCAGCAGCAACCGCATGCAACATATTCTGCTGTTAGCCGCAGATAATGCAGCGGCGCGGCACATGGCACAAAGCTTTGCATCGGTTTGGCCTAACGGCGCCGGCAATACACTAGAAATTATCAGCCTCGATAGTGCCGTCGAGGCGAGCTCAGGCATAGCCAAGCCGACGCTCAAAAATAGTATGGATTTAGCAGAAAAAGTTAATGCTCACTCTCATGACATGCTACTACTGGCAATGTCAGCGACTGAAGCTGCTATGATTAGACCATACTTGGATATCAGCACACCAACGGCGGCATTTTCTAGTGTACATGTGCATAAAGACGACAATACGAATGCAGCACTTAATGCGGTGCGTTTTGTTGATCTGCCATTCCTACTGCTGGCAAATCATGTCCAATTTATTGGTTACCGCGACCTGAGCGCAGACCTCACATCCTATGAACTTTTGCGCTGCTTCGCGCTGGGCGTCGATTACCTGCAACTGCTGATTGCTGGCAGTCAGGCCAGTGGCAACGAGCTCATCATCAATGGCCTAAGCGGTAAGCTTAGCATCGACAGTTCCGGCCTGATTCAGCGGCAGCTGACCATGGCGCAATTTACTTATAATGCGGTCATACTTGAAAATGACATTAAAAATTAAGCCAGAACACTTACAGCAAGGGCTAGCGGCGGAAAAGGTCGCTGCCACTTTTTTGCAACAACAAGGCATGACCTTGATAGCAAAGAATTTCAGCTGCAAATACGGCGAAATTGATTTAATTATGCGTGACGCAAACAGCTTGGTGTTTATTGAGGTCAGGCTGCGACGTAATGCCGATTTTGGCGGTGCCGCCATGAGCATCAACCCATCGAAACAAGGAAAACTTGCCCGTAGCGCTGAATATTATTTACAGCTTCATGGCAATTGCGCCTGCCGCTTTGACGTAATTTTAATGCGAAGCGCTGATATAAACACAGTAGAATGGATACAGAACGCTTTTTAAATGCGCAATTGATTGCATATTAAGTTTAAGCACTAGTTAAAAAATCAAGCATCAGGCCGTTTAAATTTAAATTATTGACCAGTTTTATATAAAGGATATCCATGATGAAATCGCTGTGCAATCTATCATCTACATTCAAGCTATTAGCTGCAGTCGCACTTGCTGCACAACTCGCCGCTTGCGTACCGGTAATCGTTGGTGGTGCTGCTGTTGGTGGCGCAATGGCTGCCGATAGACGCACTTCCGGCGTTTATGTTGAAGATCAGAACATAGAACTTAAAGGCTCACAGAAACTTGCAACTGCGCTAGGTGAAGCTGCCCATGTCAACATTACCAGCTATAAAGGCAATGTGCTGCTCACTGGCGAAGTGCCGGATAGCAACGCTAAAAGCAAAGCCGAAAGCCTGGTTAAAACCATAGAAAGTGTACGCGACGTCAGCAACGAGTTAACGGTAGGTCTTAAAACATCGATCAGTTCACGTGCTAATGATGCTTATATAACTTCCAAAATAAAAACACTATTTGTATCTGAAAATCACTTTCAAGCCAACCTGGTGAAAGTAGTGACTGAAAATAGTGTGGTTTATCTGCTCGGTTATGTCACACAGCTTGAAGCTGACGCTGCCGTTGATATTGCGCGCAATACTAACGGCGTCACCAAGGTGGTCAAAGTATTTGAATATATGAATTAAATTTAGTCTGCCGGCAAGCTGCGCGGCTTTGTCGCGCAGCTGGATGCGATGATATAATCCCAAAAAATCATCAAGCCGCTTGCGGCTCTACTAACGCTACAAACAAAACGGTATAAATATTATGAGTAACGATCAACCTGAAATACAAACCAGTACTGTCCAAATAAACGGTGAAATTATCATTGAAGGCAATACACGTGCCGGCAAACCGTTTCGACCTAGCGACTGGGTTGATCGTATGTGCAGCACCTATGCTACATTCGGTGAAGATCGTAAGCTAAAATATTCGCCTTATCTTAAACCTAAAGTAGTGAACGGCGTGCGCTGTTTAGCCGTGGATATGAAGCTGAAAATGGTGAATCCGGAAGGCTATGCGCAACTGATGCATTTTGCTGATGAAAATCAACTCAATGTGCTTGACGCCGCCGGCAACAGTATCGCCGTTCCGCACTAATCTCTGTTGTTAAAGAGCTGATATAAAAGCCGGCTTAATAAGGACTCAGGCGTTTAACGCTGCTACCTGACCACAACACTAGCAACTGAGCTTAATCAACTGGGCACACACCAGTTAAGCGCGTCGGCTTACGCTAATGTTGATGCAGCGCGCTAGCTTGAAGATAGCTGTTAACCTTCCATACAAGACTTTTGCTGCAAATATGAAGTCATCGATTCAGCTTAAGATAACCGTCACAGCTAGTTTTTAACAGGGCCTATTATTTTTTCAATATATTGCTTACTAATCAAACCACGTTTAATTTTAAGCAACTGCCCCTGCGGATTGTAAATAAAGGTGGTTGGCAATACTTCAGCTGAACCTATTTGTGCCGTCACCGCAGCATCGCCAAGCACAATCGGGTACGACATCAGCATATCGTCAACATATAGCGCCACTTCTTTTGTATCTTTATAATCAAAGACAACACCGAGCACCATTAGATCTTTGTGTTTGCGCTTATCATATAAATTCACTAAATCCGGCACTTCTTCCAGGCACGGCGGACACCAAGTTGCCCAGTAATTGACGAGCACCCATTTACCCTTGTAATGAGATAGTTGATGCTGCATGCCCGCCGTATCTTTTACTTTAAAATTAGTGGCATTGCTGGTTTCAGCTGCCGCAGACTGACTGCAGACGAACCAGACTAGAGCACATAAAAAACGTCGCATAATGTCGCAAAAATCCAATTAAAATTAATAAAATCGTGATAACTTAAGCCTTGTTGCACTAATTTAGCAGTTAGCCCCTAACCCATCACCATGGCCACCAAGATTAACAGTTAACATTATTGAATATGCGCCCTAATTCACATTAGCGTATAATAATTTTTAATTAAATTAACAATACAGTAAACTATTTAATAGTTAATTCTCAGCTTTAAATGCAGACTAAAATAGCGTTAGTGTGCATAAATATAGCAATCGATTTCTTTTAATCTGTAATTTCTAGCAACAGTTTCTATAAATTGTCTTAATATACAACTATTCACTAAAACGTTTTTTTTCGTTACGATACATATTTATCCTAAAGCATAATTCAAATAGAGGTTTTTCATGAGCGAGCATATTACCCACCTTAGCGACGCAAGTTTTGAACAAGACGTGCTGCAATCACAACTTCCAGTTTTGGTAGACTATTGGGCGGAGTGGTGCGGCCCTTGTAAAATGATTGCACCAATTCTAGATGAAATTTCCAAAGAGTATGCTGGTCGCATTAAAGTCGCCAAACTAAACATCGATGACAATCAAGCAACACCGCCTAAATATGGCATTCGCGGCATTCCAACTTTGATGCTGTTTAAAAACGGCAATGTCGAAGCCACCAAGGTTGGCGCTTTATCAAAGTCCCAATTAACGGCATTTATTGACAGCAACATCTAAACCCATTACGCTTAGAAAATTAATTACATATAGATGCATGATCAGTAGTAAATATTGACCTCTTAAGATCAAGCATCTATATCTAAGCGTCTGAAAATCAAGCTTATATCAACACAGCCTTTAAGCTTCAACTCTCGCGCGCTTCCAACCCCACCCCATCTTCCTCTAGTTTTAGTGAGCCTCCATGCACTTATCCGACCTTAAGCATCTACCCGTTACCGAATTAGTAGATATGGCGATAGCCAACGAAATCGAAAATGCAAGCCGCATGCGCAAGCAAGATCTGATTTTTGCAATTTTAAAAAATAAAGCAAAAAAAGGCGATAGCATTTTTGGAGACGGTACACTGGAAGTGTTGCAAGATGGATTCGGTTTTCTGCGTTCGCCAGATAGTTCATACTTAGCCGGACCTGATGATGTTTACGTATCACCCTCACAAATCCGGCGCTTTAACCTGCATACCGGCGATACTATTCAAGGTGAAGTGCGCATCCCTAAAGATGGTGAACGCTACTTCGCACTCGTTAAAGTAGACATGGTCAATGGCGAAACGCCAGAAAACACAAAACACAAAATATTATTTGAAAACCTAACGCCATTATTTCCAACCATTCCGCTGACACTAGAGCGTGATATCAAAGGCGTAGAAAACATTACGAGCCGGGTTATAGACATGATCGCGCCGATTGGCAAAGGTCAGCGCGGTTTATTAGTCGCTAGCCCCAAAAGCGGTAAAACGGTCATGATGCAAAATATTGCCCATGCCATTACCGCTAACCACCCGGATGTGATTCTGATTGTACTTCTGATTGATGAACGTCCTGAAGAAGTGACGGAAATGACGCGCTCGGTAAAGGGTGAAGTCGTCGCTTCTACCTTTGACGAACCGGCTACACGCCATGTACAAGTTGCAGAAATGGTGCTCGAAAAAGCCAAACGCCTAGTTGAGCATAAAAAAGATGTCGTGATCTTACTCGATTCGATTACCCGTCTCGCACGCGCTTACAACACCGTCATTCCATCATCAGGCAAAGTCTTGACCGGTGGTGTTGATGCCAATGCTTTACAACGTCCAAAACGCTTCTTCGGTGCGGCACGTAATATTGAAGAAGGCGGTTCACTGACCATTATTGCTACGGCACTGGTGGATACTGGCTCGCGCATGGATGATGTCATCTATGAAGAGTTTAAAGGGACCGGCAATATGGAGATCCATCTTGATCGCAAGATGGCGGAAAAACGCCAATATCCAGCGATCAATGTCAATAAGTCAGGTACGCGCCGCGAAGAGCTGCTCATTGAAAAAGATGTGCTGCAAAAAATATGGGTGCTGCGTAAACTGCTCTATCCCATGGATGATATCGAGGCGATGGAATTCTTGCTCGACAAGATTAAAGCCACTAAAAATAATGCTGATTTCTTTGACAGCATGCGTAGAGGCTAACAGTCAATAACTAGACTTAATTTAGCGACTTCATTTAACGCTAGTCTAGTTTTTAACCTTGCGTAGCGCAGCAAATATAAATATAATGCTGGGTTATTACAAATTCATGCGTGAACTTAAGCGCTGATCTAAATTAAGTGCCGGTCAAAACGGCTACATTGAGGCTATATATTATGAAAGACGGAATCCATCCAGAATATCGCGACGTTATTTTTCAAGACATCGGCGCGGATTTTAGTTTTATGACGCGTTCTACTATCGCGGCTAGAGACACCATTAAATGGACTGACGGCAAAGAATATCCGCTAGTTAAAATTGAAGTATCATCAAAATCACACCCGTTTTATACCGGTAAACAAATGATTCTGGATACTGCTGGTCGCGTTGATAAATTCCGCAAAAAATATGGCATGTAATTTTTGCAGCTTAAATTGCAAAATGTAAATACATCAAAGGCAGCTTAGGCTGCCTTTTTATTTTTCGCGCTGACAGCCTGAGCCCACTTCTGTTGCTACTCTATTAACTTGATGTCAGCTTAGACTCGGTTAAAGTTAAACTCAGTTAAAATTAAACCCTCAAATAACAAGCAAACACTACTCACCCTATGCGTTTTCAACTTGATCATGACTGGCAAGGCAATATGTCGACTCCGCGCGCGCGCATAGGCGACAGCGCGAAAACCTATCTATTGCTTGTGCTCTGTGCCACGTGGATATTCCTTGGCTTAATTGGTCATGAGCCCTGGAAACCACTAGAGTCTACTGGCATCAGTATCGTTAAATCGATTATTGACGGTGGCAGTCTGCTTGCCCCGTTGGCGAGTGGCGAAAAATTACTGGAAACCCCCCCGCTCTACTATCTAAGTGCGAGTGCGAGTGCGCAGGTATTTGCGCCGTTACTAGACATGCATGACGGCGCCAGGCTAGTTAACACCCTGTGGCTGACAATTATATTACTGATGGTAGGCATGAGTGGGCGCGAGCTGTGGACGCGAGGCGTTGGCCGCCATGCCGCGTTTATCATGATAGGCACTATCGGCCTAGTAACCAGTGCGCATAGCCTGAGTACTGAAGTGGCTAGCCTCGCCAGCACAGCCAGCGGATTTTATGCATTGGCACTGTCAAAGCGACGTCCGTGGCGAGCTAGTGCACTGCTTGGTATTGCCCTAGCTGTCGCTTTTCTCAGCGACGGCATATTGCCGTTTTTTATTCTACTGAGTTCTGCACTCATACTACCGCTCTTATTTAATAGCTGGCGCACACAAAGCTTCGCGCTGGTGTTGAGTGTGGCCTTGCTGATTGCAACTCCATTAATTGGCGCTTGGATATTCTTGCTGCACAATTATTACCCAAGCCTGTTTTATAGTTGGTGGCAGATGAATTTAGCCAGTTTCAATCAACTCAATCACTCCTATTTTTTACGCATATTGATTTGGTATGCGTGGCCGGCACTGCCACTAGCGCTATTGGGCTTATGGCGCTACCGTCTGCAGTTACTGAGCAAACCTAAATTTCAGCTGATATTAGTTTTTTTCTGCTGCAGCTTGTTTTTTTTAGGCTTTGCTGCCGCCCCCAAGGATATCAATGCCCTGCCTTTGCTATTACCTCTAGTTGCATTAGCCGCGGGTAGTGTTGAACATCTTAAGCGCGGTGCAGCTGCAGCCCTTAACTGGTTTGGTGTTATGTTATTCGGTTTAATTGGCGGCTTAATCTGGCTGGGCTGGTCTGCGATGTTAACTGGCCGTCCCGCTAAAATTAAAGAACGTATGCAGTTTTTATCAGGTATCGAAGAAATTCAGTTTAGCTGGCTGCTGTTCATAATTGCCGTTGCCATTACTTTAGTTTGGATGCTGGTTTGCCTGCGCGCCAAACAAACTAATAAATCAACGGTTACTAACTGGGCATTGGGCATGACTTTCGGCTGGGGACTGCTAATGACGCTGTGGTTACCAATGATAGATTCCGCTAAATCCTATGCTGTTGTATTTTCGAGTATGCAAAAGTCCATACCTGCACACTACAACTGCATCAATAGCTTAAATGTAGGCCAAGCGCAGCGCCAGCTATTCAACTACTACAGCAATGTACAATTGCAGCCCGTCGAGCAGACCCAGCGATTACACTGTGATTTGTATTTAATTCAAGATTTGCGCGGCACAGGAAGAATGCAGCCAGGCCAGGAATGGCAATTAATATGGCGTGGCAAACGCCCCGCGGACAGAAAAGAAAGTTTTAGATTATTTCAAATCCAGCGCTGATCTGAATAATTAGCTCATATTGAAATCTGATTGAACCGTCGGCTTAAAATGCAGCTGCTGTCCAATTCGATTTAGTCTGTTACTGAAGCCTGCCGCACCTTATAAAATAAACGCCGCAGTCACTAAATACTGACTCCCGTCTTTCTTATGACCTGACAGCAAAAACGCCACTAGAAACAGCAGCAGCGCCGACATAAATATTCAAATTGCAAGCTTGCTGATTACAGCTTGCGGTTGATAATAAACGATTTTTTACTGCACCGCCGTGACATGTAGATGCTCTTTGATTGCATCACGCACTATAGTTTCTAAACCGGCGCCATTTTGCTCTGCCACATGCGCAATAATCTGTTCGCGCATATTACGTGCCCAGAAGTTAGTCAAATGTGCCGCAATATTTTTTTTAGCCATTTCCTGATCAGGAAATGATTTGAAGAAATCACCAATCTTATTGGCCATATTCACTAGAGTTTCAATTTTCATGTACACATACTCTTTTATTGTCTAATCTTCTTCTGTTGATGAATCTAACTGCTGCGCATGACTATAAACAACATAACTATCTTTGCGCGCAAAGCCAACCAATGTTAAACCACAGTGCTCAGCAACGCGCACGGCTAGACCGGTAGGGGCAGAAATAGCCACTAACAAATTAATACCCGCCGTTGCCGTTTTTTGCACCATTTCATAGCTGGCACGACTACTGGTAATGATAAATCCCGCCTGACTGATATCACTTTTTGCAATTGCCCCAATCAGCTTGTCTAGCGCATTATGTCGCCCAACATCTTCACGCAGCAGCGCCACAGTACCATCAGCTAATACCCAAGCACAGGCGTGAGTAGCGCCAGTTTTCTGCTGCAGTAACTGCTGCGTGGGCATGGTTGCTAATCCGCTGATCATTGCGCCGCGCTTAAACACAACCGGGGATCGCAAATAGCTTGGGTAGCGCATCGCTTGCTCCAGACTTTCTGCGCCGCACAAGCCGCAACCGGTTTTGCCGGCAAGTGTACGCCGGCGTCCTTTTAGCTGCATCAGACGTTCACTTGCTATATCACAATGCAGCTCTATACCCTTGGACTGCACGCGCAACTCTACGCCGTAAAGCTCGCTTTTATCTTGGATAATGCCTTCAGATAAAGAAAAACCTAGCGCAAAATCCTCTAAATTCTGCGCCGTAGCTAACATTACTGCATGTGATATGCCATTGTAGATCAGCGCTACCGGCGTTTCTTCAGCCAGCTGATCTTGAACTAGAACTTGCTCGCCATCGCGCCAGCGCAGCACATCAAAGCTGCTTTGCGGCGCATCGGTAACACTTATTGCCGAGCCAACTTGCTCAACTGCACCTGCCACTAAGTCTCCTATCCGGCTGTCTCAACTTGTTTACTCAACCGGCTTATTCAACCTGCGCAGGATTTTCATCTCTGCCCGCAAATGCGAGCTGAGCTTCACTAAAGGTTTTGTAGTGCTCTTGCCAATCAGACAACTGGTTGACACGCGTCACTTGTACCGCTGTCACTTTAAACTCAGGGCAATTAGTCGCCCAGTCGGAGTTGTCGGTAGTGATGACGTTGGCACCAGACTCCGGATGATGGAATGTCGTATAGATCACGCCAGGCTGCACGCGTTCAGTGATTTTAACCCGCAACACGGTTTCACCAGCGCGACTGGCAATACCGACCCAATCACCTTCTTTAATACCACGCTCGGCTGCATCGTGTGGATGAATTTCCACCAGATCTTCCTGATGCCAGGTTACGTTCTTGGTTCGCCGGGTTTGTGCACCAACGTTGTATTGCGACAGAATACGGCCTGTGGTCAAAATGAGCGGGTATTTAGCCGTTACTTTTTCCGTAGTTGGCACATATTCGGTCACAAAAAACTTGCCTTTGCCACGCACGAATTGATCAACGTGCATAGTAGGTGTGCCTTGCGGATGCTCATCATTACACGGCCACTGAATACTGCCTAGTTCGTCCAGTTTCTTGAAGCTCACCCCTTTAAACGTTGGTGTCAGCGCCGAGATTTCATCCATAATTTCTGAGGCATGGTCATATTGCATTTCGTAACCGAGCGCAGCAGAAAGCTTAGCGGTAATTTCCCAGTCTTCGAAACCATTTTTCGGCGTCATCACGCGGCGCACCGGAGAAATTCGGCGTTCAGCATTGGTAAAGGTACCGCTTTTTTCCAGGAATGAAGCACCAGGGAAAAACACATGGGCGTACATTGCCGTTTCATTCAGAAACAGATCTTGCACAATGACACATTCCATCGATTCTAAGGCATGGGTGACATGCTGCGTATCTGGATCAGATTGCGCAATATCTTCGCCCACACAGTACAAAGCTTTGAAACTGCCTTCGATTGCGTAATCAAGCATATTAGGAATACGTAAGCCAGGTTCAGCGCTAAGCGGCCTGCCCCATGCACTTTCAAACAGCGCGCGCGTAGCTTCATCAGAAACATGACGATAGCCAGGGTATTCATGCGGCATGGAGCCCATATCACATGAGCCTTGTACATTATTTTGACCACGTAAGGGATTGACACCCACACCTTCACGGCCGACGTTTGCGGTTGCCATCGCCAGATTGGCAATGCCCATGACCATGGTTGAACCTTGACTATGTTCGGTAACGCCCAAGCCATAGTAAATTGCCGCATTGCCACCGGTCGCATAAAGTCTAGCCGCTGCACGCAAGGTTGCAGCGGGCACACCAATCTCTTCAGCCAATGCTTCCGGCGAGTTATGCGGCAACGCCACAAAATCGCGCCAAGCAACAAACGAATCCCACTCGCAACGCTCTTTAACAAACGCTTCATTGACCAAGCCTTCAGTCACTATTACGTGACCCATGGCTGAAATCATCGCTACATTAGTACCTGGACGCAGTTTGAGATGATAGTCAGCGCGGATATGTGGGGAATTCGCCACTAGATCAATCTCGCGTGGATCAGCAATAATCAATTTAGCGCCATCACGTAGACGACGCTTCATTTGTGAAGCGAATACCGGGTGACCATCGGTTGGATTGGCCCCAATAATCATAATTACATCCGAGGCCATGACTGAGTCAAAGGTCTGTGTACCGGCAGATTCACCCAGAGTTTGCTTCAGACCATAACCGGTTGGCGAGTGGCAAACGCGCGCACAGGTATCAACGTTATTCACACCGAACACGGCGCGAATTAGCTTTTGCGTGACATAGACTTCTTCGTTGGTGCAACGTGATGACGTAATGCCACCGATTGCATGTTTGCCATATTGCGACTGTATGCGCGTCAGCTCACTGGCGGCGTAATTAATGGCCTCATCCCAGCCCACAACTTGCCATGGATCGCTGATATTTTTGCGTATCATCGGCGTGGTGATACGGTCTTTGTGTGTAGCGTAACCCCAGGCAAAACGGCCTTTAACACACGAGTGGCCATGATTGGCGCCGCCGTTTTTGTTCGGCGTCATGCGTACGACTTCCTCACCTTTCATTTCAGCATTAAATGAGCAGCCCACACCACAATAGGCACAGGTAGTCGTTACGCTATGCTCGGGCGTACCGGCTTCAATCACCGTTTTTTCCATCAAGGTAGCTGTCGGGCAAGCCTGCACGCAGGCACCGCAAGACACACATTCAGACTCTAAGAAGTTATTGATGCCGGCGGCAACTTTGGATTCAAAACCACGGCCGGAAATAGTCAGCGCAAAAGTGCCCTGCGTTTCTTCGCAAGCGCGCACACAGCGTGAACACACGATACATTTGCTTGGATCGAACGTAAAGTACGGATTGGATTCGTCTTTTTCAGCTTTAAGATGGTTTTCACCGTCAGTGCCATAACGCACTTCACGCAGGCCAACAGCGCCGGCCATGTCTTGCAGTTCGCAATCGCCATTAGCCGCGCAAGTCAGACAATCTAATGGATGGTCTGATATATACAGTTCCATCGTGCCGCGACGTATATCCGCCAGTTTTGGTGTTTGCGTATGTACTTTCAAGCCCGCAGCTACCGGCGTTGTGCATGACGCCGGGAAACCGCGCCGGCCTTCAATTTCGACCACGCACAGACGGCAGGAACCAAACGGCTCCAGGCTATCAGTAGCACACAGCTTGGGCACGTTAATGCCGGCGAGTATGGACGCGCGCATGATAGACGTGCCTTCGGGCACGGTAATTTCCCTATCATCGATGGTTAAGGTGACGAGTACGTCAGATTCACGCGCCGGCGTACCGTAATCAAGCTGGTCATCAAAGCTAGTGCGGCTATGCTCAGGCGGCTTGCTGTATTTAATATCATCCATGTCTGTGTCTCCTACTGCTCACTAATTAGTGAGCGGCTATCGTTTTCTTCATTGCGAAATCTTCAGGGAAATGGTTCATTGCGCTTAATACTGGGTATGGTGTCATACCACCCAATGCACATAATGAGCCGTTTAACATGGTGTCGCTTAAATCGCGCACCAGCTGTATGTTTTTAACGCTATCTTTGCCGGCGATAATTTTATCCATAACTTCGGCGCCACGCGTAGAGCCGATGCGACATGGCGTACATTTACCACAGGATTCCACCGCACAGAACTCAAATGCATAGCGCGCCATTTTGGCCATATCGACCGTATCGTCGAACGCGACTATGCCGCCGTGGCCAAGCACCGCCCAGATCTGACTAAAGGCTTCATAATCCAAAGGCGTATCAAATTGACTTTCAGGCAGAAATGCACCTAGCGGTCCGCCGACCTGCACTGCGCGAATAGGACGACCAGTCGCTGAGCCGCCACCAAAATCGTAAAGCAGCTCACGCAAGGTCGCACCAAATGCCAGCTCTACTAAGCCGCCGTGTTTAATATTGCCAGCTAGCTGAATTGGCAAAGTACCACGTGAGCGACCCATGCCGTAGTCGGCATAATACTGCGCACCTTTATCTAAAATAATCGGCACCGTTGCCAGCGAGATCACATTATTCACCACTGTCGGTTTGCCGAACAAGCCTTCAATGGCTGGTAATGGCGGTTTAAAACGCACCATGCCACGTCGGCCTTCCAGACTTTCTAGTAAGGAAGTTTCTTCACCACACACATAAGCACCTGCGGCGCGGCGCACTTCAAGCGCAAAGGCTTTGCCGCTACCGAGAATATCAGCACCTAGGTAACCGGCGGCATTGGCTGCGGCGATCGCGCTGTTGAGCGTGACTAATGCATGTGGGTATTCAGAACGCAAATAGATATAACCTTGGGTCGCACCAACAGCAATAGCGGCGATGGTCATACCCTCTATCAGCACAAAAGGGTCACACTCCATGATCATGCGGTCAGAATAAGTACCGGAGTCACCCTCGTCGGCATTGCATACTATATATTTTTGATCTGCACTGCAGCCGAGCACGGTATTCCATTTAATACCCGTTGGAAAAGCCGCGCCGCCACGTCCACGCAGTCCGGAGTCAGTCACGGTTTTGACGATTTCGGCGCCGGTTAGGGCCAAGGCTTTTTTAAGTCCGTTATAACCATCGTGGGCGATGTAGTCACTTAAAGAAATCGGGTCGGTGATACCAACTCTAGCGAAAGTCAGGCGTTGCTGCTTTTTAAGCCAGTCCATTTCCTCGGTTAAGCCCAAACATAATGCATGGGGTTTGCCGTTAATGAAATCCGCTGCAAACAGAGAAGCGATATCTTTGACTTTAACCGGCCCATAAGCGACGCGGCCGGCAGCAGTTTCTATCTCCACCATGGTTTCAAGCCAGTAGAGCCCGCGCGAGCCATTGCGGATAATTTCCACGTCTAAGCCACGCTGTTTCGCTTCTTGTGTTATTGCCAGCGCCACTTTTTCTGCACCCATTGATAGCGCACTTGAATCACGGGGAATGTATATTTTTGTAGTCATGTTTAAGCCTTCGCCTCTGCGACTAGAGCATCTAAATCGGCTGTGGATACGCGGCCGTAGACTTCATCATCGAGCATTACCGCCGGCGACAGGGCACAATTACCTAGACAATAAATCGGTTCGAGCGTAATGGCTTCATCTGCAGTCGTTTGGTGATAATCAATATTCAGACATTGCTTGGCGTGCGCTTCAAGTGCGGCAGAGCCCATGGCCTGACACGATTCAGCGCGACAGATTTGCAATATATGGCGGCCTGGTTTATGTGTACGAAAATGATGGTAAAAACTGACAACACCATGCACTTCAGCCACCGACAAACTCAATGCTTTTGAGATGGGCGCGTAACATGACTCCGGAACATAGCCAATATCATCCTGAATCGCATGCAGTAAAGGTAACAGTGCCCCGGGCATATGCTGATGTGCACTAATGAACACATCTATTTTTGTTTGCAAATCTGACAACTTAATCTCTCCAAAACGACCTATCTCAGTGTTGAATTAGTAATAAAATTTCGTGTAATAATCTGGCTGTATTTTAAGTCGTATATTACACTGAAACACTATATTATTAAATACTGTCTGTCATGATGACAGTGGCAACTAGAGTTAAAACAGTGATTAAAACATCAGCACAAAAGTTCCCTAAGCCGCTTATCGACCAGTTTGGTCGTCAAGTAGATTATATTCGCCTGTCGATTACAGATCGCTGTGACTTTCGCTGTGTATATTGCATGGCAGAAGAAATGACGTTTTTACCGCGAATCGAGGTATTGAGCCTGGAAGAGTGTGCGCGTTTAGTCAAAGTCTTTGTAGCATTAGGCGTGAGCAAAGTACGCATTACCGGCGGCGAACCGTTGGTGCGTAAAAATGCATTATGGCTATTGAATGAAATTGGTCAGTTAGACGGCCTCGAAGAGCTGGTGGTGACCACCAACGGCAGTCAGCTAGAAAAGCAGGCGCAGGCTTTAAAAAATGCAGGGGTCAAGCGCATCAATATCAGCGTTGACAGCCTCGATGCCGTGCGCTTTAAGCAAATTACACGCACCGGCGAACTTGATAAAGTGCTACGCGGTATAGCAGCGGCCAAGCTTGCCGGCTTTGCTGGTATCAAGCTTAATACCGTGCTCATGCGCGGCATTAATGATGACGAAGCGCTGGCACTGGTTGATTTTGCGATCAGTCAGGAAATCGACATTGCCTTTATTGAAGAGATGCCGCTGGGCGATGTTGACCATGTTCGCGGTTCTACTTTTGTGAGTAATGACGACACCTTAAAGCAGTTGCAAGCCCATTATCCGCTGATTGCCAGTGCCGAGACTACGGGCGGTCCAGCACGCTATTGGCGCGTGGCAAACACAGCAACTAAAATAGGTTTTATTTCGCCGCATAGTCACAATTTTTGCGAGTCCTGCAACCGCGTGCGCATCACCTGCAAAGGTGAACTCTACTTATGTTTAGGCCAAGAAGACAAAGTTGATTTAATGCCATTATTGAGAAACCATCCCGAGGACGATCAGCCATTAATTGCAGCCATTATTGCGAGCATGCAGGTTAAACCTAAAGGTCATGATTTTGATTTACGCCGCGCGCAGCCGGCTGTGATTCGCTTTATGTCCCATACTGGCGGTTAAATCATGGACATTAGCGGGATTATATTAGCCGGCGGACAAGGTCGGCGCATGGCCAGCAGCGAAAATAACGTCAGTAACGGCGTAGAAAAAGGCTTGGTCAGCTTTTTAAACCAGCCGATGGTGGCGCATGTAGCACAGCGCCTGCAGCCGCAAGTTAATGAAATCATTATCAGCGCTAACAATGCAAGCGAGCGCTACGCGGCTTTTGGCTACCCAGTCATAAAGGACGAAATTGCCGGCTATGCCGGACCACTTGCTGGCTTGCACGCGGCGATGCAACTCGCCAAAAACCCTTATGTACTTACCGTGCCTTGTGACTCGCCATTACTGCCACTAGATCTAGCACAGCGTTTAAGTGCGGCGCTAGTGGCTAGCGGCGCTGAAATTGCTATTGCAAAAACTGCAATGCAAATACATCCGGTATTTTGCCTATGTAGCCGCAGCCTACGACCGCAGCTTGAACATTACTTAGCGCATGGTGGCCGTAAGTTTGAGGCCTGGGTTGCGAGCCTTCATGCTATTAGCGTCGCTTTTGACGACAATCCACACGCGTTTGCCAATATTAATACACCACAAGATTTAATCGAACTCGAAGCCGCAGCATGCGCTTATTGAATAATCCCGTTACAAAGATAACTGTAGCAAAGCAAACCTATGGCGAATAAGCCGATTTTAAGCTTGTGCGCCAGCAGTAGCGGTATCGGCAAAACCACCTTACTGGCTAAACTCATCCCCCTGCTCGCCGCACGTAAAGTGCAGGTGTCGGTGATCAAGCATACCCATCACAATTTTGCGATCGATGTTCCGGGTAAAGACAGCTATGTCTTACGCGAGGCCGGCGCGGTGCAAATGCTGCTGGGTTCAAGCCAGCGCTGGGCGCTAACAACCGAGCTGACACGTATTGCCGGGCGTGATCCCGCAACAGACAGCAGTCTTAGTGAGCTACTGGCTCAACTAGATCACCAGCTGATCGATTTGATTTTAGTGGAAGGTTTTAGACATGAAGCCATCCCAAAAATAGAAATCTACCGCCCCAGCATTAGTCAACTGCTGCTAGCGGACAGTGATAGCAGTATCATCGCCGTCGCCAGCGATGGCCCAGTTGCAACTCGACTGCCGATTCTCGACCTTAACAATCCGCCTGCAATTGTTGAATTTATCTTAAACTGGCTAAACACCGAACAATCAACCCATAGCAATCAATGACAAACCCAGCCACAGCAAATCTAATAACGGATTACGATCCCAACTCCATGCCGGTTGCACAGGCACGTCACTATATTCGCCAGTATTTAAAGCCAGTCACAGCCATTGAGTTAATCGCATTGCGCGACGCTCTCGGCCGCGTATTGGCAGCAGATATACTCGCGCCAGATAATGTGCCTAACTATGACAACTCGGCGATGGATGGCTATGCGTTTAATGCAGATGACATCAACAGCGGACAAGCAACGCAGTTAAAAATCATCGGCACCGCTTTTGCCGGCAAAGCTTTTACTGCGAGTTTGGCAAAAGGCGAATGCATAAGAATCATGACCGGGGCGGCGATGCCAACCGGTGCTGACAGCGTCATTATGCAAGAACGAGTGCAATGCGTAGCGGATAGCATTACTTTTAGCGATGCGCCTAAACGCGGCATGAATGTACGCTATGCCGGCGAAGACCTGCAACAAGGTCAGATCGTGCTGGCCAGCGGCCATTTTATGCACGCTGCAGACTTAGGGCTAGTCGCCTCGCTGGGCAAGGCTGAAGTCGCCGTCTACCGTAAACTTAAAGTGGCATTTTTCTCTAGTGGTGATGAGCTGGTAGGCCTAGGTCAAGCCCTGAAAACCGGGCAAGTCTTCGATAGTAATCGCTACACCCTGCATGCCATGTTAACGCGCATGGGCGTAGACATCATCGACATGGGCGCAATCGCCGATGATCCTGAATTGCTTGAAACCACCTTACTGGAAGCTGCGAACAAGGCCGATGTCGTCATCACCAGCGGTGGCGTATCGGTAGGCGAGGCCGATTACATGAAACAGTTATTAGCTAAACATGGTCAAGTGGTGTTCTGGAAAATAGCAATGAAGCCGGGCCGACCATTAGCCTATGGCCAAGTCGGTGATGCACACTATTTTGGCTTACCCGGCAATCCAGTCGCGGTCATGGTCACGTTTTACCAGTTTGTACGCGAGGCCCTGCTGCTACTGATGGGCCAAAGTCAGCCAGCGCCATTACCCATGTTCAGCGTAATCTGCACCGAGAACATTAAAAAACAGATGGGGCGCACCGAGTTTCAGCGCGGCATCTTGTTTGCTGATAGCGATGGCGTGTGGAAGGTAAAACCCAGTGGTGCGCAAGGTTCTGCAATTTTAAGCTCCATGTCGCTTGCCAACTGCTTTATCGTGCTCGATGCCGTTACCGGCAGTCTTGATGCCGGTGCGCTGGTGCAGGTGCAAGTCCTCGATGGCATTGTTTAAGTCAGCATGATAAAAATGCTGTCAAATTTGCCACTTAGCGCCGATCGAGCACGCTGCCCAAAACCAGCCGGTTTAATTGGCCCTCAACAACGCAGCAGCCTTGTTGTATAATTTTGCCTACGATCGGCTTTTAATGAAGCAGATCTTTTTAATTAGTTAGGCTGTTTCGTCTTTGAATATCGCAGTTAAACCTTCTTCCTCCAGGCATGAAAGCACGCTAATTTGGGCAATTATTTGCTCATTGGCTTTGCATGCCCTGCTGCTGGCGATCCCTAAGCCTGAAGTCGACCCGGTCAAACTACCCGAGGTGCTCACTGTCGCATTGATGGCTGCACCTGAACCACCGGCTATAGCTCCAGCAGAGCCGACGTCGCCGCCGCCTGAGCCAGTTAAACCCAAGCCAACACCCAAGCCCATTATCAAACCTGTAAACACACCGAAAGCCAGCAGCAATGCGCCGCCGCCGGACCTGCCACCACCGAGCACACAAACCGAAGTGATCGCGCTTAGCCCAAAACCGGAAGCGGCAGCATTACCGCTGCCGACGCCAGCGATTACGCCGCCTGAGCCAGCCAAGCCAGCCGCACCCAGCCCCGCCGATATGACCGCCGCGCTTAACAGTTATAACAGCCTGCTCTGGGGCAGGATTGCTAAATACAAACTTTATCCGAAAATTGCGCAGATGCGCGGCTGGCAGGGTGAAGTTATCATCGAACTGCTGCTAGACGGTAACGGTAAATTAAAATCTAAAAAAATTATCAGCGGCAGCGGTTATGACGTGCTCGATAAACAGGCTTTAGATATGATTGAAAAAGCGGCACCTTTTCCTGCACCGCCCGAAGCCTTGCGCAGCAGCAGCTTTAGTATTACGGTGCCGATCCCGTTTAAGCTTGAATAACAGAATCAGGCATGATTTACAAAAAAAAACGCTTAAAAGACCTATTGCTCATTCATGAGCTTGCCTTCATTTTACTCATTGTTCTTGCCGCAACCGCCGGCGCTTTTGGTATTCACCTCTGGGAAAAATCCAGTCAGGAAACCAACCGCATTAGCTCACTAGTCGCTGAAGTACAACAAACGCGTGGCGATCTATACCGGCAAATGAAAGAGTTATTTGATGCCTACTTTTTAGAGGATCTAAATGCTCAAGCTGAATACAATCACTTTACATTGCTAATCGAAAAACATTTTACGCAACTACAACTCATTACCGTCGGTGAAGCCGAACAAACCTCCATCCGTCAACTCCATGCAAACTATCAGGAATTTGTAATTGAAACCTCGGCCTTATTTGATAAAAGCGCCAGCAGCATCAGCACGGAAACGGTCAAGCAAGCCTTAAATACGGGTTTAGAAACCGGTTTATTTAAACGCTATGAGGAGGTGTTAGCGAGCACAGAAAGTCTGCTCAATCAGCAGCAAGCCAGGCTAGATCAACAGCTCAAATCGAGTAAGCGCATCTTTATGATACTGCTCGTCATCCCACTAATACTGGCGCTATTATTGCTGTTATTTTCACGTGTATTTCTGAAACGCGCCATTGTGCAGCCAATAGAAGGCGTGTTGAAGGCGACCGCAGAAATTAGCGCTGGCAACCTCAGCTACCGCGCGCCCGAAGACGGCGCTGAAGAACTCGCTGCCGTATCTAAAGCGATTAACACCATGGCAGATAAACTTAGCATCAGCCAGGAAACGCTGGTGCGTACTGAAAAACAGGCCGCTCAAGGCTTGCTGGTTCCGATGCTGGCACACAATATCCGCAATCCACTGGCAAGTATTCGGGCAACAGCGCAGGTGATGGACGCGCCTGAGCATGATGCTGAAACACGCGAATCCTTAGCCGGTATCATCAATAGCGTTGACCGCTTAGAACGCTGGACTGGCGCCTTGTTAGCTTATTTACTGCCATTAAAACCTCAACCCGGCAGCACAAGAATTCGAGATATTGTTGAAGGTGCGTTGGCACCGCTGCAACAAAAAATCAAAGATAAATCCATACGCGTCATATTGCCCAATTGGCCCAAAGTTGATGCTATTGCGCTTGACAGCATAGTCACCGACCAGCACTTATTGGAACAAGTGATCTATAACTTATTATTAAATGCCATCGATGCCTCTGACCATGACACCGACATCGAGGTCGCGCTCACCGTTGGCGCGCATGAGTTCGTGCTGCAGCTACTGGACCGCGGCTGTGGCATGCCGTTTACACCGGACCCGAGCGCTGTGAGTGCCCCTACTACCAAGAGATTTGGTACCGGCCTTGGTATCCCGTTTGCTTTTAAGATCTGCGATGCTTTAGGGGGTGATTTAAAGTTTGCAGGCAGAGCTGAAGGTGGTACTGTAATTACATTGTCACTGCCAAAACCAAATCTAGTCGCAGCTGGTGACTCTGAAACGTTGCGTTAGTGAAGGTCAGTCGGCTAGTTTAGTGCAGCATTTGTCTACTTTGCTTAAAATCAAGCCAGTCAGCCGCAGTGTGGGTTTTGTCCAGCAATGTTTATTAGTAAAGATTGTTCAAATATAGAAATATTCTATTGCCATAATCAGGCTTTTTATCAACAATGATGAAAGACTTTAATATAAATAATGACGAGTACCTTAATGCTTATGCAAGCTGTGACCGACTTCCAATTACCCGCGACCGGCGGCAAAACTTTCCAGCTTACTGATTATCGCGGTAAAAACCTGGTCATCTATTTCTATCCCAAAGATTCAACCCCTGGCTGCACCACCCAAGGCATACAGTTTCGCGATGCTTATGCTGATTTTCAGCAATGCGATACTGAGATTGTTGGCGTGTCGCGTGACAGCCTGAAATCACATGAAAACTTCAAAGCCAAATTCAGTTTTCCGTTTGATTTACTCAGTGATACTGAAGAATTAGCTTGCAGCCTATTTGCGGTGATGAAGCTGAAAAACATGTATGGTAAACAAGTACGTGGTATCGAGCGCAGTACCTTTGTCATTGATAAAAATGGCAATTTAGTTAAAGAATGGCGTGGCGTGAAGGTAGAAGGCCATGCCGCAGAAGTCCTTAGTTTTATTCAAACACTCTAATCTTATTCAATCACTTGCATAGAAAGTAGTTTATGGCTAAAAAACCGGCAGGCCTCACCAAGCTATTCGTCCTTGATACCAATGTTCTGATGCACGACCCTTCTAGCTTATTTCGCTTTGAAGAGCATGACATCTTCTTGCCGATGGTTACGCTGGAAGAACTGGATAATAATAAAAAAGGCTTAACTGAGGTAGCGCGTAATGCGCGCCAAGCCAGCCGTTATTTAGAAGAGATTGTCGGCACCAGCTTAGTTAATCTGGAGTTAGGCTGCCCACTGGCAATCAATGGCAATCGCCACCTCACCGGTCGACTGTTTCTGCAAACCGCGCAAGTGCATGTGGAGCTGCCCGGACTCGCTGGCAGCATTGCCGATAACCAGATACTAGCGGTCGTATTCGATCTGCAAAAACGCTATGCAGATCGCCAGGTCACTTTAGTCAGCAAAGATATTAATATCCGCATTAAGGCGCGTGCGCTAGGCATGCCCGCTGAAGATTATTTTAATGACAAAGTATTAGAAGATACGGATATTTTATATAGCGGCATGAAAGAATTGCCAGCTAGTTTCTGGGATAAGCACGGCAAAGCCATGGAATCCTGGCAAGATGCGGGCCGCATGTTTTACCGAATTACGGGCCCATTGTGCAAAACTTTTCTTATCAATGAGTTTGTATACTACGAATATGAAAAGCCTTTCCATGCCTTAGTACGCAGCGTTGAGGGTAATACCGCAGTACTCGAAGTGGTAAAAGATCACCTGCAACCAAAAAATAATGTCTGGGGCATTACTGCGCGCAATCGTGAGCAGAACTTTGCCCTCAATTTACTGATGGATCCAGAGATCGATTTTGTCAGTCTGCTCGGACAGGCCGGTACCGGTAAAACGCTACTCACCCTAGCTTCGGCATTAACGCAAGTATTAGACAAGAAAATTTACTCTGAAATCATCATGACCCGCGTCACCGTGCCGGTAGGCGAAGATATCGGCTTTTTACCTGGCACTGAAGAAGAAAAAATGGCGCCGTGGATGGGCGCGTTAGAAGATAACTTAGAGGTACTAAACAGAAGCGATGATGAAGCGGGTGACTGGGGTCGCGCCGCGACGCAGGATTTGGTCCGCAGCCGGATTAAAGTCAAGTCGCTTAACTTTATGCGTGGCCGTACCTTTTTGCATAAATTCTTGATCATTGACGAAGCACAGAACTTAACGCCCAAACAAATGAAAACACTGATTACCCGTGCCGGCCCTGGTACTAAAGTGGTTTGTCTCGGCAATATTGCGCAAATTGATACGCCGTATTTAACTGAAGGTAGTTCCGGACTAACCTATGTCGTCGATAGATTCAAGGGCTGGAGCCATAACGGCCATGTCACTTTGCAGCGGGGCGAGCGTTCACGTCTAGCCGATTTTGCTGCTGAAGCTTTGTAGTCGGCATGCGTAAGGGATTCTATACTTTACTTGTTGCGCAGTTTTTATCAGCACTCGCTGATAATGCGCTACTGTTCGCCGCGATTGCCTTACTGCAACAAATGCACGCGCCAGACTGGCATAAACCACTATTGCTGCAATTCTTTGTCATTTCTTACATAGTGCTAGCTCCATTTGTCGGTTCATTTGCTGATGCTCTGCCTAAAGGCCGGGTAATGTTTATCTCAAATGGCATTAAGTTTTTTGGCTGTGTTGCGATGATATTGGGCATGCCGCCGCTCTACGCTTACGGTATTGTTGGCATTGGCGCGGCCGCCTACTCGCCAGCTAAATATGGCATTTTGTCTGAGTTACTTCCGCCAAGTAAGCTGGTAAGTGCGAATGGCTGGATGGAAGGATCAACCGTCATTGCCATTATTCTTGGTGCAATTATTGGCGGGAAAATGGCCAGTGTCGATCCGCAGAATGCGATGATAGTGATTACGGTACTTTATCTAGCGGCAGCAGGTTTCAATGTTTTTATTCCTAAACTACCCATAGACCATACCATCACTAAAAAGAACTTATGGTTTTTACTGCGTGACTTCTACGGTTCGTTTATGGCACTTTGGCGTGACCCGCAAGGTCAGGTTTCACTATCAGTTACCACCCTTTTTTGGGGTGCTGGCGCAACCTTAAGGCTGGTGGTACTGGCTTGGGCTGCTGTCGCCTTAGGCTTTGGTTTAGATCAGGCCACGCTGCTAACCGCAGCCGTTGCGCTTGGCGTGGCGCTGGGTTCGGTGATTGCCGCACGCTATATTACGCTGGAGAACTCGGTAAAAGTACTGCCTGCCGGCGTCGTGATGGGCTTTCTAGTCATTTTGATGATATGGTCTACAGAATGGCATGTTGCCGCTCTACTATTGTTTACTATAGGCGTACTTAGCGGTTTCTTTGTAGTCCCTCTCAATGCCTTACTGCAGCATCGCGGCCATATATTGATTGGGGCCGGGCATTCGATTGCAGTGCAGAACTTCAACGAAAACCTGGGAATTTTAGTCCTCAGTGGCGCCTATACCTTGATGGTCAAAGCAGATATCCATATCAATTATATCGTCGTGATTTTCGGCTTATTCGTAATTATTAGCATGAGCATGATCAACCGCATGTATCGTCGTCAAATCAAATGCGCGCTAGACGTTTAATAAAAATATTCATCACAAAAAAAGCCTCGTGCCAGCCAATTGGCATGAGGCTTTTTTAATAATACGGACAGCGATGACTAATGCAGTTTTACCTGCGATTCAGTGCGCCGTGTAATCAAGCGCGCCAGCGTCTGTAAAGCTACAGTCCAGATACCATGCAGCGCCATCAGGTGCATTTTATGTAAAGATTGATACATTAAGCGTGCTATCAAGCCTTCAATATACATGCTTTTACCAGACAGCGATCCCATCAGATTGCCGACAGTGGTATAGCGACCTAAATTCACTAGCGAACCATAATCGCGATAGTTAAATTCAGGCAAATCTTGCCGACCGGCTACACGCAGTTTCACCGTTTTAACTAACATTGAGGCCTGCTGATGTGCAGCCTGAGCTCTTGGCGGCACGGTTTGATCGGCATGGCCTAACCACGGGCAGGCAGCGCAATCACCAAACGCAAAGATCGCGTCGTCTAGCGTTGTTTGCAAGGTTCTATTAACGACTAACTGGTTGATTCGGTTAGTCTCCAAACCACCAATTTCACGTAAAAAATCTGGGGCTTTAATGCCTGCAGCCCACACCACTAACGCCGATGGCAAAAAGCGGCCACTATGCGTATGCACGCCTTTATCTGTCACTTCAGTGACACGCTCACTGGTGAATAAGTGCACGCGCAGCTTATTTAATTCCAGATTAACCGAACTAGACAGCTTAGCCGGCAACGCTGGCAACACGCGATCTCCCGCTTCAACCAGCGAAATCCGCACATCGCGATCAGCATCAATTTTATCTAAGCCATACGCCGCCAGTTCACGTGTCGTATTGTGTAACTCCGCTGACAACTCCACACCCGTTGCCCCAGCACCGACAATGACCACTTCCAATTGACCTGATTGCAAAGGCTCAGTCTGGGTTTGCGCGCGTAACAATGCATTATGCAAGCGCCGGTGAAATCTTTCTGCCTGGTCTTGCGTGTCCAACGCAATTGAATACTCACTCGCACCTTTTATACCAAAGTCATTGGTGGTACTGCCGACAGCAATAATTAAAGTATCGTATTGCAGTGTTCTGCGCGGAATCACCTCTATGCCATCTTCATCAAAATTTGCTGAAATTGAAATTTCACGCTTGGCACGATCCAGACTATCCATACTGCCTAATCTAAACTTAAAATGGTGCCAATGCGCTTGAGCGATATACACTAATTCATACTTTTCAGGATTCATACTGCCCGCCGCGATTTCATGCAGCAATGGTTTCCACACATGCGTTTTAGACTTATCTATCAGTGTAATCAGCGCCTTGCCCTGTTTACCCAAAGAATCACCCAGTTTGGTCGCTAACTCCAAGCCGCCGGCACCACCGCCGACGATGACAACATGATGTAAATTATTAATATCATTTTTTAACACAACGACTCCAGTCAAGACCTGCTAGAACTTACGCTTAAATAAAAACGCGCCAGCTAAAAATCAGCAGGCGCGTCTGTTTGCAATTTTTATGACTACTCGTTACCACTAACAGTGCTCATGCTACGTATCCAAGCAATGATTTTCAACAGTTCGTCTGGTGTAATTCCGTTCTTAGGATCGCTAGGATCCATTAAGCCAACGCCTTTAGCGCCCATGCCTCCGTTAGTACCGTGCCATATGGTTTCAAACATACCTTTATTAGTTAAGTCCTTGGGATATTTATAGTCAGGACCAGTTAAACCGGGTCCGACTTGGCCTTTCGCTTCAGGACCATGGCATTGCGTACACGAATATAACTGAAATACTTTTTTACCTGTTGCAATGGCATCAGCATTGCCGACATAGCTATTTTTACCTGTAGCCATAAATTCTTTGGCAGCAGGGGTTACAAATAAGGCGGCGTCTATGCTAAACGGCTTGGCGTCTTGTGTGGCTACGAACTCAATCATATTTGTCGTAGTTGCCGCTTTGGCAGAATTGCTGGCCCCAGTATCAACATCACTTTTACTACATGCGCCTAGTACAGTTACTAATAGTATTAGGCTGAGCTTAGCTTTGTTCATTGTAAATCTCCATATTCTTAATATGTAAACGTCTACATTATTACAAATAATCTGTTGCTCTCAATAAAAAAAAGCTACTGTAATTATACAGTAGCTTTTTTAGTATTGCCGCCTACTCAGCTTTTGACTGAGCTTAAGCCGGTTTTAATACTTAGTTATACCAAGGTGTAGCATCGCCACCTTTGTATTGTGTACGCAACCAAGCAATGGTTTTTAAAATATCATCAGTAGATAAGTTTTCTGGATTGCCTAACTGGTTGTGCCAAGCAAACATACCTGCATTAGAACCACCAGCGACTGTTTCAAAAATACCCTTATCGGTTACATGCTTTGAATATTGCCAGTTTTTATCGGTAATTGATGGACCAACTTGACCGCCACCCATAGGACCGTGGCATTGCGTACAAGAGTAAAGGCCAAATAACCTTTTACCAGCTTTAGCGGATGCTTCATCGCCTTTGTAGGCTTTAGTGTATGGATTAATACACGTTTCTAGAAATTGTTTAGCTTGTGGCGTATCATTTTCTACAACTTTAATGCTGAGTGGGCTACCGTCTTTTGTTGATACTAGATTACAAGCTGCACTGGCTTGTGTAGACAAAGTTAAACCTACGAATCCAAGCATTGAAATTAACAATGCTGCTCTAACTGCCTTATTACCTAACATGTCATCTCCTAATTTAAGGTATTTAGCTACGATCATCCATGCTAGCGCATTATTGAACGTGTCTTAATTTAACGTACTAATTATCCAATTGGTTGACGAATCAACATTTAATAATTGCGCGATTTTACTCTGTTTTTTTAATTACGTCGCCGTGAGATTGTTTGCTTCTATTATTTATTAGTTCTATTACGGTAAACTTTTTGCAAGCTGTCACCATCAACTACTGCTACATGCGGTATACCATAGTCATCTAATATTTTGATAATTTTATCGTGGTTTCTATCCAGTGCACCTTGAATCATGGCCATACGATCTTTATCTTTCTTACGCACCGCTACAGAAATATTCCAATACTCTTTACCCTTAACATTGGTATTTTCATATTCTGGAATTGGCACAACAACCATAGGAACTTTTGACATCTTCGCAAAATAGCCGCCGATAGGACCCCAAGCAATAGCAATATCAATATCACCTTTGGCCAAATCATCAATCATGAAGCTAGACGGAAGATTTAGGTCGCGCTGAATGCGATAAGGACGAGCGTTACCAATCAAATTATTGTCATTCATTGGGATTGTTGCTGGACTGTGGTCAATCACACCAATAAAGCCTTTATGCAGATCCGGAGAAGTCCAGTCAGTAATATTGTAATTGCTGTCTTTACGCCACACGAAAACGTGGCCTGAACGATAGTAAGGTTTGCTTGTTCTTAATGCCTCATTATCTGGCGTAGTGCTCATAATAATGTCACAACGCATGGCGTTAATGGTATTTCTGTAAAAGCCTTGGCGGCTATAAGCGTAGGTATAAGTTAATTTTTTACCTAAATCTTTAGCTAATACTTCCGCTATTTTGTCCTCAAAACCCTCTTGTTTAGAGTTTGAATACGGCATATTGTCTGGATCTGCACATACCTTAAATTCGGATTCGTCTACGACACGTCGAACTTCACCAATGCGGCCCTCGTCTGCATTAAGTGATGGAATATCCGGTGCGGCAGCATGCACATTTCCAGCCATAACTATGCCGGCTAGCATGCTGGTTAGTTTTAAATATTTCAACATTATTTATTCCTTATCGTCATATATGCGGCCTTAAACACCGCTTCATTCTATAGAGTGCTGATCTAACTAAAAAGTTCTTCGCCTGACCGACTAGTTCACAGACTAGTCTCAAAGCAATTACATATTGTAACGAATTTGCCACTTTCCATGGGGTTTAAATCGCAATTCGTTGCTGACAGTCGCATTAATTCGTGAGTGTCGCCCAAAAAAAACACCCCGACGAATCGGGGTGTTTTTAATTACTTATTACTTAAAACTAACTTGAGTAATGAGCTAATAATTCATGTTTACAACAATAAATTATAGGCTGAATACTGTTAATGCACCGCCGCCAGGAGCCGCGTTGTATTTAGTTAATTCTTTGTAACCACCAGCTGCACCAAGTGCATCTGTATCATTTGTCATACCAAGGTTCATCGCAACGCCAGCCCAACCACCGATACCTGATAGTGAACCAACGAATTGTTTACCTTTATGGCCGTATGTAAATGCATTACCAATCACACCAGAACCCACTTGGAATTTCCAGAGTTCTTTACCTGATTGTGCATCAACTGCCTTCAACCAACGATCTAAAGTACCGTAGAACACAATGTTTGAAGCAGTAGTTAAAGCACCACCCCAAGCAGAGAATTTCTCTTTGTTATACCATACTTTTTTGTTGGTCATTGGGTCATAAGCAGCAAAGCCACCCATTACGCCGTCAGGACCTGCAAACATTGTTAATGAAGCGCCAACCCATGGTTGACCAGCAATGTATTTAGACTCAACTGGCTCGTATGTCATACATACGTGGTTGAGTGGTGAATACATTAAACCAGTTTTTGGTGAGTAAGCAGCTGGTTGTTGATCTTTAGTACCCAAAGCAGCAGGACAAACGCCTTTTGCATTGTAATCTTGGTGAGTTGAAGCAGAAGCTAATTTAGCTGGAACGCCTGTTTTCAAATCTACACCAGTTGCCCAGTTAACAAATGGGTGTACTTTTTCAGCAGCAACTAATGTACCGTTGCTAGCTTGCCAAGTGTACGCAAAACCGTTACGGTCATGGTGCCATGCGTATGTTTTACCACCTTTGTCGAACAAGATTACTTCGTTAATACCATCATAATCCCACTCATCATGTGGAGTCATTTGCATGCCCCATTTTGCAACGCCTGTGTCTAAGTCACGAGCAAAAATAGTCATAGACCATTTGTTATCGCCAGGACGGACATCTGGGTTCCAAATTGCAGGGTTACCTGTACCGTAATAAACTAGATTGGTACGAGCATCATACGGCCACCAGCCCCATGTAGAGCCACCACCATTTTGCCAACCATCTTTAACTGCTTGTGGTTTTAACCAAGTACGAGTACCCAGTTCTTTTTCACCAATTTTCAATTCTGCAACTGGAATTGATTTGAATGAACCACCCAATTTGTTACCACCGTTTACATCAGCGTAAACTGATAATGCACTGTACTGTGGATTTTCTTTGTTGAAATCAGCACCAATTAACATTTCAGCATCAGGACCTGTTGAATAGGCTTTCCATGCCAATGAACCGTCTTTCAAGTTGTAAGCAGCTAAGAAGCAACGTACACCGAACTCACCACCTGAACAACCAGTTAACACTTTATCTTTAATGACGTGTGGCGCATTGGTGTTAGTAGCGCCGACTTTTGGGTCATTGACTGTTGTAGACCAAACTTTTGCACCTGTTTTCGCGTCTAAAGCAACTAAGTTACCATCATTTTGTTGCAGGTAAATTTTGCCATCACCGAAACCAAGACCACGTGAAACGTTATCGCAACACAGTACAGCTTGTACTGATGGATCTTGTTTAGGGAAATAAGACCAAACGATTTTTTGATTGTCGTTTAAATCAAGCGCGTAAACATTGTTTGGGAATGCTGTATGTACATACATCATGTTACCAACAACAACTGGTGAACCTTCGTGACCACGGTTTACACCAGTAGCGAATGTCCAAGCTGCTTTAAGGTTTTTAACGTTACCTTTGTTGATTTGCGCCAAAGCACTGTAGCCTTGGTTATTTTGCTGGCCGCGTGGATGCGCCCAGTTATTTGCATCTTTAAGTGCTGCATCTTGGTCTGCTGCTGCAGAAGCTACCATTGGCATTGCCAATGACAAACCTGCAACTAGGCCAAGCGCTAATTTAATCTTGTTGATTTGCATATTAATCTCCAAAGTTGTACTACTAAGGGTTTTTTAATAATTTCAGTTAGTCGTCAATTTCTTGATGTAATCTCGAGATTGTTAACGACTACTTGAAGCTACTTTTGGTACGTTTTTCTGTACGAAACAGAAATATATCCTAGTCAATCACGAATTGCAATACATTAGTTACAATTTACTTACATTTACTTGAGGTTAAAGCTAAATAAGTGTTTTTACACTGGCTTTAGAATGTTAAGATATATAAAAATATCTATTATAATCAACTAGAAAGCATTATTTTAATTATGTGTAAAACCACTTACAATTTGTATCCTGAGATTGAATTTTTAACGCAACATAGCCTTAAAGTTGATGATTTGCATGTGGTTTATTACGAAGTTTGCGGCAATCCAGGTGGCGTGCCTGTGGTGTTTCTGCATGGCGGTCCTGGTAGTGGCTGCAACCCGACGCAACGTCGTTTTTTCGACCCGGCGTATTACCGTATTATCTTAATTGATCAGCGCGGTTGCGGTCGCAGTTCGCCACAGGGCTGCACATTAAACAATACGACTGCCGACTTAGTTGCCGACATTAACTCAATTCGCCTGGCACTTAACATAGATCAATGGCTAGTATTCGGCGGTTCATGGGGCAGCACGCTTGCCCTGAGTTACGCACTGGCGTTTCCTGAGCAGGTAACAGGCCTTATTTTGCGTGGCATATTTTTAAGCCGTCCCTCTGAACTCAAGTGGTTCTTAGGCGATATCGCGCATTTTTATCCTGAGGTTTGGCATGCGCTTGTCAGTTATTTACCTGCAGATGAGCAACATGATGTATTGACTGCCTACAGCCAACGCCTGTTTAGCGATGACAGTGCGCAAAATATCGAGGCAGCGAAACAATGGAATGCATTTGAAAATGCCATCATGCGTCTTATTCCTGGAAAAGTAGATACGCCACAAGCTTCTACACCGGCACAGGATTTAATCGAGGTTGCACGCGCGCGCGTGCAGATTCATTATATAGAACACGATTGCTTTGTTGATGGTACGGCGATATTAGCCTCAGCAACGCAATTAGCACACATCCCGACGATAATCGTGCAAGGCCGCTATGATATGGTTTGTCCGCCGAAGAGCGCTTGGGAGCTTAGCCGAGCAATGCCGCATGCAGAATTTCATCTAATCCAGGATGCCGGTCACTCAGCTATGGAAACTGGCATTACCTCGGCTTTAGTAGCGGCCACTGAAAAATTTAAATGTTTAGCTTAATATGTGACACACCGTGCAATAAAACCAGCTTGATCAATATAAATTATTAGCACTAAACCGCCGCTTGATATATGCAAAAAATTATTTTTAAGACAGCTAAGACTAAGTCGGCTTCAATCTTTCTTAGCCGCTTCGGTAAGGCCATCAGCCAGCCGCGTAAATCTTATGCTGAGCAGCGCTTTAATGCACCCCTGTTTGTCATATACGAAACTTGGCACGCTTTTCAGCGGCATAATGTACTCGGACTGTCTGCATCCTTGTCTTTTTATGCCATGTTTGCCTTGATTCCACTGGTACTACTCATGTTCTTTTTGCTAAGCCAACTTGTGTTTAGCTCTGATTACGCCATTGTTAAGCTAGCCATCATCACCAGCAACCTAGTTCCCAAGCTTAGTAGCACCATTATGACTGAGATCTATAACTCGGCTCAACATAAGGCGGCATGGGGAGCTATAGGTGTGTTTGTATTATTATGGGCAGTAACGCCGCTAGCCGGCGCTATGCGCTCCAGCTTTTACAATATTGCCACTCTGGTCGAAGCGCCCTCCTACGTGCGCCGTAAATTAAAAGATATGATCGCAGTGCTCGGCATGCTGCTGTTGTTCTTTTTGTTTACCGTTTCCGGCATCTTGCTCGATAAATTGATTGCCTTCTTTGCGACAGATAGTGCGCTGGTGCAAATGCTCATCAACGCATCGCCACTGATATCAGGCTTTGTTTCATTACTGTTTACATTAACGCTGACTACGCTGGTGATTGCTGTATTTTATTTCACCTTTTTTCCGGTGCGCTTATATCGCAAACATGTGCTGATTGGCGCCGCATTTACCGCCATGCTGTGGCTACTGATGCGCCCTGGCTTCACCTTGTTTCTGTCAGTGAATGAATCTTACGGCGCAATATTTGGTAGCTTAAAAAACTTATTCATCTCCATTACCTGGCTTTACTTTAATTTCAGCGCCTTCCTGCTTGGCACCGAGTTGATAGCGACCTTACGTAAAAAGGATGTGCTGTTATTAAAAAGTCTATTTAATGACATGCCGCAGCTGGAGCCGGGGCTACGGACAAACTACTTAAAAAAACTGATGCAGCGTTACGGTAGAATCTATCACCACGGCGATTACATATTCCATCATGGCGACAGCACAGATCAGCTTTACTTCTTAGTCAGTGGTGAAGTGCAATTACATAAAGACGGCAAGCTGCTGCGTAGCATACAAGCTGGAGAATATTTTGGCGAAGTCGCATTGCTGTCGAATATGCCAACCTTCGCGGATGCGATTGCATCGTCGGTGCAGGCGGATATCATTCAGATTTCCGCAGATAATATTGAAACCCTGCTGTTAGACGAACCCAAAGTTGCGATGAGTTTTATGCGCAACTTGGCGAAAAAATTACAAATGCGCAATCAGAAGGCAATATAAAATGGCGAAACAACAACCCGGTCAACAGGAAATGCAGGCTTTGCTGCAACTGCTCAATACAGGCAAACTGGCTGAGGCTGAGTCCACAGCGAATAAATTAGCAATACGCTATCCCAATACCTTTATCCTCCACCATATATTAGGCCTGGCTCAAGACGGTCTCGCCAAGTTTGCCGATGCAGCGCGCAACTATACTAAGGCACTGGCATTGCAACCCAATACGCCAGAATTACAGTTTAATCTAGGCATCGCCTTGACCAATATTGGCCAGCTAGCCCAGGCGGCAGACAGCTACCGTAAAGCCATCGCTTTACAAGCGCAGTTTTTCGAGGCACACGGCAATCTTGGCACGGTGTTACAAAAACAAGGCTTGCTGGAAGAAGCCGTTAAAAGCTACCGCACCGCACTGAACATTCATGCAGACGCGAGAGGGCATTTTAATCTAGGCACGGCGCTACGCGATCAAGGCAAGCTTGACGAAGCAATCAGTCACTTCAGACTAGCGATCACACTATTTGCCAACTATGCCGATGCGCACAATTACCTGGGCGAATGTTTGCGTGACCAAGGCGATATGCAAGCCGCCATTGCAAGCTATATGTCAGCGCTCAGCATCAACCCTGAGCACAATGGTGCTAATTACAATATGGGTGAATTCCTCTATCTGGCAAAACGCTTTAATGAAGCTGTTGTTTATTTTGAACGCTCGCAACTAGACGACTGGCAGGAGCGTAGTTTGTATTGTCTATATAAAGCAGAGCACTTTGCTGAGTTCAAAACCAAGCTCGATCAGATCGTGCTAAGCACTGCAAAACATACAGCACCTTTTCTTGCTACCTTATCAACGCACTATGCCACCAATTTTGGCATCGCCGACCCGTATAACTTCTGCAAAAATGGCTTCGATTTTGTTTACCAACACAGCATCCCCGAACTGGCTGGCGCTAACAGCCCGTTACGCGCAGCTTTGCTCAGCGATGTCAGCAACGCCAGCATTCAAGAACGCAAACAGGGCATGCTGCATTTCGGCGCCCAATCCGCCGGCAATCTGTTTAAGCGGCCTGAAGCCTCATTCAGAAAACTGGCAGAGCTGGTCAAACAGGAATTCATCCACTATAAAAATCGTTATGCGGGCGCGGATTGCGAGCTTATCCAATCATTCCCAAAAACATTAGAATTTACCAGTTCGTGGTATGTCAAAATGCGCCGTGGCGGCCATATTGATGCGCATATCCATGAAGTAGGCTGGATCAGCGGCGCGGTTTATCTGGCCATGCCTTTGGCCAAAAAAGACCCAAGTGAAGGCGGCTTTGAGTATGGCATCCATGGCGACAACTACCCGCAAAAACATGGCAATTTTCCGGTGCAGATGATTATGCCCAATGTCGGCGATATCGTGCTATTTCCATCATCCTTATTTCACCGCACCATTCCCTTCACCTCCAATGAAGAGCGCATCTGCATCGCTTTTGATTTAAGCCCAGAGGGTGAAATTTTCCGGCGCAGCAATTACTAGCGGCAAATTAGCGTTGGCGAAAAACCAGCAGCCGCCAACAACAAGTTATTATGGCCTGCCGCCCTTGCTAACCGCTAGTTTTCATTATAGGCAAAACACAAAATTGGTGAGTAGTTGCAATCTTGCACTGATGAGATGTGAGCCAACGATTTAAAGTAAATTTTATTTTTTTAATTTAACCACACAAAAAATGGGTTATAAAAGTTGCGCTGAGTAGATATTATAAAAAAAATTTATGGTATCCTTTTTGTTGCATTGCAAGCGCCCGCTGTTTCTAATCGATGCATAATTTAATATAAGAAAGCTTGAGTCATGAAAATCAATCTGCCGGTAACGCAAAGAGAACTAGAATTCGATCAAGCAACGCGCATGGTCACTAAGACTGATGCTAAAGGCATTATTGTCTTTGCCAACCGTGATTTTATAGAGATCAGTGGCTTTACTGAAGAAGAGTTAATTGGCAAGAATCACAACGTCGTGCGCCATCCGGACATGCCGGTTGAAGCCTATGTAGATTTATGGAAAACGGTAAAATCCGGCCATCCCTGGATCGGCCTAGTTAAAAATCGCCGTAAAAATGGCGATCATTACTGGGTGGATGCCTGTATTACGCCGCTCAAAGAAAATGGACAAATCGTCGGTTATGTCTCGGTGCGCACGAAACCTACACGGCAACAAATTGACGGCGCGATTGCCTATCATAAAAAAATCTCGCAAAGTCATGGCTTACTGAATCGCTTAGCCCATGGTTATGAAGACTTTAAGCGGCATATACTGGTTAAACACACCATTATTAGCATCGGCGTTCTGCTCACCGGCATTTCTATGCTAATTGCTGTTGCCGGCCTCTACAGCATGCAAGCCACCAATAACAAATTTGCCTCGGTCTATGCCGACCGCGTAGTTCCCTTACAGCAACTCAAAGCGGTAGCCGATGGCTATACCCTACACGTGCTGCGTGCGGCGCAGCAAGTGAATATAGGCATCAAGACGCCTGCCGACGCCGTCGCTGAAATGGAACAGAGTCTTAAATCTGATAAAACTATCTGGGCTGCCTATTTAGCGACCTATCAGACGGCAGAAGAAAAAATACTGGTGGCAAGTGCAAGTAGCCATATGCAGGCGGCGGATGCGATGGCGGCCGAATTGCGCGCGGTATTGACTAGCCCGGTTATCGCTAGCGGCGATAATGCTGAGCTCAATAATTTTATTAAAACTAAACTCTATGCCCAGCTCGACCCTTTATTTAAAGATCTAAATGCGTTGACTCAGTTGCAAGTCGATGTCGCTGGAGAAGAATTAAAAGCTTCTCAAAAATCGACGCAATTCAATACGCAGTTAATGCTGGCTTTAGTGGCGCTGTCACTGCTGATTTCTATATGGCTGTCTAGAAAACTGTACATGGCGATTATCCCGCGCATCAATGCGGTGAGTGAGAGTTTACGTAAAATGGCACAAGAAAGTGACGAAACGCCAGTTAATCGGTCTTTTGTCTATGATGAAGTAACTAATCTAGTCGACAACTTCCGTTCACTCAGATCTAAATTGGATTTTGACAATTCGGAAGCCATGAGCGGCATCAATCGAATTAAGGCGGCGCTAGATGCGGCGACGATTCCGGTGACCGTGGGTAACGAAGTCAACACGCTGATTTACATGAATAAAGCCGGCTTTGCTTTATGGGAAAAAATGAGCGCGGAAATACGCAAAACACACGCTGATTTCTCTATCGATAAATTAATCGGTACGCGTCTAGGCCCTTATATCGAGAACGAAGCTGACCGCGCTAACTACATGTCCGAACTTACCGCTACCAAAGTGATGAAGACGCGTATGGCTGGGCGCGATCTTGAACTTACCTTTACGCCGGTGTACGAAGGTGAGCGCTACTTAGGGCGCATGATCCAGTGGCTAGATCGCACCGATGAAATTAGTGCTGAGCTCAGCGTCGCTGAATTAATTCAGCAAACGGTAACAGGCAATCTGAATCAACGCATCGATACCAAGGCCTTACCGCCAGGCTTCTTGCGTGAAGTCGGTACTGGCATGAACCAGTTGCTAGAAGCGGTGATTGCACCGCTTACCATGGCCGCGGATTATGTCGACAATCTGTCTAAAGGCATTGTGCCGGCAGAAATCACCACGCAATACGACGGTGATTTCAACATCATTAAAAATAACCTTAACGCCAGCGGCGCGGCGATTCAAGCCTTGGTGGCGGATGCCAATATGCTGTCGAAGGCAGCGGTAAATGGTCAGCTAGATAGCCGCGCCGATGCGTCACAACATCAGGGCGATTTCCGCCGCATTATTGAAGGCGTGAACCATACGCTAGATGCGGTAATTGGCCCGTTGAATGTCACCGCACGTTATGTAGATGACATTGCGCAGGGCATTGTCCCGGCTAAAATTACCGAGCGCTACAACGGTGACTTTAATACCTTAATTGGCAACTTGAATACTTGTATTGAAGCCATTAATCAACTGGTAAGCGATACGCAAATGATCGCAGAGGCAGCACATGATGGCCGCGTGTCTATGCGTGCCGATGCGACGCAGCATCAAGGCGAATTCCGTAAAATTGTAGAAGGCATCAATGAAACGCTGGAAATGATCGTCGGCCCAATTACCACGGTTAAATCTGCGGTTGAAACCATTAATACCGCTGCCAAAGAAATTGCCCAGGGTAACGTCGACTTATCACGCCGCACCGAAGAACAAGCCGCATCGTTAGAAAAAACCGCTGCCAGCATGGAGGAACTATCTTCTACCGTCAAACAGAATGCCGACAATGCTAAACAAGCGAATCTGTTAGCTTCAGCCGCATCTAGCGTAGCGGTCATGGGTGGCGAAGCCGTTGCTGAAGTGGTGACTACCATGTCCAACATTAACGAGAGTGCCAAGAAAATTGAAGACATTATCTCGGTCATTGATGGTATTGCCTTCCAAACCAATATTCTTGCCCTCAACGCTGCGGTTGAAGCTGCCCGTGCCGGTGAGCAAGGCCGCGGCTTTGCCGTGGTTGCCGCCGAGGTGCGCAATTTGGCGCAACGTTCAGCCACGGCTGCGAAAGAAATTAAAGCGCTGATTACTGACTCTGTGAACAAAACTACCGAGGGCACTACCCAAGTTGAAACTGCGGGTAAGACTATGCAGGAGATTGTGACCTCGGTGAAACGTGTGACCGATATCATTGCTGAAATCGCGGCAGCATCGCAAGAGCAAAGTGCAGGTATCGAGCAAGTCAATGATGCCATTATGAAGATGGATGATGTGACCCAGCAAAATACTGCACTGGTAGAAGAGGCGGCAGCGGCAGCTGAATCGATGATGGAACAAGCCGATGAACTGATGAATGCGGTCAGTGTGTTTAAATTGGAAACGGATACACGCAAAAATAATGTGGTGCAAGCGTTTAAAAAAACGCAGCTAAGCGCGGCAAGAACAGCGACTGCGAGCCCATCGAAGTCCATGCCAAAATCCAAACCGGTCAAACTAGCCACGCCTAGTGTTAATAATGACGACTGGGAAGAGTTTTAACTAGCCCTAAAGCACGCTTTATGATTGGCAGTAAAAACTAAAGGCTGACTTGTCAGCCTTTAATTTTTAGCGGCTGTTATGACTGCGCTGCTGTCACGTAGCGTAGACTTATTCGCTTGCAGCGATCCATAACACTTTATATACAAAGCGGCATAAACGCCGTTGCCATCAACGGGCGCAGCGCAAACACAGCGCACCCAAGCCTGGGTAACAATATCAATAATCGCAGCTAGGTTTAAACTGCTATGGTTAGCAATGCTCGATCTAAAATAGCGACTGCTGCACGCCAGCACAATTTTCATGTGTAGCTTCAATGTCAATGGCCGACTTACGTCCTATGGCGAGTTTGGCTTTGTTGGCTGGCCTGCGCTTTCTTGAGGCGTGTTTATCGATAATGCGCTTAGTTTCAGCCATATGAGTTGCGCCAGGTTTAGCTAATGCAAGCTGGGCACGGGCATGACTAAAAGCTGATGCCAGCGTTATCATTGGTTCTGGATAATCCTGGCCGATAATACATTGATATTGTAGTTGCAGCGCAGGTGTCATCAACCATGGCTCAAATATCCATGCTGTGGGTACACCGCTTAACGCCGGCAGCCATTTTCTAACAAAATGACCCTCCGGGTCTTGGTCTATCGCCTGTTTAACCGGGTTATACATGCGCAAGGTGTTAATACCGGTGGTGCCAGACTGCATTTGTACCTGCGGCCAATGAATGCCAGCTTCGTAGTCGAGAAATTCGCGCGCCAGATGTAAACCCGGTTCACGCCAATGCAACCAGTATAAATAGCTAGCGGTGCTCATCAGCATGGCCCGCATTCTAAAATTAACCCAGCCAGTTTCACGCAGCATCGCCATGCAGGCATCGACCAGTGGCCATCCCGTGCGACCTGTTATCCATGCTTGTAGTTTTTGCTGGGATAGTGCATCCGCATAAGCTTCATCACGAATGCCATTTAACGCTGAATGCAGATTTTGGTACTCGATCGCCGGTTCGGATTCAAGCTTTTGCATGAAATGACAATGCCAGTGCATGCGACTCTCAAAGGCAATTAAACCGCTATCGAGTTTCTTAGGATATTTATCGGGATTTTGCTTGATGCGCACATGTTGCAGGCGCAGCGCTTGCATCACCTCTTTCATACTGAGTACGCCCCAAGTCAGGTACGGCGAAATTCTCGAACCGGCAGTAACCGATGAAATAGGACTGGAAATGCCTCCACGATATTGACTGGCGCGGCCGTTTAAAAACGAGTTAAGCATTTTTAATGCATGGTTGCGCCCACCCTTTTGCCGCTGCGCCTTGTCCGCTTGCGGCTTTTGCAAATGCGCTGCGGCAACATCATAAAGCAGGGCCGGCGCTGGCTTGGCTAATTGCTCGGGATTGGCTAATTGCGCGAGCGTGGCCATAGGCACTGGAAATTGCGCCGCCGCCATTCTTTTTTGCCAAATTCCGTGCCAGCTATTACGGGTTTTTAAGCGCCGCACCACTCCGTTTTGAGGATATTCATGCCAGCTTAGCTGATGCTGCCGGCACCACGCGGCAACTTCACGATCGAGGTCATAGCTGGACTGATTGCCGGTTTCTTCATGGCTATATAACGCCGCAATAGACTGTGTACTCAATAAATAATTAAGTACATTCAATATACCGTCGCTAGACTCAATTAAATCCAGACCTATCGCCTGCAAATCAAATCTGAGCGCGACCAGACATTCACGTACAAACATTACGTGCTGGGTCGAATAGTCTGGGCTAGACCAGATAGCTGCATCCCAAACAAAAATTGGCAAAAGCGGACCTGCCTTGGCCGCGGCAAACAAGGCAGCGTGATCCTGTATTCTTAGATCACGCTTAAACCACAATACCTGAACATTAGTTTGCATCAAAGATCAGCGCTACGGGATATGCTTGCAGTTCAAGACCAGATTTTGGCATCTAAGCGACTGTACAATCGCTATCTAGATGCTGGTTTTCTTAGCGTTATACTGTGCGTGTATGCTTTTGTAAACAGCGGCAATTTCTTGCTGTTCCTGTTTATCAATGATGCCATCGCCGTTAGCATCCATGTGCTGGTAACTGCGTTCAGTGTTGCTGGTATCAGCTGCTAAATACTCTTTCAGGCTGATGTTGCCATCTTTATCCGTATCAAAATAGCTTATCGAAAAATCGTCCTGGCTTATCTCATTACAACGTATATCTATTTTAGAATCACACGCTGTAGCTGGCTCTGGCTGCTGGGCGTAACTCAGCGCCGAAATCCAAAAAGCCGATAAACCAATTAATACTGTAGAAATTTTTTTCATTATTAACACCTTTTTTTAATATCTACTATGGGCAGTTTATTGTCTGCATAAGTTCAATGCGCTTGCTGGTAGATTATTTAATTGTTAGATTAGCGCTAAGACAACACGGAACATTGTTGAGTGCTTTTTACGAAGGTGAACTCAAGCGTTAAGGCAATAATCGGCGGAGTTTAAGAAGCAAGCATCTATCTATAACCGAACAGCTCGGACTTGTTGTTCTTGCTTTTTTTATGCACTATGTTTAAATTGTTGTCCACTATAATTCAACTTGCTGAAAAAATTCAGCATGAAACGCTCGATAATGACCAGAATTTAGTGCGATATTCACACACAAAAAAAGCGATGGTACATACGCCTCAGCTTGAACATTAGTTACGGCTAATGACAAAAACGATGCCCGCATTTAAATCATAAAAACATTGTGCAACAAAATTTTTAAGGCTCGTCTTCTAAAATAGAGTGTTGTTTAACTAGATAAAAGACCTTCATTTTATGTAGTTTAAGTTTATATCCTACGCGTTTCTGATAAAAAATATGATGTTCGACTATTTAGTAAACCTATTATATAAAGACTTAATTTATTGAATTTAGGATAAAACAGTATGATGAGAAAATTCCAATTGAGCTTTAATCCATTTCATCCACTATGGCGCCTGGCGGGTATATTATGCACTTTAACTTTACTTTGTTTTTCCAATGCTGCCATGGCTATTGAAGAACCCAAATTTACACTACTGGAAAAAGAACAAGCTTTTGAACTGCGGCTGTATGCGCCCAAAATCATCGCTGAGGTCTTGGTTAATGGCGACATGAGCGCGGCTTCTAGTCAAGGATTTAGACTAATCGCTGATTTCATCTTTGGAAACAATACAGCAGCCTCTGGCAGCAGTGAAAAAATCAGCATGACTGCGCCAGTCACGGTCAAAGCGTCGAGTGAGAACATCGCTATGACCGCACCCGTCGGGTTGCAGCAATCTGATGACAGATGGAGGGTTTATTTTGTCATGCCTAGCCAATACAGTTTGCAAACCCTGCCTCAACCAAACAATCCGCAAATCGCGATTAAACAAATCCCTGAACAGAAATTTGCAGTCATTCGGTTTTCAGGTTTAGTGAATGCAGAAAAGATGGCGCTAAAACTAGTCGAGCTTAATCAATGGATAGAACGCAAAAACTTGAAGGCGTTAGGCAGTCCTGAACTCGCTAGATACAACCCACCATGGACCTTGCCTTTTTTACGACGTAATGAATTGATGGTGGCAGTGAACTAAGCTACTGGCATATCAAATCACACCTAGAGTCAGCTTTTTAAACTAATTAATAAAATTCGAGAACCGTTGTTCTGTGCAATTTTAATAGGCGATAGAGTAGCCAAGATAGGCGAATGGCTGCATGCGCGTTGCAACAATTGGGCTGTTGGCTTGCTCATCACTTAATCTAGTCACTGCAGTGCCAAACAGCACAAAACTATCTTTGCCTAGCGCATATGAGCCGTTCGCACCCAACTTAAATTCAGTGCCAGATCCGGCAGCATAAGCCGGCCGCAATTGTGATGTTTCGTTAGCCCCCACCCCAAAGTAGTAGTTATTAAATTTATTATTATTCCAGTTAACGCCCAAACTAGCGTTTAATTTAAACTTGTCAGCGCGAATTAGGTTTTTGATATATTGCAACTCAACAGTCTGTCCATTACTTGCACCACCAATGTCAAATCCCCACTGCGCGTTGAACGTACCGTATTGCGTTTGCCAGCGCACGGCAGGGCCTAAATCAAGCGTGAAGTCGCGATTATTCATACCGCGAGTGAGCTTGCCATCAGCCGCATCCCATCCAAACCTAGCCTGCGTCGCCATGCCAACCCGTAGACGTTTATCATCTGAATCTAGCAACCAAACGCCTGCCTGCAATGCGTTGATATAAAAGCGGTCACCATAGTTAGCATTAATAATAGGCAGTGCTAACACTCTAAACTCATCTGACCCCGATGTTTTAGGGAGTAAGGCAACACCAATTCCGTAGAGGTTTTTACTGCGGGGTATTGCGGTTTCAGTTTCCCTGTCAATTTTATCGTTGGCATAAGCCGGCGATAAAATAGTCAGGCCGGCAACAACACTAATTACATATAAAATTACGCTATTTTTCATAAGTCACTATTTTAATTAAATTTAATGATGGGCTTGTGCAATCAGGTTTTACTTTTTTAAAGCAACTATCATGATTAGTGTTTGATTTTTAAAAGGAGCCGCTGCTGCCTTTTATGCATACACAAATGCACAGCTGCTATTGTCGTTTAAAAAAGCCTCGCCGATAAATGTTTCTAGTCGTTAGTTTAAATAAAGTTGATATTGGGCACAAAAATTCCAGTGTAACGAATCATTTCATCTTGATTTTCCTGCAAGTCATTTTAAACTAAGCGGGTAAGTTTTGTTGTGTGCGCTATATTCACCGTACTTTAAGGTTCGGCGAGTAAATTAGATTTCTCTTTAACAATATCAAGGAGCAATAAAATGACAATCTTTACTAGTAAGTTAACTGCTGTATCCATTGTTGCAATGGCAATTTTTTCGACGCATGCAATTGCTGATGATGATTTAAATCATATTGACGCCGTCAGCAAACAATTTGGACTTATTTCAATGGAAGAGGCCAAAATCAAGGCGCTCGCAGCTAAACCTGGCGTAATCAAAGACGCTGATTTAGAAAAACGTAAGTTTGGCAAAGGCTGGGATTACGAATTTGAGATCATCGATGCAGATGGTAAAGAGTGGGAAGTTAATATTGATGCTAAAACTGGTAAAGTCAGCGGCGTTCATCGCGACTGGTTTTAGCTGTTGAGCACCTCCCGAAAACAGGCGAGTAAGTGTCAATTGGTTCAGGACGGAACGCTCGCCAAAAAATAAAGGGCTCAGCTTGCGCCGCGTCCTTTATTTTTTGGTGGCCCGGTGTGAGTCGAACTGATATCTGTTTAGACTAAGATTGTTCAATAAGTCTGCATCTCAAAGCGCCATTTGCTCCCAATTAATGAGGTTTAATGGCCACTTTCAGCACGCCATCGCGCTGGTTAGCGAAAAGTTCATATGCCGCAGTAATGTCGTTTAGCTGAAATTCGTGTGTCACCAATTTTCCAAGATCCAGCCGGCCTGACTCCAAAATACTCATTAACCGCCGCATACGCTCTTTGCCACCAGGGCATAATGCCGTGACAATCTTGTGATCACCCAATCCTGCAGCAAAGGCTGTTAAAGGGATTGTAAGGTCGCTGGAATAAACGCCGAGACTTGACAGCGTGCCTCCAGGTTTTAATACTCGCAATGACGATTCAAATGTTGATTGCGTACCCAATGCCTCAATAGACGCATCAACGCCGCGGCCTCTGCTAATTTTCATGATTTCATCAACGACGTCGCATTGATTGTAGTTGAGGGTAATATCTGCACCCATCGCTTTTGCTATTTCTAAACGATGGTCGTTACCATCAACGGCAATAATCGTAGTGGCACCCATTAATCTGGCACCCGCAGTTGCACACAAACCAATGGGTCCCTGAGCAAAAACAGCGACCATGTCACCAATTTTGATATTGGCATTTTCCGCACCTCTAAAGCCTGTAGACATAATATCAGGACACATCAGCACCTGCTCATCGGTCAAACCCTTGGGGATTGGCGCTAAATTAGCTTGAGCATCTGGAACCAACACATATTCAGCTTGCGTGCCGTCGATAAGATTGCCGAAACGCCAACCAGCAGTTGCTTTATAGCCATGCCAACCACACTTGCCGCTAGGAATAAGGTAACTGCCATCTTGCGACGGGAAGCCGTCCTGGCTGGAATATGAAGTAAAACTTGGACAAATAGCCCCGGCGATGACGCGCTGACCTTCTTTATAACCCTGAACTGCACTACCAAGCTTTTCAATAACACCTACCGGCTCATGGCCGATAGTGAGCCCTTTTGCTACTGGATACTCTCCTTTAAGAATGTGGACATCAGTACCGCAGATTGTGGTGGTGGTTATTCGTATCAGCGCATCATTCGGTCCTACGTCTGGTACAGGTTTATCAACCAGCTCAATACGACCCGGTTCAACAAATACAGCCGCTCTCATCATGCTAGACATATGGCATTCCTTGTTATTTGAACAGTTTCAATGTATTGATCTCATTGATTAAAATTAACTATTTGGCCTAACTATAGAAAATTTATAAGCTTAATAATAGCAAGGGCGACCAACTAAGTAAGTGCGCCAGCCAACATAACAAATAATTAACACAAGCTTAAACACTGCATATCAATCGTAAACCAGGTAGTGAGCTATTAAAATCAGCCCCTTATATTTTTCTTTTCTACCGAGAAGAATCTCAATTGATTTCGTCCAGCATTTTTTGCCATATACATCGCCTGATCTGCATTGCGGATAAGATTCTCAGCATTGGTGGCATCGTCTGGAACGACAGCGATACCAATACTGCCGGATATATGAACTTTTTCACCGAATATCAGGAATGGTTTAACCAGCTCTTTAAGAATCGTATTAGCTATCATTTGAACATGAGTTATTTGCTCAAAGTCAGTCAGAATTACGGTAAATTCATCGCCACCTAAACGAGCTACGGTATCATTCTGACGGACACATGATCTTATCCGCAATGCGGCTTGCCGTAACAATTGGTCACCAAGATCGTGGCCATGGGTATCGTTAGCTAATTTGAAGTTGTCCAGATCAATAAACAGCAGCGCGGCTAGTTTTCCGGTACGTTCTGAATTCTTAATTTGCTGTTCCAATCGATCACGAAACAGACTTCGATTTGGTAACTCAGTTAGATGATCATAATTAGCGCGATGCCACACTGCATCCTCGGAAGCTTTTCGCTCAGTAATATCACGTTCTGTTCCTGCTATGGCTTCTACTGCGCCATCAGCATCAAAAATAGGCGTTAAAATATATTCAAAAAAAATAGCTTTAGTTGATTGTGGTAGATATTTGATCTCACCGCGCACTGCAATTTTTTCTTGAATAACTTTTTGAATAGCTTGTTCAAATTCAGCCACTTCAATTAAACCCAATTCAATAATACTTTGCCCTATCAGTAGATGCGCTTCGTCGTCATATTGATCCGCCATTGCTTTGTTAGCGTATAAAAACTTCGCTTCTAAATCAAGGATATAGTTATGATCTGGCGAGGCTAACAACACTGTTTCAAACAACCTGATATTACGCTCTTTCTGATTTGCATATACCGCCACTGACTCAGCTAACGCTTGATCAATGCTCTCATTAAAACGACTTATTTCGTTTTGATCAGATAATTTGGCAGCCTGAGGACTGTTTTCCCAAAGCCTAAGTACGCTCGCTCGAAGCGCTCTAAATTCAGACACTAAATCTTGAATGGTAAAGCCTGAATCAAAACGTCCAAGCGCATGAAGACTTGCAGTCGTATCGATTAAATTAGAGTATTGTCCTAGATGTCTTGGTTCTCCCTTGGACTTCATTAACGCCTGTTTTTCGGATTGTAATGTCATTAAATCCTTGGTCATTGCATTAAGCATAGCTTTTGCATGGTCTCTTAATTCAACTTTAAGCATATCTTTACCCTGTTGCAACGACCCAGCATATTCCTCCCATGCTTGAAGAATTGGCTCCATGTTATCTGTAATAAAATTAGCAAGATTCATTTTTTGACTTTATAAAATTAATTCGATGGCAGCTAGTAGTTACATCTATAGCCTTAGGCTTTCGTTAATTTTATTTTTTATTAGAAGCTGGTTATTAGTTGGCGGTTTCAAGGTTGAAGTGCAAAAGTTACAGTCACTTTAAATTATCAAGCTAAAGCCCTCATCAATTGTTCTCTATCCCACTGCCGCGTTTTTACAACATTAATAAAAGCATCAATGTCTGACAAACTAGCACGCCTGCGACAGTCAATATGCGTGTAAAAAGTGGAGTTCTCTCACCTGCTTCGTTGAGTATCTTAGCGGTTGTAAATTGTTGCAACGAATGCGTCCATTCAAAATAACCATGGGCATTAGGTGCACATGCGTGAACGATACATTCAGAAATACGCTCATGATCAAAATGTGTGATTTTATGGTGGCAGGCACTAGCGCTGCTTCGGGCACCAATTCATGAGCATTTTATGCTTTTTTAACGGCAAATCTCCTCTTCCACCGGCGCATGTCCGCTAAGTTCCATGCAGATTTGGCTAGCAAGTTTCTTTTTCATGATTTTTGTTGTCGCTATTTCATCATCAAAAAACAGTCCACGGCCCGGTTTATGGTCAGCATTCAGCATTGCATTAGCCTGCTGCGACTTAGCTAGGGACGTGGGTTTAGCCGTCATCTTTAGTGCAGTTTTCATGTCATGTCTACTTTAAGTTTACGCTGGCAGTTAGACGCTAATTGTTAAATTACCTAAATCCTCATTGAATCTAATGTACGAACAAAGCAATCAAAATAATGATAGGAATCGGTATGCCGAGAAATAATAATAATAATGAACGCATGGCGGTCTCCTGAACTCATGAGAGAAATAAAAGTTAGATTAGTGGAAGATACGATTAATCATCGCGATAACGACCACCCCAAGTCGCTGCGAGGCTCGCGGAGAATGCCCCCATCAGCAGTGAAACAAACAGCCACAAAGTTGAGTAAATTGAAGCTTTACGTGCCTTATCAGCTAAATCTTTCGCACCGATTTCTATGTTTTGTTTCTTCGTCTGAATATTGGTGTAAATGTCAGCAACGCGCTTTTCAGCTTGTTGCTGCGTCAAACCAGTGTGTCTGGAAACTACCTGGCTGATGTAAGTAAGATCTGCTGGAGGCAGGGTTTTCGTACTCATAGCATTGATGAAAATACGGGTTACTTCGGCGTTAGGCGCTTTTTCTTGTCTCGCAGATGTAATTACGTTGCGTTCTGTTGGTGTCGAGGCAATATTGGGGTCTTGTCGAAACAGCGAATCAATGAAATAGCCTACCATTCCGGTTTCAAGCTCATTCGCATTGTCAGACTTATTTATTGTGTTTCCGGCTGTAACACTACCTGTCATAGTGGCAGTTGCTGCTGCACCAGTTAAACTAGCTGCAGCCTGCACTCCGCCGCTAACGATGGATACAATAACAGAAGTGAGCAGTGCCGCAGTAGCCAGCGATGCAACTGCCCAGGCTAAGAAACCATGAGCCGTGTCACGAAAGTAAACTTCATCAGCATGCACACCGGGCCATTTAACTCTGAGCCGTCCTGCTAAAAAACCGCCCATTCCTGCTGCAAGAATTTGTGTCACGGTTAACCAAATAATTGTGGATAAGCCAAATGTAGATGCACTTACACCTTTAAATGCCCAGGGAGAAACTGATGATAGACCCAACCCTGCGCCTAAAAGTAATAAAATAAGAGATAAGGCAGCAGCGGTTGTTGCGCCGGCCAATATGGCTGACCAGGAGACTGCATTGGCATTAAGATCAGCATTAGCAGAATAACCTTCTGCAACAAGAATCCCGCCGCCTAAATTTTCCGCACTTGTTAGATTTGATAGTGCCACGATTAACCCCACTCATTTATAAACATAAATTATTTCACTTGTGGTTACGAGCTTCTGTTTGCCAGCTCACATAAAGCCAAATTATTTACCGCTTATTTAAACGATCAATTTTAGGTATCAACGACCGAAAAATGATTCACTTTGCAAACGTTGATGATGGAGGCGCTGACAGAGGCCTATTGGAACAAGCAGCCGCCAGGCTTGATACCTCACTCAGATCGTGGCAGTTAGTATTGCAGCGCAGCTCATCGAATTAAAGGCCAGTGATGGCATGCAAAAATCAGCAATTAAATACCTGCTGACTTCGCCAGTCAATACTACTTTAGCAATCGAATCACAACAAAATTCTGAGGACTTACCCCTCAGCTAAATCGAACCCAGCCAGTTCGCACCTAAGTATTTACACGCATTTCCTAAACTAAATCTATCCTGTAAATTATTCACGCTGACATTAAACAAATTAGTTGAGTACATTTTTGTTTTTATAAATTGGGGATATGAGATGGCTCTTACTAAGAAACTAGTCTTTGATAACGATAGTAATTCTGCAAATTCAGAATATAAAACAGTCACTACTTTTAAAGATAACCGCCTGCTCGCGGCGCTATCCACGAGTGAACTTATGCATTTCGCACATCGTCTTGAACTTGTCTACTTGCCACTTGGGCAAGTTCTTTACAGGCCTGGATGCAAGTTACATCACGCGTATTTTCCGACTAGTTCTGTTATCTCGTTGCTATATGACACCGAGAATGGAACTTCTGGTGAAATCGCTGGAGTCGGAAATGAAGGCATGTTAGGGGTGGCTCTCATCATGGGCGGTGAAACAATGCCTAATTATGCAGTCGTCCAGAGTTGCGGCTATGCATTCAAATTAGACGCATCTTTGATTAAGAAAGCGTTTAACCGTAACGGGGAACTGCAGCATCTATTATTACAATATACACAGGCGTTTATCACACATATCTCCCAAACCGCAGTGTGTAATCGGCACCATTCTTTAGATGAGCAACTTTGTCGCTGGCTGTTGCTAACCCTCGATCGATTAAACGGGAATGAATTGACCACCACTCAAGAGTTGATTTCCAATGTGATGGGCGTTAGACGGGAGAGCGTGACTATAGCTGCGGGGAACTTGCAACGGGCTGGATTGATTCGTTACAGACGCGGTCACATTACCGTACAAGACCGAAAAGGACTGGAAGAACGCGTGTGTGAATGTTACCAAGTTGTCAAAACAGAATTTGATCGTTTATTTTCCTATAAAAAAATGGTTCCTAAAGTCTTACGAGACCGACGCTATGGAGATGCCACCACGAGTCAGCTAGCGAATTATCGCTCAAGCGAGTTACCGTCTGTGAAGAGGACTCACAATAATATATCCATATGACTATTTAATTGCTAGGTCTGGTTTAGTAGAGGGGAAAGTCATCAGAATGATGCTGCAATTTGATTGCTAATGTAATACTGACTGGCGCAGTCGGCGTGTATTTGGTTACCTATTTTTGCATGTCGCCGCATGCGATTGCAGAACACTGTAATCTACTCAAAGATAATACTTTTGTCGGTTTTTCTGTTTTAAAACGATCATGATGCAAGTTTTCTGTTTTGATGGTGCCAATGCAGCTTTCCATCGGTGTCGCCGCAAAAATTACCATTACGACTCATAGAAGTTTGCACGCCATAACGGGCTTGTAATGCGCGATAAGCAGCACTGCAATATTGACTGCCGCGATCAGAGTGAGGCATTGAGCCTGGCGCAGGCTTATTCTTCCAATAGGCGGCTGTCAGCGCAGACAAAACCAGTGTTTGCGTCATACGATTATCCATCGACCAGCCTACAATTTCACAAGTGTAAAAGTCTTTGACAGCGGCCAGATATAGCCCGCCTTTACCTGTAGGAATGTAGGTAATATCAGCCACCCAGACTTGGTTGGGTGCAGTCAAATTGTCTATCCAGCCAGTTTCTGGCTACTGGCATAAGAAGCTTAGAATCGTTAGTGGCTCTGAATTTCTTGTTATGGGTAGAGTGGGTGCCACGCAAGTGCATAGCCGCTTAAAACCCCTAGCACTAGCCCTTGTGCTGCAAATTCTGTCTCAATCTTGAGTGGGCCGTCGATGCCGCGGCCTGTTGCATGCGCTGCATGGGTGTATATAGTTAAGCGCGGGTTTTGTTGTTTACGCGCAGAGCTCGGGTCTGCCTTGGCTATGGACTAGAAAGCCGCTCATCGCGACATTAAGTTGTTGGCACGCTGAACAGCATGTTGTGATTTAAGTTGGTCGATCGTGGCGAACTTTACTGTGCGAGCTTCCTGAACTATCCGAGGGGAAGTACCCCCTCGGATGCTTTATCATTGACCGAAGTGTAACTTCGCATCACTAATACATTTATCCTTGACACTACCAGCAAGTGCATCGCACTTTTGTTTAGCTACAGCATAGTCTGCATCACGTTTTTCAATCGTGGCGTCTTTACGCGCATCCGCTTTTGTCTCCACGGCCGTAGCGTTCGCATCGCCGGATTTCTCGTTTGCCACAGCTTGAGCATCACCCGATGTCTCGATTGCCTCAGCGTTGGCTTTTTGCGACTTCATCCGGGTCTTGGCATCGGCGATTTGATGTACTTTGGCGGCTTTTGCCTCTTTTACACAGATATCTTTGTCATTACCCGCTTTGCCGTCACATTTCTCAATGGCTACAGAATAGTCAGCATTGGCCTTAGCAATATTTGCGTCGTATCGAGTCTTGACGGATGGTTTGTAATTGGCTTCAAGCTCTGCCTTGGCGGCGTTTTTCTTGCCTTTTGCGACTGCAACACAAATATCATTGGTGTTACCTGCAAGTGAATCACATCTTGCTTTATCTACCTTATATTCAGTTTCAATGCTTTTCACATGAGACTTGTATTGATTTTTTGTCATACTTTCAGCCATTGCACTAGCACTGAAAATAAGACCTATTGCAAACGCAATTGCGCTGAGGTTAAAGTTTTTCATCATCTTTCCTGTTAATTTAATTGAGTTTATTGCTAAATTTACGCATGGCCACAGCAAGTTAGTCTTTCAGTTTATGCTGCCATTCGGCAAGTTGCTTTTCCGCATCCTCTTTAGAGACCCCATAGGCTTCCTGAATCTTCCCCGCCAATTTGTCGCGTTGACCCGCAATAACATCGAGGTGGTCATCGGTAAGTTTGCCCCATTGCTGTTTGACATTACCTTTAAATTGTTTCCAATTACCTTCAATTTGATCCCAGTTCATTTGCATTCCTTCCATTTAATGTTTGTATGCCGATTGCTGTCGACACGTATTTAGACATAATTAACAGCGATATCTAGCCTAAACCTAACGCAATTTAGCATCACCAAATCAGAAATCAGGAAGGCCAGTATTTCCGCAGAAATTATAATAAGGAAACCAGCATTACTTGTCTGTGAGGACACGCACATAGATAGGTCGGCAACCCCTCCACAAAAAGACTGCGTTTATAAGTAGAATTTTCTTAAGATGTTTTAGGGGATTGATACATGAAAATATCAATATTTACCGACAGTCAGAGTATGCAGATATTGAAGCAGGCAGAAGTGGGCATTTCAGCCCCCAGAGCTATGCCGCGAGCTTGACCTGAGTTCTGCCATGTTCTATTAAGTGGCGTTCAAACTATGGTGGCAAGGAGACTATGGCAAAAAGTAGTGTAGCCGGCGGCGCGTTTAGAGACGGCGATAGCTGCGCTGCAGGTCTCGCAGTGATTTCAGACAGCGCGGCGCAGCAACGGCCATGCTCAGCGATTGGCTTGCGCATCACTTGTTTGAAACCGTTGCTGAGTCCGTAACGGTCTTCATCGCGAAATAACCCGCAGAATCTGGTTATTCGCGCTTGAAACTACAGCAATTTGCTACAGATTGGGTATGGTCATACAATCACGTACATCCGAATATGGCATTGGGCGGCATAACCCTGAGGCAAAAGTTAGCTTTGGCAGCTTAATTTCTACTTTAGCTGCAAATAATTGGGGGCTTGCCACCATAAGTTTGAACGCCACTTAATAGATCGTCGCGGAACGCATGCCATGCTCGCGACATAGCTCGGAGGCTGAAACACCAGTTTCTTCTAGCTTTAAAAACTGCATAATCTGGCTGTCGCTAAATCTTGATATCTGCATGTAAAATTTCCTTAAATAATCGTAAGAAAATATCACTCATTAATGCAATCTTGTTTCGGGGTGAACTACCGTTTGAGTAATCGTTTTGCCGAGATAAGCGGATTTTATCCGCTCATACATAAAGCTCGACCATTGGGCTTAAGCATTACTTCAAATAAAAAACGCCAATCCAAGGAGTTTAAGCAATGGATGCTGAAATTGGCGTTCCTAAATTATCAGGCTAAAGTTCTAATTAACTTTTCCCTATCCCATTGCCGAGTTTTTGCAGCGGTAATAAATGCATCAATGTCCGATAGATTTAGCACTCCAGCGTCAGCAAGAATATTAGCATTTCCCACTAATACTTTACCGCCCACATCCGCACCAATTGCTTTCAAATGGCCATATGCATCGCGAACAAAATCGATTGCAGCTGATTCTGTAGACAGTAGTTTTGCCCCCTCGTTTGAAAGAACGATCGCTATCGCATCGAATATCACGGATGGTGTACCGGCAAGCTGCCCGTCAACTACGTGAATTGAGCCATCACTTAATTTAGCACCCCCAATCTTGGGCCCAACAATTTTCACATTAGCACCCGCTTTGATCACAGCCCTTTTAAGGCTATTAATAACAGTAATATCTGAACCCTCTGCGATCAAAATCCCGATCAAACGACCTTGTAACGTGTCTTTCATTTTGCCGATAGTTCGCAGTGCTGGGGATGGCGGCATTTCCTTTACGATAGCTGCAGCTTGAGGCGCATTTGGCATCTGGTCCAACCCCAAGCCTAGAGCTACTCTGCCCGCGAGGTCATCTGAAATATGAAGTAAATGACCCACCATTGCTTCTCTGATATGCAGATGCTCAACTTTAGACAATTCAAAAACTAACGCTGACGCGATATGAGCCTGCTCATAGCTGGTTTGACTGATAAAAAATTGTCGCGCTTGCGAGTAATGATCCGCAAAGCTTTCTGGTCTGATTCTACCTTTATCACCAGACCCATTGATGGTGGCACTGTGAAAACCATTGGGCGATTCACGCGGCGAGTCTTTGGATAAGGAGTTAGGTTCGTAAGCCACTCTGCCAGTGGGCTGATCCATCTGCATGTGGCCATCACGCTGATGGTTAGCAAATGGACATTTAGGCGCATTAATAGGGATCTGATTGAAATTAGGCGATCCTAAACGCGATAGTTGTGTATCAAGATAAGAAAACAAGCGTCCTTGTAACAGTGGATCGTTGGAAAAATCAATACCAGGAACTACATGTGACGGGCAAAAAGCGACTTGTTCGGTCTCAGCGAAGAAATTATTAGGCCAACGATCAAGTACCATGCGACCGATTACCTTTAATGGAACCAGTTCTTCTGGAATCAGCTTGGTAGCGTCAAGATGGTCAAATGGAAATTTATCAGCTTGTTGTTGTGTGAAAAGCTGGACTGCAAATTCCCATTCTGGAAAATCACCGGCTGCAATCGCTTCATATATTTCACGGCGTAAAAAATCTTGGTCAGCACCCGCAATTTTAACGGCTTCATCCCATATTGTAGATTGAAGACCCAATTTTGGTCGCCAATGGAATTTTACGAAAGTTGAATCGCCATTTTCATTAATCAATCTAAAACTATGCACACCAAAACCCTCAATCATGCGTAATGAACGCGGGATCGTTCGGTCGGACATAATCCACATCACCATGTGCATAGATTCTGGCGTGAGCGATATAAAATCCCAAAAAGTATCATGCGCAGTTGCAGACTGCGGAAAACCACGGTCGGGCTCCATTTTTACCGCATGGATTAAATCAGGGAACTTGATCGCATCCTGAATAAAAAACACAGGGATGTTATTACCAACTAAATCCCAATTACCTTCTTGGGTGTAAAACTTAATGGCAAACCCCCTTACATCTCGCGGAGTATCAACAGAACCAGAACCACCTGCAACAGTCGAGATACGAGTAAAAAGCGGTGTTTTCTCACCCACTTCGGTGAGTATTTTAGCGGTTGTAAATTGTTGCAACGAATGCGTCAACTCAAAATAACCATGCACGCCAGTCCCACGCGCGTGAACGATACGTTCAGGAATGCGCTCATGATCAAAATGTGTGATTTTTTCTCTGAGTATAAAATCCTCCAATAAAACAGGTCCCAATGGGCTTGATTTGAGTGAATTTTGGTTATCAGAAATGCCGAGACCTTGATTAGTAGTTAGAACGGAATGCTCACCCCCAACAAGTTGATGCAATTCTCCACCCTCAGCTACCTTGGTATTTACCTTCACTGATGCAACATCTTTGCTAGATACTGACTTCTCATTTTTCATATTAATTTTCCGTTATTAATCATGATGTTAAACATTAATTAAAGCACATGAACCTCACGCTCGTTGAGCAATCAGTTCTTGTTTGCGTGCTACAATCTTGTCACCCGATTCCACCATATTGATATGCGTTGCTTTTGCCTTGGGGAACATCTCGTCCTGCTCCTCTTTAACGTGGTGTTTTACATACTCATTAAGCACTTTAATTTTTGCGTCGTACATTTCGCCATCAGGTTCAATATTTTCAACTTGTGCAATGAGTGATTTCAAGGTCGCATGCTCTACCACGGCCTCTGGCACCAACACATGATCATTTAACACTTTTTTAACAGCAGGGTAAAAAATCTCTTCTTCTACCTGTGCATGTACCCTAAGTTCCATACAGATTTGGGTGACAAGTTTCTTTTTCATGGCTTTGGTTGACGCTTTTTCATAATCGGCAAACAGTCCGCTGACCAATTTATGGTCAGCCGTCAGCAATGCAGTTGCCTCCTGCGATTTAGCTATAGAAGTAGATTTAGCCGCGTTGTTTGGTTCTATTGTCATGCTGCGTCTCCTTAAGTTAACGATGAGAATTAGGCATTAATAATTAAATTATCTAAAACTTCAATGGCGCTAATGTACGAACAAAGCAATCAAAATAATGATGGGAATAGGTATGCCGATAAAAAATAATAGTAGTGAACGCATGGCTGTCTCCTGAATTAATGAGAGGGATAAAAGTTGTATTGTTTGATTCTATGGTTACGCATCACGGCCGCGACCACCCCAAGTAGCTGCAAGGCTTGCGGAGAACGCCCCCATGAGAAGTGACACAAACAGCCACAAAGTTGCGTAAACTGAAGCTTTGCGCGCCTTGTCAGCGGCGTCCTTCGCAACTAATTCTGCATTCTGTTTTTTTGTCTGTAGTTCGGCATAGATGTCATTTACCCGTTTTTCAGCTTCTTGTTGAGTCAAACCCGTATGTCTTGAGACTAATTGGCTAATATAAGTTTGATCTGATGGAGGCAACGTTTTCATACTTATAGCGTTTAAAAAGATACGAGCAACTTCGGCATTGGCTGATGTTTGCTGTGCTGGATCGGTTGTAAGAATGTTATGTTTTGTAGATGTGGTAGAAGACAGATTGGAGTCTTTGCGAAATAGAGAGTCAATGAAGTAGCCCATCACGCCAGATTCAGACCCATGCGCATTGTCAGACTTATTTATTTCGTTTCCAGCTACAGCAACGCCAGCTGCCATAGCGGCAGTTGCTGCTCGACCAGTTAAACTAGCTGCGGCTTGCACTCCGCCGCTCACAATGGATCCAATGACGGAAGTGAGTAGAGCGGCAGTTGCTAGCGATGCAACCGCCCAGGCCAGAAAACCATGAGCAGTATCGCGGAAATAGACTTCATCCAGATCTACACCAGCCCATTTAAGCCTGAGCCTTCCTGCTAGATAACCACCCATCCCGGCTGCAAGAATTTGTGTGACGGTTAACCAAACAATCGTGGATACACCAAATGTAGTCGCACCAACACCTTTGTGCGCCCAAGGCGAAACTGATGATAGGCCTAAACCTGCTCCTAACAGCAATAAAATTAAGGATAAGACAGCAGCGGCAGTTGCTCCTGCCAATATGGCTGACCAAGATACTGCATTGGCATTAAGACAAGCATTAGCAGAATAACTTTCTGGAAGAAGAATCCCACCGCCCAAATTTTGCGTGTTTGTGACTTTGGATTGCGCCATAATTAACTCCCACTGGTTGACAAATAAAAAGTATTTCACCTCAAGTTTCTAGGTTCTGTTCGCCAGCGTACATAAGGCTAAATAATTCGCAGCTCTTTTAACTATCAATTTTAGGCCCCAAGAAGCGAAGGATGATTAGCGCTGCAGACGCTTAGATGAATTTAACAACTAACGATTGTTTTCGTATCAAGATTAGTTAAAGGACTATTAAATATCATGGTACTGCGCTGAGCATCTACTGCTTAGCTTCTTAGGTTCTGTAAGTTGGCGCACAGAATTAACATAACAACAGCTTAATAATCGTGCTGTTAATTCTAAAGAGTGAATCGACAAGCTTCTACTAGAGAACTTAATCTTGAGAACTTAGTTACAACACTACTATTCAATAATGAACCTAACCAACTTAAACTCAAGCCAAATCAATTTGAATAAAATGTTCTTGACGATCATCTACAAGTGGGATGATTTTTTCAAATTCACCTGAATATTTTCCATTACAATTAAATGTAATGTGATAAACAGTATCGCGATAACGATAATGTACTTTATAAGTTTGCCAATGCGCTGGCAAACAGGGGGCTATACGTAACTGGTTGTTTTCTAGATTTATACCGAGCAGCGTTTCTATTGTTAACCGATACATCCAACCTGCAGCGCCTGTGTACCATGTCCAGCCACCTCGTCCTGTATGGGGCGCGGTCGCGTAGATGTCGGCGCTCATCACATAGGGTTCAACTTTGTAGGTTTCAATTTGTTGTGGCGTGATTGCATGGTTAATAGGATTTAACATTGCAAATAATTCCCACGCGCGCGCGTGATCGCCTTGCATAGCAAATGCCATCGTCGCCCAGATCGCAGCATGCGTATATTGACCGCCATTTTCACGTACACCTGGCACGTAACCTTTAATATAACCTGGCTCTAAACTTGATTTGTCGAATGGCGGCGATAACAGTTTAATCAACTGTGCGTCGCGCTGTACTAAGCGTTGATTTAGCGCTGCCATCGCTTGGCGGGCTCGATCTGGATTGCCCGCTTGTGAAATAACCGCCCAACTTTGGCTAATTGAATCTATTTGGCACTCATCATTAGTTTTTGAGCCAAGTGGCGTGCCATCATCAAAATAAGCACGTCGATACCACTCGCCATCCCAGGCATTTATTTCAATATTGGTGGTCAACAAGTCGGCTTTATTTTTGCAATCTGCAGCACATTCAAACTCACCCCTAAGTTGTGCAATCACACTAAATAAATTTAAGTTTTCAACTAAAAACCACGCCAGCCAAACGCTTTCACCTTTGCCGTCTTTGCCGATCAAGTTCATACCATCATTCCAATCGCCACTTCCTATTAACGGCAATTGATGCTCGCCATAGTGATCGCTATGCTTGATAGCACGTAAGCAATGTTCATACAGGCTTGCAGCTTCGTTGGAACGCAGCGGCACATCGTAATAGGCTTCTTCATGCGCATCGAGAACGCGACCTTCTAGAAAATGTATCGATTCATCTAGAATCGCATTATCGCCGGTAGCGGCGACGTAGCGACTCGTTGCATACACTAACCACAAATAATCATCCGAGAAATGGGTGCGTACGCCTTGGCCATTAGGCGGATGCCACCAATGCTGGACGTCACCTTGCAGAAATTGACGGCCAGCACAGCGTATGATTTGCTCACGTGCCAACCAAGGGCTAGTATGAATCAACGCCATCGTGTCTTGGAGCTGATCACGAAAACCATAAGCACCACCAGATTGATAATAACCACTGCGCGCCCATAAGCGACAGGATATGGTTTGATAAATCAACCAGCCATTTGCCAGGACATCTAAAGCTGGATCAGGCGTTTCAACTTGCACCGCACCAAGCGTGTGATTCCAATATTCATGCACAGCGTCTAAGGCTTGCCTTGCACCGGCGGGTCCTCCCATTTGCCGTATACAATGCCGCGCCTCGTCTGCGTTCTTGACGGCTCCAAAAACAAATACAAATTCACGTTCCTGATTCTCAAAAAGTGTAAGTTTTGTTTGAATGGCTGCACAAGGATCTAGCCCTGCTCCCGTTTTTCCTGACAACCGCTTAAGTCGCATTGCCGCTGGGCTTGCTAGCGAACCATTTCTACCTATAAATTCGGTGCGGTTTCCGCTAACGGTATTTTCTTTTTCACTGACATGGGCAAATACTAAGCGATTCGCCGATTCTCGACCAAATGAGTTGCGCGCAAATAGCGCACCCGTTTGCGGATCCTGCTCCGTCACAATATGCATCATATTATGATGCCGCCACTCACCTAACACGAGTTCCCAATAGCCGGTCAGGGATAATTGCCGCGTACGTTTTGAAAAATTGCGCAATTTAATCACAACAAATTTTACCGGGGCATCCATGGCGACGTAGCTGATCATTTCCGAGCTAATGCCGGCCTCATTATGCTCAAATATACTGTAGCCAAAACCATGTCGGCATATATAGCTAGTTGGGATTTGTGCCAATGCACATGCGGGCAACGGTGTTGGTGACCAGAACGCACCTGTTTCTTCGTCACGAATATAATGCGCCTCGCCACTAATATCAGTGACAGGGTCATTGTGCCATGAGGTTAACCTGAATTCATGCGCATTTTCTACCCAGGTGTAAGCACTGCCACTCTCTGATACAACCGTACCAATGTGGGGGCTGGCAATCACATTCACCCATGGAGCAGGAGTGGTTTGACCTTGTCTTAATCGTATTACGTATTCATGTCCATCTGCAGTAAAGCCGCCAATTCCATTTTGAAAAATAAGCGTGCGTTCTGCTTGTATGACTTGTGCGTCATTGTTCACTGCTAATATTGGCTCTAGCCTATCCGATATGCGTTCAACCGATACCCGACGATCTACTCGCTCTAATAATAGTTCTGAATCATCCGTAAGCACCACACGGGCGACTGTTTGCAACAGCACCCTCGCCTCTTCAGTCAAGTCTTCCACCCGCTTAATAAAAATTCCTCCGGGCTTATCGATCGATTGAGATTCAGGACCGGCATGAATTAACCCGATAATTTGGTCATGCAGGTCGGCTCGGTAGCCAGAAAAGTCTTCAATAATAATGACTAAATCTGAAATCAGGCCATTCATGCGCCAATAAGTATGCGCCTGCAACACTTGTTTGAAAAAGTCCAGGCGGTTTAAATCGCCAATATGTATTAGCACAATCGGTAAGTCGCCAGAGATGCCAAAGCGCCAAAGACCTGATTGTCCAATTAGATTTCGTGCAATGACACTGGCTGCTACACGGCGTAAGGCACTACTAAAAACCACAGAACTAGCCAAGCGCCCATAGACTTGTGCATCCGCTTCAGATGCATTAATCATACGCAGCACTTCCTGGCTTTGAAACCAGGCCATTTCAAACGCGCGTTCTACAAAGTGACGATCACAATACTTGTCGATTAAGGCTAGCGCCGCTTCACGGGAATTGGCGACCCCGGAAATAATCTGGATCACGGCTGACTGATCGGGGTCTAAATGAATAGTGCGTCTAATCGCGACGATGGGATCTAACACTGAACCATCGGTATTGGACAAATCTGATGATTTTGCTATTTTTCTAGCTTGCTTTCCAAATAACTGCCCAGATATTTGGGCGGAAACCAGCCCTAATAGATTGCCGGCGCTATTTAACTCAGTTATCTCGCTGTCAAACACAATAGGGTTAGCGGCTGAGCGACCACGACCGATAAATTTTACGCGATCTGTCTCAAAAGATAACTGATCAGCATTGACCCCGGGGGCGGCCATGATGTGAAACATCCAGGGCACATGCTCACTGGCGGTGCGTGGCCTTCTGCTACAAATGATGGCTTGGCGATCATGCAAAATTTCGGTTTGTACAAACAAATTGCTAAATGCGCGATGCGCTAAATCGGCATTGAGCGGGGCTAAGACTACTTCGGCATAACTGGTAATTTCTATGTTGCGGTTGCGATTAGATAAATTGGTAAGCGTAACGCGGCGAATTTCCACATCATCTTCAGGCGAGACACTAATTTCAGTATGGGTTTCGATGGCCTGATCGCGGCGGCGATATTCTGCGCGCGCTTGTGAAAAAACCGCTTCGTAATAATCAGCCTTGCGTAAAGTGGGCTGATGCGCGTTAGACCAATAGCGTAGGCTGTCAACATCACGTAAGTAGATAAAAGTACCCCAATTGTCTGCGCTAGCATCTTCACGCCAGCGGCTGATAGCTAAATCGTGCCAACGACTATAACCGCCGCCAGCATTGGTTAACATCAGATGGTAGCGGCCATTTGAAAGTAGATGTACTTCGGGCATTAGCGTATTGGGGTTAGTGAAGACGCGCATCATCGCGCCCGTAGCCTGCTCATGATTTATGGATTCAACATTCACTTCCGTGGCGTGTGGATGCAGAGTAGCTCCCTGTTTTGGCACCCGCTCTTGTAATAGCAACTCGGTAGCTTTTAAGTGGGGTGCGGACATAAATCGACGTTGCATCGGTTTATGCAGCAATACATGGGCAAAAGCCAATAAACTCATGCCTTGATGATGCGCCATATAAGTAAACACCGTTGCGTGATTTTTACCACGAGGCAAACGTGTTGGCGTGTAATCAATCGCTTCGTAAAAGCCATATTGGCCTAAAAACCCATGTTCAGCTAATGATTGCAAATTTTTACAAGCTTCGTTTGGCGTCACCATAAGCGCTAATGCCGTCGCATAGGGTGCAATCACCAGATCATCGCCCAAACCGCGTTTAAATCCGAGTCCAGGCACACCAAATGCCCGGTATTGATAGACTTGCGCAATGTCAGTAGCGTTGTAGCATGACTCTGAAATACCCCAAGGTATATTGTGCTGCTGGCCGTATTTAATTTGACGCTTAACCACGGCTTTGCAGGTTTCATCAAGCAAGGTATTTTCAAAACTCGGCATTAATAATCGTGGCATTAAATACTCGAACATGGAGCCAGACCAGGAAATTAAACTAATTTCACCGCCGACACTGGTTAATAATCGACCAAGTGAAAACCAGTGTTTTTGTGGCAACTGGCCTTGAGCAATCAAAATAAAACTGGCTAAGCGCGCTTCAGAAGCAAGCAAATCGTAGCAAGATAGATCGCGTCGCCGCTCGCCTACGTCATAACCAATACTCAACAAATCAGTCGAAGTGTCATATAAAAACTCAAAATCCATGACAGCCAGTGCACTAGTGCGCTCAATCAGATGATCAATATCTCGCATGCGCTGTAACACAGCCGTGATATCAGGTTTAATGAAAAGGTAGTCTTCGGATTGACTCCGGGCTAATTCAGCCAAAGTCGGGATACCGGCATCGTTTATGGTGGACACTGCCGATGTTGCTGGCATTAATAAGTGGAGTTCGTCTAAAACGGCTTGAGATTGTTGCTCTAAGGCATGTGTCCAATAGTAGAGCTCACCTAGCTTGTCAATATCTGCCGGCAAAGCGTCCATTAGATTTTTAGCACATTGACGAATCTCCACTAACAAATGCGTTGCCGACAGCAGCATTGTGGATGATGAGGTCAAGTTTTTTTCAAGTAAATTTTCTTGCAAAAACTTTATTTTATTCTCAAATCCTTTGGCCGGTAAATCGGGTACAAACTCGGCTACTAAGCGCAGCGTATCGTTAAGCCCTTGCAGCGTTTTGTCTGCAATCACGGGTTGGTTTTTAAGCTCTTCAAGCCCGGCTTGCAGGGTCAGCAAGCTACCCGCTAGATTGCCACTATCTACCGATGAAATATACATTGGACGCAGTATTTGCAGGCTGCGTGTATCGTACCAATTATAAAAATGACCGTGATAACGCTCTAACTTTTCCATCGTAGTTAATGTGTTGTCCGTTAGACGCAGCAATTCTCCCGCCGTAATATAACCAAAATCATACGCGGCTAAATTAGCTAGCAAACCCATGCCAATATTGGTGGGCGATGTCCGCGGTGCGATGGTCGTTGCAGGATAAAATTGAACATTATCAGGCGGCAACCAGTTATCTTCAATCGCTACAAACTGCGCATAGTAGCGCCAAGTGCGCCTTGCGCATATTTGTAAAAATTCATGTTGTTGCGCAGTTAAATCAGGGGCTTTTATTAACAGCGGCTTGCTAATCCACCAAGCAACTATCGGCGACAACAACCAAAGCAGTAAAATAGGCGCAGAAAATAACCATAAGAATAATTGATCTGACTGGGATCGGTCCGTTTGGAATAAATGCTCAATGATAAAAAACAAGACGAGGACTATTGAAATTAATGGCGCTATCCACATTTCTTTACAAAAATCTGTGCATGTTTTAGAGGCATTTCGTATTTCATACGATGGCAAATGCCACTGTAATAAACCGCGCTTGGTAAAAAGCATGCGGATAGCAGAACGCATAATGGCATCAATACTAATAGCCGCTTCATACGGTAAAAACAGCAGAGACAAGACGCCTAAAAATACGGTGCGATTGGCCGTTTTGTTAGTGAGGACGATGTGCGCCAACCAATCACGGTCTTTAGGTTTTTTTACCAGGTCAATCATGGCGCTCAACGCTGCAGGCAGAAATATAATAGACAGCACAATGATCTGTAGCGCCCAAACATTGGGCACAGCAGGTTCTAATATCCAGCTCCCTAAAAGTAATACGCATAACGCTAATGGCACTAAACTGCGTCTTAAATTATCAAATATTTTCCAAATAGACAAATTGCTTAATGGGTTTTTTGTGCGGGTTTCACTTAAACCATCCATCGACGGCACCGTTGGCAACAGCCAGGCCGCCAATTGCCAATCACCGCGGATCCAGCGATGACGTCGGCTGACATCAATCGCATAACTTGCCGGCTGTTCTTCTATTAAATCGACATCGGTCACAAGAGAGCTTCTCGCGTATCCGCTTTCGAGCAGGTCGTGACTTAATATTAAGTTATTAGGAAAACGCCCATCCACTGCCAACCTAAACGCATCTACATCATAAATGCCCTTGCCAATGAAAGAACCTTCACCAAACACATCCTGATATACATCTGAAACTTCACGCGTGTAGGGATCAATGCCGGTTTCGCCCGCATACAGCTTGGTAAACCATGAGAGCGTGGCACTGGTTAAAGTGATAGAGACGCGTGGTTGCAAGATGACATATCCACTCACTATGCGGCCTTTATTAGCATCAAACACCGGCCGGTTAAGCGGATGCGCCATATTGCCGATCAACGCCCGCGCTGAATCACGCGGTAATTGCGTGTCAGTGTCTAAGGTGATGATATATTTAATCGTGTTGAGTATTGACGTGTCGCCAACGATATCAGCAAAAAATCTATGACTGTTAGCAATCAGCTCGGTCTCACGCAACAAGCTATTAAATTGCTCTAACTTACCGCGCTTGCGCTCATAACCCATCCAAATTTTGTCAACTGGATTCCATTCACGCTGGCGATGAAATAGATAAAATATACAAGGTCGATCAGCTTGATATTTAATATTTAATGCCTCCACACCGGCTCGTGCATATGAGATCAAGTCGGCATCTTCTGGCATGGTTTGTTCAACTGCATCACGGAAATCAGTGAGCAATGCAAACATTAAATTGTGATCACGATTACCCAAGTAACGAATTTCCAGAGCTTCCAATAAGCGATCAATTTCCGTCAACTGGCTTATCAGAGTCGGCACGATGACCATCGTGCGGTGAATGTCTGGCACGCCGTGTGAAAAGTCTAATCTTGCTAATTTTTTAGGTTGCAGTAACTGCGTCACAATTAAGTTGGTCAGCGAAACTGCCAGTGCCGAGCTAGCAACAATGCTAACCACCCCAAAAAACCAAAATTGCCAATTTTTAAACCAGGTGTCATTTAAAATGTCACCTAATAACAGCAAGATGAGCGCTGTTATGCCACACGTGAAAACAAGAATTGGCCCTAGATATAAAAGCAAATGATAGGGTTTACAAATACGTTTACAGCGCAAAATCCAAGGATTATGGCAACCCATCATATCTTCAAGCAGTAGTACGCCATCATCAACTAAGTAATAGCCAACGTGCTCACTGCGATTAGCTTCATTTAAACCTTGTGCTTGTTTGTTTGCGTATGCCGCTTGGGCTAAACTGACAGCCGCATTAGCCACTTCTAATTCAGTGTGTAAGCAGTGGCCGGCAAAAGCGTGTGGATTAACACTCAACTTAGATTTAGTCGCAACACGTGCAATATCCTCAACGGCATGGCGATAACGATCGCGTGTTGTAAAATCTTGTGCGGCATACATATTGACTGGGTCTTGGCGCAAAATCTGTTCTACCGCACTTAGCGACTCAACCCAGTTATTCCAATTCATCCTTTCAATAAACCGTAACGTACCAATACTATTGGCAATAGATATTTGGTTGGCCGCAGCGGTTAGGCTTGCTGATTCTAACAATTTTGTCGCGGTGACTCCTTGCAATAACAATTGTTGATCTACCCAAGTTTGCACAAATGCCATCGCCGTACTTTGATGCTGTAATCTAGAGTAAAACTCTTCAACAAATGATGCCGTTAACGGAATGTCGGCCTTTGCCAATTCTGCTAAAAGCTGAATTAGCTGGTTAGGTTCTTTTTCGGCAATGACCAACATGCGATCTGCCCAGGTAATGGCAATGTCGCGCTCTTCACGTTTTTTAGCAATGCGTACCGCGACGCGACGCAGATTTTCCAATAATGCCATCTGCAGCATCGTGGGGAAGGCCCATAACTCACCTAACATAAGCGGATGAACAGTTTGATACGCGACAATAAACTGCGTGGCATTCTCGCTGTCCACACGGCCATCCATATGCGAAATAAGCGCTAAGGCCAAATCATAAATGCGTGGAAATCCGTCTGAATTGCCACCGATCAAGCGCGGCAACTGTTTGCTGTAGCCTCGAGGTAGATGCCTGCGCGCTAAAATGATTTGCTGCTCAATCAAGTAGTAATTATCAAGCAGCCAGGCCTCTGCCGGGACGGGCCTTTGCACTGACGAATCATAATGTGCATTAGCCTTAGTGATGACTTCATAGGCCGCTGAAATAACACGTGTATTGTCTTTGAGCCTTGAGAGTAGCTTATCTGCACCAGCACGCGGGTTGATTTTATGCTGGCCAGCCAAAACAATAGCATGCCGTTTAAGTTGCTCAATACTAAATAATTCTGAACGTAATAGCTCTGTATCGCGCTTGCTGTTTAGCCGTAAACGTTTAGGCGAAGTCAAAGCAAATTTGATAAGTTTATGAATGTCTATGATATTCTCCAGGGCATAATGCAGAGGATTTTAAATATTTAAAACTGGTTATAAATTAAATTCTTTAACTCTGCTTGCAGCACCACTATCGACCACGTTGAAAAATATTCCGAATTAGTGGCGTCAGTCGAAAATACGATGGTCATCATGTCTACTGGCCTCAACATTCCAGCTTAACCATTACCACAGACAACCTCATCATGTTGCGGGGGCAAGCATCGCGAAATTAAGGGCAATATGGCTCAAATTTTAAAAGTTCTCGCCTTAAAAATCATGGCGATCTTGCAGCCAAGCCGTTTAAAATTTTGCCCATAAACTTACAATGCGTTCACCGCCTATTGCAGTTTCACCATGCTTAGCTTTGATGTAATAGTGGTCATGTGAATTTATCGGCTTCTAAAAATTACCTAAATCTTCAGTCACTCTATTTTTATCCATGGCTGATAATGCCTGCGGCAAACCTTTGAATTCGATTAAGTAAATTGCGCAATGCTGTCTGTCACTGCAAACTCAGGCGAAGATTTTAAACTGGCCTGCTTAGACACACGATGCAACCTGTCGATGACTGCGTTGCTAACGAATTGCACCAGCATGCCTAGGCCATATCAATCTTTAAAAATGGTTTAGTGTTATCGCTACTGGCCAGGTAGCGCATCTTTTTTCCGTTCGTTAATGTATGAAACCTAAGTTGACGAAAGAAAATACTTTCTTAACTAGTTAATGCACAAATCACGCAATTAAAACAAAGACAGGGATACCAAGAAAATACAATTGGATTGAACGCATGATTAACGCCTCACTTAAAAAACATGCTGCAGTGAAGAGTCACGGCAACGTCCGCCCCCAACAGCCGCAAAGCCAGTTAACATTGCACCTAATAACAACAAAATATATAAACGCAGTGCCGTCCGGCTGATGCGGTGCAGCCCAATTTCAGCTGCTTTGCATACTCGTTATTTCCACCTTATTTAGCTTAAACTTTAGCCAAAATGTTAATAAACGCCCTTATTCAACAACCGCTTTAGGCAAAACTGTTCGCTCTGTTACTAATTAATCTACATACTGAATATCTTGCAGCGGCACATCACCTAGCCATCTAGCTTTCAAATAAATATGTTTTATTACTGCATAGACGAATGGACACGTTAACGCTGACAACTTTTATTCGTCAGGGGCGGTGAGCCCATCTGGTTATTGCTCGGCTGGCAATACAATCATCCATAGCAGAGACAGCTAGTTGAGAGCCTGTTAACCATAATATTGCCGACCCACCAAGTGTTGAAGCCGCTCCAACCAGTGCAGCATCTTGGAAATCAGTGCTGAGCGCTGCAGTCTCTGAAAAATTCTTAGCCTATTCAACATTTGTGGTTTCGGCTAAACTATTTTGGTTAAATTGAGCCAATTTAACTTGGTACGAAGCCGTCATTTGCGCAATCCAAAAATTAACCTAATGAATTATTTAATGCAGCCATTCGTATGTCTGTGTGATGGCGTACATATCTAAAAAAATAAAATATTTATATGTTAGTTCGCGTACAGACGATACTTAAACTAAATAAATAAAATCACTGGAGTAGACAAATAGTTATCTATTTTTAAATATCACCTAAAGGATTTATCATGAAAAAATTATTAAAACACGGTGTCAGCACTGCATTGGCAATGACTTTAATGGTTAGTGTTATCTATGCAACGGCGGCCACAACCTCCGAAAACAAAGACGATGCAAGTTCAATAGGCACTTCAGACATGCCTCAAATCAAGGAGCAAAACAAGCACCTTGATAAAAAAAGCGGCCAAAAGAAAATGAACAAAAATATGAGTAGCCGTGATAAAAAAATGCAGATGATGGATACCGATAATGACGGCATGGTTTCCAGAGAAGAATTTATGTCACATCACGAAAAAATGTATGAAGACATGAAACCTGGTGACAGCGGTGTCAGTTACAAAAATTCGATGAATAACAAACCTATGGGCACGACAACGGGCACTCACAACTAGTGATCGCGATGTGAATTCGGGGTTGGTTGGTTTAAGCAAACGGTCTCTCGCTGATATTAAAAACTATGCTCCAAATAAGGGTCTGGAATTCAGAGCCGGCTTCAATTTAGTAGAAGGGTAAGTCAATAGGATGCTAGCGCAATTTGATTGCTAATCTAATGCTGACTGCCGCATGCAGTCAGCTTTTTTCTCGCTTATTTTTGCATGGCGCCGCATGCAACTATGAAACACTTCCGTTTATTCAGCGTTCGTACATTTGAGTTTTTTCGGTTTTTAAAAAAGTAATGCTGTCAGCTTTTCGTGTTGCTGATGTCAAACAAGTATTAGATCGGAGCACGCGTCTATCCCTGTATTTGCGTCATGTGCTTATGCATCGACCGACCACCCATTCCAGCGGCAACTAAATTCTTTACCGCGTCTGCCTGCCTTCGCCGGCAAACTGTTTTTCGCCTTAGGATTGGGCGTCATGCCTGCCAATAAACTTAATGCACATATTGCAACCACCCGTCGAACGCTCCGCGACTTTTTTATAAAGATCAGGCTGCAATCTTACAGTGGCGAGTTCTCACTTCAGCTCTCGACAACTTTGCTGAACGGCAGCAGCAAATATTGCTGTGAATTCACCAGATTCACATGCTGCATTTCCAGCGGGTATAGGTTTAGGGGCAAGATGCAATGGCCGGCGTGCTGCTGCACGATGCGTCGCTGATCGCTGACAAGTTTAGTGGCGGTTCTTTTAAATGCTGCTATCAATAAACGCTGGGGATAGGTTTCATCAAAAGCCAAGTGAGCGCATATAAATAGCATCCGTTTGCCACGCCACACATCAGGTGTTTTTGACATATTAAAGTTAAGCTAAGCTTCACTGCATCTTCTGCCAGTCTGACAACTGATTTTCAGCTTCATTTTTGTCAACGCCATACATTACTTGGATTTTTTCAGCCAAATGTTCGCGCTTTCCAGCAATAACTTCCAGTTGTTCATCCGTCAAATCTTGCCACTGCTCTTTTACATTACCTTTGAATTTGATCCAGTTGCCTTCAATTTTATCCCAATGCATGGTGTGACCTTTCGTTTGATTTATCATTATTGAAGCATTTCTTATTGGCGCTAAATTTAAGCCAAAACGATTGCATTGTCGGTGTGTTAACGCACATTATTAATTTAATTTTGCGTCCAGTCTTTCCGAGTAATTGACGTAAGTTGAAGCTGACAACACGCCGTCAATCACTCACTAAGTTTAGATATCATTAACAAGCACAGGACGTCTTAATGTGCGATATCGAACAGACAGCGCCAGATAAGGCACTTATGCTTTTCAATATTAAGAATTTATACAGGACTGAAATGCATTTTCCTTTAGTTGCTAAATTGCTTTCTTAGTACGCAAATAGGACAGAAAAACAGGGACGAAAATGATCGACTGGCAATGCCGATAGTCGCGTTTTAAACAGATGGAGATTGTCATGAACAGGTTAATTGAAGGCCGCTGGGAACACTTCAAGGGCAAGATGAAAATGCATTGGGCTAAACTCACCGCTGATCATGCCGCCACGAACGATGGCAAGCGCGTTGCAATAAAAGGTCAAGTGCATACAACAGCAACGAACGACGACTCTATGATAAAAGAAGAAATCCTGTCGCGCCGGACTTTACTGCGTGGAGCATTGGTGGTTGGGTGCGGCTTATGGATGCCGATAATATTTTCAGGATGTGATGCAAAAAAAGGTTCGAATTCAAGCAATCCCGCAGCATCGAATTCTCCATCGACGGTTAGTAACTCTGCCGCTCCAGCTGCAACCGGTAAAGCCCCACAGACTAGCGTGCAGTATCAGAGCCAGCCAAAGGGCGAGCAGAAATGTAGCGAATGTATGCATTTCATCGCAGAGTCCAGCAGCTGTAAGCTGGTTGAAGGTGAGATTAACCCCGATGGCTGGTGCAGCCTGTGGACCAAGAAGGCTTGAATCATTAGTTCATGATGGGTTGTCTTGGCGGGTAAAACTTATAATGTCCGCGCCACAACGCACATAGTTTGGCAGCACTAGAGATTAGTAACGCATGAACGTACTTATCATTCTTGGCCACCCCCGCACTGACAGCCTTTGCGGAGCGCTGGCTGAGGCCTATGCACAAGGCGCTCGCGAAGCGGGTACAGAAGTGCGGCAGCTGTATCTCGCACAGCTGGATTTCGACCTGCATGTTCACACCATCTCTCCAAGTCAACAACTACTTGAAGATGACGTCCGTAAAGCCCAAGAGATGATTCTTTGGGCCGAACACCTAGTGTTTGTTTATCCCACTTGGTGGGGAACCATGCCCGCTCTGCTCAAGGGATTTTTAGACCGGGTGCTGATACCGGGCTTTGCGTTCAAGGCCGTCGAGGGCGGAACAGGCTTTCAGGGACTACTCAATGGGCGATCCGCACAATTGATCACCACTATGGATACGCCACCACTAGTCCATCGCTTTGTCTACCGACAACCTGGAAGAAATGCCATGGAGCGGGCGACCCTAGGTTTCTGCGGCCTTCGACCTTTGCGCAGCATGGTCTGTGGCTCTGTAAAGAATTCCAATCTCCAGCTGCGGCAAAAATGGCTGAAGCAGGCACACTGCCTAGGACGACGACTGCAACTTGGAAGACTAACCCTAGGCGATAAGATTCGGCAAAAAACTGCTGCATGGATTAAAGCTATGCGCATTCAATTCTACCTCATGACTTGGGTGGCCTACACGATTGGTGCCTCAGCCGCATACCATGAAGATGGCATATTCTTGAATTCACTGTTCTGGCTTGGCTATACCTGCCTGTTCCTGTTAGAGGTGGCTACCGTACTTATCAACGAAGTGGTCGATTTTCAGAGCGACCGAAACAATCGTTTTTACAGCACATTTACCGGCGGCTCTCGAGTGCTAGTGGAACGCTTACTGAGTCAGGGCGAAGTTAGGGTTGGAATCACCGTGGCGCTGGTCGGGTTTCTAGCGGCCTCAGTGATACTTTCATCGGTGACGCCTGCCGCGACATCAACAGTGTTGTCGGTGCTAGGCGCAGTAATAATTTTGGCCTTAGGTTACACGGCTCCTCCACTCAAATTTTGTTATCGCGGGTTAGGAGAGTTGGACGTCGCCGTCACCCATAGTATCGGTGTGATCCTATGTGGCTATGTGTTTTTGGGTGGGGCCTTAAATGATTCGTTGCCGTGGATTTTGAGCTTGCCTCTGCTGCTGGCGATCATGCCGTCAATCACGCTTTCCGGCATCCCGGACATGGAAGCGGATAAAGCTGTTGCTAAACGGACTCTGGCAGTACGTCTGGGACAACGCATGGCGCTAATGTTAGCGTTTATCTTCACACTAGTCTCGGCCGTCACCGCGCTGCTCTGGCAAGCCCTAAACCTAGCAAATGGTGCCTTCGCCGGTATCGCTTACGTAGTTATTCCCCACGGCATACTACTAGCATGGTCGTTGCATAAGCGCATTGAATCAGGCAAGCCGCCCGGCCGCATTGATGGGCTCATGATTGCATCACTGAGCTATGTGTTGTGGTTCGGGCTCATCCCCCTGTTCAGGCTGGTGGAATGAACAAACATCTCCCACTATTGACTGTTGCATATAGCTGGATTCTATAATTCGCGATTAAGGAATGTTGAGGCAAGCTGTTGAGGAGTCCTGATGTTTAGCAAAATACTTAATTGGAAAGGCGTGTGATTAACAATCTCAAAATCTCAGCACAAAAAAAACGACCTAGAGATTTCTCCCTAAGTCGTTCTTAAATTGGTGGCCCCTCTGTGAGTCGAACACAGTACCAACGGATTATGAGTCCGCTGCTCTAACCAAGCATGAGCTAAGGGGCCAAAACTTTCAACCTGCTATTTTAACCTAAAAGCCTTTAATCCTGGCCTGTTTCCAAGAAGCTGCGTAGACGTTCTGAGCGCGTTGGATGACGTAATTTGCGTAAGGCCTTGGCTTCGATTTGGCGGATACGCTCGCGCGTCACATCAAACTGCTTACCTACTTCTTCCAAGGTATGATCGGTATTCATTTCAATACCAAAACGCATACGTAACACTTTAGCTTCACGCGGCGTTAGCGATTCCAGCACTTCACTGGTGGCATCGCGCAAGCTTGCATATACAGCAGCTTCGATTGGCGCCAGGGTTGAGCTATCTTCAATAAAATCGCCCAAATGTGAGTCTTCATCATCACCGATTGGCGTTTCCATCGAAATCGGTTCTTTGCTGATTTTGAGGATTTTGCGGATTTTGTCTTCCGGCATTTCCATTTTTTCAGCCAACAGCGCTGGATCCGGCTCTACACCGGTTTCCTGCAGAATCTGGCGGCTAATACGATTCATTTTATTGATCGTTTCTATCATGTGTACCGGAATACGGATAGTCCGTGCCTGATCGGCGATACTTCGTGTAATTGCCTGACGAATCCACCAGGTAGCGTAAGTAGAAAACTTGAAGCCACGACGATATTCAAATTTATCGACCGCTTTCATCAAGCCAATATTACCTTCCTGGATCAAATCCAAGAACTGCAAACCGCGGTTGGTATATTTTTTAGCAATAGAAATCACCAAACGTAAATTGGCTTCAATCATTTCGCGCTTAGCACGTCGTGCACGCGCCTCACCCGTTGTCATTTGCTTGTTGATTTCTTTAAGCTCTTTAATCGGAATACCGACCCGGCCTTCTAAATCAATCAAGCGTTGCTGCTGATCTAACACTGAATGGTTATAGCGTATCAGTTTTTCTACATAAGGCTTATCAACCTTGAGCTCTTCCGCCAACCAGTTCAAATTGCTTTCATTACCGGGGAACGATTTAATGAAGTGCAAACGCGGCATGCCCGATTTTTCTACACAAAAATCCAGCACTTTGCGTTCATGACCACGCACCGTTTCAACTAACTCACGCACTTGGTCACACAAACCTTCGACTTGTTTAGGTGAGAAACGGAATACCGTCAGCTCGAACAGAATCTCAGCTAACAGCGCTTGATACTCAGCATCCTGCGAGCCTCTAGACGCTAAAATGACCGTCATTTTCTCATGCGCAATACGCACCACGGCAAAACGTTTCAGCACCTCTTCTTTAAGCTTGGCTAGGGCCTCAGCTGAAATAGCCGCGGCTTTAGCACCATCTTCATCAGAATCCTCTTCTTGGTCTTCCTCGCCTTCGTCTTCGTCTTCCTCGTCGGCAACTTCAGCGGGCATTGCATCATCCAAACCAACATCTGCATCAATTAAGCCATCTACTAAGTCATCAACGCTTAGTTCATCTTTTTCAACTTTGTCTATCATTGCCAGTAACGCCGCGATCGTCGTCGGACACGCAGCAATCGCCTGCACCATATGCTTGAGGCCATCCTCAATACGGCGTGCAATTTCAATTTCGCTTTCACGTGTAAGCAAATCAACCGTACCCATCTCACGCATGTACATACGTACCGGGTCGGTAGTGCGGCCAAAATCTGAATCCACCGTCGCCAGCGCTTGCTCGGCTTCGGCCACAGCGTCATCATCGGTGACAGCTGGAGGTGAGTCTGACATTAACAATACTTCAGCATCAGGCGCCTCTTCATACACCTGTATACCCATGTCGTTAATCATGCCGATGATGCCATCGATCTGCTCTGAGCCTTGCACGTCATCAGGTAAGTGGTCGTTGATTTCGGCGTACGTTAAGTAGCCACGCTCTTTACCTAAAATGATCAGGGTTTTCAGGCGCGTACGGCGTTCCTCAGCATTGGCTTCTTGGAGCTCGGGGCTAACAAACTCCGCATTCTTTTTTTCAGCTAATTGATCGCTTTTCTTTGGTCTTGCCATGACTTACCTCTAAATTTATATATTTACCATGTGCCAAATTAACGGCAAGCACGGCGAACATTATTTTACCGTAACCGTTGATTATAACAGATTTAAACCCTACTTCGATTGGGCTTGCTGCCTAAACTTTTAAGCAATGCCCGCTCACTGTCGGTCAACGCACTTAATGGCTTTTCACTGACCTGCGCCAGCAGCGTAGCCTCAATTTTCTGCGCGTACATATGCTGCAGCTGCAGCCTGGCGCCGATTAGTTCTAACGCAAAGTCGATAGTATCATCGAGCACATTTAACTCAAGACCAAGCTCATGCAGCAGCTTCTGTTCAACCTTATGCTCAAGCTCGCGCATGATTACTACAGGTTTAGAATGCGGGTGAAGTAGACAAGTTTCAATAGTCTGCTGTAATAATATATCTTCATCAGCGCTGCCTAGGGCCCAAATCAGGTCTTCGCGCGCCGCCAGTGCCGGGCGCATCAGCAGCATTAAGCAAAAACGTTTTTGTAATGACAAGGTGGTGCGCTTAAGTTTAGGTCTAGCCTGCACTGGCTGCTTATTCAGATTTGGAAGCTTCAACAAGCTTTGCATTTCATCTATGGATAATTGCGCTAATTCGGCCACTTTTTTCCGCAAAAACATCGCGCTGCGCGGCGCGTTAATTTGCTGCAAAATTGGCTCGGCTTCATTTAAAAAGCGCACGCGATCTTCCTGGCTTTGTAAGGCATTATCTTCACTTAAATGCTTCAAAATGTATTGCGATAAAGGCATGGCCGCGCTCATCTCGGCTTCAAACTTCTCCTTGCCAAATTCACGCACATAAGAATCTGGATCATGTTCTTTAGGCAAAAATAAGAATGAAAGTTTAAGACCATCAGTTAATGCCGGTAGCGCATTCATCGCTGCACGCCAGGCAGCAGTTAAGCCAGCCTTATCACCATCAAAACAGAATACGATTTCTTCAGTCTGGCGCATAAGCTTGGTAATGTGAAACGGCGTGGTCGCCGTGCCTAAGGCAGCGACTGCATATTCAATGCCAAACTGGGCTAATGCGACGACGTCCATGTAACCCTCGACCACCAAGGCCCGCCCGGCATCGCGTATGGCCCGTCGCGCTAAAAACAAGCCATACAGCTCATGACCTTTCTGGAACAACGGCGTTTCCGGCGAGTTGTAATATTTGGGCGTATCTTCGGGATTAATCACGCGCCCACCAAAGCCTATGACCTGACCTTTCTGATCATGGATCGGAAACATGATGCGATCACGAAATCTATCGTAGCGATGACCTTGCTCATTTTCAACCACTAAACCGGCAATACTCAGCGTTTCACTGTCATATTGCGGGAATATATTTTTAAGATTTTGCCAGCCGGCAGGCGCATAACCAATCTGGAATTTAGCTGCCACCAGCCCGCTTAAGCCGCGTGCTTTCAGATAGTCAATGGCACGTGCGGATTTTTTAAGTTCAGTTTTGTAAAAGCTGGATGCAGCTTGCAACGCTTCTTGCAAGCCCACCACTACTTTTTGTACGGGCTGATCGTTATCACGCGCCTCTTGCGGCACAGTCATACCGGCTAATCTGGCGAGGTCATGAATAGCCTCAACAAAACTCAGGCCCTGATATTCCATCACAAAGCCTATAGCCGTGCCGTGAGCGCCACATCCAAAGCAATGATAGAACTGCTTGCTCGGGCTTACCGTAAAACTTGGAGATTTTTCATTATGGAAAGGACAACAGGCAGAGTAATTGGCACCGGCTTTTTTTAGTGGTACCGACTTATCAATCACGTCAACAACATCAACGCGATTTAACAACTCTTGAATGAAGCTTTCAGGTATCAAAATTATCTATGTTTACCTATTCGTATTCACTAGATTGGATCTGTGTCGCCAATGTAGCTCTATATTTTTAAAATAGATGGATGCAGCATGCTAATTTTAGCTTGATTTAGAGAATAAAAAAGGAGCATAGCGCTCCCTTGTCATTTACTCTCTTAATAAAACCGCTTAGCCTAGACGCGTTTTAATCAATCCAGATATTTTAGCCATGTCCGCACGCCCGGCAACTAGCGGTTTAATTGCCGCCATGACCTTACCCATGTCTTTTATGCCAGCAGCGGCAGTATCCTGAACTACTTGCTCAAGGATAGCCGCCACTTCATCAGCACTGAGTTGTTGCGGCAAGTATGTTTGCAGCACACCGACTTCAAACTTCTCGATATCAGCTAAGTCATGACGCTCAGCTGATTCATACGCCGCAATTGAATCGCGACGTTGTTTGAGCATTTTCTCAATCGCCGTGATTACGTCCGCATCGGTTAATTCAATACGCTCGTCTACTTCACGCTGCTTAATGGCTGCCAGCAAAAGACGAATAGCACCTAAACGCGCGCTATCTTTAGCACGCATCGCGGTCTTCATATCTTCAGTAATGCTAGCTTTTAATGACATGGCAGCCCGGCCTTAAATAACATAAAGCCGTGAACTAGAATAATTTAGCTGGTAAGGTTTGTTTAAGTAAACGGCGATACTGACGCTTAACAGCGGCAGCAGCTTTACGCTTACGTTCCCAAGTTGGCTTCTCGTAGAACTCGCGTGCGCGAAGATCATTTAACAAACCAGTTTTTTCGATTAAGCGTTTAAAACGGCGAAGGGCAACGTCAAACGGCTCATTTTCTTTTACACGTACACTAGACATTCGTTCTCTCTTATCGGTAATAATGCTCATGTTTCTGGGAATTACCTCGGCCGTTAGACAGCGCAAGGTTTAGAAACTGAGAAAAGTCCGTTATTTTAATCGTATAATTGAATTTATTCAATTACTTTTGTGTGTTGTGCTGCAAATACACACAAATAAAATCTTGCAGCGTTAAAACTTAAATGATTCAGGCCTAGAGGCTTAATCTTTAACTCAAAAATGGATATTAAATTAATGTTGGTATTAGGCATTGAATCATCTTGCGACGAAACTGGTATTGCCTTGTACGATACCGAACATGGGTTATTGTCGCACACATTACACTCACAGGTAGAAATGCATGCCGAGTATGGCGGCGTGGTGCCAGAACTAGCCTCACGCGACCATATACACCGCGTAATGCCGCTTACTGCGCTTGCCCTGAAAAATGCTCAGCGCAGCTTAGCTGATATTGATGCTATCGCTTATACCCAAGGCCCCGGCTTGTCAGGTGCGCTGCTCGTTGGCAGCAGCTTTGCCGAGTCGCTCGCCTTCAGCTTGCAAGTGCCTACTATTAATGTACATCATCTCGAAGGTCATTTACTGGCACCACTACTGGAAGAAAACCCGCCCGCATTTCCCTTCGTAGCACTCCTGGTGTCAGGCGGACACAGTCAACTGATGCGTGTTGATGGCATTGGTCTATACACATTACTTGGCGATACTTTAGATGACGCCGCTGGTGAAGCCTTTGATAAAACGGCTAAATTACTTGGAATCGGCTACCCGGGCGGGCCGGCACTGGCTAAATTGGCAGAAAGCGGCAAAGCGCGCTTTAAACTGCCGCGACCACTTCTCCATAGTGACGATCTGAATTTCAGCTTCAGCGGCTTGAAAACTGCAGTGTTAACCCTCGCCAACAAACATCAGCCTTTAGACGAGAGCACCAAAGCCGATATTGCCTGGGAGTTTCAAGAAGCCGTAACCGAAGTACTCACTAGCAAGTGCATGCGCGCTTTGCGTGAAACTGGCCTGGATAATCTAGTTGTCTCCGGGGGCGTCGGTGCCAATTCCAGACTACGCCAGAAACTCAATATGGCGACCAAACAAAAACTGTGCAAGGTCAGCTATCCGCGTTTAGAGTTCTGTACTGACAATGGCGCGATGATTGCCTTTGCTGGCGCGATGCGCATTCAATCGATCGCAGCTAATGTGCTAGCACATAACCAGCACAGCTTTAGCGTGCGCCCTCGCTGGGATTTGGCTGAGCTGCAAGCGCCTTAATGCAGATAGACCGGCCGGGCTTATTAAACGCGGCCTTACTAGTTATTGCTTAGCGTTAGTCGGGCGGTCCTATTTTAGAGCTATTATTTTTTGCCAAAGCCGGATTCTGTGCCAGCTAGCAGCTTTTGCAAATTAGTCCGATGCCGCCAGATTAAAAATACAGACATGAGCAATACCGTCAGCACATAATCTGAAATGCCGAGCACATTGTCCGCGTTAGGTAATATCAGCCAGGCATATAGCGGTGCAAGCAGCGCCGCCACAATCGCCGCCAGTGATGAATAGCGCGATAATGCGAATACTATGATCCAGGTTAGCAGTGCAGCGACACCGAGCAGAGGCGAGATGGCGAGCATGACGCCGAGCGCAGTCGCCACGCCTTTGCCACCCTTAAAGCGATGATAGATCGGGTAGAGGTGGCCGAAAAATACAGCCAGGCCGACACAACTTACTACCCACATTGACATGCCTGGCTGCAATGCCAGCCACACCGGAAACCAGCCTTTAAACGCATCACCGAACAAAGTTAACGCTGCCGCCAGCTTTTTGCCACTGCGCAAGACATTGGTCGCGCCAGAATTGCCAGAACCAACGGTACGCGGGTCGGGCAAGCCAAACAGCCGGCTGACTAATATGCCGAACGCAATCGAACCCAACAGATAGGCGGCAATGATCCAAATCACTGGAATCAAGGTCACAGGCACAAAACCTAACTCATTCATCTTATTTAATCATCTTGCTGATTGCTCGGCAGATGCTCTAAAATCCGTAAAGGCGAATTCTAAACCATATAGGCGCAACATAGGCATGGACATCATTTTTTTAAGCGAAGTGAAACTGGAAACCAAGCTCGGCGTGCCGGCATGGGAACGCATGCTTCCGCAAACCATCATCGTCGATATTGAAATTGGCTACGACTTAAGACCTGCCGGAAAAAGTGATGGCATTGACGACACCATAGATTATGGTGCCGTAGTAACGCGCTTACGCGAGACTTTAAATATTCATAGCTTTCAACTAGTGGAAGCCCTGGCTGAACATTTATGCCAGTTAATTATCAGTGAATTTAATGCCTTAAATGTTAAAATCAGAGTCGCCAAACCTGGCATCATGCCCGGTTTGAAAGCCTTAGGCGTGATCATCGAACGCAGTCGTTAACCACGAGGGTGATGGGCTTTATGCATTTGCTTTAAGCGCTCGCGGGCAACATGTGTATAAATTTGCGTGGTGGAAATATCCGCATGTCCTAACAGCATTTGTACCACGCGCAAATCGGCACCGTGGTTCAGCAAATGCGTGGCAAAGGCATGACGCAGCACATGCGGTGACATAGGCTTAACGATGCCCGCCATCAATGCATAGCGCTTGATTAGATACCAAAAAGCCTGACGCGTCATGGCTTCGCCGCGACTATTGACAAATAACGCATCACTGAGCCGCTGCTGCAGTATGACTGACCTCGCTACGCGCAAGTAACGACTAATCCAGTCAGCGGCGGCTTCACCCATCGGCACTAAACGTGTTTTGCTGCCCTTACCGGTGACACGTACCACGCTATCATGCACACTGACTTCTGTGGCTTTGATGCCAACCAACTCTGACACACGCAAGCCGCAAGCGTAAAGCAACTCGAGCATGGCGCGGTCACGCAAGCCTATGGGGTCGCTGTCATCCGGTGCTTGCAGCAATGCCAAGACTTCGTCCTCACTTAGGCTCTGCGGCAAACTTCGTGGCAGCTTGGGCGACTTAATTTGTATGCTCGGGTCGAGGCTGATTTTGTTTTCGCGCACTAAAAATCTATAAAATCGGCGCAAGCTTGCAATCAAGCGACTAATACTGCGCGGTTTATAATGCGCAAACTTGTCTGCCAAATATTGTTGTATATCGGCTTGATCGACCGTTAACAAGGATTTTTGCTGCTCGGCCAGCCAAAGACTGAAAGCACTGAGATCGAGCCGATAACTTTCCAGCGTATTTCTGGAAAGCCCATCTTCCAGCCACAAGTGATCAATAAAAAGATCCAGCTCCAAGCTATCGGCATTGCTGAGCGCGCGCTCAAGCATAGCAAGCGACACCTTCATGCTGCAGTAGCCATTGTTTAATCATTACGCCATTGGCTGACCCTTGCATAAAGCCACCGATGCCATTTTGCGCGACGACGCGATGACAAGGAATAAGCAATGGCAACGGATTGGCAGCGCAGGCATTAGCCACGGCGCGCGCGCCTGAACCCAGTGCCGCGGCTAGTTGTCCGTAGCTGCGCGTTTCACCGACAGGAATATTATAGATCGCCTGCCATACGCTGCGTTGAAACTCGGTGCCGGCGGCAGCTAACGGAAATTCTGACGCAAAGTCACATTGATAACTTGGGTCTTGCAGATAGCGTGCAATTTGTTTATAGGCGGCGCTCACTAAAGGCGGGCTAGATGGATAATTATCGCTGCAGATGACAACGCTTAGCAGCTCGACACGCAGCTGCTCGTCTATTTGCGTAATAGCAACACCGCCGAACGCAGTTTTAATCCAGGCTAAATAATGTTCATGCATGCTGTGATATTAATCCAATGACTACCCCGTGCAAATGCTAAGCCAATATATATTCTAGTTACCATAAAAAAAGCCCCGCCAAACTTACGTCTGTGCGAGGCTTTTTTAAGCGCTTTGCAGTGCTTAAATATTGAGCAATTAGTCTTTAGCTGCTGGTGCCAATACTTCTTTTTCACGGATGAATAATTTTTCTTTAATACGTGCTGATTTACCTGAACGCTCACGTAGGTAATACAGTTTTGCACGACGCACATCACCGCGACGTTTTACTTCAATACTAGCAATTAGTGGTGAGTAAGTTTGGAATGTACGCTCAACACCTTCACCTGAAGAGATTTTACGTACGATGAATGATGAGTTTAAGCCGCGGTTACGCTTGGCAATCACTACACCTTCATAAACCTGCACACGCTTACGTACACCTTCAACTACGTTTACGCCGACAACTACCGTGTCGCCTGGTGCGAAACTAGGAATGATTTTGCCTAAACGCGCAATTTCTTCCTCTTCCAGCATTTTAATAATATCTGCCATTTTATTATCCCTTGCGGGTTCCTTTTATTTATAAAGAAACTTGTACCTGCTACTTAATCTTCTTGTAGCAGCCGTGCTTCTTCTTTCGTCAACGGCCTTGCGGCCAATAAATCGGGACGTTGATCCCGAGTTCGGTGCAATGACATTTTCAAACGCCACTGCTTAATTTTCGCATGATTGCCAGAGAGTAAAACCTCGGGCACTTTCACACCGTTATATTGTTCCGGCCTGGTGTAATGCGGGCAGTCTAACAAGCCATCTACAAATGAATCTTCAATCGCAGAATCACTATCACCTAAACTACCGGGCAACTGGCGCACAATCGCGTCAATCAGCGCCATGGCAGGTAATTCACCGCCAGATAACACATAATCACCGATCGATATTTCTTCATCGACCTCGGCATCAAGCAATCGCTGATCGACACCTTCATAGCGGCTGGCAACTAACACCAAACCTGGCTTCTTACTTAGCTGCATAACTTTTTCATGCGTTAACGGCTGCCCTGCCGGTGACAGGTGTATCACCCAGCTTGCAACGTTTTCTGCCGCTTGCGCCGATCTTGCCGCCTGTATCGCTTGTTGCAATGGCTCGGTCAACATCACCATGCCCGGACCGCCACCATAGGGGCGATCATCTACAGTTTTGTGGTTATCCGTGGTGAATTCACGCGGATTCCAAAAGCGAACTGCATAAATATCTTGCTGTAGCGCCCTGCTGGTAATACCGTAGCCGGTGATGGCAGTAAACATTTCCGGAAACAGCGTTACTAGATCAAACTTAAAACCCATGATTAGAAATCAGCATCCCAATCTACTAACATCGTTTTCGCTTTAATATCAACTTCTAATACAACCGCTGCGGTAAATGGCAACAGCCGTTCTGCTTGCTTTTCTTTAGTCGCGTCTGCTGCTGCGGCTTTAACTTCGGCGCTATCGGTAGCAATCTGCGGCTGGTCAGGTTTGACGACTAATACGTCATTAGCGCCAGTTTCAAACACATCAATGATTAAGCCAAAATCAACCTGCTGCAGGTTCTTAACACGTACGCCGATCAAGTCAGACCAGTAGTACTCGTTTTCTGCAGCTGCAGGCAACTGCTCTCTGGGCACGGCTATTTGCTTACCTTTGCAGGCGAGCGCAGCGTCGCGATCATCAATGCCTTTTAGTTTGACTACAATGACATCATTGTGCACTTTAGCGGTTTCAACGACCAGCTCACGCCAGTCGTCACCTTTGCCCAGCCACCAGTGGTCATAATCAAACAAACCATCAAATGCCTCAGTATCGGGCACTATTTTTAGCCAGCCGAAAACGCCGTAGGGCGCAACAATGCGCCCCATGACTACCATATTATTTATCGCCAAAATAGCTCACAGACTAAAATGCTTACCGACTAAACTAAATGCTTAAATTCTATTGCTTAGGCTATGGCGCTACACAGCGCCCTAAGCGATAGTGATTTTAAGCTTCAGTCGCAGGAGTTTCGTCTGCAGCTGGTGCAGCAGCAGCTTCTGCTGCAGCGGCTTTTGCAGCTTCAGCTGCTTGAGCAGCCTCTGCAGCGGCTTTCGCTTCAGCTTCAGCTTTTGCGGCATCAGCGATCGCTTTTGCTTTTGCAGCTTCTACAGCAGCAATTTTAGCTTTAGCAGCATCGGCTTTAGCAGCGTCTTTGGCTTTTGAAGCCACTGCGTGCTCTGGACCTTTAGCGTGAAACTTAACTAAACGGGCAACTGTATCTGACAATTGCGCGCCTTGGCCTTGCCAATGGGCAACACGTTCTTGATCTACACGTAAGGCTTCTGCGCCTGCTTTAGCTGATGGGTTGTAAAAACCAACACGCTCAATAAAGCGGCCATCACGACGGTTGCGTGAATCAGCTACTACCAAGTTGTAAAAAGGAGTTTTTTTCGCGCCACCACGAGCTAAACGAATAATAACCATAATCTGTGTTCTCTTTATTGAAAATATATTGCAGAAAGCCGCGGATTTTACGTTATTTTTAGCGGGTTAGGCAAGCAGTTTATACTGTAACGATTGATTTATAGAGAATATTTATTCTTAGCCTAGCGTCATTGCTGTTTTTGATAACGCGTAGGATCTTTGAGCCCCGCTGCCAGAAAGCCTTCGCGCCGTAAACGGCAGGAATCACATAAGCCACAAGCCTCACCACGACTATCGGCCTGATAACAAGATACGGTCATAGCATAGTCTACGCCTAAGCTAGTGCCTAAGGTCACTATTTGCGCTTTAGTCAGATCAATCAGCGGCGCATGTATGGTGATGGTATGGCCTTCAACTGCACTTTTCGTCGCCAGATTTGCCATCGCCTGAAAAGCTTGCACATATTCGCCGCGGCAATCAGGGTAACCCGAGTAATCAAGAGCATTCACGCCAATAAAAATATCCTGACACTGCAACACCTCGGCCCAAGCCAGCGCCAGAGACAGCATAATCGTATTGCGTGCCGGCACGTAGGTCACCGGAATGCCGCTAGTCTCGACTTCCGGTACGGCTATATTTGCATCCGTCAGTGCCGAACCGCCAAATAAGGATAAATCCAGCTGCGCGGTTTTATGCATGACGGCGCCGATAACGGCGGCTACATTTTTTGCCGCATGCAATTCCGCAATATGGCGTTGATGATAGTCCAAACTCAGACAATAGCAGGCAAAGCCTTGCTGGCGCGCGTAAGCCAGCACCGTCGCTGAATCTAGACCACCAGATAATAAAACTACCGCCTTTTTACTAAGGTCGTTATCGTTTGGCATCGCGGTTTGAGTGGGCTGCATATTAAACACCGGGCTTTTCGCCCCAGAGGATTTTGTGTAGCTGCACCTGCATACGCACTGGCAACTGATCCGCTAACACCCAGGCAGCGAGATCAACAGGATTCACCTGGCTATATACCGGTGAAAATAATACCGGACATTGCTCGGCCAACTGGTGCGTTTGCAACAGCTGTTTTGCCCAGTCATAGTCGGCGCGGTCGCATAAGACAAACTTGACCTCGTCTGTGCTTTTCAGGTGGGTTAAATTAGCCCAGACATTGTTTTTCTCCTCGCCAGAACCCGGAGTTTTAATATCTAGTATCACCGCAACCCTTGCATCTACCGGACTAATATCAAGTGCACCCCCGGTTTCGAGGGACACGCTGTAACCGGCATCACATAATGCCTTGAGTAACACATGGCAGTTTTTCTGGGCGAGCGGTTCGCCGCCGGTCACGGTGACGTAGCGCGTGCCAAAGCTGGCAACGGTGTCGAGGATATCTGTAATCAGGATATTGCTGCCGCCATGAAACGCATAGGCCGTATCACAATAGACGCAGCGCATCGGGCAGCCGGTGAGGCGCACAAATACCGTAGGCAAGCCGACACGACTGGATTCGCCTTGCAGGGAGTGAAAAATTTCGTGAATTTTAAGTTTCATTGATTGATTAATAACAATTAAAAAAGCGCCACTATCTTTATCGGCGCCGATGCCAGTTAAGTCAGTTAACTGTGCGTTTATAAATAGTGCCTACTTAATAGATTCGAGTGCCTTCAGTCGTTTTTGTGCCGTTGGCGTAATTTCACTTTGCGGGAATTTTGCAATCAAATCGCGTAAAGTTTTTTTAGCGGCAGGCAGCAAGCCTAGCTGGATCTGGCTGTTGGCCAGATTGAACATCGCATCAGGTAGTTTGTTGCTATCCGGGTGCTGATCAATCAATTTTTGCTGGGTAATGATCGCTGAGTTATAGTTTTTTAATGCAAATTGCGAATAACCCAAACCATATTTGGCCTCCGCCGCAAATACGCTATTGGGATAGTCTTTCAGGAATTTATCATAAGCACTGAACGCAGCTTTGTGTTTAGACTCTTTAGACAAGCCATTGGCCAACTCGAGCAATTGATACTCCTGCGTATTTTTACTGGGCGCAGCCGTGCTAGCCAACACTGGCGTGTTCGCAGCACCGTCTGCCGCTGCTGCGCCAGGCGTCGCCGTGCTGCCGGCTTCAAGTACACGTAATCGGCTATCGGTATCAGTGTACAAGTCTTTCTGCCGCTGCTGCGTCGCATCAACATTGTGTGAAGCCATTTCCAGCTCACCTTTAAGTCTTGCTACTTCCTGTTTGAGCGTTTCAATCTGATTGAGCATCTCGGCGAGCACCTGGCCTTTGGTGATCGCTTCTATCGCCAGCAAGCGCTGCTCGACTTCTTTCTGCGTTTTTTTGATATCGATCAGCGTCTGTTGGTGGCTATTGACGACGGCCTCGACTTCAACAATTTTTTTACGGGCCTCAGTGTCATCGAATAATGCCGCGCTGGCAGTTGCCGGCAGCAGGGGTGCTATTAACAGCAGGCTAGTCAGAATCAGTTTTTTCATCATTTCGATCTTAAGTGGGCGTATATAATTTGTAGTCAATTACAGGCTTATTCATTGTCGTAACTGATATCAGCGCGACGGTTGGTTTTAAAACAGGCCTCATCAACACAGCTAGTATTGGCTTTTTCTTCACCATAACTAACCGTTTCAATTTGCTGATCTTGAACACCAATTAAATTCAGTGCTTTTTTCACGGCGACAGAACGTCGTTGTCCTAAGCTTAAATTGTACTCGCGCGTGCCGCGTTCATCGGTATAGCCTTGCACCACCATTTTGGCTTTAGCGTGAGTGAGCAAATATTTTGCATGCGCCTCGATCAGGGGGCGAAACTCTGCCTTGACTATATCGCTATTAAAATCAAAATAAATACTGCGTTTCGATAAAATATTGTTCGGGTCATTGAGCGCGTTGTCAGCACTACTGGTCGCACTGCCATCAAGCGCAAGTTCCTTAATGGCGCTGGTATCGGCACCACTGTCAGCTTTATTCGGTACGGCTGCTGCGCCATGGCTGCGATCTTCTACCGCGGCTGGCTTAGCGACCATAGGCGTACTTTTACAGCCAGTTAACACTAAGGCTGAAAGCAGACTTGTGCATACAAACAAACTAGTAAATATTTTTTTATTGAGCATGCGCTGTTGCATATTGCATTCCTTTAATAACGCCTGAACCGCCCTAAACAAGACGGCACAACTGGCTAGAAAAATTTAGTTAAGTAGCGGACCCCATGCTGGCTCACGGATATCACCACCAGATTCACTCAGGCGCTGGCGCACGCGGCCATCAGCCGATACTGCCGCCAAAGCGCCACGCCCAGCAATACGCGTCGCATATAATAGCACGCGGCCATTGGGTGCAAAACTTGGCGACTCGTCTTGTGCGCCTTCACTGAGCATCTGTACCTGACCCGTCGCCAAATCTTGCAGCGCGACGCGGAATTTTCCGGCGTCATTGCGTATCATCGCCAGTGACTTGCCATCAGGCGAAAAATGCGGACTCAAATTGTAGCCACCTTCAAAACTAACGCGTTTCGCTTCACCGCCAATAGCGGATACTTTGTATATCTGCGGACTACCACCGCGGTCCGAGCTGAAATAGATCCATTTCGCATCTGGCGACCACACCGGTTCGGTGTCAATCGCACTGCTTTTAGTCAGCGACTTCAAACCGGTACCGTCGGCATTGATAGTATAGAGCTGCGAGTTGGCAGAATAAGTAAGGACGATGGCGAGCTTAGTGCCATCAGGTGACCACGAGGGCGCACTATTATTACCCTTGAAATTAGCTAAAGTTAAGCGCTGACCGGTGGTGAGTGACTGTATATAAATAACCGGTTTTTTCTTTTCAAACGATACATAGGCAATTTTAGTGCCGTCGGGCGACCAAGACGGCGAGATAATCGGTTCATTGGAAGAAACCACAGTTTGCGGATTTTCCCCGTCGGCATCCGCGACTTGCAAGGCGTAGCGGCCCTTAGCCTTGTTGATGTAAGCAATGCGGCTCGCAAAAATTCCACCTTCACCGGTCAATTTTTGATAAATCACATCGGCTATCTTGTGCGCGGTGGCACGCATCTGGTTGGGCGCAATATTGTATTCCATGCCCACGAGCTGGGTCTGCTTGAGCACATCCGCCAGTTTAAAGGTGACTTTCAGCCGATTATCCGGCAATGCCTCCACTGTGCCGACGACTATTGCCTGCGCCTGCAGCGCTGCCCACTCTGCATATTTAATCTGCGCAACATCATGCGGCTGATTAACTACGCCGCCTGTTTCGAGCACGCGAAATAGGCCGCTACGGCGCAAATCAGCGCCGACAATACTACTGATATTTTGCTGTGTATTGCTTTGGCTAAACGGCACGATAGCAATCGGCACTTGCTGCGCACCACCACCACTAATCTCGATTTCAAGAGCGGCAGTTGCCATCAATGGCATGAGCAATACCGACAACCATAATGCCCATTTAACAATATTCAGTTTTAGCTTATTCATAAGTGATTGGCTGTCTTTATCTATTTTGGTTGACTGAGAACGCAACAAATTTTACTGCAATCAGATGCTGCCGCCACACGATTTACACTTTGTTACATGCACAGTAAAAATGCGCTATTTAACGCGAATTAAGCTTATTCGTTGGGTTTAAAAGTTAATTTCAGGTTTCTAAATTGTGGAAAAAGTGCTGTATCCGCCGGCAGTGGCAACGGTGCCGAGGCAATAATAGCCCGCTCCACCGCCTCGTCGCAGGCGCTGATGCCGCTGGATTTAGTCAGTTTAGGGTTACCGCTTAACATGCCGGTCGGTTGCAAACTCAAATCAAATTTCAGCTCAGGGTTACCACTGCCGCATAAAGATTTATTGACGTTACCGCGGATTTTCTGCCTGATTTTATTTTGATATTCACCAATAATGCCAGAATTGGCTGCGGCTTTGGCGGCTAATGCCTGCTGACTGCCGGCCGCATTATCTTCGCTGAGCATTTCCGCGGCTAATTGCTTTAATGCTGCATTCTGTTTTTTGATTTTCTGCTCGGTTAATTTCTTTTCGCTAGCCTCCAGCTCGTCCTTAAGCATGGCCTGCTTGATTTCAGTGAGCTTTTTCTTGTTGTCTAGCGCCAGCTTGAGCTCCAGTTCTTTTTGGCGTTGTTCTTTTTTGAGTTTTTCGGCCGCTTTTTTCTTTTCCAGCGCTATATCGACCGCCGGCTCATCATCTTGCGGTTTGTCTTGCACCGGCGGCGGTTCGGCTATTGGTTTTTTTGCAACCACGGGCGCAGGTTCTGGTCGCGGCGGCGCTAATGATTTAGTGGGAATACTATCCCATAATTCAACTTCGGCTATTGTAGTTGGCGGCGTTGTTTTCCAGTTCACCGAAATCAGTAGTGCCAGCAACAGCAAACCATGCACTGCTAACGACAGTGCCGCGGCTGGCAGATAGCTTGGCTTTTCGCGCTGATGTCGCATGTGCTTACTTCGCCGGCGCTAGTAACAGACCGACTTTATCCACTTTATTTTGTTTGAGTAGATCCATGACGCCGATCACGTCGTCATATTTCACGTTTTTATCGGCAGCAATGACCACGGCGCGCTCCGGCGTTTTCGCGAGCGTAGTGCGCACCGCCAACAGCAACTGATCGCGTGCCAGCGCTTTATTATCCAATTCCACCGTGCTATCAAGCTTGATGGTGAGCACGATAGGTGGCAGTTGCGGCTGCTTTAACGCCTGGCCAACCTTAGGCAGATCAACCACACCTGGATTGGTCATTGGCGCGGTCACCATGAAAATCACCAGCAACACTAGGGTTACATCAATATAAGGCACGACATTGATCTGGTTCATCAAGCGGCGTTTACGTGTACGTGACATCGTCTGCGCCTTTATGACTTACGTTGCAAAATATTGGTGAATTCTTCCATAAAGCTTTCGTATCTGACCGAAAGCCGATCAACGCTGGAAGCAAAACGGTTATAGGCAACCACCGCCGGTATTGCCGCAAACAGGCCGATTGCGGTTGCCACCAGCGCTTCGGCGATGCCCGGCGCGACTTGACTTAAGGTCGCCTGAGCAACATTAGACAAGCCTCTAAACGCGTTCATAATGCCCCACACTGTACCAAACAAGCCGATATATGGACTGACTGAGCCTACCGAAGCCAGAAACGGTAGATGCGCGTCGAGGTCGTCGAGCTCGCGGTTATAGGCAGCGCGCATGGCGCGGCGCGAGCCTTCCATTACATCCGACACTTCCATACCCGTTTGTTTTTTATTACGGGCGCACTCTTTATAGCCAGCTTCAAAGATGCTCGCCATGCCTTGCGCTTTGCGCCGACCGGCAGTCAAACCTTCAAACAATTTAGTGAGATCGCCACCGGACCAGAAAGCATTTTCGAAGTCAATCGCATCTTTCTCGGCACGTTTGATGGTGGACACTTTAATAAAAATATACCACCAGGAAAATAGGGAAGTAATAATTAAAGTCGCAATGACCAGCTGCACCGGCAGGCTTGCGCCCGCAATCAGCGTGAAAAATGACATTTCATCGGCTATACCTACATTCATAACGGCTCCATTGGTTTTTGCATCATTAGTTTTTGAATCATTGGTGTTTGCAGCATTGATGTTTGCTGGATTTATTGTGGCGTCATTGCCTGTTTAATAACCACAGGAATCGGCAGCGGCTTGAAGCTGTTAGCATCCACACAAGCGAGCTTGACTTTGGCCTCAAGCAGCACGGTTTCATTACGCACGATGCGCTGCAAAAACTCAATACTGCCATGCCCCATTTTAATTAGCTCACTGTTAATTTCAAGCAGATCATTAAAATAAGCCGGTTTTTTAAAGGCCAATGCCATGCTGTGGACGACAAAGATGATGCCAAGATCCGCTTGCAGCAACGGCTGCTCAAAACCGAGCGCACGCAGCCATTCGGTGCGGGCGCGCTCCATAAAATTCAGATAATTGGCATGATAGACCACGCCGCCACTGTCGGTATCTTCGTAGTAGACGCGCACCGGCCAGTTGAACTGGCTCAATCCTGCCATGTCTCGCCACTGAGGTGTTTGGGCATAGGCAGATCAAAATGCTGGTAGGACTGGCTAGTGGCAATGCGGCCACGCGGCGTGCGCATTAAAAAACCTTGCTGAATCAAATACGGCTCAAGCACGTCCTCTATGGTATCGCGCTCTTCGCCGATGGCTGCGGCCAAATTATCCAGACCAACCGGGCCGCCAGCAAATTTTTCGATCACCGCCAGTAACAGCTTTCTATCCATCACATCAAAGCCGAGCTTATCGACATCGAGCATTTTTAATGCAGCGTCGGCTACGCCTGCCGATACGCTGCCATCGCCCTTGACCTGGGCGTAATCTCTGACCCGGCGCAACAGGCGGTTAGCAATACGCGGCGTGCCGCGTGAGCGCCTGGCGATTTCAATGGCGCCGGTATCCACCATTTCCACTTCGAGCAAGCCGGCACTGCGCTGCACGATACGGCCGAGCTCTTCAGCGCTGTAAAACTCCAGCCGTGACACGATGCCAAAGCGGTCGCGTAAAGGGTTGGTAAGCATGCCGGCGCGCGTGGTGGCGCCCACTAGCGTGAATGGCGGTAAATCGAGGCGTACACTGCGTGCTGCCGGGCCTTCGCCAATCATAATATCCAGGCGATAATCTTCCATGGCCGGGTACAAAATCTCTTCTACTACCGGTGATAAACGGTGGATTTCATCGATAAACAAGACATCATTCGGCTCTAAATTGGTGAGCAGCGCCGCCAGATCGCCGGCGCGTTCGAGCACCGGTCCTGAAGTTTGGCGCAGATTAACGCCCATCTCTTTGGCGATAATGTGCGCCAAGGTGGTTTTACCCAAGCCCGGCGGGCCAAATATCAGCACATGATCCAGCGCCTCATTACGACCACGCGCAGCATTGATAAAAATTTCCAGCTGTTCCCGGGCTTTTTCCTGGCCGATGTATTCGTCTAGTACTTTCGGGCGCAGTGCGCGTTCCAGCGCCTCTTCCTGCGGACTAACGCTATCCGGGGCAATTAAGCGATCGGTTTCTATCATGAAATATTGGCTACTTTCTTTTTCTGTAATGTAAACCAGTGCGTCAGCAAGGTCAGGCCCACGGCAAGTAAGGTTGGACCAAGAAAGATGCCGATAAAGCCAAACGCCACTGCACCACCGAGTACGCCCAAAACCACGAGCAATATAGGCAGATGCGATGAATGGCTTATGAGTATCGGTTTAACGACATTGTCGACACTGCTGATGGCTAGCAAGCCATACAGCGCCAGAAATATAGCCCAGCCATGATCGCCCTGGCCATAAAGCCAGAGGGCAGCGCCGCCCCAGATCAAGGGCGGTCCCACCGGAATCACTGATAACAAAAAGGTGAGTGCTGCCAGTAATAGTGGCACCGGCACGCCGGCGAGGACAAAACCGAACAAGGCAACCGCGGCTTGCGCCAGCGCTGTACCAAAAATGCCCAGCATCACGCTTTTGACGGTATCACTTGATAAATTGAGCATGTCTACGCCTAAGTCACCGCCAAGCTTATGCGCAATCGCAATCAAACTAGCGCTTAGGCGCACGCCGTCACGGTAAAAGAAAAAAGCAATAAACACCACTAACATCAGTTGCAGCAAACCGCCGACCACCAATTGCACCGCCACCAAACTGAATTTGCGTATCGGCTCGTAATACTGATTCATCAGCTTCATGAGCTCTTCATGACTAAGCGCTGCCCGCTCCCAGGTTTCACTGAGCTGGCTGCCGACCAGCGGAATATTGCGCATCCATTCTGGCGCATGCGGCTGCAGATTTTGTAGGGCCGGTTGTAGCTCATTCACCAAAGTGGCAGACAAATTCGCAAAATTAGCCGCCAGATAGGCCATAGGCAGAATCAGGGCAATCAACAGCAACGCCGTCATCGTGATTGCCGCCAAGGTGTCGCGGTAGCCCAAACGCCGCCACAGCAAGTAATACAGCGGCCAGGTAAATACGCACACTACCGTTGCAAACAGGATTGCCGCCATAAACGGTCGCAATACTAAAAAACAGCCGGCAATCAACAGTACGATTAAGGCGATACGTGTTAGCTGACTGGTGTTAATCATGCGGTTCATGCTTTAGATAAAGACTTAAGCGCGAGGCGAATGCCGTCGGCCACAGCCACCTCGACCGGCAATTGCTTGACCGCGGCTACGGCTTCGCGGTCATTGTAGCCCAGTGCCAGCAATGCATTAAGCACGTCGCTGCTTGCGGATTTTGGCAGATTTGAACTCATTGCCGCCACCCCATCAATGGTGAATTTGTCTTTTAGTTCGAGCAGCAAACGCTCAGCCGTTTTTTTGCCAACGCCGGGTACGCGTGTAAGCATGGCGGGCTCTTGCAAGGCCACCGCCTGCACCAGCTCATCAATCGACAGGCCGCTCAAGATAGAAAGTGCAGATTTAGCGCCAATACCGTTGACCTTGAGCAACTGGCGGAAGGTCGCGCGCTCCTGGTTGCTGCCAAAGCCATAGAGCAGCTGCGCATCTTCGCGCACGACAAAATGCGTGAGCAGCATGATTTTTTCGCCGAGCGCAGGCAAATTGTAAAAAGTGCTCATCGGCACTTCACACTCATAGCCGACGCCGTTGCAATCGATGACCACTAAAGGCGGTGTTTTTTCGAGCAGTATGCCGCTGAGCCTTGCTATCATCGTCTTTGCCTCATCATATTAGCCTGCCACCCTTTACTCTAAACCCGGCTGTTGCCAGCTTACCCAAACCTTGTCCACCATGCGCATGGCATATTGCGCACGCCAGCGCATCGGCTGAATCCGGCTTGGGCGTTGCCGGCAATTTGAGCAAGCGTTTGACCATTTCCTGTACTTGCTCTTTTTGCGCATGGCCGTTGCCGACCACCGCCTGCTTGACTTGCAGCGCCGTATATTCTGCTACCGACAAATTACGTATAACAGCAGCACTGATGGCAGCGCCACGCGCCTGACCTAGCAATAAGGTCGATTGCGGATTGACATTCACAAACACTTTTTCAATCGCGACCTGGCTCGGCTGATAAGTATCAATCACCTCAAACAGGCTATCCAGAATGACTTTGAGCCGTGCCGGTAATTCTTCGCGGTCGGCTTCACCTTCTATTTTGTTCTTTTTCGCGCTGGCGGTTTTAATGGTACCACTGGCGATATAGCTTATTTTTTCACCAATTTTTTCGATGACGCCAAAACCGGTCATACGTAAGCCCGGATCTATGCCTAAAATTCTGACTGGGTTTAACGCGTTCAAACAGTAGCCAGCTTCAACTCGCAGCCGATAAAACATGTGAGCTGATGCACCCAGCTAGATGGCGAGGCGCGATTCACAGCTAGTCTTCGATCACGGCAGTGGTGTAAACGTCCTGCACGTCATCCAGATCTTCGAGCGCATCGAGGATTTTTTGCATTCTGAGCGCATCATCGCCGCTGAATAGAGTTTCATCATTGGCTTTCATTGTTACTTCGGCTAATACCGCTTTCAGGCCGGCAGTCTCCATGGCTTCTTTAATACGCAGAAAATCAGCCGGCGCGGTCGTTACTTCAATACTGCCGTCGGCATCGGTCACAATATCCTCAGCACCGGCATCAAGCGCAATTTCCATGACTTTATCTTCCGACGTACCCGGCGCATAGAGCAAGCTGCCGCAGTGTTTGAACATAAACGCAACCGAGCCGTCAGTGCCGAGGTTGCCGCCGTATTTGGTGAGGGCGTGACGCACATCGGCTACCGCGCGCTGTTTATTGTCAGTGAGGCAGTCGATAATGATGGCAGCGCCGTTAATACCATAGCCTTCATAGCGAATTTCCTCGTAGTTCACGCCTTCGAGTTCGCCGGTGCCTTTTTTAATGGCGCGCATGATGTTGTCCGCGGGCATGTTCTCTTCTTTGGCCTCAGCCACTGCCGCGCGCAGTCGTGGGTTCATGGTTACATCGCCGCCACTTAGGCGCGCCGCCACCGTGATTTCCTTGATGATCTTGGTGAAAATCTTGCCGCGTTTGGCGTCCTGACGGCCTTTACGATGCTGGATATTCGCCCATTTACTGTGACCTGCCATGTTGCCAACCTTGAATACGATAAGATAGCTGGATTTTATCACAGCCTAGGCTGCGCTCAACACTAGCGGGACTAAACAGCGAGGCGGATTCGATGCGGAATGCTTAAATTAAGCTCGGCAAGTCGCTGACCGTTTCGCAGAAAATTGTGGCTATGCCAACTTAGTCCTGACCCATGGCGGGGTCTATCGTCCGATGTTTTTTGATGCTGATCATGGAAATAATCGCCAGTGACAGCGCAATCAGCGCCATGCCGATAAACTCGGTGCGGCTTGGCACCTCATGCAACTCTACCCATGCCGCCATCACACCAATGACCGGCGCTAGCATAGACGACATGCTGGCAACACCGGCGCTCAAGCGCTGCAAGGCATACAGCCATAACATCCAAGCTAGCGCATTGCAAAATACTGCATTAAAGATTACTGCGCCAATAAAATAGGGCGTCCATTGAATTTCTACTGCCGGAATCAAGTAGGCAGCAATGACGATAGGAATAGACCCGAATAGCATCTGCCAGGCGGTCAGCGCTAATAAATCCAGATCCGGTACGCGCTGATGCAATTTCTTGGCGACGACCACCGACAATGCCCAGAAAATGCCCGACAGCAAGGCTAAAAACATGCTGAACAGGTCTGTGCCTAAATGCAGCGGATCAAGTATGAACAGCATGCCCATGGTAGAGAGCAATGCCGCCGGCCACTGCCAGCCGGTTATTTTTTCGCCCAACAGCGGCCACGCCAGCAGCATCACCCAAAATGGCATGGTGTAGGTGAGTACTGCAGTTTTACCGGCACCACCTTCAACCAGGGCCCAGATCAGCAGGCCGGTAAAGCCGCTGGTTTGCAATAAGCCCAGCAGGATCAGCGTCGGCATTTCTCTGATACGAAACGGCCGGCGTAGCAGCAGCAAGGCGGCAAATAAACACAAAGCACCAATACAAGTACGCAGCGCTGCAAACTGAAACGCACCGGCATAGGCCAGCGCGCTTTTCATTACCACCCAGTTATAACCCCAGATGATAGTCAGCACTATCAATGCTATAAAAGCGCGCAACGTGTTTTTTCTAGTGTGCATTATGCATGTTGGCTAGGTATCACCAGCATTAGTTCCAGATATGAGTGACCGCTAACCAGCTGCCATCGGCCTGTTTACGGTAAACCAAATGGACGTTACCGCCAAAGGTCTGTCTGCTGCCTGTAGCATCGACCATAGCACCACTCCATAACCCGCGTTGATAGGCTAAATTGCCATCGGCTACGGCCTCGGTCAGCGTAAGCTGGTGATCAATGACACCTGCGCTGATTAAACCTGCAAAAAATGTTTCAACCGCTGCGCGGCCGCTGACTACGCTGCCAGCAGGCGCAGGCATCAGCGTGGCATCATCCGCATAAAGTGCGGCTATTTGTGCCGCGTTTTTAGTATTAAAGGCCTGATCAAATTGGCTATTGATTGCGGCAATTGCTGTTTGAATCGCTGTCATGGTGCACTCTCTCTTTTTGTAAAAGTTAAGGTTGTAAATTCGCTAGCGCTGCAAGCAACACTTGATTAGCCTCATTATAGTTAGCTAACTAACTATGTCAAGCGCTTTGCCTGATTACTGCGCCAGGTCGCTTAGCAAAGTCTCTTAGCAAGGTCTCTTAGCAACATCTCTTGCCGAGGTCCGGCGTGAAGATTTGGCTAAATACATAATTGGTGTATATTTAGCTACGTTTACCGCAAGGAGAATGTCATGAAAACATTGCATCAAGTGCTCGCTAGCAAGAAATATAAAGAAGTGATTTCTATTGCACCACATCGGCCGGTATATGACGCCCTGGTGGTATTGGCAGAATATAAAATCGGCGCATTGGTCGTACTAGAAGGCGATCTACTCGTCGGCATATTCTCGGAACGGGACTATGCACGCGAAGTGATACTCAAAGGCCGCTCATCTAAAACAACGGCGATCAGCGAGGTGATGACCGCAAAAGTGCTGACCGCCAGCCTCAGCGATACAGTAGATCAGGCCATGGCGCTGATGTCGGAAAAGCGTATCCGTCACCTGCCTGTGGTTGAAGAGCAGACGGTGGTCGGCATGCTGTCTATAGGCGATCTGGTGAAAGAAACCATGGCCTATCAGCAAAACCTGATCAAGCAGTTAGAAAAATATATCCTCGGTTAAAGCCGTTCAAGCTTGCCGCTAGCGCTTCACAGAAAAGATGGTCTAAATCTAAACGCCAGCGGCATCACGTTTACAAATATTTAAGTTATAACTACTTAAATTATAAATATTTGGCCAGCATCGCATTTGCTAAGTCCTGCGCCGCAATCGGTACGCGCACGTAATAGCCGCTACCAGAGGCCTCGGCTATAGCTTCGCCTTTTTTATTGAACATTTTTTCAACCACAATTTCGCTATTACCGGCGGGATGAATGATCTGCAGACGATCGCCTACAGCAAACTTATTGCGCGCGCTGATATCGGCCATGCCACTAACGGGGTCATAGCCAACAACATCACCGACATAGAGACTGCGCTTGGAAATGGAATAACCCTGCTTGTAATTTTGATGCTCGGCAGTATGGTGGCGCTGATAAAAACCATCGGTGTAGCCACGGTTAGCCAGGTTTTCCAGGTCGCTGAGTAAATTCCAGTCAAACGGCCGCCCGGCCTGCGCATCATCGATCGCCTGCCGATAGTTCTGGCAAGTGCGCGCCACATAATAGCGCGACTTGGTGCGGCCTTCAATTTTTAGAGAATCCACGCCCATTTTAACCAGGCGCTCGACATGCTCAATCGCACGCAGATCCTTGCTGTTCATAATGTAAGTGCCGTGCTCATCTTCCATGATCGGCAGCAGCTCGCCGGGGCGGCCTTTTTCTTCGATTAGATAGACATTATCGGCCAATGCGTGTCGCGGTAAACTGCCGCAGGCTGACAGGCTGGATTGCTCCATCTCTGCCTTGAAATCAAATTCATTGAGGCGGATCACGCCGGCGGCATCTTCAGTCGCGTCATGCACTTTGTAATCCCAGCGACAAGAATTGGTACACGTGCCCTGATTAGGATCGCGATGATTAAAATAGCCGGAAAGCAGGCAACGGCCAGAATAGGCGATGCATAAGGCACCATGGACAAATACTTCCAGCTCCATATCCGGGCATAACTGACGGATTTCTTCTATTTCATCCAGCGATAGTTCGCGCGACAAAATCACGCGCTTAAGACCCAAAGCCTGCCAGAATTTCACCGTCGCAAAATTCACCGTATTCGCCTGCACCGACAGATGCACTGGCATTTCCGGCCATTTTTCGCGCACCATAAGAATCAAGCCAGGATCGGACATAATCAGCGCATCAGGTTGCATGGCGATAATGGGCGCCATATCCGCCATATAGGTTTTGACCTTGGCGTTATGCGGCGAAATATTGCTCGCCACAAAAAACTTTTTGCCGCGTGCATGCGCCTCATTAATACCGATGGCAATGTTTTCCATCGAAAAATCATTGTTGCGCGCACGCAAGCTATAACGCGGCTGACCGGCATATATCGCATCAGCGCCATAGTCAAAGGCGGTGCGCATGCGGTCCAAATCACCGGCGGGGGCTAACAGTTCAGGCTTATTCATATCTTATCTCGGTCATATTCACTTCGGGCGCTAAGCTTTAGTGGTTCTAAACTTTACTGAATCTAAGCTTTAGACGCAGATAAACGAGGCGCAGAATAGCCAAAAACCGCTGACGCGGCTTTGATATGTATCAGCTAGTCGCCAATGATTTTAACCAGCACCCGTTTCTTGCGTCGGCCATCAAACTCGCCGTAAAAAATCTGTTCCCACGGCCCAAAGTCGAGCTTGCCGTTGGTGATCGCCACCACCACTTCACGCCCCATTAACTGCCGCTTCATATGCGCATCGGCATTGTCTTCACCGGTATCGTTATGGCGATAGCCACTCACCGGCTCATGCGGTGCCAGACGTTCTAGCCACTGCGTATAGTCATGGTGCAGGCCGCGCTCGTCATCGTTAATAAAGACGCTGGCGGTGATATGCATAGCGTTGATCAGCACCAGACCCTCTTGCACGCCGCTTTCGCGCAGACACTCATTGACTTGCTCGGTAATGCGAATGAACGCCACCCGTGTTGGCGGGTTAAACCATAGTTCTTTCCGATAACTTTTCATGCTGATCTCCACGCTGGTTAAAATAGTTAGCTAGCCCCATGCTCATAATGTAGCACGTGGATGGCGTGCGCATAATTGAAAAAGGCCTCCAAGTGGAGGCCTTTTCAAGAAGACACTGTTTATGCTTTTACATCAAACTGCTGCACAAAAGTTTTACCTTCGTTATCTGTCGCCTGTACTTCTATAGCGCCCGGGGCGTCAGGTATAAAGCTAAATTTAAAATACGGGTCTTCACTGGTACCGACACCGATATCTATCGTCATCACTTCTTTGCCATTGTAAGTAAAGCTGGCTTTATTGATGTAAAACGCAGGTACATAACCTTGTGACACTAAATCACGCTGCAAGCCGGTACGCATAGGATGTTTTATATTAAAAATGGTGGTAGCGGCGCTGCCAAACTGCACCGGCGCATCCACTCTTAACTTAATTTTACCGGCGGCGGCACGTACGGCATTATCATCCCCATCGACGGTGCCACCACAGCCACCGGCAGCGCGTATCTCGCGCGCGGCCATATAAAGTTTGCCATCTGCAGCTTCACCGATCAGACGTACGAAAGAATCGGTTTCAAAACGGATGCGTGTCGCCAAATTAAAATCACCTAACAGCGGTGTTAAATGGAACGTGGCTGCCAGCGGAATCGGATTGGCGTCAACGATCACATAGATTTTTTTAATCACTACGCCATTGGCGGCAGCGTTATCCAGATGGTAAGTCACCGGCACCTGCGCACCACTTTCGGCGCGCCGCGGCGCATCAATTTTAATAAAATCTACCTGTTGAATATCACGATTGGCGAAGAACGCTTCTTTAACTACTGGCCACAGTTTGCTATCAGCCTCAGCGTGCGCTGGCAATGCTATTGCTAAAGAAAGACTCAACGCCAACACTATCTTTACTAAAAATGCATACATAATAAAAAATTCCCTCACTAATAATTTCCAGGCAATGCTGGTCGCGACTGCAGCCACGCATGCTTATTGACAGTTAAATGTAAATCTAGGCAACAAAAATTATAAGTTTACTTAGACTATTAGGAGTATAAACGGCTAACAAAGTTCACGCTAAGCATTTGTGCCGGCAACTGCCAGCGATGCCTTAGGCATCCGCCATGGCCTAAGCGTCAACCATAGCAAAGTTAAGCTCTATGCCATTACCCACCGGGTCTTTGAAATTAATTTGCTGTACTTTGATTAGCGGTATCTGCCGCGTGGTGTAGCTGATATGGTTGGCCTGTAAATGCGCTTCCATGGCCGGCATATCGATGCAGCTAAACGACACATGATCAAACGTGGTCAGCACATTGGTCAGTGGCGTGCCTTCACCGCGGTACTCAGCCAGATGCAGCACGTCGTTATTGCCTATATATAGCCAGAAGCCATAACTGCTAAATCCTGGGCGCGGTCCGTCTTTCAGGCCAACAATATTGCAATAGAAGTCTTTGAGCTGGTGCATGATAGCGCGTGAAGCACGCAGATTGTAGTGATTGATTTCGGTAACGGGCATGATTAGATTCGCAACATGAAGGGTTTTACTGTAACACTTTTGCGCGGGGCATTTAGGCTAGCACAACTTAAAAATAGACTAATCGCCGGCAAATTGACATAACGCAAACACGGTCACGCCGCTAGCGCGTAGCCGCTGCGCGCCGCCCAAATCTGGCAGATCAATCACCAGCGCACAAGCCACAACCACGGCATCTAATTTTAGCAGCAGACTAACCGCTGCCTGTGCGGTGCCACCGGTCGCAATCAAATCATCGACCAGCAAGATACGCTCGCCCGGACTAATCGCATCGGTGTGTATCTCGACGCGATCCGTGCCATATTCGAGGCTATAGTCATGACCGATGGTGCTAGCCGGCAACTTTCCGGGCTTGCGGATCGGCACAAAGCCGACGCCGAGCTTATAGGCCAGTGCTGCGCCGATGATAAAACCGCGCGCTTCTATGCCGGCAATTTTGTCTATTTTTTGCGTGGCATAGTGCGCGGCAAGCCCATCCACCACCATACGCAAACCGATGGGGTCTTTAAGTAAAGTGGTGATATCTCGAAACTGGATACCCGCTTTGGGGTAATGTGGAATAGTACGGATTAGGGATTTAATCGGCATGGGTATAAAACATCATTACAGTTAAAGCACTGTTTAAATCGTCTAATTTTCTACGGACATCCCAAAATGCAATTCGCGACACGAGAACTAGGCACATCCGCGACGACAGTACGAATAGTACGGCAAGCGAATGTAACGTCGTTATCGTGCAGCGAGTGCATTTTATGCCACTGGGTTTTGCGCGCGCACGCGAATATGCAACTCACGCAGCTGCTTCTCATCCACCTCGTTCGGCGCGTTGGTCATTAGACATTGCGCGCGCTGGGTTTTAGGGAAGGCAATCACGTCGCGGATCGATTCGGCACCGGCCATCAGTGTCACCAGACGATCTAAACCGAACGCTAATCCGCCATGCGGTGGTGCACCGTATTGCAAGGCATCAAGCAAGAAGCCAAATTTTTCCTGAGCTTCATCAGGGCTGATTTTAAGGGCAGCGAATACTTTAGATTGAATATCCTGTTTATGAATACGCACCGAACCGCCGCCGACTTCCCAGCCGTTGAGCACCATATCGTAAGCTTTGGATAAGCAGGCACCGGGATCAGTCACCAGTAAATCTTCGTGGCCGTCTTTAGGCGCAGTGAACGGATGATGTAATGCCGCCCAGCGATCATTGGCTGCATCGTGTTCGAACATCGGGAAATCCACCACCCATAACGGCGCCCACGCACGGCCATCGACATGACCTTTGTCATGGCCGACCTTCAGGCGCAATGCGCCCAAGGCTTCATTCACCACTTTAGATTTATCGGCACCAAAGAAGATGATGTCGCCATTTTGTGCACCGGTGCGGTCTATGATCGCTTGCAGCGCAGTCGCATGAATATTTTTAACAATCGGGCTTTGCAAACCTTCTTCGTTGAGTTTAGTAATATCGTTGATCTTGATATAAGCCAGACCTTTAGCACCGTAGATTTTTACAAACTCGGTATAGGCATCAATCTCGCTACGCGCAATGGTCGCGCCATTTGGCACACGCAGGGCGGCCACGCGGCCACCGGCCATATTCGCGGCACCGGCAAACACTTTGAAATCGACGTCCTGCATCACATCACTTAGCTCGGTGATTTCAAGGGTGACGCGCATGTCCGGCTTATCAGAACCGTAACGCGTCATCGCTTCGGCATAACTCATGCGCGGAAACTCAGCTGGCAAATCGACGTTTTGCACTTTTTTGAGCATTTGTCGAATCATGTCTTCGACGATATCCATAATTTGCTGTTCGGACATAAACGAGGTTTCAATGTCGACTTGGGTAAATTCTGGCTGACGATCGGCGCGCAGATCTTCATCACGGAAGCATTTGGTGATCTGGAAGTAGCGGTCAAAACCGGACACCATGAGCAATTGTTTGAATAGCTGCGGTGATTGCGGCAACGCAAAAAACTGGCCGGCGTGGACGCGGCTAGGCACCAGATAGTCACGCGCGCCTTCAGGGGTGGAGCGGGTCAGCATCGGCGTTTCAATTTCGATAAATCCGTTTGCATCGAGGTGATCACGCAGAGTTTTAGCCACACGGTAACGCAGCATCATGTTTTTTTGCATCACCGGCCGGCGCAAATCGATATAACGATGTTGCAGACGTACGGTTTCAGTCAGATTCTCGTCATCAAGCATAAATGGCGGCGTCAGCGATGCATTAAGGATTTCAATGTCGGTGGCAAACATTTCGACTTCGCCGGTAGGCAAATTCGGGTTGACCGCGCCATCTGGACGCGCACGTACCACACAGACAATTTTCAGCACATATTCACTACGCACGGTTTCAGCCAGCGCAAATGCGGCGGCAGTATCTGGATTAATCACAATTTGCGCCATGCCTTCGCGGTCGCGCAGATCAATAAAAATAACGCCGCCATGATCGCGGCGGCGATGTGCCCAACCGCATAAAGTAACCGTTTGGCCGATGTGTTCGCGGTTTAAATGGCCGCAGTAATGTGTACGCATAGTGTAAATTCTTGTGAAATAGTCAGTTGAAATAAAGTGTTTTTGCTGCGATCAATCTTTTTTAAGCAGTTGCGGGATGATTTTTTCTGGCGGCGCAACTACGCCCATCGAAATAATGTATTTCAATGCCTGATCGACGCTCATATCAAGATCGAGCACCTCGGCGCGTGCCATCATCAAAAAATAGCCGCCGGTTGGATTGGGTGTCGTTGGCACAAACACGCTGACATAATCGCCAGGCAAATGATTGACCACATCGCCACCGGGCTTGCCGGTGATAAAGGCAATGGTCCAGCAACCTTGGCGCGGAAACTGCACCAGCACCGCTTGGCGAAACGCATTACCGGAATCTGAAAACAGCGTGTCTGACACCTGCTTGACGCTGGCATAGATGGATTTCACGACCGGCACCCGCGCCAGCAACGCTTCCCACAGGAAGATCAATTGCCTGCCAAAAAAATTAGTCGCAATTAAGCCGGTGACAAAAATAATGAGCAAGGTGAGCAGCGCGCCAGTGCCCGGAATATCCAGCCCGAGTTGCGCTTTTGGCCGCCACTGTGCCGGTAGCAACAGCAGGCTTTGATCCATCATGCCGATCAGGCTGGAGATCACCCACATGGTGATCGTCAGCGGCACCAGCACTAACAAACCAGTAATAAAGTATTTTTTCATGCAGCGCATACCTTAACTATTAAATAAATTGAGTCTGCGCCTAGGCTTAATGGCAAGCGCAGCCGGTTTTACAGGCAGCCGGCGCTGCCTCAGACTTTTTTTCGCTAGCATTTTGACTGGCTTTTTCAGCAGATGCGCCGTCAGCAGATTTAGTTTCTGCGCTGGCGTTGTTTTTGGCAGCATCCGGATTAGACATGGTGCTTGCAGCTGCCGGTTTGGCCGAACCGTTTTTAAAATCAGTTGCGTACCAGCCGCTACCGCTGAGCTGAAAGCTAGGGGCAGAAAGCTGCTTGCTAAAAGTTTCTGCGCCACATTTTGGACAGACCTCGATTGAGGCGGCGCTTATTTTGCGCATGACTTCGTCTTTAAAGCCACAACTGCTACATTGAAAGTCGTAAATTGGCATGGGAAGAGACTAGCTAAAATCTAAAAGCCGAATTATACCTCACCCGCCCCACCAATGCGACTAGACGCAGTAACGCTGCTGACCAAGACTTATGCCGCGATCGGGCTTGCCGCTTTGTCAGAAGCAACCTGCGCGGCGATATAGGCCAGCGCTTCATCCACTTGATCGATTAAAATCAAACACAGGTCACCGGCTTCTAAACGCGCTAAAGCCGTGTCAATCGCTAAAAACTCGCCACGAATTTCATCGATCTTTTGCGCACGTTTGGCATTAACCAAGCCCAGCTGCAGCAGCTTTAATACCTCGCCGTCAGCACGACCGCGCTGGCACTGATCCTGATAGAGGATAATTTCATCAAACGCATCGCCCAGAATCTCGCTCTGCCGACTGATGTCGATATCGCGCCGGTCACCGGCGCCGCTGATGACTACCAGGCGCTTTTTCGCCGGCATCGATTCAATCGCTGCGACTAAGGCAATAATGGCATCAGGATTATGTCCATAATCGGCAATGATGCTGGCGCCATTAAATTCAAAAAAGTTGAAGCGGCCGGGAGCGGTTTGTACATCACTGACAAAGGACGACACACCGAGGCGTATCGTGTCCCAGGCTACGCCCAAGGCCCAGGCGGCAGCAATCGCTGCCATGGTGTTTTCAACCTGAAAGCCGATCGTACCGTTTCTGCTGATTGGCACTTCTGCCAGCGCAATATGGTGTTCAAACGGCGGCAGGTCTGCTTGCTGCTGCGCCGCCACGATCTGACCATCTTCCACATAAACCACACGTCGACCCTGCGCTCTATGCGTTGCCATCACCGGATGGTAGCGATTTTGCGTAAAATAGGTGACCGCGCCGGGGCAGGCATCGGCCATATTGGCCGACATCGGATCGGCGGCATTGAGCACCGACATGCCATCGGGCGCGACGTTTTGCACAATGACACGTTTGACTACGGCCAAATCTTCCACCGTGGTGATATAGCTTAAACCGAGGTGATCGCCCATGCCGATATTGGTCACTACGGCGACATTGCAGCGGTCAAAGGCCAAACCTTCGCGCAGCACGCCACCACGCGCGGTTTCAAATACCGCGGCATCGACATCGGGATGCAGCAAGACATTACGTGCACTTTTTGGACCACTGCAATCGCCGCTATCGATACGCCGGCCTTGGATGTAGACGCCATCAGAATTGGTCATACCGACGCGCAAGCCTTGGCAGGTTAAAATATGCGCAATTAAACGTACCGTCGTCGTTTTGCCATTGGTACCGGCGACGGCCACCAGCGGAATACGGCCGTTGTCATTGGCCGCGAACATGGTGGAAATAATCGCCTCGCCCACCGGACGACCTTTGCCGAAAGAAGGCTGTAAATGCATGCGCAACCCTGGCGCTGCATTGACCTCAACGATGCCGCCGCCTTGCTCTTGCAGCGACTGCTGCACACTATTACACACTATATCCACGCCGCAGATATCAAGTCCAACCATCTGCGCGGCAGCAACAGCGCTGGCAGCAAGCTCAAGATGCACGTCATCGGTTACATCGGTAGCGCTGCCACCGGTGCTTAAGTTAGCGTTATTACGCAATATCACGCGCACGCCTTTTAGCGGCACCGAATCCACGTTAAAATTTTGTGCTGCCAAACTCGCTAATGCAATTGCATCGATGCGGATTTTGGTTAAAGCCGTGGCATGGCCTTCGCTGCGGCGCGGATCACGATTGACTTGCTCTATGAGCTCGGTCACGCTATGTATGCCGTCACCAATCACTAATGCCGGGTCGCGTCTGGCCGCGGCCACCATCTGATTACCGATCACAAGCAGCCTGAAATCGCTGCCAGCGATAAACCGTTCCACCAGCACTTCAGCACTTATGTGTGCGGCTTCGGCGTAAGCGCGTTCTAGCTCATCGCGCGTTGTAATATTGACGGTAACGCCTTTACCCTGATTACCATCTTTGGGTTTGACCACCGCCGGGCCGCCAATTTCCAGCATCGCCGCCCAGGCATCGTTAATGTCAGACACTTCGCGCCCGTAAGGTACCGGCACGCCGGCTGAGCTCAACAGTTTTTTAGTCAGCTCTTTGTCTTGCGCAATCGCCTCGGCGATAGCACTACTGCGGTCCGTCTCGGCTGCCTGAATGCGGCGTTGGCGACTGCCCCAGCCAAATTGCACCAGACTGCCTGCCGTCAGCCGACGAAACGGAATACCGCGCGCACTAGCAGCCTGCACGATAGATCCGGTACTAGGCCCGAGACGCACATCTTCATCCAGTACATTGAGTTGTGCCATTGCCGCGGCCAGATCAAACGCGCTATCGTCGAGCGCGGCCTGACACAGCTCCTGTGCGAGCTGAAACGCCAGCCGGCCGACTTCCTCTTCACTGTACTCAAACACCACCTGATAGACCCCAGGCTCGAGTGTGGCTGCAGTGCGACTAAATGTCACGATGCAGCCAGATTGGGATTGCAGCGCTAGCGCTGCCACTTCGAGCACCTGCGCCATAGATACGGCATCAGACCGGCCAGAGGCTTGCAGCAGGCCGATTGCCGGGAAGCGTGCGCGCAGGCGCGCTTCAAAGCCATCAAAATTACTGATATTGCACTCTAACTCGGTGCAGGCAACGATGGCTTCAATGGCGGTATGCCGGCTCCACAGATTAGGACCGCGCAGTGCTCGAATACGTGATACTTCCATCAAACAGTTTTCCTTGTGCTAAGCAACTTGCTATAAGTGGGCGCCATGTTGCACGCCTTAAATTAACGAATATTTATGCAGATTTCACGGCAAAGTCAGCCTGCTGCAACACCAGCAAATTATTGGCTTTTTGAAATGACTTCACACCGCTGCGAATAAGGTCAGCTGAAATACCTAAGGCCCAGGCCGCGGCCACTGCCGCCATAATATGTTCCAGCTCGGCGCTGGCTTCGGCCGCATCTTGCAATAGCGCAATTGCGGTTAATCTGGCCACAGCCACCTGACTACTGCCTGTTGCCAGCACCAAGCTGCCGGCAGCTAATACGACCGCGCGGCCACCGCGCTCTAGATGCGCCTCAATCACCGGCAGTCTGGCATCCTGTGCAAAGAAGATCACTTCGCCATCACATAACTCCGCCATTTGGGCCACTAGCGCATCAGCCGCATTAAGCACGGCGACACCATTATCAAGCACTACATCCACCTGCGTCCGTGCGACGTTGAAAATTTGCGCAGCGGTCTCTATATAATAGTCAGCAAACGGCTGAGTTGGATCAATATTAGTCACCACGGCCACTTGGCAGCGATCATAAGCTAAGCCTTCACTTAAAATCGTGCTGATACTATTTTCAATCACGGCGGCTTCTATGCTGCGGTTCATCAATAATTTCTGTGCCGCCGCCCAGTTAGCGCAATCAGATTGATCTACCTGACGCTGATCAAGATAGAGGCCAGTGCTACAGGCCAGCCCGACATGCTTACCGCTTAAATGCAGCAGCCTGGAGATGATCTGCGCGACCAAAGTTTTGCCACGACTACCGCTAATACCGACAATGGGAATGCGGCCACTTTCGTCGCTGGCAAACAGGCTGTCGACGATGGCTTTGCCCACAGGGCGTGACTCACCTGCGGCTGGTTTTAGATGCATCAGTAAACCCGGGCCGGCATTTACTTCAACAATGGCGCCGCGCTGAACGTCTAAAGGCTGCGAAATATCCTCCGCCACCAGATCAATACCGGCGATGTCTAAACCGACAATACGTGCCGCCAGTGCAGCCATCGCTGCTACATCGGCATGCACCAGATCGGTAACGTCAAAGGCCACATTACCGGTACGCTGGATCATGACTTTGACGCCAGCGGCCGGTATCGATTCAGCGCTAAAGCCTTGGCGCTCAATTTCAAACCGCACGGCTGGGTCGTCGTCAATTTGCACCAGTTCGAGCGGAAATTCTTCAGCTTCGCCGCGCCGCGGATCAGTATTGATATCGCGTGCAATCAGCTCGCGCAGCGTTGCAATGCCATCGGCGGTCACACTGACGGTTTCGCCTTTGGAAGCTGCCGCCAGCTTGCCGCCAATAATAAGCAGGCGATGTTCGCTGCCACGCACAAAGCGCTCGACAATAACGCCGCTGCCTTCAGTGCGCGCTAAATGGTAAGCCGCTTCCACTTCGGCATGTGTCATCAGTTCCATCGAAACGCCGCGGCCATGATTACCATCAAGCGGTTTGACCACCACCGGCACGCCGATATCTTCAGCGGCTTCCCAGGCTTCGTCCGCACTGTAAACGAGGCTGCCTTCAGGTACCGGCACGCCGCAAGCCTGCAGCAAACTTTTGGTCAGATCTTTATCACTGGAAATACTTTCGGCGATGGCGCTGGTCTGATCGGTCTCCGCCGTCCAGATACGGTGCTGACGTGCGCCATAACCCAGCTGCACTAAATTGCCTGTGGTCAGACGGATTGAAGGTATGCCGCGCGCGCTCGCCGCATCAACGATACAGGCCGTACTTGGGCCGAGGCAGAGCTGGTCGACCATGGTGCTAAGTGCAAGCAATGCCGCCGGCAGATCGTAAGGACGATCTTCAATCGCGGCCATCACCAAATCGCGTGCTGCATGTATGGCCGCTATGCTGACCTGTTCATTACGTGAACGTACCACGACTTTGTAAACGCCGCGCACCGAAGTGCTGCGCGCTTTGCCAAAACCGCCTTGCATGCCGGCTAAACTTTGTAATTCCAGCGTTACGTGTTCGAGTATATGCCCCGGCCAAGTACCTTCGCGCACACGCTGCAGAAAGCCGCCGCGCTCGCCGATGCCGCAGCGATGCTCGATTAGAGACGGCAGGCAGGCGCTGAGACGCTCGTAAAAGCCGGGTATGGTATTAGAAGGTGAGTCTTCGAGCGCGCCTATATCAAGCCATACCTCTAATACCGGACGATAGGTCCATATATTGGGTCCGCGCAGGGGTAAAATCTTGAGAAACTCCATCAATGGGTCCAGATGAATAGTATTAGAATTAAGCTAAAGCCTAGCAGTGTACCCTACTGTAACTTACATCAAGCTGTCTGCGCCTGATTTTTAACTATTTATAAGGTTTACTGATTGTAGTAAACTCCGCCGCTGTGAACAACAAAAAACTGCCAGCAACTTCAACTTACCCGCCGCTTCCAAATTACTGGCTCGCTGCCGCACAGGCGCAACTAGCCGCCAATGAAGCGGTTATCGCCTGGCTGGAAATCAACCTCGACGCTGATTTGCATTTTAATAAGCAGTTGCTCGTGCTCAGCCAGCAGCGCTTAATCTATATGAGCGCGCCTAATGACGGTCATAACACCGCGGCAACTACCGTCACGGCTTACCCTTACCGCGCCGGTTTGAAATGCCGTCATCACGACCAGTCCGGCATCGGTAGCATAGAGCTGTTCGATGGCGCGATCAGGCTAGCGCACTGGCGCTATACCTTGGCGCTAGATGCAGCGGTGACCCGCTTTTGCAAACTGTTTACGCAACAATTGACGAGCACTGTCAGCGGCCAGCCGATTGCTGCCGAAGCTATTCAGTTATGCCCAAACTGCCAGCAGCCACTCGCTACAGATAGCTATGATTGCGCGCAATGTGACAGCACGCTAGACGCCCCGCCTTCAAGCTGGACCCTGCTACGCCTGTGGCGGTTTGCCAAACCCTATCAATGGCAACTGCTCGCCGGTTTTCTGCTCATGCTCGCTTCCACTGCCGCCACCCTGGTGCCGCCGTACCTGACAATTCCGCTGATGGACAAAGTCTTAATTCCTTATCAGAACGGCGCACCGATTGATATTGGGCTGGTGACCCTGTTGCTTAGCGGTCTGCTCGCTTCGGCACTGGTGGCCTGGGGTTTGGGCTGGGCGCGCAGCTATATACTGGCGCTGGTCAGCGAGCGCATCGGTGCCGATCTGCGCACCATTACCTATGAGCATCTACTGCGTCTTTCACTAGAATACTTTGGCGGCAAGCGCACCGGCGACCTGATGTCGCGCATCGGCTCCGAGTCTGACCGCATCTGTGTGTTTCTGTCGCTGCACCTACTCGATTTCGCCACCGACGTACTCATGATCATCATGACCGCGGCCATCCTGATTTCGATCAACCCCGAACTAGCATTGGTGACGTTGCTGCCGCTGCCATTTATTGCCTGGATGATCCATATTGTGCGCGACCGTCTGCGCACCGGCTTTGAAAAAATTGACCGCGTCTGGTCGCAGGTCAGCAATGTGCTGGCCGACACCATTCCCGGCATTCGCGTCGTTAAAGCCTTTGCCCAAGAAGGCCGCGAGGCGGCGCGTTTTCGTGTAGCTAACTCGCATAATTTAGTGGTGAATGATCGCATCAATAAAATCTGGTCCTTGTTTTCGCCGAGCGTCACCCTGCTCACTGAAATCGGTTTACTGCTGGTATGGGCGTTTGGCATCTGGCAGGTCGCGCGTAATGAAATCAGTGTCGGCGTACTGGCAGCTTTCCTGGCTTATATCAGCCGCTTCTATACCCGGCTCGATTCGATGAGTCGCATCGTTTCGGTCACGCAAAAAGCCGCTTCCGGCGCCAAGCGCATCTTCGATATTCTGGATCATGTGTCTAGCGTACCTGAGTCGACTAATCCGGTACATTTAGATAAAGTCAGCGGCCAGATTGAAATTCGTGGTGCCGGCTTTCGTTACGGTAATCGCGCCGTCATTAAAGACTTAAATCTGACGATTGCCCCCGGCGAAATGATCGGCCTCGTTGGTCACAGCGGTTCAGGCAAAAGCACGCTGGTTAATCTGATGTGCCGCTTTTATGATGTTTCATCAGGCTCAATCAGCATCGACGGCGTCAATATCCGCTCGTTGCCGACCGCAGAATACCGGCGTAATATCGGGCTGGTATTGCAGGAGCCATTTTTGTTCTTTGGCAGCATTGCCGAAAATATCGCCTACGGTAAACCCGCAGCCACGCGCGCCGAGATTGTAGCGGCCGCCCGCGACGCCCACGCCCATGAATTTATCCTGCGCCTGCCGCACGGTTACGATTCACTCGTCGGCGAGCGCGGTCATGGCCTATCCGGTGGCGAACGCCAGCGTATTTCGATCGCCCGCGCCTTGTTGATAGACCCGCGCATCCTGATTCTTGATGAAGCGACCGCATCGGTAGATACCGAAACCGAAAAAGAAATTCAAAAAGCGCTGGATAACTTGGTGCATGGCCGCACCACCATCGCCATCGCCCATCGCCTGTCCACCTTGCATAAAGCCAACCGCCTGGTGGTGTTAGATCAGGGCCAGATCGTCGAGATCGGCAGCCATGATGAACTCATGGCAACAGAGGGCGCTTACTACCGGCTGTATCAGGCGCAAGCGCGCAATGTCGATACTGACTTGGATGATGTAGATAATGCCGCCAATAGCAGTCAAGAGGTAGATTAATGACGACGCCAGCATCCACTAACACCATCGCGCTGCTGCGTAATGCGGCCGGCCGCCTGCAGTTCACTAGCGCCGATGGCAGCATACACGACGGTGTGTTCCCGGTACGCGCGTTTCCGATAACGTCGCCTGACCACGGCCTATCAATCGTTAGCGCCGATGGCCATGAATTACTATGGCTAGAGAACCTCTACGACGTCGATGCGGATAGTCGTGCGCTGCTTAGTGCCGAGCTGGCGCAGCGCGAATTTATGCCAGAAATTCACCGCATTATGCAAGTATCAAGCTTCGCCACCCCCAGCAGCTGGCAGGTAATAACCGACCGCGGCGAGACCACACTGATACTCAAAGCCGAAGACCATATACGCCGCCTGACGACTACATCGCTGCTGATCACCGACAGCCATGGCATCAATTTTCTGCTACGCGATGTCGAGCAGCTCGATAAGCACAGCCGCAAACTACTCGATAGATTCTTATAGCAACCTACTGCTGTCGTCAACGGCAGATCAAATCAGCATGGCCTGCATTTTTATAAGCCAGCAATTTGCTGCCAGCAAAAGCCGCATAAATTTTTGATACGGCGGCAGTTTTTTATTAAAATACAGCTTCATTAAAATACATCACTTAAACTTACCATCAGCATCAGGACCACCATGACCGCAGACACCAATATCAGCCTTAAAGTCCCATTCAGCGAAAAAGACGAGGCCAAAGCTTTGGGCGCACGCTGGAACGCCGAACAAAAACTTTGGTATGTGCCGCAAGGGCTAGAAGCGGCGCCGTTTGCCAAATGGTTCAGCGCTGCCGCCATCCCAACTGCCGCTAACACGGCCACAAACAGCCCTTCCAAAAACACATCAGCCAACACTTCTGCCGCGCCAGCTGATGATGATATGGATGCAATCAATGCCAGATTTCGCGACGCCTATGAAAGCCGTGACGTTGATACCTCGTTTGATCATGACGCAGATAGCTAGCGTTTTAAAATGCTGGCATTAATGTTAGGTCTGGCAAAAGTCAATCAACTCTAAATGTTCAGGATAAACCCACGATGACTATTTCCATGTACCAAGCTGCAATACCGGTGATGCTGCGCTCACTGACGAATTTACGCAATATTCTGAGTAAAGCTGAAGCCTATGCCGCGGCAAAGCATATTGAGCCGAGCGTGCTGCTCAATGCGCGTCTTTATCCAGATATGCTGCCACTCGTGCGTCAGGTACAAATTGCCACCGATATGGCCAAGGGCGGCGCATCGCGTCTGGCCGCGGCCGATGTACCGAAATATGAAGATGACGAAACCACATTTGCCGAACTCACCGCACGTATCGACAAAACCATGGCGCTGCTCAACAGCTTTAATGCAGCGCAAATAGACGGCGCTGAAGAGCGCGATATCACCGTGCCGATGCGTGACCATAGCCTGACGTTCAAGGGTTTACCTTACTTGCTGGACTTTGTGCTGCCTAACCTCTATTTTCATGTCACCACTGCCTTCGCCATCCTGCGCCATAACGGCGTTGAAATCGGCAAAAAAGATTTCCTCGGTAATATCTAGTTAGCTGACACCATGAAAAACGGCCACGAAGTGGCCGTTTTTTTTAGCTTTATTACGTGGATGATTCTAGAACGGGATATCGTCTTCAAAATCATCGAAGCTGGTGGTCGCTGGCTTAGCGCTGGCTGCTGCTGGCTTTGCTGCCGGGCTAGCGCTTGGCGTTTGGTTGTATTCATTCGCGCCACTAGATTGATCCATACCGCCATCATAACTAGCGGCTGCACCACCGCCTTCACGGCCGCCGAGCATTTGCATCTGATCGGCAATAATTTCCGTGGTGTAGCGATCCTGACCTTCTTTAGTCTGCCATTTGCGCGTTTGCAAGCGGCCTTCAACGTAAACCGGACGGCCTTTTTTCAGGTATTCGCCGGCGATTTCTGCCAGCTTGCGATACATGACAATATTGTGCCATTCGGTGCGCTCCTGCTTGGCACCTGCCTTATCTTTCCAGCTGTCGGTCGTGGCAATACTGAAATTACACACAGCCTCGCCATTGGGCATGTAGCGTACTTCCGGGTCCTTTCCCAAATTTCCGACTAAGATTACTTTGTTGACTGATGCCATTTTTATCCCCTTAACAAATTAAGTACTTGGGATTCATCCCAGTTGTGCATTTTATCTACTTTTAATATTACCGTGCGCTCTAGTGGCAGCACTGCCACCTCAATCACGCCGCCGAGATTCATCAGCGCGGTTTTGAGCTGGTGAGCCGCATCTGCCGTCATCGCCTCCGCGCTAGCGCTCATGGTATACATTTTGGTTCTGACCGCTGCCGGCGCCTGCATTGAATAAGCCAGAATTAGCCAGATCAGCATCATGATGCTACAGAAGATGAACACACTCGCAAAGCCTAAACTATGCGATAAATAACCACCTACGGCACCGCCGACAAAAACACCTAAAGATTGCGCCGTATTATAAACGCCCATCGCCGTGCCTTTGGCCGCGGCCGGTGCAATTTTACTAATAATTGACGGCAGCGACGCTTCGAGCACATTAAACGCAATAAAGTAGATGGTTAGCGAAGCGACTATGCCCCAAAAATGCGCAATAGAACCGGCAAACATCAGTTGCGCTAGCAACATTAAGGCAATCGCACTGACAAACACCTGCTTAATCTTCGCTTGTTTTTCGGCATAAATAATTGCCGGCACCATGAGCACAAAAGACGCCAGTAACACCGGCAGGTAAATCTGCCAGTGCTGGTTCTCGTGCATGCCACTGGCTTGAATAATCGCAAACGGCACCACCACAAACATGGCCATCTGTGCTGCATGCAAGGCAAAAATTCCATAATTGAGGCGTAACAGTTGAGTATTTTTGAGCACGTCTTTGAGCTTGGCCGGTGCCGCGCTCGCGTCGGAATGGTAATGGCTATGCACCGGATCAGGCACGACAAACTTGACCACAGCAATCGCGCCCAGTGTTAAAAATGCGGTCAGCGCAAAAATACCCGACACCCCTATCCATTGGTTCAGTAACGGCCCGCCAACCAGCGACAGCGCAAAAGCCACGCCTATGGTGCCGCCGATGCTGGCCATGGCCTTGGTACGATGCTCGTCCCGTGTCAGGTCGGCAAGCAAAGCCGTTACCACCGCAGACACCGCACCCGCACCCTGAATCACGCGACCGAGAATAATGGTTTCAATGTTCATCGCTAATGCCGCCACCATGCTGCCGACGGCAAAAATAGCCAGGCCTAAATAAATCATCGGCTTGCGCCCAAAGCGGTCTGAAGCCATACCAAACGGCAACTGAAATAAAGCTTGCGTCAGCCCATAAGCGCCCAGCGCCAGACCAATCATCAAACTACTCGGTTTTTCAGCCAGGGTTGAGGCATAGATCGCAAAAATCGGCAGAATTGAAAACATGCCGAACATGCGTAAACCATAGATTGCGGCCAAGCTCGACGTGGCGCGCACTTCCATAGGCGTCATCTTTTCTGCTGCCGACAACTCTAATGACGACAAGGCGTCAGTGCTGGCGTCGGTAAAAACTTCATGCGTGGGCTGGTTTGACTGCTTATTCGATGTGGGCATGAAAAATGATTGAGCTAAAAGCGTAAAAGTGAGTATATTAGCAGGTTGCCTTAATTTTCGTAAAAGCATTATGGAATTCATCAAAATACGCGGTGCACGCACGCACAACCTTAAAAACATCTCGCTCGACATCCCGCGTAATCAGTTGGTGGTGATTACCGGGCTATCTGGCTCAGGCAAGTCTTCACTCGCTTTTGATACGCTGTATGCAGAAGGCCAGCGCCGCTATGTCGAGTCGTTATCCGCCTATGCTCGCCAGTTCTTAGCGCGCATGGATAAGCCCGATGTCGATTTGATTGAAGGTCTGTCGCCGGCGATTTCGATTGAGCAAAAATCCACTTCGCACAATCCACGCTCCACCGTGGGCACCGTCACTGAGATTCACGATTATCTGCGCCTGCTGTACGCGCGTGCTGGCGATCCGGAATGTCCGGAGCATGGCATCAAACTCGAAGCACAAACCGTGAGCCAGATGGTGGATCACGTGCTCGCGCTGCCAGAAGATACCAAGCTGATGATACTGGCGCCGGTCGTCAGCAACCGCAAAGGCGAGCAAGTTGATTTATTTGAAGAATTAAAATCACAGGGTTTTGTGCGCCTGCGCGTTGATGGCAAGATTTACGAAGTCGATGCCCTGCCGCAACTCAGCAAAACCACCAAGCATAGTGTTGATGTCGTCATCGACCGCCTCAAGGTCAAAGCCGACATGAAGCAGCGTATTGCCGAGTCATTTGAGACCGCGCTGCGTCTGGCTGAGGGTAAAGCCATAGCCATGGAAATGGATACGGATAAAGAACATGTGTTTTCGGCCAAGTTTTCCTGCCCGGAATGTGACTACTCACTAGCTGAGCTGGAACCGCGCTTATTCTCGTTTAACAATCCGATGGGCGCTTGCCCAAGCTGCGATGGTTTAGGCAATATTAACTTTTTTGATCCGAAACGCGTGGTCGCTTTTCCGCACCTGTCACTGGCGGCTGGCGCGATTAAAGGCTGGGATAGACGCAACCAGTTCTACTTCCAGATGCTGTCGAGTTTAGCGCTGCATTATCAGTTTGACCTTGATACCGCGTTTGAACAGCTGCCCGAAGCCATACAGCAAATACTGCTGCACGGCAGCGGCAAAGAGGTTATTCCGTTTAAGTATTTAAATGAACGCGGCGTTTTCTTTCAAAAACCGCATACGTTTGAAGGCATTATCAATAACCTTAAACGCCGTTATCACGAAACCGATTCGTCCACCGTGCGTGAAGAACTGGCAAAATATCTCAACGCGCAAAGCTGTCCGGAATGTGCCGGCACGCGTTTACGCAAGGAAGCGCGTCACGTTAAAGTCGGCAATAAAAATATCCATGAAGTCTGCCAGGTGCCATTAAAAGTAGCGCTTAATTTCTTTGATACACTGACCTTAACCGGCGCCAAGCTCGCCATTGCCGATAAAATCGTCAAAGAAATCAGTAATCGTCTCAAATTTCTGACTAACGTTGGTCTGGAATATTTATCGCTATCACGCTCGGCAGAAACCCTGTCCGGTGGCGAGGCGCAGCGTATCCGTCTTGCCAGCCAGATCGGTAGCGGCCTCACCGGTGTCATGTATGTGCTCGATGAACCGTCTATCGGCCTGCACCAGCGCGACAATGACCGCTTGCTGGAAACGCTGAAACGCCTGCGCGATATCGGCAATAGCGTTATCGTCGTCGAGCATGACCAGGATGCGATTATGGCGGCCGATTACGTGGTTGATATTGGCCCCGGTGCCGGTGAGCACGGCGGCCAGATTGTGGCCGAAGGCACGCCAGAGCAAATTAAAGCCAATCTGAATTCACTGACCGGCGATTATTTAAGCGGCAAACGCCAAATTACCTACAACAAAAAACGCACCGCACCCGATCCGGCACGCTGGCTGAAAATGAGCCATGCCACCGGCAACAACTTAAGAGATGTCACCCTGAAACTGCCAGTCGGCTTACTGAGCTGTATCACCGGCGTTTCTGGCAGCGGCAAATCAACACTAATCAATGACACGCTCTACCGCATAGTCGCGCAGCATTTATATGGCAGCAGCACCGAGCCGGCAGCCTTTGGCGAAATGGATGGCCTCGAATTCTTTGATAAGGTAGTTGATGTAGACCAAAGCCCGATTGGGCGCACGCCACGTTCTAACCCAGCCACTTATACCGGCTTATTCACGCCGATCCGCGATTTATTTGCCGGCGTGCCAGAGAGTCGCGTGCGCGGTTACGGCCCGGGGCGTTACTCGTTCAATGTTAAAGGCGGACGCTGCGAAGCCTGCCAGGGCGATGGCGTCATCCGCGTGGAAATGCACTTTTTACCCGATGTTTACGTGCCCTGCGACGTGTGCAAGGGCCATCGCTACAATCGCGAAACCCTCGAAATCCAGTTTAAAGGTAAAAATATCCGCGAAGTGCTGGAGATGACAGTAGAACAGGCGCACGGCTTTTTTAGCGCGCAGCCAGTCATCGCGCGCAAGCTTAAAACCTTGCTTGATGTCGGCTTGGGTTATATCACCTTAGGTCAAAGCGCGACTACGCTTTCCGGTGGCGAGGCGCAGCGCGTCAAGCTGGCGCTGGAACTGAGTAAACGTGATACCGGCCGCACTTTGTATATTCTCGATGAACCGACTACCGGCCTGCATTTTGCCGACATTCAGTTATTACTTGATGTGATTCATCGCCTGCGCGATGCCGGCAATACCATTGTCATTATTGAACACAATCTTGACGTTATTAAAACGGCGGACTGGATCGTCGATATGGGCCCTGAAGGTGGTGATGGCGGCGGCATGATTATTGCCGAAGGTACGCCGGAACAAGTGGCACTGAGCACCGAGAGCTATACCGCGCGCTACCTGAAAGACATGCTCTAAACTATAAAACAGTCATATTTAAAGAAGCGGCGCTTGATAAAAATCCCAAAAAAATATAGCCACCTGCTATTTGCGTTTTTGATGTCGATACTGATGGCATTGCTGATGTCAGGCGTACTGACGGCGGTATTTACCGGGTTTAGCGCTCAATTTTTTAGTCACTGGCTCGACGCTTTTATGCATGCCTGGCCGATTGCGTTTCCGGCCATTTTAGTGATTGCGCCCCTGGTAGGCAAAATGGTGGCGGCGTTAACCGCATAGCTTTATAAACTTCACTGGCACAAGTTGGGCAGCCGCACTAGACGATGACAAGCTGCATTGTACGCACTGCTGGCATCAGGCCTCGTTTTGACTTGTGGGCAGTGGATTCTTCGCTACGCTCAGAATGACAGGGTGGGTTTGAGGCGTTGTGCTTGTTCTGTTCAATAACAGCGCTGCTAGCTGTTGTTTAAAATTGGCGCGTATTCAAATCTAGCCGCTTTTTTTAATCTACCGGCAGCGCCATGTTATTTCGGCACGTCTACCATGGTCATACGTGCCTGTATGGTGGCGATACGCCGGTTCAAATAGCGCGTACTGCTATGCTTATCATAATAGCGCGGGTTAGGGATCATCGCCGCCAACTTGGCTGCCTGACCCGGGCTTAAATTAGCGGCACTGGTTTTGTAATAGTGCCTAGCGGCAGCTTCTGCGCCAAATACGCCATCACCCCACTCAATACTGTTTAAATAAATCTCTAAAATCCGCCGCTTGGTGAGCAGATTCTCCAGCATCACCGTGATCATCGCCTCTTCAATTTTGCGCCACGGTGTGCGCTGCGTCGATAAAAACAGGTTTTTTGCGAGCTGCTGGCTAATGGTGGAACCACCAGCGACGATTTTGCCTTTTTTAATATTTTTCTGGTAAGCCTGCTGTATGCCCTGCCAGTCAAAACCTTCGTGCGCTAAAAACTTAGCATCTTCAGAGGCAATCACCGCGCGTTTTAAATGGATGGATATTTTTTTATAGTCCACCCAGCGGTGCTTGAGTTCGGCATCGGGCTTTTTCTGCTGAATAACACTCAGCTGGTCCTGCATAAACGCGGTGGAGGACGGATTAAATTTAATCCACCAGCCTATATGCAGAAAAATCCACAGCTGATAGATAAAAAGCAGCGCAAAAAACAGCACCAGTCCACGCGTAATATAGCCGCCTAGCTGCAAGGTGCTTGCGTCTTTTTTATTATTAAACAGCCAGTTAAGCATGGGCATCGATCATGCTGCGGATAGCTGGCGCAGAGCTTGCATCACCGCCTGTGTTTCTGGGCGCACACCGCGCCATAGGTAAAACGCTTCGGCGGCTTGCTCCACCAGCATGCCGAAACCATCGCTGACCTGTGCGCCATGGCTGCGCGCAAATGCCATAAATGCGGTTTCACGGCCATACATCATGTCGTAAGCTAAGCTAGCATTAGCAAAAATTGTCGCCGGCAACGGCAGCTCGCTGTCACTCAAGCCGGTTGAAGTGGCATTGATGACGATATCAAATGTCTGGCCGTCTAACTCAGCAAAAGCACAAGCACGCACATCAAGTGCGGCTGAGCTGGCTGTGGCGGCTTTTTTAGCCATGTTGATGGCTTTATCGACGCTACGGTTGCTAATCACCAGCACAGCTGGCGTAGCGGCTAATAGCGGTTGCAGTACGCCCTCAGCCGCACCGCCGGCACCGATTAGCAAAATACGCTTGCCGGCAATGGCTACGCGTAGATTATGCTCAATATCACGCACCAGTCCGGCGCCATCGGTATTATCACCATAAATCTCGCCGCCATTAAATATCAAGGTATTCACCGCACCGGCAGCGCGTGCACGGTCACTAAGCGTGGTCGCCAGCGCAAAAGCTTCGAGCTTGAATGGTACGGTGATATTTACGCCCTTGTAACCGTGCTCGATCAAGTCGGCTATGGCAGATTTAAAACCGTCTAGCGGCGCTAATCTGCGCTCATACTGAATGTTTTGTGCGCATTGCTGCGCAAAGGCGTGATGGATTAGTGGCGACTTGCTATGTGCAACAGGGTTGCCGACCACGGCATAACGATCTGGCTCTGATAAAGTAGTGCTGCCTGCCTCGGTTATATTTAATTGATCCAAGCCTAATTAGTCCAAGTCAGGCCGGCATATTTCCAGCCGTTAATCATCGTGCGTTGCTGCAGGGCATTGGCTTCACCTTCAAAACCTTCGAGCATATTGTAGGCTTGGCTAAAGCCTAACTGCTGCGCGACCAACGCCGCACTATGCGAACGGCCACCGGTGCGACACATAAATATTAGCGGCAGATTTTTATCAAGTTGCGCCGCCAGTTGTTCGGCAAAATCCGGATTCGGCACCATGCCCGGATAAAATGCCCATTCAATATTAACTGCAGCCGGCACACGGCCAACTAGCGCCAATTCGGCCTGAGTACGCACATCGACGAGCACGGCCGCAGGGTTTGCCTGCAACAGCGCAGCGGCCTCACGCGGCGTTAGGGCGCCGGCATAGGGCAGCTTATTTTCTAGGGCGCGTTGTTGCGCTATTTGCAAAAGCTGCGCTATGTGCAAAATTTGGTCCGGCTGTTTCATATGGATAAACGCTTCCTATAGATTGAAGATTGCAGCAATTTGTTATTCTAAAGGCTTAAGCTTTAAATCTGCAAAATATTCACTGCACCTGATGCGGCAACCAGCGCACCAAAAAAGCGCACCAAAAAAGCAAATTGCACTGATTAAGTGCACGAGAATGCGTGCCATCGCAACAGCGTATCAAATAAGCGCTGTTTTTGTCTTTTCAGGATGGCACATTTCCTGCTAATCTATCGTGTTGAATTTTTACATGTTTTTATCTTAAAGTTTTAGGTTTTTATCTTAAAGTTTTAGCGATGCCCTCTACGCTAAAACACATCCCAACAGGAGATTCTGATGTCAGTGGCTAATGTAATGAAAATGGTAAAAGAAAACGACATTAAGTTTGTCGACTTTCGTTTTACTGATACGCGCGGTAAAGAGCAGCACGTAACTGTGCCTGTTTCACACTTTGACGAAGCCAAATTTACCGAAGGTCACGCTTTTGACGGCTCTTCTATAGGCGGCTGGAAAGGTATTCAAGCGTCTGATATGCAATTAATGCCGGATCCATCAACGGCGAATATCGATCCATTTATGGACGAACCTACCTTGATTTTAACCTGTGACGTGGTTGATCCAACCGACGGTAAAGGTTATGACCGTTGCCCACGTAGCTTGGCTAAACGTGCTGAAGCCTACTTAAAATCAAGTGGCCTCGGTGACACTGCTTACTTTGGTCCTGAGCCAGAGTTCTTTATTTTTGATTCGATCAACTGGTCTGTAGACATGAGCGGCAGCTCAGTGCGCATCAACTCCGAAGAAGCGGCATGGTCTTCTAATGATAAATTCGAAGGCGGCAACACTGGCCATAGGCCTGGTGTAAAAGGCGGCTATTTCCCAGTGCCTCCAGTCGATTCATTGCAAGACGTACGTTCAGCGATGTGTATTACTTTAGAAGCTATGGGCGTGCCCGTTGAAGTGCACCACCATGAAGTCGCAACTGCTGGCCAATGTGAAATCGGTACGCAATTTAGCACATTGACTCAACGTGCTGACTGGACGCAAATACTGAAATATGTGGTGTTGAATACAGCGCATGCCTACGGTAAAACCGCGACATTTATGCCTAAACCGTTTGCAGGCGATAACGGTTCTGGTATGCACGTGCATCAATCTATCTGGAAAGATGGCAAAAACTTGTTTGCTGGCAACGGCTACGCCGGTTTAAGCGATTTCGCGTTGTACTACATCGGCGGCATTATCAAACATGCGCGCGCGTTAAATGCGATTACCAATCCAGGTACTAACTCCTATAAACGCTTGGTGCCACATTATGAAGCACCAGTTAAACTGGCTTATTCTGCCAAAAATCGTTCGGCAGCGATTCGTATTCCTTTTGTGCATTCTGACAAAGCGCGCCGTGTTGAAGCGCGTTTCCCAGATCCAATTGCTAACCCATACTTAGCGTTTTCAGCGTTGATGATGGCCGGTCTTGATGGCGTTCAAAACAAGATTCATCCAGGTGAGCCAGCGACTAAAGACTTGTACCATCTGCCGCCAGAAGAAGATGCATTGATTCCAACTGTTTGTTCATCATTAGAGCAGGCGCTGGAGCATTTAGATAAAGACCGCGAATTCTTAACGCGCGGTGGTGTATTTACTGAAGATTGGATTGATAGCTACATTGCGCTGAAGATGGAAGAAGTCAACAAGCTACGCATGACGCCACATCCGGTTGAGTTTGGTTTGTACTATTCTTGCTAAGTCAGTCTTGCTAAGTTTTAGTTAGGCTAATGCATAAAAAAGGGCGAAATTTTCGCCCTTTTTTTTCGCTGATCCGCGGCAAGTTGACAGCCAAGACACCGCGACTGCAGATATTGCCTATTTTAGGCAACTCTACTAAACTCAGCGCATGAAAAGATATTTATCCGGGTTAATATTGCTGTGCAGTATCGTCGCTGGCAACGCCTATGCTGAAATCTACAAGCATATCGATGCTGACGGCCACACCACCTACTCGAATATTAAAAACAAGGGCGCAACCCGGCTCGACGTTGATCCCGCCGCCAATAGCATCGGCCGCGTTCCAGCCACTAAGCGCACCGCCACCCCCGACAGCTTTCCACGCGTTGATAAAAATACGCAATATGCACGTGATGGTAAACGTCGAGATATTCTGCAGGCTGAGCTTGAGTCTGAACAAGCGGCACTGGCGCAAGCACTGAAAGCTTACGCTGAAGGCGAATCCAATCCTGAGGTATTCATCACCCCGACCGGGGCGACTTTCCGTAATGTGGCTAAGTTTCAGGAAAAAATGCAGCGACTGCAGGCCGATGTCGATAACCATCAAAAAAATATAGAGCTATTACAAAAAGAGCTGAATGCACTTAAATAAGCAGTACATACAATCCTCTTCGAACTGACCGTATCAGCCTGTAGCGCACAACCACCAGACTAGACAAAATAAATTAGCGTCGCAATAGCTTTAAAACCTCAGGTTTAAACTACTTGCGCTCTGCATAAAAACATTAATAGTGCAGACTAGATAAGTCAGTCCTACGCTGTTAGCAAAAGTTGGTCTAAGTTTTGCTTACATTCATCTTATGATCCTTGATCACTTTATATACAATCTGAAAATACAATCTAAAATACAATCTAGGAATGCAGTCTAATTATGGTCCAAGCAACACCTAGTCACTTTGCCGGTTTAGAACATCTGGCCACCGCCATTATCTTGCTCGATGATGACTGCCGCGTCGTCTACGTAAACCCTGGTGCCGAGGTTGTTTTTGCATTCAGCGCCAAACAAGTTAGCGGCATGCAGATTAGCGAAGTTTTTCCTGACTGCACTATCCTGATGCTGGCGGTACAAAATGCGATTGATCAACAAAGTCCGTTTCGTGAGCATGAGTTTGCGATCAATAGCCACCGGCAACAGGCATTTGCAGTGACATGCACAGTGACGCCGATAGACTCACCCAATGCCGCACTCATTCTGGAATTTCAGCAGATGGATGCGCAGCTGCGTATTGCACGTGAAGAACGCATGCTGGTGCAGCAACAAGCCAATGCCGAATTACTGCGCAATCTGGCCCATGAGATACGTAATCCGCTGGGTGGGCTGCGTGGTGCGGCGCAACTGCTGGAACACGAATTACCGTCACCGAGTCTGCGTGAATATACCCAGGTCATCATTAAAGAGGCCGATCGTCTGCAGTCACTGATGGACCGATTGCTGATTCCGCATCGCGCACCTAAGTATCAACCGACCAATATCCATGAAGTCCTGGAGCGGGTCAGAAGCTTGTTGCTGGCAGAATCACCTCAGGCGATGTTGATTCAGCGTGACTACGATTTAAGCTTACCTGAACTGATTGGTGACCGCGAAAAACTGATACAGGCGGTACTGAATATTGCGCGTAATGCGGTGCAAGCGATGCAATCGCACCAGACACCGGCCAAGAAAATTACCTTGCGCACGCGTGCTGAACGCCAAGTGACTCTGGCACGCAAACGCTATCGCGTCGCGATTAAGCTTGAGATTATCGACAACGGCCCGGGCATTCCTGCAGATATCCGTGACCGCATTTTTTACCCGCTAGTGTCGGGCAGCGAGGGCGGCTCTGGCCTGGGCTTAACGCTGGCGCAAACTTTTATTACCCAACATCACGGCATGATTGAATGCGACAGTGAACCCGGCCGCACCTGTTTTACGATCTTACTGCCGATTGAAACCACGGCGATTAAGCCGGTGACGTTGCATCAGGTTGCGCCAAAATGAGCCAATACCGTTCGCCGCTAGCTACAATACAGCCAAGTATACCTAACTCTACTACAACTAACTCAAGCACACCCATCCTAAGTGTAGCGTGCACAACGCTAGCTTTACCTAGAGAAAAATCATGAAACCAATCTGGATTATTGACGACGACAAATCTATCCGCTGGGTGTTTGAAAAAGCCCTGGCACGCACTGATCTCGAATTCAAGACCTTCGCTTCTGTCGCCGAGGCACTGCATGCGCTCGAGGGCGAACAACCGCAGGTCGTGGTCAGCGATATCCGCATGCCCAATGGCTCCGGTCTCGATTTTTTAAGTGAAATAAAACAAAAATATCCGGATATTCCGGTCATCATCATGACCGCTTATTCCGATCTGGATAGTGCTGTCGCCGCATTTCAGGGTGGTGCTTTTGAATATCTGGCCAAACCGTTTGACGTTGATCAAGCCATTGATGTCATTAAACGTGCGGTGGAAGAAAGTACCAGACAAACCCCTGAAATAATCAGTGTTGAAGAAACACCGGAGATCATCGGCCAGGCGCCGGCGATGCAAGAAGTATTCCGCGCCATCGGCCGTTTAAGCCGTTCACATGCCACGGTACTCATCAACGGCGAATCTGGCAGCGGTAAAGAGCTGGTCGCACGGGCCTTACACCGCCATAGCCCGCGTGGCGATAAGCCGTTTATTGCGATCAACACTGCTGCCATTCCCAAAGATTTACTCGAGTCCGAGCTTTTTGGTCATGAACGTGGCGCATTTACCGGCGCGGCGGCAGCACGGCGTGGTCGCTTTGAACAGGCCGATACCGGCACGCTGTTTCTCGATGAAATTGGTGATATGCCGGCCGACCTGCAGACCCGCCTATTGCGCGTATTGAGTGATGGCCAGTTTTATCGTGTTGGTGGTCACCAGCCAATTAAAGTCAATGTTCGCATTATTGCCGCCACCCATCAGGATTTGGAACAGCGTGTTAAAGCCGGCTTGTTTCGTGAAGACTTGTTCCATCGCCTCAATGTGATTCGCCTCAGATTACCGGCACTGCGCGAACGCCGTGAAGATATTCCGCTGCTGATTAAACATTTTCTGCAGCAGTCTGCACTGGATTTGGGGGTAGAAAGCAAACAACCAACGCCGGCAGCGCTCAAATTTTTGAGTGCCGTGAGCTGGAGCGGTAATGTACGCCAGCTCGAAAACGTCTGTCATTGGCTAACGGTGATGGCGCCAGGACAAAATATTGATGTCGCTGATCTGCCGCCGGAGCTTAAAGGCGATAGCAGCAAATCTGCTGAAGCCCTGTCCTGGCAGGATGCACTTGCCAATGAAGTCATGGCCGCATTGAGTCGTGATGAACAAAATATACTAGAAACGCGTGCGCAAATATTTGAACGCATTTTGATCACGAAAGCGCTCGAACACACTCATGGTCGGCGTATTGAAGCCGCAAACCAGCTCGGTATGGGTCGCAATACGCTCACACGTAAAATTCAGGAGTTATCGATAGAGGGCTAGCGCTGTGGCCACCGTAGTAGCCACCTTAGTGGCGTAAGGCTTAAGTGGCGTAAGGTTTAGCGCCAGCAACGCTGCTCTATATCTAGCGCAGCTTAACGCTGGTGCTGCGCTTGCGCCCTCAATGCATACCCATGGTTTTAAGCTTGCGATACAAGGTGTTACGACTGATGCCTAGATCGCGGGCTACCGCCGAAATATTCCCTGCCTGGCGCTGCATCGCCAAGTGAATAGCCGTCGTAGCCACATCCTCTAGCGCTAAATTATTCAGGCTAACGGCGGCATCGCCTACTGCGGCGACATCACTCATTTCATCAATAAAATCTTGCGTCAAATGCTGGGTAGTTATCGGTGCGCCATCTGCCAGCGCTAATGCAGTACGCAGCACATTGTGCAACTGGCGGATATTGCCCGGCCAGCGATGACCGGCGAAAATTGCCATCACCTCAGCGCTGACGTTAGTCTCTAGCGCATGCTCCACCTGCAGGATCACATTGATCAGGGCTTGCAAATCGCTGCGTAGACGCAGCGGCGGCAGCATTACGCTCAGGCCATTGAGCCGGTAATAAAGATCACTGCGGAATGCGCCACTGGCGACTTTGTCTCTAAGTTTCTGGTTAGTGGCACTAATCAGTGCAAAATTGACCGCGATCGACTTGCTACTGCCTAACGGCGTGACGCTGCGTTCTTGCAATACACGTAATAATCTAGCCTGCAACGACAGTGGCATATCGCCAATCTCATCGAGAAATAGCGTGCCACCATCAGCTTGCTCTATTTTGCCCGGGCTGCCTTTACGTCTGGCACCAGTAAATGCGCCCTCTTCATAACCAAACAGTTCGGCTTCAATTAAACCTTCAGGCAAGGCTGCACAGTTGACAGCAATCCACGGACCATGCGCTTGCAGGCTGGCGTCATGAATCGCTCGTGCAAATAGTTCTTTGCCGACGCCGGTTTCACCCTGAATCAGTAGCGGAATATCACGCGATAACACCTGTTTGATTTGTTTAATCGCATGCGCCACTTGCGCATCACCACTATTGAGCAGATCTAAATTAGCGGCGCTGGTTCTTTTAACGATGGCAGTGCTATGAGCCTTCTTCTGCCGCATCTGTACTTGTGCATAAAAGCGTGCGCCGTTATGTAAATTAATCGGCACGATGAGCTTGTCGCTGCCGGCTACCTGCTGCATTAAACTGGGCCATGCCAGTTCAAACAACTGACTAAATGCGCAAACTGCTGTGGCTGAGGCATCATCGCGCAGTGCATAATCAGCATTCAAGTTCAATTGAAACATCGCACTACGGTTCATGGCCACGAGCTCACCACTATCCGTAAACATGGCCACACCTTCCCACAGCGTGCCGATAAACTCCGGACGCGCATGAAAATGCAGCACGATATCACTGTCATAACTTGCGCTAAACAAGCGATTTTCTATCATTTGCGCGGACATCTTCACCAACGCCAGTGTATTTTGCTGCGAGATATTGTAGTCGTTAGACACATCTAAGGCCGCGATCAACTGGTTTTTGGGCCCGAAAATTGGTACGGCAGAACAACTGAGCGTGTGATGCTGCGCCATGAAATGCTCAGCGCCTTGCACCGTCATCGCCGCCTGTTCGATCAATACCGTGCCGATTGCATTAGTGCCGCGATGGTCCTCACGCCAGGATGTTCCAGCTGAAGAAGCCGTGCGCTCAAAGCCCTTTTGCAGGTGCTGGCTGCCCATGCTATGCAAAATGACGCCATCGTCATCCGTCAAGATCACCACATTGCGCATATGCGCAATTTGGCTGTTCAGCGTTTCCATTTCGGGCCGGGCCAGCAGCAGCAGATGCCGGTTTTTTTCGTGCTTAAACGCCAACTCCTGTGCAGTCAGCACGTGCAGATTAGCGGGTGAATTGGCATTGATGCCATTAGCTAGACAACGTCGCCATGAGCGCTCTATGGGTTCGGCTATTGCGCCTTGTGGCACATTGCCATTAGCGAGAAACTCAGTTCTTGCTTGCAATATTGCCGGCGCGTTATCGCGGTGAAAATGATTCATGGACTTACCTTTACTCTCAAATCAGATGAATAGCTGTCACCTTACAACTGTGTCAGATTGACACAGTTTTAAAAAATTTAATTAGTCAGGAATTTAGCCGGAGGGAAGTTTTACTAAAAATAAGCTATTGATTAAAAAGTATTTAATTTTATAATTTTCATCAACTGGCGCTTAGCGCTCGGCTTGGCATACCTATTGCAATACTAGCACTGTTATTAAATATGTATCAATTTATTGAGTTTATTCTTAGCTTAATTAACCATTTTTATATTTCCGGGGTAAAACATGAACCATCCATTTAAACCGAGTTTAGGTGCAAAGCTAATTTTGGCAGCCGGCATGCTCGGCATGCTAAGCACAGCCGCACTAGCAAGTACCGAGTTAGAAAAACTGATGCAGGACGATAATCAGTGGGCGCATCCGCGCAAAGATTACGCTAATACCGGTTACAGCAAGCTAGCGCAAATCAACAAGGCCAATGTTAAAAATCTTAAGTTGTCTTGGACTTTCGCCACCGGTGTTAACCGCGGTCATGAAGGTGCACCGCTGGTGATTAACGACATCATGTATATACACACCGCTTTTCCTAATAACGTTTATGCGCTGGATCTGAATAACGACCAGAAAATCTTATGGTCTTATTTCCCGAAACAGGACCCCTCTACCCAAGCTTTGCTGTGCTGTGATAATGTCAACCGTGGCTTGGGCTATGGTGAAGGCAAGATTTTTCTGCAACAAAATGATGGTATTTTAGTTGCTTTAGATGCAAAAACTGGTGCCAAAATTTGGGATACGAAAGTCACTGACCCTAAGGCGGGTGCTTCTAATACCAACGCGCCACATGTGATTAAAGATAAAGTAATAACCGGCTGTTCTGGTGGTGAGTTTGGTGTGCGCTGCTATATTTCGGCTTATATGGTTAAAGATGGTGCCTTAGCTTGGCGTGCTTATAGTACCGGTACCGACCAGGAAGCATTAATCGGCAAAGATTTTAATACGGTTAATCCGCACTATAGTGCTTTATCGGTTTATGCCGATGTTAATGGTGGTAATAAACAGGGCGGCTCCTTTAAAGCACTGAACAAAGACCAACTCAAGTATCCAGAAAAAGATCTGGGCATCAGAACCTGGCTCAAACCGCAAGCACGTTTAGAAGGCTGGCAAACTGGCGGCGGCCCAACTTGGGGCTGGTACTCATTTGATCCAAAATTAAACCTGATGTACTACGGTACTGGCAATCCTGGCACCTGGAATCCAGACGTGCGTCCAGGCGATAATAAATGGTCGATGACTATTTTTGCGCGTGATGTCGATACGGGCATGGCAAAATGGGGTTACCAAATGACGCCGCATGACGAGTGGGACTATGACGGTGTGAATGAAACGATTTTGTGGGATGCTGCCGGTAAACAACTAGCAACGCATTTTGACCGCAATGGTTTTGGCTACACCTTTGATCGTAGCAATGGCACACTGATTGTTGCTAACAAGATGCACCCGTTTGTAAACTGGGCAACAAGCATTGATCTTAAGACTGGTATCCCGGTTAAAGATCCTAAATTCTCTACCCATCAGGACTACAATACCCAAGGCATTTGCCCGTCAGCCCTGGGTGTTAAAGATGCACAACCGGCTGCATTCTCACCTAAAACCAATATGTTTTATGTACCGCTTAACCATGTATGTATGACTTACGAACCAGTAGAGTCTAAATTTATTGCTGGTCAACCGTGGGTGGGTTCTACGCTGACTATGTTTGCCGGTCCTGATGGCGTAATGGGTGGTTTTATGGCTTGGGATGGCCTCAAAGGCAAGGCGGCATGGTACAACAAGGAAAAATTCTCGGCCTGGGGTGGTTCCATGGTGACTGCGTCTAACCTGGTATTTTATGGCACGCTGGATCGCTGGTTAAAAGCGGTTGATGCTAACAGTGGTAAAGAGTTATGGAAATTCCAGGTTGGATCTGGTGTCGTTGGTAATGTCATCACTTACAGCCATAAAGGCAAGCAATACGTAGGCGTGCTGTCAGGCATTGGTGGCTGGGCTGGTGTGGCAATGAACCTGGGCTTAACTAATGATACTGATGGTCTGGGTGCTGCCGGTGGTTACAAAGAATTGGTAAAATACAATGCAGCGCCAGGTGGCGGTGGCATGAACGTATTTAGTCTGTAACTTTTATTGGGGAATACATGATGAAACTATTATTGAAGCAAGCGTTTTTAAGCAGTTTTTTGTTATTAAGCCTACAACAGGCGCAGGCGGCAGATTCAGCTGAAGCGCTCGCTAAAAAGAGTAATTGCCTGATGTGTCATGGTGTTGATGCCGCTATTCTTGGCCCGTCTTACAAAGATGTGGCGAAGAAATACAAAGATGACAAGACGGCAGAAGCGCGCTTGATCAGCAAAGTAAAAGTCGGTGGTGGTGGTGTATGGGGCAAGATGCCGATGCCAGCCAATAGTCCACAAGTCAAAGATGAAGATATCAAAACTATAGTAAAGTGGATACTCACACTCAGCTAAATTGTTGTTATCACTGAACTTATTTTTTTATTGCTTGGTTTTTTATTGCCACTTGGTTTTTTATTACTAAGTGCATTATATTTTATGACTAAGTGCATTATATTTTATTGCCCAGTGCATTATATTTTATGGCTAAGCGCAGCATAGTTTAGTCATGTAACTCAAGACAAGAGCCAAGCCCTGGAATTTAACCCAGGGCTTGGCTCTTTTTTTATGGACGCCATCTATGCAGTTTTGCAGAAGTTAGACCAGCCACTTGACTTGGTTAGCCAGCTTATTATAATGCTCCTTATTATGCTGCAATTAAAAAACCTACCTGATGCCAAAGTCCTGCAAAAATTTGTTGATCGCTATCCGCAAGCGGATGCGGATGCAGTGATCCAGTTTCTGAATATATTGCGTATAGGCTCAGACCTATCCGCTGCGCTCGATGGATTTTTAGCCAAATACGGATTGCTCCAGGGCCGCTGGTGGGTATTGATACTGCTCATGCGCGAAGATAATCTCACTTCTACACCTTCAGCGCTGGCAGAAAAATCAGGCGTGAGCCGCGCCACCATGACCGGGCTGGTCGACGGTCTGGAACGCGATGGCCTGGTGGCAAGATTAATAGATAGCGCCGATCGCAGAAAATATTCAATACAGCTGACCGCGGCGGGGCAAGCCAAGCTCGATGAAGTGATGCCTAGTTATTATCAGCGCGTAAGCACCCTAATGGGCAGCATACCAGCGCCACTGCGCGAAGTTCTGCTATCGCAACTCATGCTGTTAAAAGAAAAAGGCAATGTATTTGATTAGCTGTTTCGAGCATTTGCTGGAATTTTCTGGCAGATGTAATGCCGTCACTAATAACGTTACGTTGGTAATTACAACTGGTAATTACGACTGGTAATTACGACTGGTAATTACGACTGGCGATTATGACAAAAGCGATTAAAAGTCGCGATTACCAATAGCAATTCTGCTAAGCACTACCTCAACTGGAGAAATTAACATGCATCATTTTTTACGACACTCACTACTGGCGTTAACGCTGGCACTCGGCTTAGCAAACGCTGCAATAGCTGCGGAAGGCAAAACTAAAACTACGGTTGAAGCGGCCAATAAAACCTGGAACGCGGCGCTTAACGGCGGTAATGCCAAGGCGCTATCTGAACTTTATGCTGAAGATGCTACGTTATCAGCTGGTGATGGCAAAACCCTGGTTGGCCGTGCTGCCATTGAAAAACTGTTTCAGGGATTTGTTAGCAACGGCGTGCATAACCATACTTTAGAGATTATCAGTGTCGGCGGTTCAGGCAAAACCATCTATCAGGTTGCCAAATGGAATGCTAACGGCGCTGAAGCCGACGGTAAAGTCCCATCATTTGGTGGCATCAGCATGAGCGTAATCGAAAAAAATGCTGCTGGTGTGTGGTTGATTCGCTCACATGTATGGAATGCAGCACCATAATTGTGCTGTATTAATTTGCACTAAATCAGGGAAGCTCGACCCAATAAGCGCAACGGCGGCTGGCGCTTAAGCAGCAGTCAGCAGTGAATGCTGCCGCCAGTATGGGTGCGAGCGCTCCCGCCTTAGGAGAAATCTATGCCATTAGTCACGATATCCCTACTCAAGGGCAAAAGCCCACAATACATCAAGGCTGTGGCCGACAGTGTCAATTCCGCAGTCATTGAGTCGATGAACTTCCCTGCGGATGATCGTTACCAGATTATTCACCAGCTCGATGCCGACTGCCTGCAACTGCAAAACAGCAGTGAAGATCGCATCATGATGCATCTAGTCATGCGTGCTGGGCGTTCCAACAAGGCCAAACAGGCTTTTTACCAGCAAGTGGTGCACAACTTGGCACAAAATCCGGGCATCAAGCCTGAGAACGTGCTGATCACGATTAGCGAAAACCATGATATCGACTGGTCTTTTAAAGATGGCATCGCGCAATTTGTCGTTTAAGCCGCAAACCAAAAGCAGACGCGCGCTACCACTACCCTAGCACCTATTGATTTAACGTCGCTTGCGGCGCGGTGACGAAACCAATTTTGACTAGGCCGGCTTTTGCTGCTGACATCAACACTGCAGAACGCTAAGACTAGTGCCAGTTTACTGCTGCACAAGCGCGGCTAGTTGTGCAGCAACCACTCACAGTATTTACTTAAACGGGCAGTTAGTGTGCCTGACCACAAATCGTGGCAACAAAACCTGGTACTGCTGTATCAGCCAGCCGGGCGCTAGTCGACGACGCGAACGCTGCCGTTGACTGCAAACTAGCCCAGCTTAAGCGCGCGGTGCTTACCCCGTAGTCAGGTGCGGCATTTGTCCAGGCCAGCATGATGCCGGCCTGGTCTGCAATCATCTGCGGCACGCCAGAATCACGGCCGGCACTCATCGCGATGACGCGTTTAACCGCACCCAGCCTGCCGTCGGCTTGTATTGTACGCAGCGCTAAGTGTGACTTTTTAGTCACGACATCCGCCGCTGTCATCCACGAAATAACCGCGCTACCATTGTCACGCAAAACCAAACCAATCCGGCCCAGTGGTGCGATATCATCAATTTCGATCGCTGGCGCAAAACTCAGGCCGCCATCTTTTGAAAACGCCGCACGCACGCGCGGCCTGTCAGCTTCAGCACTAAACCAGGCAGCGACAACGTGCTTGCCATTGGCGGCTAATGCCGGCCCGTTAACCGGACAGCCTTCTATCTGCCAGCCCTCTGCCCCCAAAGGCATAGGCTGCGACCATTTGCCATCAGCTAACAAGGCAATATGGTTATCGCGGATTTCACTATCAGTTCTACCACGCCACACGACTAGGGGGCCGGCTGCAGAAACGGCGACCGATGGCCAACAACAAGTACAAGTATTGCTATCTATAATCTGCTCTGCCTCTAAGCTACCATCGCGTAGCATGCGCGTGTAACGCAAACTGAAATTACCGGATTTTTGCGGGTACTGCGCACGTTCCGTTTTTTTAACATATTCACGGCCGTCCAGCCAGACGATAGCGGCGGCGCCATCAACCGGCACTATTGCCGCAAAACCGTGCTCTGCCGCCGTCTTGTCACTATAAGGAAACTTGGGGGTACTCCACGTGGCGCCGGCATCATTTGAAATTGACGTGGCAACGTCATAGTCATGCAGCCGTCCGCCAGAGCGCTTCACCAGCCAGTGCGCTGCCCAGAATTGTGCGTCAATTGCAACCACGGACGGAAAATCACTCCAGTTGATGAACCAGTTAGCGCCTTGCGCAACTTCGCCTTGACGCAGCCAGCGCCCGTTATGCAGCAGCGCAAATTTAAGCACATGGCCGTCGCCCTTAGCTTCAACCCAGCTCAGCAAGTTGTCACCATTGGGCATGTTGCCTAACCTTGGCAGCCTGCTGCCAGCCATGGCCGGATTTGCCAGTGATTTCAGGCCTGAATTGAGCTCGCCAGATAATTCACCAGATAGTCCACCAGATAATCCGACAGCAAAGCCACTAGTAACAAGTAACGTAAGACATAAGGCGACCATGCCGATAGCACATTTCATTGATAACGCCTTATTCTGTAAACCATTAAAAAGAAGTCTGCCATGCTACTTCAAATGTGCGCGGCGCCCCTAAATAAAACATTGGAGTGCTGGTTATTGAAGCCGCATAGACTTTATCGGTCAGGTTGCGTACGCGTGCCGTCAATGTGCCCTGTTTTGGCAACTGATAAGAGGCAAACGCACCAAAAAGCGTATACGCCGCGTCGCCAAAAGTATTTGCCGTGTCACCAAAACGAGCTGATACATAGCGTGCATCCACGCCGGCTTGCAACTGCGGCGTAATTTGATAGTTGAGCCAGGTATTCGCCACGCGGTCTGGGGTATTGATCGGCGTATTACCAGCGCGAGAAACAGCAACGCCAGATACACTCTCAGTAAACCTATCGTATTGGGCATCGACGATCGAAAAGTTAGCCTGTGCCGTCAATTTATCGGTCACAAGTAATGACGCCGCCAACTCTATGCCTTGCGATGACTGCTGACCGACAGCCAGCGTTGCATTTATATTACTGGGATCGGTCACGGCCAGATTTTTACGGACAATTTTATAAGCAGCCATGGTCGCTGAACCGCGGCCATTAAGAAAGTCAAATTTACTACCCACTTCCACCTGCTTACCGGTGGTCAGATCAAAATCGCGCACATTGCTTAAGCTGGCGGTGGTTAAAATACCGGCAGGAGGATCGGCCGCCGTACTGTACTGCACATAAACATTAGACGTCGGCGTGATATCAAAAACCAGACCGACACGACCAGTCGTCGGGCGATAAGTCCGCTCGAAAAACGCTGGGTCTGTCGGAGATATAGTTCGATGATTGGTCACGCCTAGATTGATATTATCATGACGCAAACCGGTGACTAAAGACAGCTGCTGGCTGAGTTTGGTGCGGTTCTCCACAAAAAACGCTAAAGTTTCCACCTTATTAGTGCGTTGCGGCGTGTAGATCGGCGCCATGCCCGGAATATTGAAAAACTGTTCAGTGGCAAAGTTATACGGGTTTACAGTGCTTGTAAAATTTCCCGAACGTGGAAAACGCGTTTGCTTATTGATGCTATAGTCAAAACCGGCGGCCCAGTCAGACTGCATGCCCGCTAAGCTCGATTGATGCATCAGTTCAAAGCGTTCGCCATTGACTGCTTGATCGTGGCGTTGCAGCAAGGGTGAAGACCTAAGCACACTAGCATTGCTCGCATTGGCAAACTTATAGACTTCGACATTACGGAAATCGCGCAGTGCATCGTAATGGTAGAAGGTATTACGCAGTGTGGTTTTGTCATTGACTCTGAAATCAATAATCGAGCGCGCCCATCTGACGGTCTGCTCATAAACACCATCCGCCGAATTATAGTTCTTAAAGCGCGTGCCAGCATCGATGCGGCCGTTGCCGACAATAGCGCCAGAGGCAGGATTAAGTAGCGGTGTACCCCAATACGGACGATCAACATTCTCGTTCTGATATTCCAGCGCCAGCGTATGGCTAAGATCCGGCGTGATATCGGTGAGTAATGAAAATGCACCGGTCCACGCCTCGCGTTTGTTGCCATCAACATAACCATTGGAATTGCTGCGATTGACATCCGCACGCACGTAATTTTTAACGCCATCAGCAGCACCGAGGCGGCGATTAAAACCTAGGGAGATTTGTGAGCTGGCGTAGGAACCGTAGCTGGCACGCGCCTCAGTAAAGTCACCAGCGCGGCTGGCAATTTTGCTAATGTTATTAATCGAGCCCCCTACGGCGCCGGCGCCAAACAAAAATGTAGATGGGCCGCCAACCACTTCGACGCGGTCATAAATCCAGCTATCGACTGGCCGCGCCGCGACTGCATCATATTGCACGGTGATGCCATTAAACATTTGCGTCAGCGAGCTTGCGCCAAAGCCGCGATAGCTGACCGAACCGGCAGAGCCCGGTGGTGAGGCTGCCAGCATACCCGGTACGCTTTTCAGAATTTCCTGGGTGTCGGTCGCCCCTCTTTGCTCAATCATAGCGCGGTCAACAATAGTCACTGACGCCGGTGTTTCCCGTGGTGTCAGACCAAGCCTGCTGGCAGTGGTGGCGACGACATCAAGTAACAATAAAGGCGTGCTAGCTGCAGCACTTACCGCTATCGACGGCAATGTTATTGTGCGTTTATCAAGCTGTGTCGCTGGCAGGTCTGCTGCTAGCACCAAGCCGCTATGACTCAACAACAAGGCACAGCACAACCCCAGGCTTAAGCCTATTTTTTTTATCATGTCGCTCATGCCTGAAAATCAATTTCGAGATTTTAATCGACAACAGCGGGCGGTGGAATGTGGCATATTGTCGCATCGGCTCATGGCTGAGTCCCTCAGTGACTTGGATACAGGCAAACGCGCGCATGCTGGACACCTAAACCAGAAATTAAAGGAAATACCCTCACTAATTTCATGGCTTAGCTTACGGCAGATACAATTAACGATGATATTTTGTATATATAAGTCACATATAGAAGTAAAGTCGCGCATTGATGTTAAATCCGCAACGAACGCACTTATAATTAAGATTAAATACAAGATAACCCAAGGCTTAACTAATGGCAGTTAAAAAAATAGCACTTAAGGCGCTCGACCTGATGACGACGAGCGATGTTGCCAAAGAGTTAGGGGTCACTATTCGCTCGGTGCAGCTTTGGGTAGAACAGGGGGTACTTCAAGGTTGGAAGACACCCGGCGGTCATCGACGCATTACGCGCGCCTCGTTTAATCGCATTGCCATGGTCAAGGTGGCACATCAAGACATCATTGCTGACGGTTCGCGTTTGAAAGTAGTCGTGGTCGAGGATGATCAGGCTATATTGATGCTGTACCGCCTTACCATAGATTCGTGGCAACTACCGATAGATTTGACTTTAATCAGCAGCGCGGTTGAGGGCATCGTCAGCATCAGCCAGAACACACCTGATGTCTTGGTTACCGACCTGAAAATGCCAGAAATGGACGGCTTTGCTATGCTAAACGTATTGCGCGGCTTAGAAGATTTCTCGCGCATGGCCATTGTGGTGGTGACCGGTTTGCAAGCACACGAAATTGCCGATAAAGGCGGCCTGCCTAAAGGTATTCGCCTCTATGGTAAAGCGCCGGTTCCGTTCTGGGAAATGCGTGAATTAATGCAAGGTCTGATCGACAAAAAAAACGCTAACTACGGAGATAGTAACAACGTGCCGTTAATGGCAATAGCTGGGTAAACATAGTGTTAGCAAGTGTAGCTAGCGCAAAAACCTGGCGTAAGCGCCCCATTAGCTGCTGCCTTCATAATTCTCTTCGACCGCGGGTAGCCACAGCGTCACCGTCGCCCCAATAGCAGGCGCAGTTTCAATATCAACACTGCCAGCTAATACCTGCATCACTTCCTGTATCAATTTAAAGTTTGCCATGCCGCTGCCATGCGCTGCAAAAAAATCCATCGATCCAGCACTCGCCATCATTCTCATGCGCCGGCCCAGGTGCAGCATAGGCCAGCACCCGCAGCTTCATGACCTAGGCTCAGCCGAACTGGGCTCAGCCAAGCTGGGCCTGGCGCAGTTCAGCTTCAAACTGTGCAATCGGCACCGGCCGACCAAATAGATAGCCCTGATAATGTCCGCAGTCATTGCTGAGCAGAAGTTGCCGCTGCTCTTCGGTTTCTACACCTTCAGCGATGACATCCAGATTAAGCGTACGCGCCATTGCAATCACGGTGCGCACAATTGCCTGATCACTGCTGTCGATCGCAATGTCACGCACAAAAGAGCGGTCAATCTTCAGCTGATATAACGGCAATTGCTTGAGGTACTGCAAGGATGAATAGCCCGTTCCAAAATCATCCAGTGAAAAACGAATACCGATCTCTTTTAAGGTATGCATAATGGCGATGGTGTCATCAATGTTTTCCAGCAATATGCTTTCGGTCAACTCCAACTTGAGCAACAGCGGATTGATAGCGTGGCGCTGGAGCGCGCTGATGACTTGCGCCACAAAATCATGCTGACGGAATTGTCTGGCGCTGATGTTGATCGACAGTGTCAGCTCACGGCTGAGCATACTCTGCTCCCAAAGCTTAAGCTGGGCACAGGCAGCTTCTAGCACCCACAAGCCAATCGGCAGGATCAATCCGGTTTCTTCTGCCAGTGGAATAAAATCAAACGGTGACACCAAACCACGCTGCGGGTGTTGCCAGCGGATCAGCGCCTCTGCACCCGTCGCTTGGCCAATCGTGTTCACTTGCACCTGATAAAACAGTTCCAGCTGCTGCTTATCGAGTGCTTTGCGCAGTTCGCGTTCAAGATCCACGCGTGCATTGATCGCGTCCTGCATCTGCGGGTCAAAAAAGCGCAGCGCATTACGCCCGGCTTTCTTCGCCTGATACATGGCAATATCCGCATGCTTGAGCAGTTCTTCCTGCGATTGATTATGATTGCTAAATAGCGCCACACCGATACTGACCGAACTCTGGTATTCATGCATCGCTAGTTGATAGGGCTTATTGAGCGCACTGAGGATTTTTTCACCAATGACCTCAGCCTGCGCTGCCGCTTCAATCGCATGCTCGCTGAGCTCTTCAAGCATCACCACGTATTCATCACCGCCAATACGAGCAATGGTATCAGTTTCGCGCACGCAGCTCAGCAAACGCTCGGCAACCTGCTGCAATAACAAGTCGCCAATATCGTGGCCGAGGGTATCGTTGAGCGTCTTGAAGTTATCCATATCCAGAAATAGCAACGCACCATCGCGCTGACTGCGCACACTGGCGACCAAAGCCTGATTGAGGCGATCAACAAACAGTCGGCGGTTGGGCAGTTTTGTCAGCGGGTCAAAAAAAGCCAAGGTCTGAATTTCATCGGCGGCCGCCTTCGTCAGCGTAATGTCGATGGAATTAGACACATAATTGGTGACGCTGCCGCTCTCGCTTTTAACTGCAGTAATCGTGATATGCGCCGGATAGACCACGCCGTTTTTGCGCTTGTTCCAAATTTCACCATGCCAAGAACCGGTGCTATGAATACGGCCCCACATCGCCGCATAAAATGCGGCATCATGCCGCCCTGAGCCAAACAGGTTCGGGGTTTTACCGATGACTTCATCCACCGTATAACCCGACATTTTGGTGAATGCATAGTTGCTACGCAGAATAATATTATTGGCATCTGTCACGAGCATGGCTTCCTGCGATTCAAACGCAGTGGCGGCGATACGCAGATCATTTTCGACGATTTTGCGCTCGGTAATATCGCTGATAGTGCCGATCATACGTAACGGCTGACCATCAGCGCCGCGGCTCACCACCATGCCTCGACTCATAATCCATTTAAAACTGCCATCTTTACATTGCATACGACATTCGATGTAGTAATCGCTGGTGACACCATCAAGATAGGCTTGCATCGTTGCCGCTACATACTTCATATCATCCGCATGAAAACGGTTATCCCAGGCTAGACCCGTGGGCAGCACATCATTTTCGGCATAACCGAGGATCTGTTTCCAGCGCTTGGAAAATATCTTTTTATTGGTGACAATATCCCAATCCCAGACGCCATCACCCGAGCCTTCAATCGCGAACTTCCAGCGATACTCACTCGCAATCAGCGCTTCCTCAGCTTGTTGGCGTGCTGCCTCACGGGCAAAGCTGTCCAGCGCAAAACTGATATCCTCAGTCATTTCTACGAGCAGCTTGCGTATATCCTCATCAAAGGTATTTTCATTGCTGGAATATAAAGAAAATGCACCGATGGTGACGCCATTACATTGTATCGGCAGCGCAGCCGCTGAAACCCAATCCGCTTGCATGGCTTTTTTACGCCAGGGCAGCGTCAGTGGGTCACGTTGATAGTCTTCAACAATCACCACTTTATGTTCACGTATAGACACGCCGGTCGGACCTTGACCAAACGCGCTATCAGCATCGACATTGATTTCGATAACATCCAGGTAGCCATGGTCATCACCGTAAGCAGCGGCCACACGCACCTGTTGGCTAGCCGCATCAACCAGGCCGATCCAAGCCATTTTCATGCCGCCAAAACTGACCACATCGTGACAAATATTGGCGAATAAATCTTCGGCGCTGCGGCAACGCACAATGGCCTGATTGCACTGGCTCAGCACCATATAAAGCTCCGTCAGGCGCGTTATTTTAATTTCCGCCTGCTTGCGCTCGGTCACATCACGTGCCAGCACTACAAAACGTGGCATCTGGCCGCTTAAGGTTTTTTTACGGGCGACCGAAAGCTCAAAGTAGGTGCGGCCTTGCGGCAGATCGAGCTCGTACTGCATGCCGCTGGAATAATCTTGTGTATTGGCCTCCTGCAAGGCGGCCATACAAATAGCGCTGGCCGCAGCCGGCATGAACTCCACCAGCTGCTTACCGATAAAATTCTCCGGTGGTGTCACCAAGAGTTCCGTGCGCGGCGAATGATAGGACAGCACGGTGCCGTCAAGTGCAGCCACAAATATCAGGTCAGGCATGGCATCAAACATGGCTTGCAGCCTGATTTCATCCTGGTGACGCGCATGTTGCAACTGTTTAATCTGTGAAATATCGAGCAGCGTAATATGCAGCATGCGCGCGGTATCGGTATCATCGCCATCTTGCTGGCAGCTCAGATTGGCATGGAAAAACGAACCATCGGCGCGGATTAAGGCGAGCTCAAAACCAAGCTCCGCACCGCGTTCAGCCGCGCGTAGGTTGATCAGCTGCTGCTGCCACAGATCGCGCTCATCACTGGCAACCAGTTGTTCAAACTGTAGCTGCAATAACTGCTCACGGCCTAAACCAAACAGCATGGTCGCTTTCCAGTTGATCGCGCTGATCATGCCGCTATCGTCTATGGAAACGTACGCTACCGGCGCAAAGTCAAATAGCTCAACATAGCGGCTGCGCGACTCAAGCAGCGCAGAGCGTGCCGCTTGTAGATCCACACTTTGGCGGCCAAGCACGAGACGGCTTTGTTCTTGCAGCCGCAAGATCTCGCCAGTTTTGCTTAATTCACTACTTAATTGCGTGCTGCGCCGTATCCACATAGCAACCGCCATCATGATGCTCGCGCCGACGACGATGCTAGTACCATCAGACTGCAAGTCCGACAAGTGCTCGGCCAGAAGCAGACTTTTGACTATTTCTACACCGAGCAGCAATATGGCCGTTAACATAAAAACTAGCGGCAACAGCAGCGCAGTCTTTATCTTCGAAATTCTCAATCGCAAATCAATCCCCTCCAGGATAAGCTTTTCGCCTATGTACTTCATACTGAGTGTTGTTCAAAACAGCAGCGCTTAGCGATGACTGGGGTATCATCTTTACAGCGAGCGCACTATACACCCTCCATCCTGTCGTTTGCCGTTTGATTGGCAACAGCTGGCGAAATATATACACTCAATTTAATCCAAATCGATCATCTTCGCCCGATTGGCGCTAAACAGAAACACGGCCTGCGCCAGACTTGTCAGCGCAGGCTGCCGCTTAAGCGACCAGTGTCGCCATGTCAATCACAAAGCGGTACTTGACGTCACCTTTAATCATGCGTTCGTAAGCTTGATTAATATCTTTCATCGCGATCATTTCTATGTCGGAAGTAATATTATGCTGCGCACAAAAATCGAGCATTTCCTGCGTTTCTTTAATACCGCCAATGAGTGAACCGGCAATCTGCCTGCGTTTAAAGATAAGGTTAGACATATTCGGTGCCGGATGCGCATGTTCCGGCACACCATTCAGGCACATCGTGCCATCGCGCTTCAGTAACTCGGTAAATATATCCAGATTATGCGCTGCCGCCACTGTGTTCAAGATGAAATCAAAGCTCTTCAGATGCAACTTCATTTCATCTGGATTTTTTGAAATAACCACTTCATCCGCACCCAGACGCTTCGCATCTGCCACCTTACTTGGCGATGTGGTAAACAGCACTACATGCGCGCCCATGGCATGCGCTAATTTCACCGCCATATGGCCCAGTCCACCTAAACCAACAATACCCACTTTCTTGCCCGGCCCTGCATGCCAGTGGCGCAAAGGCGAATAAGTGGTAATACCGGCACACAATAAAGGTGCTACTGCCGCCAGATCAAGCTTGTCGGATATATGCAGCACAAAATGTGCATCAACGACAATGCGGTTTGAATAACCGCCATAGGTCATTTTTCCGGTGTGCTTATCCGGGCTGTTGTAGGTAAACACGCCATCATCACAATATTGCTCGAGGCCATCAGTACAATCCGCGCAGACGCCGCATGAATCGACCAGGCAGCCGACGCCGGCTAAATCACCCACTTTAAAATCAGTGACCGCGCTGCCGACGCTGGTCACGCGGCCGACAATCTCGTGCCCAGGCACCACCGGATACACTGCATTTTTCCATTCGTTGCGCGCGGTATGAAGATCGGAATGGCAGACGCCACAAAACAGGATTTCAATCTGTACATCTTTGGCGCCAACTGTGCGCCGCTCGAAATTAAAAGGTTTTAGCGCTTCTTTAGCCGAATAGGCGGCATAGCCAATTACTTTACTCATCATTTGCTCCTTAATAATTTTTTTAAAAAAATTGCTTAGCATCTTAGTATTAGTGCCGTAATTTTTGCGGCAAGCCGGTTTATATGTGCCGGTATAATCCGATCAGATGGCTAGCAACTTTAATCGCCAGCTGCGATTAGTGCGCAACTATTTACGATAGACATCATAGACTTGCACTAGAAAATTAGTCTGTTCGATAGCGTACATAGCCGCAATGATTAAGCTCGGCTGGGCGAGGCTATAAACTACCAGCGCTAAGTCGAGCCGACAGATCGCCTGTTATAATGCGGCTTAACCTCCACATACGAGCATTAATCATGAGCGCCCTCTGGATACTGGCTTTACTAATCATTTTATCAGGCTTCTTTTCTTTGGCGGAAATGGCGCTGGCTTCAGCCAGAGTATCAAGATTGTCGCAAATGGCTGACGATGGCAATTTGGGGGCACGTGCCGCCATTGCCATCAAGGATTCGCCGAGTCATCTGCTGGCCGCCACCCAGACCGGCATCACCGTCGCTGCATTGTTAATGGGCGTCTATGGTGAGTCGGCGCTGTCGACTATCGTGACCAATATTATTCCGAGCGACCTGCTGCTGTTAGGGGCATGGCGTACAGAAATCTCCTTTACTTTCACCATCGTCGTCGTCGCCGCCGCCTCCATTATCCTCGGCGAAATCGTACCAAAACGTATTGCGATTGCGCACCCAGAGCGCGTCGCCGCTTTTTGTGCGCCACTCATGGTGATTTTCATCCGTTTACTATCACCGGCGATTCATTTTTTATCGTGGTCGGCCAATCATGTTTTGTCCGTGCTGCCATTCCAGTCTGCACCAGCGGTAACCAACATCGACGATATTATGGCGTTCGTCAATGAAGGTACCAAGGCAGGCGCGCTCGCGCCGGAAGAAAGCCACCTCATGGGCAATGTGCTGCGCCTCGAAGACCGCAGGCTGGCCGCGATCATGACGCCGACGGCGGATGTTACTTACCTCAATGTGCTGGCGCCGCGCGAACACAACTTACAGCTGCTTAAAGACAATCCACATTCGCAACTGCCGCTATGCAAAGGCGATCTGCAGCATGTGATCGGCATTGCCGAAAGCCACGATATTTTGCAAGCCGCGATTGAGGGCGAGGTCGATTTTGCCGAGATCCCGCTGGTGCCACCACTGTTTGTGCCGGGGACGCTGACACTGATAGACCTGATGCGCAGTTTGCGCCAGCACAAGGCCACGTTTGCGCTCGTCGTCAATGAGTTTGGCGTGACCGAGGGCATTGTCACCCTCGATGATTTGATGATGTTTCTGGTAGGCGACATGATGCCGTTTGCCGACAGCCCGGAAGAAGCCCTGGCAGTACGCCGCGCCGATGGCTCCTGGCTGCTCGACGGCCTGCTGCCGATTGATGAAATGAAAGATAAGCTATTGATCCAGGCGCTGCCACTGGAAGACCTGGGCAATTTCAATACGGTGGGCGGCTTTGTCATCACCTCGCTTGGCCGCATTCCGCGAAAATCTGAGCAGTTTCAATATAATGGCTGGAATTTTGAAGTGGTTGATGTCGATGGTAATCGTGTCGATCAAGTACTGGCAGTGCGTTGCCCGCCGGCAGAGCCGGTTTAGCTGCAACGAGCAGGCTGTGGCCATTATTTAACCGCAGCCAGCGGCTGCAAACCGAAGTGCGCTTGCCGTAGGGCCTGCTCCACAGGATCAAAAAAATGGCACTAAATTCGGCTGTTAGCCGGATCTAGTGCCAGGATAAAACGTGAGTCTAACTAGGTGTTAAGCTAGCTGATCACCAATAGGCAAGCTGCGCAGACGCTTACCCGTTGCCGCAAAAATCGCATTGGTCACCGCCGCTGCTACCGGTGGCAAGCCCGGTTCGCCGGCGCCACCCATTTTTTCGGTACTGGGTACGATATGCACCTCGACCACGGGCATTTCATTGAAACGCATCACTTTATAATCGTTAAAGTTATTTTGCACAACTTGTCCGTCCTTGAACGTAATCTCACTGTGCAGCGCCGCGCCTAGACCAAATGAAATCGACGATTCCATTTGGGCTTTCAGTGAATCCGGATTCACCGCCAGACCACAATCAATCGCGCACACCATGCGCTGCACTTTGACCACGCCACCGCTCACAGAAACTTCAGCTACATGTGCCACAAAACTGCCAAAAGATTCATGTACGGCAATACCGTGGAATACGCCTTTAGCTAACGGCTTATCCCAGCCGGCTTTTTCTGCCGCCAGATTGAGCACAGCCAAATGCCGCGGATGACCTTTGAGCAATTCACGGCGGTAGGCCAGCGGGTCTTTGCCGGCAGCTACTGCCATCTCATCGACCAGGCTTTCCATCACAAAGGCAGAATGGCTATGACCGACAGAACGCCACCACAACACCGGAATAGCGGATTTTGGTGTATGCAGACTGACCGCATGATTGGCAATATTTTTCAGATAAGGTGAATCCGCAACGCCTTCAACCGAAGTCGCGTCAACGCCATCCTTGATCATAAATTGTTCAAACGGCGTACCGGTCATGATTGACTGGCCGACGGCTACGTGCTCCCATGCGAGCGGCATGCCGGCCGCATCCAAACCAATACTGGCTTGATGCAGAAACATAGGCCGGTAGTAGCCGCCTTTGACATCATCTTCGCGGCTCCACACCGTTTTCACGGCAACACCCGCCGCTTTAGCGACTTCCACGGCCTCGCCGACAAAGTCTGCCGCCGGGTTGGCACGGCGGCCAAAACCACCGCCAAGAAACAGGGTATTAATTTTCACCTGCTCAGGTTTAAGACCGAGTATTTTTGCCGCAGCCAACTGGTCGGTAGTCTGCATTTGCGTACCTACCCAGATTTCACAGCCATCGGCGTTGATGCGCACCGTACAATTGAGCGGCTCCATCGGTGAATGCGCCAGAAACGGCAGCACGTATTCGGCTTTAAGCGTTTTAGCCGCAGTTGACAGCGCGGCCTTGCTGTCGCCGGCCTTAGCGGCGCTAGCGCCAGCAGTCGTCGCCAGCTGACGATAGTCAGCGAGCATGGTTTTACTATCGAGGCTAGCACTGGCGCCCAGATTCCAGTCTACCTTGAGCGCATCGCGCCCTTGTTTTGCCGCCCAGTAATTGTCGGCAATAACCGCCACGCCGCTAGGCACTTGCACCACCTGCTGCACACCTTTAATCTTCTTGGTCGCAGTCGCATCAAACGCTTTTACGCTGCCGCCAAACACCGGCGAACGCGCCACCATGGCCGTCATCAGCCCATCAAAATGCACGTCTTGACCAAACTTGGCGGTGCCATTAATTTTTTCTGGACCATCGAGGCGCTTGGTGGCCTTGCCGATGATTTTCCAGTCTTGAGGTGGTTTCAGCGTGACTGCTTTCGGAGTTTCCAACTTCGCCGCAGCCTCGGCTAAATCGCCGAAACTGATTTTCTGATCGCCACTAATCACAAAGCCATTTTCTGTTTTCAGTGTGTCCGCAGCCACACCCAGTTCTTCGGCTGCCGCCGCCACCAATAGCGCACGCGTTAATGCACCGGCTTGGCGATAGCGGTCAAATTCCGACCAGGTCGTAGTAGAGCCACCGGTAATCTGAATACCATAAGCGGTATGCAAGTAAGCCGGTGCGGCGGCGGCATGCTCAACTTTAATTTTGCTCCAGTCAGCGTCGAGCTCTTCGGCGATCAGCATCGGCAACGTGGTCCAGATACTTTGTCCCATCTCGCTATGCGCCAGCATCACGGTAATGCTGTTATCAGTGCCGATACGCAGAAAAGCGTTAGGTTCTGGTAACTTAAGTGCAGTCTTGTCTGCGCCGCTGTCAGTAGCAGGGTCTGCGCCAGGCAGTAAAAAGCGTTTGGCATAGGGCATGGAAAAAGCAATCACCAATCCGCCCGCCACCAAGGCGGTGGCTTTAATGAAAGTACGACGTGAAATATTTAATGAAGTCATGGTGCGTTCCTTAAGCTAGTTTTTTTGCAGCTTCATGGATGGCCGCACGGATGCGCGGATAAGTGCCGCAGCGGCAAATGTTGCCACTCATGGCGGCATCAATCTCGGCATCGCTCGGTTTTTGATTAGTGGCTAATAACGCCGTGGCGGACATAATCTGCCCGGACTGGCAGTAGCCACATTGCACCACGTCAATTTCGCTCCACGCAGCTTGAACCGCCTGGCCGACTTTGTCATTTTGCATATGCTCAATCGTGGTAATTTTTTTGCCGACAGCGGCAGAAATCGGGGTCACGCAGGAGCGTATCGCCTGTCCATCCAGATGTACGGTACAAGCGCCGCACTGGGCAATACCGCAGCCGAACTTGGTACCGGTGAGCTGCACTACATCGCGTAGCGCCCATAAAATCGGCATATCTGCCGCGGCATCGACCGCCTGGTCTTTGCCATTAATGTTTAACGTTATCATGATGGATAATCTCTAAATTTAAAAAGTGGTTATTGCCTGCACAATGCATTGTGCAGATACGGTCTGTTAACACGATCGACTAAAAAGGATCTATTAAATAAAAAAGGGTCTATTAAATAAAAGGATCTATTAAAAGGATCTATTCAAAAGGTCTGCTGGTAAATTCAAGCTGCATAGCAGTCGAATATTAAGCAGTGACATAGGAAAGTTTTTTGACTCATGCTAGTGATGGCCATGCAAAATAAAATATGGCTAAAACCGCGTTCGCAGATCGGTGAGCGTTTGTTTACAGCACAAATGCGGCTCATTATGGGCTCCCTGTCAGATTAGCGCAAGCGCCTTAAACCGCGCGTGCTCACTTAATAGCTTAGCGCAAATGCCGGCCAATAAAGCGCTGCGCTCGCACCCGGTTGCATGCGTCGCTGTCATCCACAGCCGCGCGTTAAATAGTTGACCGACGTCAAGCATGCCGGCTTTAGAATAGACTGTATAGAACACGGCGCAAACTGCCATTTTGATTGATACTGGAACCATGATGTCGACAACTCCATCTGCGTGGATAGTGAAATACGCAGCCTTGATTCGCAGTCACGGCCGCGTCTTAGACCTGGCCTGCGGTGGCGGGCGACATGCCATCTGGCTTGCGGCACAGGGTTATGTGGTCGATGCCATCGACCGCGATGCCACCGCCATGGCCGCTATGGTCGGTTTAGCTCATATCCACATTACAGTGGCCGACCTCGAGGCCGCGACTGCCTACCAGTTTAAAGAACAGTATGACGGCATTGTTGTCAGCCGCTATCTATACCGGCCGCTGCTGCCTCAGCTAGCGCAGATACTCAAACCCGGCGGCGTGCTCATTTACGAAACCTTTATGCTCGGTAACGCGCGCTACGGCAAGCCGAGCAATCCTGATTTTTTACTGCAGCCGGACGAGCTGCTGGCAAATTATGCGCAGACACTACGCATAGTGGCTTTTGAACAAGGCGATGAGCCGGCGCCGACAGCTGCGGTGATGCAGCGCATCTGCGCCGTTAAAGCTGACAGCTGATGCCGATTGCCGCCATAGACCAGTAAGCAAGAGTAAGTAAATTAGGCGCGGCCATCCGCTATCACCGTATCCTCGCGATTAAATTGCAGCAATCGCTAGTTTCTATGATGCGTTTTGATATTTAGATTCGACTGAACATTAGTGCTGCTCGACGTCTGCTTGGCGGCGCATGATATTGCGGTAAACATCACTTTTCTGCCACTGTGCCAGCCAGGCGACAAAGTCCTCGGCCGGCATAGGTTGTGCCATATAGTAACCTTGGCCAAAATCACAGCCCATGGTCTGCAGCAAGTCCCACACCAGCTGATCTCCCACACCTTCGGCCACCACTTTAAGGCCTAAGTTATGGCCTAAATCAATCGTCGACTGCACAATTTTCTTATCACTATCGTCCTGCGCCATTTTAAAAATAAACGACTGATCGATTTTCAATTCGCTGACCGGTAACCGCTTGAGATAAGTCAGTGATGAGTAGCCGGTGCCAAAATCATCGATGGACAGCGGAATAGCCATCGCGGCGAGCTTATCCAGCGTCGTCAGCGCGCGCACCGGATCGTCCATAATAATGCTTTCGGTAATTTCGAGCGCGATTGCACTGCAATCCACACGGTGGCTTTTCAGTATCGCTGCAATCTTGTTTGGCAAATCCTGATCAATCAGATCACGTGTTGAAATATTAATCGCGATCGGGATGTGCACGGCCTGCTGCTGCCACAGGCTAAAATTACGCGCGGCTTCACTGAGCATCCATAAGCTAATCTGCTGAATAAATCCGGTTTTTTCGGCAAACGGAATAAATAAATCCGGAGAAATAAAACCCTTTTCCGGGTGTTTCCAGCGCGTCAAAGCTTCGACAGAACTCACCTGACCGCTGGCAAAGTCAATTTTCGGCTGCACATACATCAGCAACTGCTTCTCGGCCAGCGCTACTTTCAGCGCCGATACCAGCGAAAAATTAGTCGTGCTGCTCAAATCGTAACTTTTATCATAAATAGCCGCACCACTGCTGCTCGCTTTCACCATATACATCGCCATTTCGGCATGCGATAGCAATTGCGCTTCGCTTTGGGCGTGATCCGGATAACTGGCAATACCGATACTGACGTTCAAATCCACCGACTGCTGGTTAAGCAGTATCGGGCTTTGCAGCACTTGCAACAGATCTGTGGCGTCACTTAAAGCTTGTGACGGCGAGGTGGCTGGCAGTAGCAACGCAAACTGGTCGCCGCCGATGCGCGCAATAAAGTCATTGCTACGGCTAGTAAAAGCGCAGATTCTGCCAGCTACGATACGCAGCATTTCATCACCGGCTTCATAGCCAAGAATATTATAAATCTGTTTGAAACGGTCTAAATGCAGCACCAGTAAGCTCAAGCTGCTTTGCGCAGCTTCTGCAGCTTGCAAGGTTTTACTGAGTTCTAGAATAAATGATGCCCGGTTCGGCAGCTGGGTAAGCTCGTCATAATAAGCCAGCTTGAATATGCTCTTTTCACGGCTGGAAATCGCGGTACTCATGCTGCTAAAACTGCGATTCAGGCTACCAAGCGCATCAGCTCTATCGGCATGAATCGCTGCGGCATAGTTGCCGTCTTCCAGTTTCTTCGCGACCAGGACTAGGTCCGTGATCGGCTCTGTGATCCTTTTGGCTAAATATAAAATGCTAATAGCAAACAGTAATGCACTCAATATGGTCAGAATAAGCAGCGTGCGTTGCAGGTTTTTATAAGGGGCGCTGGCTTCATCTATTGAGCCTTGCAGCACTGCATATAAGGATTGGTCAGGGTTGCTGAAAATAGAAATGTAGCGCGTGCCGTAGGTACTGCCCTCTATCATGACTTCACGATTTTGCAGTTTAGAATCCACTGCCGCCATGCTGTTACTGATCAATTGCTGTGCCGCTGGCGTGTGCAGTGTTGTTGCCGTTGTTTTCCAGCTACTGCCGGCAGATTTGCTAAGAAAGCTAACTTCGAGCTTAGTTAATTGCTGCAGCTGCTGCAGCGTGTTGCTGATTTTAAAACCGCTCACAATCCAGCCTGTGGTCAGCGGCGCTTTTACCGCTACTAGCTGATAGGGCTGATCGTCAAAAATAACAAAGTCGCGTGCCTGGCCATGTTGTTGCGCCTGTGCTATCAGTTTATCAATACCCGGCTTGATGACATCGGCCGTCACCTCGCCGCTGATGGCTAAGGCATCATTTTCGTCGGTGTAAAATATAGCGACATCTGCGCCGATAGCGGCCTGATGATTGCGCAGCGCTAACAATATGCTTTCATCATTGCGGCTGGCAATGGCCTGCCTGAAGCCATCGTCGCTGGCCAGCATGCGTGCACCCTGAGTTAAGGTCTCGCCATTTTGCTGCAGCAGGCTGCTCAATATCTTTTCACCGATTTCAAGCTGCGCTTGCACCGCTACGCGTGCATTTTTCTCGATACTCAAGTCAATGAAGATAGAACCAATGATTTGGATAATCAGCAGCAGTGTCAGGAAAATGACGGCAATTCTAGTTGTTAGGCTTTTAAAATTCATACCAGCAAGATTTTTATAGGGTTAAATTTCGGCTTTGATATCAATGCTTACGCTGACCGTTACTATCGCTTTAATGGTGACCGCCTGTTCCGCTGCCACATTCTGTTTTTTAAGCGCAGGATGCCGCACTCTGAGCTGATATTGTCAGCTAGGCAGATTCATCAATTTGACTTTACCACTTGCGTCAGTTTTAGCAATATATGGCGTATCGACGATATGAATAAAGGCGAGCATCTGCTCATCAATATTACAGCCTAGCACCTTGGTGACAGCTTGATCAAATAGCACCGGCGCCGTCGGCACATTGGCATAAAATTTCAAGTTAAACATTTTGGCTGGAGAAAACAAGTAGACATGGTGGCGCGCACTGTCTTTATTAGGAAAACTGACGCTGCATCCGGCCTGTATCACCGTCACGCGTGGCATCAATGTTTTATTAATTTTGGACAATAGTGGTCGTTAACGTTAATCAGTTTGGCATGCTTAGCTTTTGGCGGCGACCGGCATCATCACTACCGCTTCCAGCCGGAATTTTCGGCGGCACTGATGCTGTCTGACCACCAACTCATCGGCGAAGAATACCGCGCAAAACCGGACAATATTAAAATTTAGCGAGAGGATGACGCCAAAGACCTATTTGTGACCTAGTTTCCACAGAAAAACTATGCGCTCACCGCGGCCTATCTTGATTTAGGCAATATCGCCATTAAAGACCAGTAAAGCGCGTGGGATTTATCCGGCCAAGTCTCTTATTAAACCATGTATATTAAACCATGCGCATAGCAGCCGCGCTTTGTAAGCGCCTTCTGCCTGTATCTGCGCTACGCTCACGCGTTTAAACATGTCGCCAGCATTAGTCGACACGACCCTGGCCATATATTGGCAGATACTTGTAGCTCCAGACCGTGAAACATGCCAGCCAGACGGCTACTGCGCACAGGTAAATATGTCCGCGCATAGCAAATTCCACACCCGGCAATTCTGACACGATGCGTAATAGCGGCACGGTCTGAAACGCAAGAAACAATGCCCAGCTGACGCTATCGAGCTTGAGCATGCGCCCGGAATGGCCGAGGGTGACGCGCGTCGCCATCGCCAGCAGTATCGACGTGAAATAGCCCACAGTCAGCGCATGCAGCGGCGCTTTGGCGAAATAAACTTGCCCGCTGATCAATAATGCCAGGCTTTGCAGCGCGTACAGCGTCAGCGCAATGCCCAACCAGGCAAAGCCTATATGCAGCATCGCCAAAATTGGCACAGACAAGCTTTGCCGCCAGCGCCAAGCTAGCGTTAAGTAAATGGCGCTTACCGCCATCGGTATATCCACTAGCCAAGTCCAGGCTTGCAGCCCCGTCAGCTCAAGTACGCCGTGGATAAGCGCAAAGCTCGGCACTAAGGCTAGCACCCAGTTGGGGCGCACGATTTTATAATCGGCAATGGCATTGGCCGAGAAAAAAGGAATCATGCGGTGGCAGACCGCAAAAAATACCGGCAACAAAATCAGCCAGACACCACCGACCTTGGCGATGGCTAGCAGATGCGCCTCGTTGCTGACAAAACCCGCCAATAACAGCCAGCCCACACCCAGCACCACCCAAGTAATGGTGGCATGACGTTTATCCGCGTGCTTGGCTTTTAAATAGACGCTAAGCAAAGCATATAAACCCAAGCCCCAGCCAGCAAGAAACAGCATCAATGCGGCGGTTAATAACAGCACGCTCAATATCAGCCCCAGATAAAACAATAATGAACCTGTCGCCATTAATAGAAACGCCGGCAGATAGATACGACGTTCGACTTCGGCACCATTCATCCAGCGCGGAAACGTGGTCATTAAAAATCCAAACATAAAGAATGGGAAAAAACTATAAATCATTAAAAATGCATGGGCGTCAGTTGCCGCTATGCTCCAGGCGATAGGGGCATATAAGCCGCTGTAGCGACCGAGCAAATCGGCGGTCCACCAGGCGATAGTCAACAATGACTGCACACCGCCCCAGAAAAAAAACAGACGATGCGGTGCAGACGACAATGTCTGCCAGGTTTTTGTGAGTTGATTCATCGCTTGTATCCTTTTATATTTTATGACCGAGCGCTAGATTAAAACTTCAACTTCTGTTTTTTGCATGTTCGGCAGCAAATTCATACAGATCAACCAGGTCTTCGCTAGTTACATCAATCACGCCATCGATCTGCGTCAGCGCCCACGAGTAATCGGCTTCGTTTAACTGCGGATAGAGCGGGTAATTGGTTTGGCTAAAGTCGGCATGATGCGGGTGATGACTATGCTGTAACGGATAGCGCCGCCCCGGAATCAGGTTATTGATAAGCAGCGACAGCAGCACCATGGTGCCGGCATTAACGACCACGACTTCATAGCAAAACTGCCAGCCCATGCCGTATATTTCCGGGCCGCCCAGTACCGCGATCATGGTGGTTGCAGCACTGGGCGGATGCAGGCACTGCAGGCTGTGCATGGCGTAGATGGACAGCGCCACCGCTGTTGCCATCGCCAGCGCCGGGCTGCTTAGCCAGTGCGCACAGGCGACGCCAATGACGGATGACACAAAGTGGCCGCCGATCACCGCCCACGGCTGTGACATCGGACTATGCGGGATCACGAACAGCAAAAAGGCTGAGGCGCCCATGGAGCCTAACACCAGCAGCGAAAATGTGCCGCCAAATGCCGCGATATTCACTACCTTCACCAGTATTAATATGGCGATGAACGCGGCTAGGCTGGCATAAATTTTTTCATGCAGCGCGACATGCCGCGTTTGAAATTTGGCGATAACACTTAGCCATGATTTTACTAACTTCATTAGATGACACCCTTATTGCGGATTGATGGCTGAGCTTTATGGCGTTCAGCTACGCGTAAAATCAATCACGATTTCACCAGGCTCACGTTGCCTATAGTGTATTGTCAGCGAGGCAGCATAACGTTCATCTAGCTGCTGCAGTAAGGGCAGTGGATCATGATCATTGGTAAAACGCGTCGTTTCCCCTGCTTGCAGCACATCCAGCGCCACAAAAATGGCGGCATGACGAAAACGCTTGGCTACGCCGCGTGCATCAAATGGCTAAACCCGCTAGCTAGTTATTGCTTGACCCAGTAGCGGCAGATCGGCCATTAGTTGCTGATCATTTAAAGTTTTGATAGACATTTTTTAAGGTGTAAGTAAAATATACCTTAAAATAACATAGCAGTTTTAGATAAGCAATATTTTTTAATACGCCTCACGGATTAAGGCCATGCAACTCACCACTTTTTCAGATTACTCGCTACGCGTGGTCATGTATTTAGGCCTGAAGCAGGGTGAGCTGTGCACTATCGCCGAGATCTCGCAAGCCTACGCCATCTCCGAAAACCACTTGACCAAAGTCGTGCATCAACTCGCGCTCGGCGGCTATATAGAAACCGTGCGTGGCAAAGGCGGCGGCCTGCGTCTCGTGCGCGACCCGAAAACGATCTATGTCGGCGCCATGATTCGCGCCTCTGAAGGTGAGGCTGGCTTACTGCCCTGCCTCGACAGTGCCGGCCAATGCTGCATACAAAGTAGCTGTAAATTAATGGCTATTTTACGGGAAGCACAAACGGCTTTATTTCAGGTGCTCGATCAATATACTTTGGCTGATCTACTCGCTACACCAGCGCCGCTGCAACATATACTCATGCCAGCAAACAGCCAATAGAACCTGCAGCCCAATTAAGCATTGCAGGCAGCAATAGTCTGTAGCTTGCGGCATCCAACCGGCATAAAAATAGCCTAGTCATTGCTGACTAGGCTATTTGTTTAGTAATGCTTATTACTTATTCATTACGTACATTGTAACTTCAAAGCCAAAACGCATTTCTGTAGCTGCTGGTGTAGTCCACATAATAATTCTCCAAAATTTAAACTTTGAACTGACATCATGTCTTGTTCGGGTGAATGAATTATGCACCTCAGGCAAAATTGCGCACTATCAGTGTTCATGAATAATGACTAAGTAAAATCATGAGCACGCTAATCGCCACCCGCTCATCACAAAAAGCCGGCAGGCCGGCTTTTTGCAGCGTTGACGATTATTTAATCGCTAGCGGTACCAGGCTACCCGCTTTCATATCCGGCATCAGTATAAACTTGCCGTCAATAGACAGTGAAATATCGGCTGAGGATTTGTGACCCTGGCTAATCAGTTGCGGTGTAGCTTTGGGGTCACTGAGCTGCCAAACCTTACCACCGGCCCAATCACTGATGTACAACATGCCATCGGCATCACGCACCAGGCCATCAGCAGCACCAAAACCACTATTGAGCAATGTCAGTGTTGATTTGCCAGACGCGGCATCGAATGCCAGCTGAAATAACTTACCGCTGCCAAAGTCTGCAACCAGCAATTTATTCGGGCCATCCATCAGCAAGCCATTGGGACGTTTGATAGCAGATTTATCATCGAGCAGCTGGGTAATTTTACCAGCGGGCGTAATCTGATAGATGGCAGCATGTTTGCCTTTATCATCACCGCTGTCAGAAACATAGACATTGCCGAGGCCGTCAATTTCAATATCGTTAAAAAATGTAGGCGTGCCCTTAAAGTCAGAGGTTTTTGCAAACACCGTCTTCTTGCCATCGAGATCAATACGTAGCACCTGATTCATATCGGCCACATAAAGCTGATTGTTAAAAAGATCGATACCTTTAGGATCATTGAGACCATCGGCTATCGTCGCCGTCGTGCCGTCGGTATTTAACACGGTGACCTTACCATCGCCGTCTTTGCCGTAACCACCAATTTCAGTAATAAAGATACGGCCATCGGCATGAGCGATTGCAGACTCAGGCATAGTTAGCCCACGCAAAGTTTTGGTTGATGTTGCCATCGGCAGCGCAACCGCAGACTTTTCAGCATAGCTCACACGGTAGATGACATCATTGTAATCATCGGAAACGAGTATAGAACCATCGGGCAGTTGCAATACATCGGTTGGTCTACCCCATATTTCACCGTTATTGAGCCAGCCGTCGATAAACACCTCCGTTTTTTTAACCTGGTTTTTTTCATCAAAAATCACCCGCATCAGCTGATAACCAACCGGTTTACTCCGGTTCCATGAGCCATGTTGCGCGATAATGGCGTTGCCTTGATAAGCCGCAGGAAACTGCTTGCCGGTGTAAAAGTTAAAGCCCAGATTGGCCGTGTGCGCCTGAAATTCAACCACTGGGAAAGTGACGGCCTGTGCTGGTTTTTTGTTTTTCCAGTCAGGATGCTGCTCATGGCCACCGGCATAAAATGGAAAGCCAAAGTGCATGCCGGCTTTAGGCGCGGCATTCAGCTCGTCATGCGGAATATCGTCACCGAGCATATCGACGTTATTATCCGTAAAGTACAACACATTCGTGCTCGGCTGGAAATCCATGCCAACAGAATTTCTGATGCCCTTGGCAAACACTTCCATTTTGCTACCATCTGCATTCATGCGGATAATGCTGGCCTCTATGCCCTTCGGATCGCAGATATTGCAGGGTGCGCCTACGGTGGTATAGAGTTTATTATCCGGCCCAAATTTAATATAACGCCAGCCATGGTGAGCTTTGTTCGGCAGTTTGTCATAAATGACTTCACGCATTTGCATAAAGGGCAGATTTAAATCAAAGTCAACCGCAGCATAGCGCGTGATGCGATGTTGTTCTGCCACATACAGACTGCCTTCATGCACAGCAACACCATTACCTACCGTCAGATCGTCCATCAGCGTCAGTACCGAGTCCGCCTTGTGATCCTTGTTTTTATCAACAATTGCATACACTTTTTTGCCACGGGTGCCGACAAACACAGTACCGGTGGAGCCTAAAGCCATCTGCCGTGCACCAGGCACTTCGGCATAGATTTCCACTTTAAAACCCGGCGGCATTTTGAGTTTGCGCAGATTAGCCTCTACATCAGCCACTGCGGCAACACTTGACAGCGCATGCAACCCTAATGCCGCCAGCATAAGACCATTGATCCATTTGTATTTAGTTTTCATATTGTCCTCTTTCATTAACAGCAGAATCGGCCAAGACTCCAATTCAGACTTTATTGTCAGTCAGGGGCTGCTAGAACCAGACTGGTAGACCAGGTTCTAGCAGCAGTGTTTACAGTTTATGGTTTGCGCCGGCATAATCAAATGCCTATTGTTCTTTTATTATTGCCTAATTCTATTAAAATAACTTATATAAAGCGTTTTTATGGCTGATAATATGCCTAATTATAACCACACTTACAATAAGGCGTTACCTAAATGAGTCCGCATGCCGTCATGATAGATCGATTACTTAAACTTGCGCCCAACGAGGGCTATACCTTATCCAGATTAGACGGCGTCAAGTTTATGCGCGCCAATCGCTACATGCCACGCATGCCAGTGCTCTATGAGCCGTGTATCGTTGTCGTTTTGCAGGGCAAGAAATTGGGTTATCTCGGCGACCAGGTTTTTCACTATGATCCACAGCAGTTCCTAGTATTGTCGCTGCCGCTGCCGTTTGAAAGTGAAACCATAGGCAGCGTCGAAGAGCCGATGCTGGCGGTAGCCATGCGTATCGATTTAGCCGTCATCGCCGAACTGGTGTTGTCGCTGGAAACCCAGGTTCCACTGCCGGCTTTGCCGCAGCTAGGCATGGTGTCTACCGCCATGGACGAGAAACTATCGGATGCAGTGATGCGCTTGATTGCCGTGCTGGGCTCGCCGCTGGAGTCAACGGTGATCGGACCCGCCATCTTGCGCGAAATCTATTTCCGCGTACTCACCGGCACACAGGGTGCGGTCATACGTGCGGCTTTGCTGCAGCAAAGTCAATTCAGCAAAATTGGCAAAGCACTCAAGCTGATACATAGCGATTTTTCCGACGAGCTGAATATTAGGGCTTTAGCCACGGAGGCCGGCATGAGCGTGGCCGCATTTCATGCCAATTTTAAGGCACTGACGGCAACATCGCCGATGCAGTATCTTAAAACCACGCGGCTACACAAGGCGCGGCTGCATATGCTGCAAGACGGCATGACTGCAACCACGGCAGCAACGCAAGTCGGCTACGAAAGCGTATCGCAATTTAGCCGCGAATTTAAACGCTTTTTCGGCCGTACACCGATACAGGAAGTGGCAGCCATGCGGCAATCGTTAATTACCATGCCGGCAGAAAACACCGCGCACTATGTCACGGTGCATTAGCGTTGATAAGGCTTTCCAGCTGAGTGAGTATTCGCTTACATGTTGCTTCTAAAACCGCGCCGTCTATGACCGCGCGTTTTTAGTGGTACTCGGCCAGCCTTTATTTCCAGCCACCGCCGAGCACTTTATACAGAGCGACGCGATTGGCAGATTCCACCAGACGGATATTGATCAGCTCCTGTTCCGCCAGATATAGCGCACGCTGTGAGTCGAGCAAACCTAAATAACTATCAATACCTTCCTTGTAACGCGCTTGCGACAAGCGGAAACTGCCCGCGCTCGCCTCTACCAGTTTACGCCGCGCATCAAGCTGCTCGCCGAGTGTTGCGCGCTCGGCAAATGCATCCGCCACTTCGCGGAACGCACTTTGTATGGCTTTTTCATACTGCGCAACATTGATTTCACGTTGTACCTTGCTTGACTCCAGACTGGCCGTCAGCCGGCCCGCCTCGAATATCGGCAATCTGATCTGCGGTATAAAACTCCAGGCGCCAGAGCCACTGTCAAATAAACCGCCGAGGCTGCGGCTGGCACTACCGGCGCTAGTGGTCAGCGAAATGGTCGGGAAAAAAGCGGCACGTGCTGCGCCGATACTGGCATTAGTGGCACGTAATGCACGTTCCGCTTGCAGAATATCCGGCCGCCGCGTCAACACTTCTGAGGACACGCCAGCAGGAATTTCGGCAACAGCACTCACCGCGCTCGTCATCGTTGCCGGTAACAGATTGGCTGGTACCGGCGCACCAACGATCAGTGTCAGCGCATTTTCGTCCTGTGCCACAAGTGCCGCAAAGCGCGCTACGTCAGCGCGCGTAGTTTCCATCAGCGTTTCGGCCTGACGCAGATCCAGCGCCGAACCGACACCCACTTCCAGGCTGCGGCGGATGAGCTCCAGTGATTTCAGGCGCGTGTCATAGGTACTGCGTCCCAATGCCAGACGCTCACGCTCTGCCGCCAGTACCAGCCAGGCATTGGCGACTTCGGCCACCAGGCTGATATGTGCACTGCGCTTAGCTTCTTCAGTACCCAGGAATAGCTCCAGCGCCTGCGCGTTGAGGCTACGTATACGCCCAAAAAAGTCCAGCTCATAGGCGGTAAAACCGATATTGGCGCCATATTGATGTGTGGTCAGCGCATTGCCGCCAATGGCGATATCGCCGGGCACACGCTGCGCCGTTTCGCTCAGGCTAAGGCCAACACGCGGGAACAGATTAGCCCGCTGAATACGATACTGCGCACGCGCTTTCTCAATATTGAGCGCAGCCACACGCAGGTCACGGTTATTTGCCAACGCCAGCGCGATCACTTCACGTAGCTGCGCGTCGGCAAAATATTCGCGCCAAGGCATGCTGTCAAGCTGCACCGCTGCGCCGGGCGTATTGGCATCAATCGCGGCTATAGTCGCCGGCACTGGTGGCGCTGGCCGGAAGTATTCCGGGATCAAGCTGCAGGCGCTGGTCATGCTAAGCGCCAGCACTAGGCTCAGGGTTTTAAGTTTAGTCATGCGTGTTTTCCTGTGTCGTCTTGACTGATTCTGCCGTAGCATCCGCCTTGCGCGTAAACAGGCGCTCAATCAACACGTAGAACAATGGAATAAAGAATATACCTAGTATCGTCGCCGCAATCGTGCCGCCGAGCACACCGGTACCAATAGCATTCTGACTGCCAGAACCGGCACCGTGGGAAATGGCCAAGGGCAGCACACCAAAGCCGAAAGCGAGCGAGGTCATCAGAATTGGTCGCAAACGCATGCGCACCGCATCGAGCGTCGCTGTGACCAGATCCTTGCCAGCCTCCATTTCTGATTTGGCAAACTCCACAATCAGAATCGCGTTCTTCGACGACAAGCCGATGGTAGCAAGCAGACCGACCTGAAAGTAAATGTCATTCGCCATGCCGCGGCCACTGGCGGCGAGCAGCGCGCCGAGTATGCCCAGTGGCACCACCAGCAACACCGCGAACGGCACCGTCCAGCTTTCATACAAGGCGGCTAAGCACAGAAACACCACTAACAGTGATAGCGCAAATAAGGCAGGTGCCTGCGAGCCACTGCTACGTTCTTCGTAAGAGGATGCGGTCCATTCATAGCCGAAACCTGGCGGCAACTTTGCCATAATTTCTTCTACTGCAGCCATTGCATCGCCTGAAGACAGTTTTGGTGCGGCTTGACCGAGTAACTCCATTGCTGGCTGGCCGTTGTAGCGCTCCAGACGCGGTGAGCCATAAGTCCAGTGTGAAGTTGCAAAAGCCGAGAACGGTACCATCTGCCCCTGGTTATTGCGCACAAACCATTTGTCCAGATCCTTGGGCGTCATGCGCGCATGCGCTTCACCCTGCAGATAGACTTTTTTCACGCGACCGCGATCAATAAAGTCGTTGATATAGCTACTGCCCCAAGCCGTGGATAAGGTGTCATTAATATTCGCTACCGTCACCCCGAGCGCACCGGCTTTGGCATGATCAATATCCAGCTTGTATTCTGGTGTATCGTCCATACCGTTAGGCCGCACGCCCACCAGGCGTTTATCCTGGGCAGCCATGCCCAGAAACTGGTTACGTGCGGCAATTAAGGCATCATGGCCTTTACCGGCACGATCTTGCAGCATGACGTTAAAGCCGTTAGAAGTGCCGAGCTCAATCACCGCCGGTGGTACAAAAGCAAACACCATCGCTTCCGGAATTTTGGCAAAAGCCGCCATCGCCCGCCCAGCGACAGATTTTACATCCATACCCGGCTTGGTACGTTCGCTCCAGTCTTTAAAGTTAATAAAGCCGATCGCCATATTTTGGCCATTGCCGCCGAAACTATAGCCGGCCACAGTAAACACGGCTTTGACCGTATCTTTTTCATTTTGCAGAAAATGTTGCTCAACTTTGTCGAGGACAGCGATGGTACGTTCCTGCGTCGCACCCGCTGGCAGCATAATCTGGTTGAAAATGATGCCCTGATCTTCTTCCGGCAAAAATGAGGTCGGCATGCGCACGAACAGCACGCCAAGCACAACGACGATAACTAGATAAATGATCACAAAGCGCGAGCTGCGTTGCAGAATGCGGCCCACTGTCGTTTCGTAACGCTTGGCATTGCGATCGAACATGTGGTTAAACCAGCTAAAAAACTTACCGAGTATGCTGTTCGAGCTATGCGCCTGGCCTTTTTCTACCGGTTTTAACATGCTGGCACATAAGGCCGGCGTAAACACAATGGCCACGATCACCGACAGCACCATCGCGGCGACGATGGTGATCGAGAACTGGCGGTAAATCACGCCGGTCGAACCGCCAAAAAAAGCCATAGGCACAAACACCGCCGACAGCACCATACCAATACCTACTAGTGCGCCGGTAATCTGCTGCATGGATTTTTTAGTCGCTTCAATCGGCGACAACCCTTCCTCGGTCATGACGCGCTCGACGTTTTCGACAACCACAATCGCATCATCGACCAGTAAACCAATCGCCAGCACCAGACCAAACATGGTCAGGGTGTTAATGGTAAAACCAAAGGCGGCCATCACTCCAAAAGTCCCGAGCAGCACCACCGGTACGGCAATGGTTGGAATCAGCGTTGCGCGCAGATTCTGCAAAAACAGGTACATCACCAGAAACACCAGAATCATCGCTTCGATCAGCGTTTTGACTACCCCCTTAATCGACAGCTTCACAAATGGCGTGGTGTCATAAGGCACCACCGCTTTTGCACCGGCCGGGAAATACGGCTCTAACTCCTGCAGTTTAGCTTTTACTGCAGCCGCGGTATCGAGCGCATTGGCACCAGCGGCGAGCTTAATACCAATACCAGAAGCTGGTTTGCCGTTAAAACGCGCAACCGTGCCGTAGTTTTCAGCACCAATCTCGACGCGCGCGACATCACCTAAACGCACAACTCCGCCTTGCGCCGAGCTACGCAGCAAAATAGCCTCAAATTGCGCGACCGTTTGCAGGCGACTCTGTGCGGTGACCGTGGCCGAGAAGCCCTGTCCCGGCAAAGCCGGCGTTCCACCCAATTGACCGGCAGCCACCTGTGTATTCTGCGCGCGGATTGCGGCTTTAATATCAGCCGCATTTAGTTTGTAATTATTGAGTTTGGTCGGGTCCATCCACACGCGCATGGAATATTGTGAACCAAACACCTGTACTTCACCGACACCCATCACGCGTGATAACGGGTCTTGCACGGTAGCCACCAGAAAGTCGGCCAGATCATTCGCTTTAAGTTTGCCATCTTCAGACACAAACCCAAACACCAGCAAAAAGTTACGCGCTGACTTAACAACAGTGACGCCCAGTTGCTGCACTTCTTGTGGCAATAGCGGCAGCGCCGTCTGCAATTTATTCTGCACCTGTACCTGCGCAATATCGGGGTTGGTACCGGCTTTAAAGGTTAGCATGATGGTAGCGCGACCATAAGCATCACTGGTTGAACTCATGTAAAGCAAACCGTCGAGTCCGGTCATTTTTTGCTCAATCACCTGCGTGATCGAATCTTCTACTGTTTTTGCCGAGGCACCAGGATAGTTAGCGTTGATGGCAACCTGCGGTGGCGCAATTGCCGGGTATTGCGAAATCGGCAACACTAATATGGATAAGACGCCGGCCAACATAATGACGAGGGCGATGACCCATGCAAAAATAGGACGATCAATAAAATATCTAGCCATGTGCTGCTGCCTTATTTAGCTGCGGCAGGAGCCGCAGTTTTTGTGGTGTTATTTTCCGGGCTGGCGGCTTCTGGTTTTGCATCAGCTTGCTGTGGCGTGACCAGCATATCAGGTTTGACCTTTTGCAGACCTTCGGTAATCACGCGCTCACCTGGAGCCAGGCCGTCAATCACCACCCACTGGTCGCCAATGGATTGTGCAGTTTTAACGGGACGTGGTTCGACTTTATTCTCGGCATTCACCACCATCACCATGGCAGCGCCTAATGGCGTGCGGCTGACGGCTGCATGCGGCACTAAAATAGCGTCACTGTGCACACCCTGCGTAATGCGTGCGCGTACATACATGCCCGGCAACAATACGCGCTCGGCATTAGGAAACACTGCGCGTAACGTGACACTGCCGGTACCTTGATCTACCGATACCTCGGAGAAAGCCAGTTTGCCCTCTTTGGCGTAGATGCTGCCATCTTCGAGCACCAGTTGCACGCTAACGCTATTGCCACCAACATGTTTGAGTTTGCCCTGCTCGAGATCGCGCTTCATGCGCATCATGTCGCTACTCGACTGCGTCACATCGACATAAATCGGGTTGAGTTGCTGCACGGTGGCAAGCGCCTCGGCCTGATTGGCCGTCACCAGCGCACCGGGCGTTACTGCCGAGCGGCCGATACGGCCAGAAATAGGCGCACTGACTTTAGTATAAGCCAGATCAATCCGCGCCCGCTCTAGCACCGCCTTCGCCGCCGCAACATCGGCGTCGATTTGCTTGAGTGCAGCATCGGCCTCGTCGCTAGCTTGTTTGCTCACCGCCTCTATTTTCACCAGCTCGGCATAACGCTCAGCTTTTAAACGTGCAGCATAACGGCTGGACTCAGCACGTGCCAGACTGGCTTTTGCCGCGTCATATACCGCCTGATAAACAGCCGGATCAATCTGATACAGTAGCTGACCGGCTTTCACCTCAGCGCCTTCCTTGAACGGTCGCTGCAGGATAATGCCATTAACCTGCGGCCGCACTTCGGCGATCATATAGGCAGCAGTACGCCCTGGCAGCTCCTCCACTGTCGGCACATTCTCCGCCTTAACCTTAACCACAGTCACCGTCAGCGCTTGTGCTGCAGCGTTAGTATCAGGCTCGCTTTTACCGCATCCCGCCAGCAAAAAAACTGTTATTAAAGCAAGGCCGCTTAGCTTTGACATATGAAATCCTTGTAATATTGGTTTAGCTTATATTCAGTCAGAGACGACAAGCCCGCTTAACACTAGCAACGCGATATGCGCTCGGCTTGTCGCCAGAAATTGTGAACGTACAAATTATTTTAGCTAAAAGATTTTATTGCATAATTATCTTTCTTGCAAGATAATTATAGTTCTACTTGAATTGTGGATTTATAAAAACCAGTATGAACGACAAACTTAATTCTTTTTTAAATGCGCAGCAAACCTACTGGCCTGAAGCTTATGAGGGTCAGTTATTACCACTGCGTATTGCGCTGTTTCATGCCCAATTGGCCCAGCACAGCCGTGCCAGTGAAGTCATTATCGCCAATGGACTCAGCGTCGTTGAATTCGACGTGCTCGCCACTCTGCGCCGCTCGCCACAGCCTTACGCCTTAACGCCATCAGATATCCAGCAGTCTATGCTGATTACCTCTGGCGGGCTCACCAAGATACTGATAGAACTTGAAAACAGGGGCCTCATTTCACGCACGACGGATGAAAGTGACCGCCGCATTAAGCCGGTAGCGCTCACAGAAAAAGGCCTGCCGCTGCTAGACAAAACCATGTATGCACTTAATACCGTGATCAAAGACTGGGTGAATAGTTCTCTTAGCAGTGCAGAAGTCAATCAACTCGCCACCTTGCTTGCCAAATTGTGCAACTAGCTTGAGTCAAACAGCAAACGTTAAGATTAAATTAAGCGTTTAGACAGTTATTATTTATCTGAAAAATCAGCCAGCTGCGGTGTATTGTGGCCGCAATTAAAAAACCAGCGCGTTACCAAATAGACGCTAACATCTTCAGGCTTAATAGCATGAGCATGACAGCAAAGATTTTTTTCAAGGTCACTATCGGCAGCTTTCGCATGAGCTTTGCACCCAATGGGGCCGTAAAGAAGCTCGGTATGGATACCAGCACTAGCGCCGGCAAATAGATATAACCAAAGCTATAAGCCGCCGCCGCCGGCGCGTGCATTTGTCCGTTAATCACATAGCCGAGGCTGCCAGCTAAGGCAATACATAAACCCAGTGCCGCCGAAGTACCGATCGCATGCCGAATATCAATATTGCGCCAGCTTAGATACGGCACGGTCAGCGCGCCGCCGCCAATTGAAACCAGCGCCGAAATTGCGCCTATCCCCAGCCCGACCAGAGCTAACTCGCTGTTAGTGAACGATTTAGAGGTCGGCTGCAGTGTGAGCGGACGCCACATTTGCGCCGATACATAAGCCATAAATAAAGCAAAGAACATCGCCAGGGCTGTTGAGCTAAGCTGCGTGGTGACAAAAGTTGCGCCAAAGGTACCGATAATCACGCCTGCAGCCATGACTTTAACCAGCGGCCAGATAACGCTGCCATGGGCATGATGCGCGCGCATACTCGAAAATGCAGTCACGGTGATACAGGCCATAGAAGTGCCCAATGCCAGATGCACCACACTGTCTTTAGGCACACCCTGGTAGATAAAAATAGTCGTCAACACCGGCACCAGTATGCCGCCGCCGCCGATGCCGAGCAGGCCGGCCATGATGCCGACAAACATGCCCAGCGTGACAAACATAATGACTAACTCAAGACTCATGGCATAGTTTTCCGGCGACAAGGCTATGGACTATATTGCAATATGCGCACACTAGCCAGCACGCTTTTGTGCACAAAGCCAGTAACAGCAACCTATTAAGTTGCATCAATAAATGCTTAACTAGTAAATGAAATAGCCGTCGCTTGACTCTGCACAAAGTCCACGTCAGCGCCGGCATGAATAGCAAAAAGGCGCCGTAGCGCCTTTTTTTTCAAACTTGAATACTTATTCTGAAATTTTCTTCAGATTATCCAAACCACCACGGTAAACACTGGTCATGGTTTTCACGGCCGCTTCGTCATCCTGACCCGCTGCTGGCATCGCCGCTGTATCTTTACGTTTAAATGTACCCTCCCATACGACTAAGGTTTTGTCTTTGCCCTGTGCCGTCACGCGTACTGAAGAAACATAACTGCTCACCGGCAGCACACCTTCAACAATTGCATATTTGAACATCTTCTTTTTTGCACTGTAAGCCAATAGTTTTTCTTTAATAGTGCCGTCGTCTTGCAAGGTTAGCAGACGTTCGGCGCCAACTTTATTATTGGTGCCGCTGACTATTTCTGTCTTTTTAATCGCCGGGTGCCACGCACCTAAGTCATTAAAGTTGCTGACCGTAGCCCATACTTTTGCGGCAGGGGCATTGATCGTCACTTCTTCATGTGCTGACAGGCTTTTAGCTTCGTCGGCGACGGCGTTTAGCGTTGCGCCAAATAACAGGGTAGCTAGCAATAAACTGTATTTCATCATAATTCCTTTATGTGGGTTTGAGTCTGGATTAAATTTATCTGCCGCCAAAAATCAATACAGGTCGGTATACACTTGATATTAGCAAACTAAAGCTCAAAAAAATACTAAATAATCATCTAGGCGATAAATATTTTACCAATAGTGTTGTTGCTGGCTCCGATTTGGCGGATGCGTGGCAAAGGACCATGCTATCGCTAGTAGAATTTGCGACTGCTAGCCACTAGTTAAAAATAGCATTCAGTGATTACACAAAAAGCGACAGCGTATCAAATACAAGCTAAGAGTTTTCTCTGAGCAAAAGCTCAAACGCAGCAAGCGGTAGCGGCCTGCTAAACAAATAGCCTTGATAATTTTTACAGCCGTTGTCTAATAAAAACTGTTGCTGCTCTGCAGTTTCAACACCTTCTGCAATGACGTCGATATCCAAACTATGCGCCATGGTAATAATGGTGCAGACAATGGCGCGATCACTGCTATCGCTGGCAATATCACGCACAAATGACCGATCTATTTTCAGTTGATTGAGCGGTAGCATTTTTAGATATTGTAACGATGAATAGCCGGTTCCAAAATCATCGAGTGAAAAGCGGATACCGATTGCATTTAAGGCATTCATTTTGGTGACAATATCATCGATATTATCCACCAGCATACTCTCGGTAAGCTCCAGCTTAAGCCGGCTGGGGTTGATCTGATGGCGCTCTACCGCCGACAGCACTTGCGCCACAAAATTTTCCTGCAAAAATTGTCTGGCGCTGACGTTGACTGCGAGCACAAGGTTGCAGGCGATCTTATCTTGCTGCCAAAGCTGCAGCTGCGCACATGCCGTATCCAACACCCATTGCCCGATCGGTAAAATCAGTCCGGTTTCTTCCGCCAGCGGGATAAAATTGACTGGTGAAATCATGCCACGTTCTGGATGCTGCCAGCGAATGAGTACTTCTGCACCGGTGGCCATGCCGGTGCTATCCACCTGAATTTGGTAGTACAGCTCAAATTGCTGCTGCTCTATGGCTTTATGCAATTCACGCTCAAAGTAAACGCGGTTGGCAATGGCTTCCTGCATTTTCGGATCAAAAAATCTGAGTTTATTGCGGCCTGAACTCTTGGCCTCATACATGGCAATATCTGCCTGTTTCAATAAATCATCGACGCTAAACTGGTGATCATCAAATAAGGTAGCGCCTATGCTCGGCGTACTATGGCAAACATGGCTAGCCAGCAGATAGGGCTCGCGCAGCTGATGCAAGATTTTTTCAGCACAGGCTTCAGTATGCGCGGCTGCCACCAGACCCTGTTCACTAAGATCTTCTAAGATCAGCACAAATTCATCGCCACCGATGCGCGCCACGGTATCGCCCTCACGCACGCAGGCAACCAGCCGCGCTGCTACTTGCTGCAGCAGCAAATCACCAACATCATGGCCTAAAGTGTCATTCAGGGTTTTAAAATGGTCGAGATCCAAAAATAATAGCGCGCCTTTTTTACCGCTGCGTACACTCGCTGCCAACGCCTGATTTAACCTATCGAGCAATAGCCGCCGATTAGGTAAATTCGTCAGCGGGTCATAGAACGCCAGCAGTTTGATTTCATCTGAGGCCGCCTTGCTCAGCGTGATATCAATCAGCGTCGCCACGTAATTGGTAACGATATCATGCACATCTTTTACTGCGGTAATGGCAAGGTGCTCGGGATAAATTTCCCCATTCTTGCGTCGATTCCATATTTCTCCCGACCAGGCACCAGTATGATTAACACTGTCCCACATCACCGCATAAAAATGCTGGTCCTGCCGGCCTGAGCTAAACAGCCTAGGTGTTTGGCCAATCAATTCCTCAGCGCTGTAGCCGCTAGTTTCGGTAAACGCTTTATTGACACGCATAATGATGCTGTTGGCATCGGTGACGATCATGCCTTCCTGCGATTCAAAAGCGATGGCGGCTATGCGCAGCTGATTCTGCGCCATTACGCGGTCGGTAATATCGCGTGAAATCATAATAAAACGTGGCTGTTCCAGCGCCACGCCGTCTTTGCGCGCAACCGACAATTCAAACCAACGCAGCGCTGAACCTATTGGAATTTCAATTTGTTTACCCGATGAAAATCCGTTTTGATGCGCTTGTTGCAGCGCTTCCAGGCAAATAGCCGTCGCCGGCGCCGGCAAGACATCGGCAATCAGCTTGCCGATTAAGGACTCGGCAGGCGCTGCCAATAGATGTTGCTGCGAGGTGCGGAAATTATAGTAGCGCCCATCCAGACCCAATTCAAACAACACATCGGGCATGGCATTCAATGTGCCCTCCAGGGCTAGCTGCGCCTCACGCAATTCTTGCGTCATGTCGCGCGCCAATACCACCGCGCGCTCACGGCCACTGCCTAACAACCATACCAGTAAACCCAAGAGCACGCTCAAAGCAACACCGCCGGCGGCAAACTGAAACTGCTTTTGTGTAGAAAAACGATCTTCAAACGCGGGCAAGGCGCGTAAGACTAGCGTCCAGCGCTGGCCACCAATATCGAGCGTGCGCAAGGCGTTTAAATCAGCAGTCGCATGTGCTGCCGCTGATGTTGATACCGCCGAATTTGATTCGCGGTATGCGTGGTTATAGCGATAAAGCTGAGTTGCGGCCGACTGTGTATCACCTTGATAAATATCCATAGCGATGTCTTGATCCAGCTGGCTGGCTAAACCCACTATTAAATCACGCACACGAAATGGCCCGCTTACCCAGCCTATAATGGCGGCACGTCGCGCGGTCACAGTATCAACCGCTTGTGCAGTGTTATAAATCGGCACGTACATTACCGCGGCTGGCAACTCATAACCGGCATCTTGGATCAGATTAAGCTTGCCGCTAAGCGCCATCGCGCCAGAATCGCGGGCAAGCATTAACGCCTGTGCTGCCACCGGATTGGATAAAACATCAAATCCTATTGCGCTTAAATTGCGGCCAGCATAAGGTTCGATAAAGAATATAGGCGCGTACGCTGCACGCTCACCGCCGGGCTTGATGCGGTAGTCACTAATGCCGCGCAGTTGCATCGCCGCATAGTGCTGTATAAGCTTATCGTGGCTAACATAATTTACCAACCCCACATGCTGCAAACCTGATAAATCATGATCCAATTGCAGCACGTCTATATAATTTTTATATTCGTTTTTCCGGACTAGGCGAGAGCTTTCATAAAAACCTTTGACGCCGCGTAAGATGATCTCGTATCTAGTTAAGCGCAGCCCGATATTGGTTTTAAACTGATCAGCGGCCGCTGCAAACACTTTCTGGCGTTTTTCGGCCAACTCCTGCTGCTCTATATGCCAGTAAACAAAGGTCAGGCCTAGCATAAATGCAGTAGTCATCAGCGCAAATAAGCTGACCCAGCGTGAACTAGTAGGCACAGCGCGAGGGGCAGTGACGATGTAAAGCAGGCGAGCCATGCACGCAGGCAATGGCGACGTAGTGCAATTGATTGATTTTTGCATCATTAAACATTAGCTAACTCCAACTTGCTGCTTTAGATTGAATTGCCTGACACTGTGAATTTCATAGCACTATTCGTACTTATTAAAAAATTACCAAAACAAACAAAAATGATACCTTATTTTCTTATCAAATTGATGTGGAATGCAAAAAATAGCGTGTCAAAAAAAATAGTATTTCAAAAAATAGCTGTTAAGTGTAACGCTGCACAAAAACAAGAGCTGTCATTTAAATAAGTCTAAATATTAGCCTAATTTAAGCCACTAAAACTAGTGCTTTAAGTCGCCAGCAATCATTGTGAGCGCTGGTTTTTTCACACCGGCTCCCGCCCACAGCCGGTGAAGCATCATTAGGCCTAAAGTCATCAGCTGAGCGCTTAATCATGCTCTAAAAATTCTATAATTCTATGCGCCAGCCAGCCATGGGCCTGACGGGGCCTAGGCGCAAAAAAGCCGACATGGCCGCCCTTTGCCTGATAATCAAGCGTGACTGATGCTGAAACTTCATCCGCTGTCGGCAAAAATTTCGCCGGCATAAACGGATCATTCTTGGCGCTGATAATGAGTGTGGGTAGATTGATATTGTTAAGATAGGGCTTAGCCGCATTTTTGTGGTAATAGTCCACTGCCGACTTGGCGCCATATAACACCGCGGTCACGGCATTATCCATGTCTTGAATAGTATTTGCATTGATAATACTGCGCTCATTTAATAAGCCCGGAAAGCGCTTGGCCATCGCCAGCGCCTTGGGCCGCATCGAATTAAGAAACATGCGGCTATAAAAAATACGATTCAAGCCGCTATCTATGCTTAGCGCCGAGGCTTTAAGATCCATCGGTGCAGAAACCGCCACCGCCTTCGTTATCGGTAATCGCTGGCTATGGCCAAACTCACCCAGCCATTTTAACAAGGCGTTGCCACCCAGCGAGTAACCCACCGCATACAAGGGATTAAGTGGATAACGCGCCCTCACGCGCGCCAGCATTAGCTCAATTTCTGCGCTATCCCCGGCATAATAAGTTCTGGGCAACCGATTGGGTTCGCCGGAGCAGCCCCGAAAGTGAATCACGACGCCTAGCCAACCTTTCGCTAAAGCGCTCGCCAGCACAGATTTTACATACTGACTTTGTGAATTGCCTTCTAGCCCGTGAAAAATCACCATCACCGGCTGACTGCATTCGGTGTCGCGACTAAACGCTACATCGCTAACGTCCAGTTTTTTTGTACTGCAGGCTGGCGTCACCGCTAACGGCTCGGCCGCCGTCCAGTCAACATCGATAAAGTCACCATCCGCCAGCTCCCAGCGCTGTCGATGATATTGAATGTCCGGACCTTGATGAAATAAAGACGGAATTATTGTTTGCAGGTGGCCGCCTGCGAGCCAGAACGGCGGTGTATAAGCGTGGCAAGCAGCGGCAGTATTCATGGCAATAGACTTAATACCTGCATTGCTATCATCGTCTTACACTACCTCAATAAATTTCTGCTGAAACTCAGCTTCATCTCTGACAAAAACCTGAGAGCTGTCATCCACCGGGCAATAAACCAGGACGGTTGCGCCGTCTCGACTGTTGGTGCAGTCGCGTGCGGTGTGCAATATTTTATAATGATTGCCGTTTTTGTTGTTCTTAAAAACTCTATTGGTGTTGGTGCTAGTCAATTGATTCTTCCCTTGTTTGCTGATTGATATTAGCGACAGCATCGCCAAGCAGCGCTGCCGAATGCGGCAAGTCTTTGCATTGCGGCAGGCAAAGCTGCCAGGTAGCTAGCAGGCGCGGAAACATGGCGGTGGCGGCCAGTGCGTTTTGCAAATCATTCCAACGCAGCAGATCAAAATTATCGCGATATAAATACGCCACCCAGTCTGCCAACAGCACGGCGGCATAGCGTTCTGCATCCAGGCAATCGCAGCTCAGCAGACCAGCGCTATGCTGATAGCCGGCCACAACCGTCGCCGCGTCATAGCCCCAGCGCTGCAATGCAATCGCCGCCGTGCCGGCGCGATAAGTCAGCGCTTCCGGCAGGCTTGATTCGGCCGCTGCCGCAATTGCATTAAGCGCTGCTGGAAATTCTGCAAAACTAAGGTTGGCAAACAAAGCTTCAACATGCGCCGCCAGTGCCGGGGTGTTCGCCATGTGCCAGAAATTGAATACTACCGATTGGCGTGGCTGGCTAACTGCGGTCACCGCATGATACGAATCCGCATGCAGCAAAAAACCCACCGCCGTGTTGTATTCGGGATTAACGCTCAATACGGCTTCGCCCTCTCGTGATGAAAATAATTGCAGCACACCGCCATGATCAGCCTGCCAGTCCTTATTGAGTTGCAGCACCAGCCGCGCTATTTCATACCCTAACAGCGGCCGGTCGCTATGGATGCCAATCACATGGCCGGGCTGCATACGCTGTACGGTCACATGCAAATGATCAATAAGCGGCAAGCCAGTAATCGCGCGCATTGTCGACACTATTTCAGTCTGAAACGCTGCTGGAATATGCGCGCTTACATCGCACAGCGCACAGCGGTAAAACACGCCGTCCTGATGCTGCCAATGAGTGGCGAGCACAAACAGCTGCTCCAGCGCCGCGCACTGTTCTGCAGAAAACGCGGCGCCCACAAAGAAAAACGGGAATGGCTGCTGATGATGGTCGGGCTGTAACAGCAAAGACTGGCGTCCTTTATGAATGATATGTACGGCTTACTGCTAGCCTGTAAAAATTCTGTTGCCTTGATATGCTGAGGAGGTTTTTCCATAAGTAAAACTTAAGCTATGGCAATGGCAACGCATGAGTCTATTTACTTCAGCTGAAGTCCATTTTATATTAGCTAACCGGCAGTGCGTGTGTTTTTTACCTATTCCTGGATCGATTACCTAGTGAAGGCGCAATTTGATGAAGCTATTGATGAACACTTCCTCCAATAATAAAACAACATTAAGTCAGTATTTACAGCAGGCTGCTGCTGATTTTTCATACGGTGCAGCACTGACTAGCTTGTTGTTGAATATTGCAGAATGCACCCAAGAAATTGCAAAACTTACAGCCAGGGGCGCGCTAGAAAAATCAGTTGAAAATGTTGGGGCCAAGAATATACAAGGCGAACTACAGATATCACTAGATGTGCTGAGCAATGATTTATTTATTGCCAGTTTAAAAAAAAGTGGCCTAGTTTCTGGCTTGGTTTCAGAAGAACTCGATGCAATATATTTAATAGATAACACTGCTGATGAGAATAAATTTTTAGTTGTTTTTGATCCCTTAGATGGCTCGTCAAACGTTGATGTGAACGTATCGGTAGGCTCAATTTTTTCAGTATATAAAGACAGTGCAGGCTGTTTAAACTTCCTGCAATCCGGCAATGCACAACTGGCGGCCGGTTATGCCCTCTATGGCCCGTGCACTATGCTGGTGATCACCATAGGCAATGGCGTGCAAGGATTTACGCTGGATACTGCGACGCAAGCGTTTTTATTAACCCATGCCGACATCAGGATTCCTGAAACCACTGCCGAATTTTCGGTTAATGCCAGCAACGAGCGCCATTGGGAGGCGCCTGTCCAACGATATATTGCCGACTGTAAAGCCGGCGTCAGCGGCGTCAGGGGAAAAGATTTTAATATGCGCTGGGTGGCGAGCATGGTGGCTGATGTGCATCGTATTTTAATGCGCGGCGGCGTTTACTTATATCCGTATGACCACAAACAACCCGCCAAAGCCGGGAGACTGCGCTTGCTTTATGAAGCCAACCCGATGAGTTTTATTGTTGAGCAAGCCGGCGGTAAAAGCTCAACCGGACGCAGAAGAATTTTAGATATTCAACCGCATCAAATTCATCAGCGTGTGCCGGTCATTATGGGGTCGTATCAGGAAGTAAATTTGATTGATTTATATCACAGCGAATATGATGCTACTCACCCAAATGAAAAATAACCGTCTACGCTAAAGCCAACCCAACATACTTAGATTCGTTAACATTGGATTCGTTAACATTAGATTCGTTAACATTAGATTCGTTAACATTAGATTCGCTAACAAAGGAACCATATGGCGCTTATTTCTTTACGGCAATTATTAGATCATGCAGCCGAATATAGCTACGGCCTGCCGGCCTTTAACATTAACAATATGGAGCAAATACACGCTGTGCTGCAAGCAGCTGATGAAGTCAATAGCCCGGTAATTTTACAAGCCTCAGCCGGCGCCAGAAAATATGCCGGCGAAGCGTTTTTACGAAAAATGATTGCAGCGGCTATTGAGCAATATCCGCATATACCCATCTGCATGCACCAAGATCATGGCGCATCGCCTGCGGTTTGCCTGCGTGCAATACGCAGCGGCTACTCCAGTGTCATGATGGATGGGTCCTTGCAAGCGGATGCTAAAACGCCAGCATCGAACGCATACAACATTGACGTTACGCGTCGTGTGGTTGAAATGGCCCATGTGGTAGGTGTTTCTGTCGAGGGCGAGCTCGGTTGCCTCGGGTCTTTGGAAACAGGTCAAGCCGGGGATGAGGATGGTAGCGGCGCCGCCGGCATTTTAAATAAATCACAATTACTAACAGACCCGAATGAGGCGGCTGCATTTGTGCAGGCAACACAAGTGGACGCCCTGGCTATTGCGATTGGCACCAGTCATGGCGCTTATAAATTTAGTCGCCCGCCCACTGGCGATATGTTGGCGATTGACAGGATTAAATCTATCCACCAACGCATACCGAATACCCATCTGGTGCTGCACGGTGCCTCCAGCGTATCGCAAGAAACGCTAGATATGATTAGAAATCATGGTGGACAGATTAAAGAGACCTATGGCGTGCCAGTTGCAGAGATTATAGAGGGCATTAAAAATGGCGTGCGTAAAGTGAATATTGATACGGATATTCGCCTTGCAATGACGGCGGCGATCAGACAAAAAATGTTCGAAAGCCCCGAGGAATTTGATCCACGTGCATTTTTTAAGGCAGCAATCGCTGCCGCACAAAAAATTTGTCAAGACCGTTTTGTAGCTTTTGGCAGTGCTGGCCGTGCCAGCCACATAAAGGTAATGCCGATGGAGGCGATGGCCGCTAGATACGCTAGCGGTGAGCTGAATTCTGTCGTTATCTAGCTTAAAAAAGAATATAAATTTATCTGAGCTAAGCTCGTGGCTGGAAATTGGCAGTTAAATGGCCACATTAAAATCTTGTCATTCGGAAAAATTCTCTATAAAAAGGCTGAGTAAGCATTATCGAATAACTAATATTTTCAGTTGCTAACCATTCCGATTAAACCAGCAAAATACTAACATCAGCGACACTAGGCTTGACTCCACCCTAACGTTTCTACATTTGACATACAATCACGCTATACTTTAAATAAAAATACTAGAGAGACTAGTGTGAATAAAAATAAGCTTTCCGAACGTGACATCTGCTCCAAGTACATCACCCCAGCCGTTATTGCAGCAGGCTGGGATTTGCACAGCCAAATTCGTGAAGAAGTAAGCTTTACTAAAGGCCGTATCATCGTGCGTGGCAAGCTGCATACGCGTGGCGAGCAAAAGCGTGCTGATTACATCCTCTATTACAAATCTAACATCCCACTGGCAGTGATTGAAGCCAAAGACAACAGCTACAGCGTCGGCGCTGGTATGCAGCAGGCGTTAAACTATGCCGAAACGCTGCAAGTGCCGTTTGTGTTCAGTTCCAATGGTGATGGTTTCTTATTGCATGACCGCACTGGCTTGGCCGCGGTCACTGAGCAAGAATTAACACTAGAAGCGTTCCCGTCACCGGCCGCGCTATGGCAGCGCTATTGCCAGTGGAAAGGTCTGGAAACGCCAGCAGCACGTCACATTGTAGAAATGCCTTACTACGATGACGGCACAGGCCGTTCACCACGTTACTACCAAGCCAATGCCATCAACAAAACGGTTGAAGCCGTAGCAAAAGGTCAGCAGCGCATACTAATGGTTATGGCTACAGGCACCGGCAAGACTTACACCGCATTCCAAATCATCTGGCGCCTATGGAAGTCAGGCACTAAAAAACGCATCCTGTTTTTAGCTGATCGAAATATCTTAGTTGATCAAACCAAGAACAACGATTTCAAACCGTTCGGCGCGGCAATGACGAAAATCAGTAAACGCCAGATCGATAAAAGTTACGAAATTTACCTGTCACTATATCAGGCGGTGACTGGCAGTGAAGAAGAGCAGAATATCTACAAAGAATTCTCACAAGACTTCTTTGATCTGATTGTAATCGACGAATGCCACCGTGGCAGCGCCGCTGAAGACTCCGCATGGCGCGAGATTCTAGCGTACTTCTCCTCAGCCACCCATGTAGGTTTAACGGCGACACCCAAAGAAACCAAGGATGTTTCCAGCATCACTTACTTTGGTGATCCGGTGTATAGCTACTCACTTAAACAAGGTATTGAGGATGGCTTTTTAGCGCCCTATAAAGTCGTGCGTATCGACATCGACAAAGACATTCAAGGCTGGCGGCCGAGCAAAGGTCAGGTGGATAAAACCGGACAGCTGATTGAAGACCGTATCTATAACCAGATTGATATGGATAGAACACTCATTTTAGAGAAACGCACTGAGCTGGTGGCGCAGAAAATCACAGAGTTTTTAGTCGCAACCGATCCCTACGCCAAAACCATCGTTTTTTGCGATGACATCGACCACGCCGAACGCATGCGCCAAGCTTTAGTGAACCTCAACCCAGAGCGCGTCAAAGAAAGTCGTAAATATGTGATGCGTATTACCGGTGATGAAATCGAAGGTAAAGCTGAGCTGGATAACTTTATCAACCCGGAAGAACGTTACCCAGTTATCGCCACAACATCAAAGCTAATGACCACCGGCGTCGATGCACAGACCTGTAAATTAATCGTGCTGGATCAGCATATCAAATCGATGACCGAGTTCAAGCAAATGATCGGCCGTGGCACGCGCATTAATGAAGATTACGGTAAATACTGGTTTACCATCATGGACTTCAAAAAAGCGACAGAGCTATTTGCCGATGAAGCTTTCGATGGACCGCCGATAGTGATTTACGAGCCTGGGGCAAATGGCCCAGTGGTGCCACCCGACGAAGTGGACGGTGGTGGTGACGAGGGTAGTGAAGGTGGCGAGGGGGGTGTAATTACACCGCCCGATATCGGCATTGATGATGAACCCGGCAGCAAACGCATCAAATATGTACTGGGTGATGTCACCGTTTATGTTGTATCAGAGCGCGTGCAGTATTACGGGCCTGAAGGTAAGTTGATTACCGAATCGCTCAAAGATTACAGCCGGCAAACGGTACGCAAAGACTATGCCTCACTTGATGAATTTCTGCGTAGCTGGAATAAAGCCGACCGTAAAGCCGCTATCTTGCAAACACTAGAGCAGCACGGCCTGTTATTAGAGCCACTGGCCGTAGAAGTGGGCAAAGACTTTGATGCGTTTGACCTGATCTGTCACGTAGCGTTTGACCAGCCACCACTCACGCGGCGTGAACGTGCCGATCAAGTCAAAAAGCGTAACTATTTTGCCAAATATGGTGAGCAGGCGCGTCAGGTACTAGAAAGCCTGTTAGAAAAATATGCCGATACTGGTATAGAGCAAATAGAAGACATTAAAATACTCACCCTTGATCCATTTAAAAACATGGGCACGGCCAGTGAGTTGGTGTCAGCCTTTGGTGGCAAGCCCGCCTACATAGCCGCCCTGCAAGAACTAGAGCTTAACCTCTACGCCTAATAGAATACAGCAGCATTCAAACTTCACTAAAAACTAAGTAGTCAGCCCTTATGAGCATTTCCTCCACCATTAAATCCATCCAAGACATTATGCGCAAAGACGTTGGTGTCGATGGCGACGCCCAACGCTTAAGCCAGCTGGTGTGGATGTTGTTTTTAAAGATATTCGACGACCGCGAAAGCGAATGGGAAATTCTGCAAGATAACTATCAATCACCATTGCCAGAACAATACCGCTGGCGTAATTGGGCGGCCAATGCCGAAGGTATGACTGGCGATGCGCTTAAGCTGTTTCTCGAAAATGAGCTGTTTCCGGCGTTGCAGAATTTAGAATCCAAAGGCGGCGACCAGCGCGCTTATGTTATTCGCTCCGTGTTTGAAGACGCCTACAACTATATGAAATCCGGCCAGCTGATTCGGCAGGTAATTAACAAAATTCAAGCAGGGGTCGATTTTAACAAAGCGCAAGAGCGCCATTTGTTTGGCGATATGTACGAGCAATTGCTGCGTGATCTGCAAGCCGCCGGCAACGCCGGTGAGTTCTACACACCACGCGCGGTAACAGAGTTTATGGTACGCATGGTAAACCCGCGCTTAGGCGAAAAAATCATGGACCCAGCCTGTGGCACCGGTGGTTTTTTATCCTGTTCCATTGAGCATATTCGTAGACACGATGTTAAAACCGTAGAAGACGAAGCGCAGTTGCAAACCAGCATTCATGGTGTTGAAAAAAAGCCAATGCCGCATTTGCTCTGCACCACCAATATGATTCTGCATGGCATTGATGTGCCGAGCAATATCCGCCACGACAACACCTTGGCACGACCGCTAATTAGCTGGGGGCCAAGTGAGCGCGTCGATGTGGTTGTGACTAACCCACCGTTTGGTGGTAATGAAGAAGACGGCATTGAAACCAACTTTCCTGCAGCTTTCCGCACCCGTGAAACCGCCGACTTATTTTTAGTGCTGATTATGCAGCTACTCAAAAGCGGCGGCCGCGCGGCGCTGGTGTTGCCCGATGGTTTCTTATTCGGTGAAGGCATCAAAACCCGCATTAAAGAAAAACTGCTGGAAGACTGCAACCTGCACACCATCGTGCGCCTGCCCAATAGCGTATTTGCGCCATATACCAGCATTAAAACCAACCTGCTATTTTTTACTAAAGGCGCGCCTACGCAAAACATCTGGTTTTATGAACACCCATTACCTAAAGGCGTAAAGGCTTACAACAAAACCAAGCCGATGAAGGTAGAAGAATTTGCACCACTCGCTGCATGGTGGGGTAGCGCAGCAGATAATTTTAAGTCACGGTCTGAAAACGAACATGCTTGGCAGGTAAGTCTGGCCGACATTAAAGCGCGCAATTGCAACCTGGATTGCAAAAACCCGCATGTCGGTGAGCAAGAAATCCATGACCCTGAAGTGCTGTTAGCGCAATACAACACCATGCAAGCCGACATCAGCGCACTGCGCGGTCAGTTGAAAGATATTCTGCAGGCGGCGCTAAGCGCGCAATAGAAACTAACTAGCTACGCATTGATTTATAGTAAATTTACTTCAAGTTACCAATGTTATTAAAAGTTACTGTTGTTATTGTTGAAGTGCTATACTTTTCTATACTTCATAAAAAAGGCCGAAAAAATGGATGAAATTCGCAATCCTTTTTCACCCGGTGCAGGCACACCACCACCAGAACTCGCTGGGCGAGGTGCACTAATAGCGCAAATTAAGCTGCTATTAGCCCGTACCAAAGAAGGTCGCTCGGCCAAGAGTGCCTTGCTTGTTGGCTTGCGTGGTGTTGGTAAAACCGTGCTACTCAACGAGTTAGAAAGCCTGGCAGAACACGCTGGTTACAAAGTGATTCTGCTTGAGGCACATGAAAGTAAACCTCTCACCGCCTTGCTTGCACCACCGTTACGGAAATTATTATTGTCGCTAGATCGCATGTCCAATGTCAGCGACAAAGTAAAGCGCGGCCTGCGCGTGCTAAAAGGGTTTGCTAATGGCCTCAAAGTCAGATTGGCTGATTTTGAAATCGGCTTGGATATTGAGCCAGAGGCAGGCGCGGCCGACAGTGGTGATTTAGAAGCCGATTTACCTGAACTGTTCATTGCCGTGGCAGAAGCCGCACAGGACAGAAAAATCCCCGTCGCCATCTTAATCGACGAAATTCAGTACCTCAACACTAAAGAACTTAGTGCGCTGATTATGGCCATGCACAAAATGGCGCAAAAGCGCTTGCCGCTAGTATTGATTGCCGCAGGTTTACCCATATTACCCGGCCTGGCTGGCGAATCAAAATCTTATGCCGAACGGCTGTTTGACTTTCCTGAAGTCGGTGCATTAGCCGCAGAAGATGCGCGTAAAGCTTTGCGCGATCCGGCGCAGGCTGAAGGTGCAGACTTCACCGACGCAGCGCTCGATGAAATTATCAAATTAACCCAAGGCTACCCATATTTTCTGCAAGAGTGGGGTTATCAATCCTGGAATCACGCAGCGCAATCGCCGATACAATTAGCCGATGTGCTGCGTGCCACACCCAAAATCATACAGCGGCTAGATGCTAACTTCTTTCGTGTACGCTTTGATCGGCTGACCCCGCGTGAAAAAGACTACCTGCGTGCACTGGCTGAGCTGGGCGCAGCACCGCAGCGCTCTGGCGATGTTGCCGCCGTGCTCGGCGTTAAAGTACAAGCGGTGGCACCACTACGCGATAGCTTAATGAAAAAAGGCATGATTTACAGCCCAGCCCATGGCGACACCGCATTCACCGTCCCCCTGTTTGACACTTTCATGCAACGCGCCATGCCGCAATTACCCACCAAAGGCGGCAAGGCATGAGCAACATACAACAACTGCTCACCGCGCATATGGCTATCTGGACGGCTGCCGATACAGCGAAACGCTCAGGCCGTGGACGTGCCTCAAGTAATGCTGCTAGCGTCTATGGCGTGAAGAAACTGCGTGAGCTGATTTTAGAATTGGCGGTGCGCGGCAAACTTGTGCCGCAAGACGCTAACGATGAGCCGGCCAGTGAACTACTTAAACGCATACAGGCTGAAAAAGCGAAGTTGGTGGCTGAGGGTAAGATTAAGAAAGAAAAGCTACTTGCAGCAATTACTGAGGATGAGAAGCCGTTTGAATTTCCTCAGGGTTGGGTATGGTCGAGGCTTGGAAATACAGGCAAGATATTTAACGGTAATAGCATTAACGAAGATGAAAAAGAAAGAAAATATACAAATCTAAAAGAAGGGTTCCCTTTCATTGCAACAAAAGATGTCGGTTACGGACGCGATGTCATAGATTATACCAATGGAGTTTTAATACCTTTTGAAAATGAATCATTAAAGATAGCTCATAAAGGCTCTGTTTTAATTTGCTCAGAAGGTGGCAGTGCTGGTAAAAAAATTGGTATGTCAGATATAGATATTTGCTTTGGCAATAAGTTATATGCAAACGAAACTTGGGCAGGTATTGATCCTCGATTTATATTTTACGTATATCAATCACCAAGTTTCTTTCAATCATTCAGTGAACGTATGACCGGCATTATTGGTGGAATATCAATTAATGAGTTCCTAAACATATTAATTCCAATCCCACCTAGGTTTGAACAGGTGCGCATTGTGCAAAAAGTCGATGAACTGATGGCGCTGTGCGATCAACTGGAAGCGCAGCATAGAAATGCTGCCGAAGCGCATGAAAAACTGGTGAGCCATCTGCTAGGCACACTCACACAATCGCAAAGTGCCGATGATTTTAGCGCCAACTGGCAACGCATATCCGCCCATTTCGACACGTTATTCACCACCGAATCCAGCATCGATGCACTCAAACAAACCCTGCTACAACTCGCCGTCATGGGCAAACTCGTGCCGCAAGATGCTAATGACGAACCCGCCAGTGAATTGCTCAAACGCATACAGGCAGAGAAAGCTAAGTTGCTGGCTGAAGGTAAGATTAAGAAAGATAAGCCGCTTGCGCCGATTGGTGATGATGAAAAATCATTTGAATTGCCGCAGGGTTGGGAGTGGGTGAGGCTTGGAGCGACACTCGACATTACGGGAGGCGTGACGCTTGGCAGAAAAATAATTGGTGCAGATTTAGTTGATCTACCATATTTACGTGTAGCTAATGTGCAAAGAGGATATTTGATTCTTGATAGCATCAAAACAGTAGAAATCCGACAATCCGAATTATCACGCTATCAACTACTAAAAGATGATCTACTTGTAACAGAAGGTGGCGATTGGGATAAAGTTGGCAGAACGGCAATCTGGAATACTGAAATTAAGAATTGCCTCCATCAAAACCATATTTTTAGGATGCGTAAAATAACTACTGAGCTTTCCAGCTCGTGGATTGAGATGTACATGAATTCAATTGCAAAGACTTATTTTCAAGCAGCATCAAAACAAACAACTAATCTTGCATCGATTAACATGACGCAGTTAAAAAACTGTTTGCTTGCGGTGCCAACGCTCCGTGAACAACACCGAATCATAGCTAAATCTGATCAGCTCATGGCGCTCTGCGATCAACTTATAGCTCGCACTATAGATACTAATCAGTTACAACAAAAACTAGCTGAGGTAATGGTTGAGCATGCCACTGCACAATGAGAAAATGCTAAATGATTGATGAATCAGACTTTCTAAAAACTCCACAAAGTGCATTAGATCCAGACCCTAGAACGAAGTACCTCGTTCTGCAAGACAACCTTAGTCGCCATATACGTCAAGTAACGTTAGTCGACCAGCACGAGTTAATATCCACGTTTACATTAAACCCTAATGTTCCTGAAGAAGTCAGCATTCATTTTGAAACTGCCAAAAATCTATATTTATATTCCTGGTTTGTTTTCCGTTTTTATCCTGTTGCAGAACAGCAGGCACTGACAACTCTTGAATACGCTCTTAGGCTAGGTTGCCCAGAATTTGTAAAAGAACAATCTGATAATAACCGTTTTAAAAACGAACCTGGCTTAAAAAAATTAATTAAGCACGCGGGGAAAACCGGAAAAATAAAAAATGAATTATTTCCTAGCCGTTTTGAATGGGCCAGCCAACGGGCAAAGGCTAGATTTAGATATTTGAAATTCAATGAAATGATTGATTCAGAGTTAATTGAAATGGAACTCGATGATTCAGATGTAGAACCTAGTGATGATGATTTAAATCATGACTGGATTAAAGATTTTATTGATCAAATGCCTGGGCTGAGAAATGACCTTGCTCATGGTTCACCCGCATTACATCACACGGTAATTCATACTTTTGATGTAGTTAGGTCAATGATCAACATGCTATTTCCTGAAGCTAAGGAGAAGTAAATTTAATATCTTTAGAGCTGAGCATAAATACGCTTCATTGTATTTGTGTTTGGCTTATAACCATTTCTTGCATACATGAACTTATTTTCTGCTACAGAAATACCATGCGCCTCACTAACAAGCAAAAGTTTCCACCCTTGAGGCTCATTTGATTCACTGCCTCCAGCAACCTGATAACAGCTAAGTATTTCATGACTCTTTTGGTTAATGCCCTAGGTGTGAGGCTCTATAAGACGGTAGTACCCATGATATTCAACACGTAGAAGATGTTTGGCATTTACTGCGTCAATTATTACTTGATTCATTCAAATACTCCTAAAACTCGTTGCTTGGCAACTACAGGACTTAGCTTTAATACCTTCAAAGTTCGTCCGTTTACTGCTCTTGATCTTCAGGATATGACTCTTGCGGAAGTGGACTCCAACCCTCTCGCGAAATTCCATTAGAAATGTTGACCGTCTTACCTTCGGTCTGAGAAAAATGAGCACCACGATGCAACATGGCGCGAATAACTGACTTTCTGGGGTGGTCCTCATCTGCTTTGGCCGAGCTGCAGATAGCATTCCATGCCGTACTCTGTGGGGGGCTAGGTAGACGCCCACCTAGCCATCGATCGAGCACTTCAGTGTTAACATTATGTCGACCACCGTGATGAGGCACTTGGAATACCCAGATGCCCGGCAACTCCAATCCAACATTAGGAGCATAATCTGCCGCCTCCGTCATGCCGACTCGACCAGCGTCACCAGTCAACAATACGCGTCTGCCATTGACCACCGCGTACTGAACCACACTCATCTCATTTTCGTTGCTAGTGCCCTCTGATGGAAAGTACTCATCACCCCACAATGACCGGATAAATGCTGACGCAGCCTTTAATGTTCTGGAAAAACCTTCCATCGCACCCGCAAAGCGACCTTCCTTAACAGCATCAGGAGTTTTTTCGGACATGACTACCAAATCTAGGTAACGTGCCTTCGTCGGAGCCAGCACAGTAAACTCACCTATGACCGCCCCCTGCATCGGCACATAAATTGGGATACCCTTCTCCAGCGCAATATCTTCAAGAATTGCCGTGGCGGCATAGGTTGAACGCAGTTTTTTCTTCAGAGCATCAACAGAATTATAGGTCTCGAATCGATCAATCAGATCAGCAGCATAAAGCCAGGGTCTGTTCATCCAAAGCTCACCAACTGTACACTGCTCCAAGACTTTACGAAGTCCATTAGCGTGATCTTGGTCTGGGTGCGTCAGAACGACATAGTCAATGTGTGTTGTCCCATAGAATTTTTCCAAGTGTTCGATGATCTGGTCGCCGGTATCGATATAACCCCCATCAACAACATGAATTCTTGTGATGCCATTCACAGAGTAGCGGATAGTAATAGCGTCGCCACTCCTGTCCGTTTCTACGCCAAGAAAATCAATTTCAATGAAATCAGCCATCATGTTCCTTTAAAAGGTTTGTTAGACAAGTAAAACGACAATCACTTTGTGACTGGAAGGCTTTAGTAGACGTAGCAATTTCCATTCTCAAACGAAAATCGAATCTCCCCATCGCTACGTGTAGTGAGAACGTAACGCATACCAAGGCGAGATCTATATCCATCAATACCTCGCGCTTTACTTGCATAATAATTTGTCGTTTCTTGAGTCTCATACTGCTTATAATCATCACTGATCACTACTAGGTTCGGTTGGCAACCGTACAAGTCGAAGATATCCTCGCAGATACCGTTATCTCGACCGTGGTGTGAAGCAATGAGAACGTTTACGCCAGACAATATCTGACCGAACTGGGGGCACGTTGCCAGAATATTACTCCAACCTCGGCGCTCCATATCGCCTGGAAACATGAAGCGAAACTCATGAATATCAAGAGTGGCAATTAGACTCAGGTTGTTCTCATCATCGAAATACGGATATGGATTCCATGTCCAAGTAAGACTGACACCTGGAATCAACGGAGGTGATTGTACCCAACCGATTTGTCTACGTGCGGCTAATACTGATGCTACGGTCTCAATACCAGCCCCCATCCCATCCTCAGTCTTTAGCTGCTCAATAGTTTCAGCGCTAACCGTAGGGTTACCCAAAATACAGCCCACAGTGATACCGCGACTCACCAAGTCTGGGAAGCCAGACGCATGGTCTTCATCGTAGTTTGTGCATATCAGCATATCGATGTATTTCACACCCATTCTGGCCAAATGAGCACCAGGGCACCATGCATCCCCCTGTAAATCGACTGAATGCCCGCAGTCGATTAGCACACGAGAAGTGCCAGCGGGTCTAGGTATCGTTAGCAACGCACATTGACCGTGGTCTACGTCAAAGATTTGCAGTGCTCCGTCATGTAACTCCAGACTCATTGCATTTTCCGGACGGGCTTCTTACCGACGGTTTCAAGCGACTCCCACAACCGTAACGCGTAGGTAAAGCCGGCCTGTTCCACAGTATTTGGCGTGAAGTGGAATATCCACATGAGCAATTGAACGGCACTGACAGTAAGTATCAATATATGAGCCATCTTTAGGGAATACAAATCAGCCATCTGAAACCAAGGTTCGGTAGTTTGCAGAGCACCGGCCTGAGTAAGCGTTGCAAACATAACGATAATTGTTACTATGACTCCAAACCAACGAGCACCAAAAGCATTGCGGTTAAACCCGTAAGCAACAAGCTCTTTGAAGATGAAAGGATATTTCTTTTTATCTCCAGTCAATGGACGCAAGGCATCTGCAGCGGCTCTGTAAGAATTATCAGCAGCCCCTGGGTCGGCAGTTTCTTCATCTGATGAGGGCATCATGATGCCAAGCTTGCATTTCACGAGTTGTTGATAATGAAGTTTTGTTTGGTTCGCAAGACGCTGGTCACGATGACGCAACAGAATGGTCGAGGGCTGAGCCCCCCACTTTTTGTAAAGTCTTTCTTGCGCACTTTGGCCCCAAGTACGGATAAAGCTTGCAAGAAGATAGGGACCTCCACAAGCCGAAAGAACAGACAGGAGGGCAACTAGAACCGGATTTTTAGAGCCATAGAGTAGCGTCAGGAAAACAATGGCCGGCAGGAGTACAAGTAGTCCAGGCAACAAGCGTGCCTTGAAATCGTATGGATCCAATAGCTTTGCAACAACACTTTTCCACGGCACAAGCGTCTCCCTGATTATCGCAACTTATGGTCTATTCAATCACATCTTATGGTAGCCAAATCGCAACTTATGCCTCACCCACAGCTTGCAACTTATGGTGTATAAACTTGCAACTTATTCTGTAAAACTTGCAGCTTATGGTGTAACCAACAAAAAAAAGGGGCCTAAGCCCCTTTTTGTTAACCGCATTTACTATCGCCGCAATTAAGGCAGGTTAAGCAACCATCCATCATAATTACCGCTTTGGTGCTGCATTTAGAACAGACAGCCGCACCCTTAGGAAAGCCGTCGGCATTGACTTCTTCGCCGTGCTTGGCTTGGGTTGCCATGTATTCCGTGCGTTTTTCATCGACCAGTTTTTGTTGATGTTGATCGAGGCCTGGTTTTTTGAGCATGCCGATTTCTTGCAGATGCTGTTCAACCACTTCGCCAATTTCAGCGACTAGACTCGGAATAAACTTTCCGCCTTTTTTGAAGTAACCACCGCTGGGTTCAAACACACTGCGCAGCTCTTCTACCAAAAAGGTGACATCGCCGCCTTTACGGAACACAGACGACATGACGCGGGTCAGTGCCACAATCCACTGAAAATGCTCCATGTTTTTGGAGTTGATGAAAATCTCAAATGGACGGCGGTGCTCTTGCGGCGTGCCTTCGTTCATAATGACGTCGTTAATGGTGATGTAAAGCGCATGCTCGGTCACCGGCGTTTTAATTTTGTAGGTATTGCCCACCAGTTTATCCGGGCGGCTTAGTGGCTCACCTAGCTGCACCACTTTATTCGCTTCTATTTTTTGCGCTTCAAGTTCCGCCGCTTTGGCGATTGCGTCTTTTTTATCCTGCTCGTTAACCAATGCGTAGCCAACGATTTTTTTGTCTATTTTAACTGCCATCTCTATTGTCCTTTATGCTCTTATTCCTGCTGGCTGTGCACTCCGATTGTTGCCACAGCCGCCGTGCAGGAAACGCGTCTTAATTTTTCAGATTCCATAACTGCTATGGAATCAGATGCTTAGAATTTACCGTAATAGCCTTCTTTTAGGGCGTCATAAAGATTAGCCGCTGAGTGAATTTCACCATCATATTCAATCTCTTCATTACCTTTGACTTCTAGCTCAGTGCCATCATCGAGCGTGAACTTATAGGTGGTATTTTCCAGATCTTTTTCAGTCACGAGCACGCCTTGAAACGCTTCCGGATTAAACCTGAAAGTAGTACAACCCTTAAGACCTTTGTCATAAGCGTAAATATAGATTTTTTTGAAGTCTTCAAAATCGTAATCGGTCGGCACATTGATCGTTTTTGAAATCGAGCTATCAATCCATTTTTGCGCCGCTGCCTGCACATCGACGTGGGCTTTAGCTTGGATGGTGGAAGAATCCAGAAAATAATCCGGCAGTTGCGTTTCTGCAGTGTCACCAAACGGCATGGCATTCGGGTTAATGAGTTCACGATAAGCCAGCAACTCGTAAGAGAACACATCGACTTTCTCTTTTGATTTTTTACCTTCACGAATCACGTTACGGGCATAGTGGTGGGCAAAAGACGGCTCGATACCGTTACTGGCGTTATTAGCCAGTGACAATGAAATCGTGCCGGTAGGCGCAATTGAGCTGTGATGCGTGAAACGCGCGCCTTTAGTAGCGATCTGGTTACGCAAGCCTTCAGGAAACTGCTGCATATAGCGGCTGTATTTACCGAGCAACACCTTGCCGGCAATTTTGCTACCGACTTTAATACCATCGGCCGCCATTTCCGGACGTTTTGCCAGCATATCGGCGGTCACTTCAAACTTCTCTTCCATCAGCGGTGCCGGGCCTTTTTCTATCGCCAGTTGTACGCCGACTTCCCAGCCGACTTCGGCCATAACGCGCGTGACTTCATCGGTAAATTTCAGTGAGTCGTCTTCACCGTATTTCATTTTCATCATGGTCAGCGCTGAGCCTAAACCCAGATAACCCATACCATGACGGCGTTTGCGCACGATTTCATCACGTTGCTGCTGCAATGGTAAGCCATTGATTTCGACCACGTTATCAAGCATACGCGTAAAGATGGCGATGACTTCGTTGTATTCTTTCCAGTCAAAATAAGCGTCATCGGTGAATGGTTTTTTCACAAAACGCGTCAGGTTGACTGAACCTAACAGGCAGGCGCCATAAGGCGGCAATGGCTGTTCACCACACGGGTTAGTAGCGCGGATATTTTCGCAGAACCAGTTATTGTTCATTTCATTGACACGGTCAATCAGGATAAAGCCCGGCTCGGCAAAATCGTAGGTTGACGACATGATCACATCCCACAAACGGCGCGCCTTAATGATTTTATAGACACGGCACGCCACTTTACCGGCATCCACACCTTCGGTTTTGGTGAGGTATTTGCCTTTCACCGGCCATTCGCGCCACACTACCTGGCTAATATCATTGACATTAAGACCATCAATAATCGCCTCTTTTTCTGTCACTGGAAACGCCAGCTTCCATTCCGCGTCGGCCTTCACCGCTTCCATAAACTCTTTAGTAATCAGGCATGACAGGTTAAATTGGCGCAAACGGCCGTTTTCACGCTTGGCTTTAATAAAGTCAGTGACATCAGGATGCGAAATATCAAAAGTTGCCATCTGCGCACCGCGGCGGCCACCGGCGCTGGACACGGTAAAACACATTTTGTCGTAGATATCCATGAACGATAACGGGCCGCTGGTGTAAGCACCGGCACCGGCGACAAACGCACCTTTAGGGCGCAGGGTAGAGAACTCGTAACCGATGCCGCAGCCGGCTTTCAGCGTTAAGCCGGCTTCATGTACCTTGCCTAAAATGTTATCCATGCTGTCTTCAATTACGCCAGATACGGTGCAATTGATGGTAGATGTGGCCGGTTTATGCTCTAAGGCACCGGCGTTGGAGGTAATGCGACCGGCAGGAATCGCGCCACGACGCAGAGCCCACAGAAATTTCTCGTGCCATTCTTCGCGTTTTTCTTCGACTTCTACATCCGCCAGTGCACGTGCCACGCGCGAATAGCTCGCATCGATGTCAGCGTCGATGTTGGCGCCTTGCTTAGATTTTAAGCGGTATTTTTTATCCCAAATATCGAGCGACACCGGCTGCATCGGAATTGTTTGATCTTCAGTTATTTCGGTCATAGGGTCTTTTGCACCTGATTCTTGAGTAGTTTCGACGGCTTTAAGCATGGATTTAAGTTCCTTCCTGTTTAGACTTAAATCTCTACTTAAGAATCTACTTAAGAAGCACAGAGCTAAGCCTATATTATGTTTAATTATTTTTAAGTTGCACTGGTTAGTAATGCTTGCTGTAGCTGCCTCACAAAAGCTACAAACCACTACATCTTGTGTTTTTTTAGTAATTTAATCATTTAGTAGTGGTAGGTCAAGCAATATATCTTAAATAAATCAGGGCATTTAAGCGCGATTTTACTTGCAAATTTTTAGCACCATACCGGCATTGGCCTCACACCTGGCCTTGATTAAAAATCAGCATTGCCTCGTCAAAAAAATTTGTGCGAAAATAACAACATGACACGCTACGTTTACACTTGCCTGCTTTACTTACTGTTGCCGTTTACGCCGCTGAAATTACTCTGGCGCGCACGGACGCAGCCGGAGTATTTGCAGCACTGGCGTGAGCGCTATGGTTTTTATAGCACAAAAATTCAGCAGCCGGTTATCTGGCTGCATTGTGTTTCTGTCGGCGAAACGCGCGCTGCTGCACCGTTAATCGAGGCCTTATCTCACCATTATCCGCGTCACCGCATTTTAATTACGCATACCACGCCCACCGGACGCGCCACCAGCGAGCAATTGTTTGGCAATCTGGTAGAAAGCGTCTATTTACCTTACGACCTGCCTTTCGCCGTCAACCGCTTTTTAAACCATTTCAAACCGGTGATCGGCATACTCATTGAAACCGAGCTATGGTTTAATTTAATCGCCAGCTGCAAACAGCGGCAGATTCCATTACTGTTAGTGAATGCTCGCTTATCCGAAAAATCAGCGCGCGGCTACGCCAAGCTCGGTTCGGTGGCGCAAATCGGCCTGCAAAGCTTAGTCGCGATCAGCGCACAAACCGAACAGGACGCACTGCGTCTGCGCAGCTTAGGCGCGGGCAATACTGGCAATCTGATCAGCGTAGTCGGTAATATCAAGTTTGATGTCGTACCGCCGGATGCAGCGCTCAGTCAAGGTCAACAGCTGCGGCAACAGCTAGGCGCAACGCGGCCACTATTGCTCGCCGCAAGCACGCGTATTGGTGAAGAAGCGATGATTATTGCAGCGGTGACTGCGGCCAACATTAAAGATTTACTCACCGTCATCGTACCGCGCCATCCGCAACGCTTTGATGAGGTGGCGGCATTGCTGTCGAAAAATGCGCTTAGCTATGTGCGCCGCTCAGCACTTGTAGACAAGGAAGCTGCAACCGATCAGCCCGCCCTGCGCACTAACGAGCAGCTGCCAGCCGTCAATGCCGATGTGGCTTTTGTCCTTGGCGACAGCATGGGTGAAATGTTTAGTTATTACGCTGCCTGTGACCTGGCGTTTATCGGCGGCAGTTTATTGCCGCTAGGCGGGCAGAATCTGATTGAAGCCTGCGCTATGGGCAAACCGGTGCTGATCGGCCCCTATACCTTTAACTTTGAACAGGCGACCGCACTCGCGATTAGCGCCGGCGCTGCACAGCGCGTACAGGGTACAACAGAGCTGACAGCAGCCATTCAAACCCTGTTTGCCGACGCCGAGAAACGCCAGCATATGGCTGTAGCCGCTTTGCATTTTAGTGAATTTAGCCGTGGCGCTACTTTGCGTACTTTGGTGCTCATAGCAGCGTTTATACATGAATAGCGCTGCGCATTTCTGCTACTAGTTGCTATCCATAAAAATCTGCTGCTAACTGTTAGCGTATCAACTTACTTAAAGTCTTAAACACATCGCCTTCAGCCCGGCCTAGCCATTCAAACACGATGGACTCGGTATTACTGATGATGCAGCCCGCAGCACGCATTCTGGCAATGGCATTGGCTTTATGCTCTGGGTTCCGTGAAATAATCGCGTCTTCAACCACAAACACCTGTTTACCCGCGCGCACTAGATCAAGTGCGGTTTGCAATACACAGATATGCGCTTCCATGCCGGCAAGGATAATTTGCGGATGGTCGCGCGTTAGCTGGCGGCTGCATTTGATTTCAGACAGTGCCGAAAACGTGATTTTATCCACCGCTTTAATCTGCGGCAGCAGCGCTAATAACTCAGGCACAGTATGCCCCAAGCCTGCCGGATATTGCTCGGTCAGCACTACCGGCACTTCAAACAGCGTAGTCGCCGTTGCCAGAATAGTGCAATTTTTAATCACCGCCTGCATTGCCGCAGCAGCCATCGCCGTCGCTAAACGCGTTTGTAAATCGACCAGAATTAACTGACTTAAACCCGCGCGTGCCGTTAACTGTTGAATACTATTGGACATAATTAAGCTCTAGTTGTTGATTGATATCGGCCAGGTCGACTTCAGCGACCATGCCCGTTGCGGATTTAAGGCGAATAATATTGAGCAGATAATTGGTGCGCGACTGCAATAAATCACGTTTTGCACTAAAAAACTGCTGCTGCGCGTTTAGTACATCAACGCTGGTGCGCACACCGACTTCATAACCAAGTTTGGTCGAATCAACCTGACTTTGACTGCTGATCAAGGCCTGTTCATAAGCTTTAACCTGAGCGATGCTGGTATTCAAGTTCAAATAGGCGCGCTGCGTGTCTAATTCGGCCTTACGCCGTGCCAGCTCAAGCTCGTCCTGCGCTTTTTGCTGATTAAACACCGCTTGCCGCACTTTAGAGCTGATCGCGCCGCCCTGATACAGCGGAATTTGTAACTGTAATCCGACCACTGCCGTTTTTAAATCGCTGCCAAAACCGTTAGCACTGCCATTGGCATAACTGTCGGTATAGCTCGCTACCGCATCCAGCGTTGGCATATGGCCGGCGCTTAAACGCGCCACCTCCTGCGTTGCAAAGCTGGCGATGTCCTGCTGTATTTGTATATTCAGGTTATTTTGCGCCGCGGCTGTCAGCCACTGTGTTATGTCCTGCTGCAAAGGCTGGGTTTTAATGTCGACTTTAATTGCTGCCAGTTGTTGCGGCATAGCGCCGGTAATGGCCTGCAAGCCACGCTGCGCTATTTGCTGCTCATTCACCGCCGCTATCTCTTGCGCCAGCACCAAGTCATAGCGCGCTTGCGCTTCATTGGTATCAGTAATGGTGGCGTTGCCTACTTCAAAATTAGCCTTGGCCTGGGCTAACTGGCTCAAAATTGCAGCTTTTTGCGCCACAATTAAATCAATTTTATCTTGCGCAATCAACACCTCAAAATAGGCTTGCGTAGCCCGTAGCATTAAATCTTGCTGACTCAGATGCAGTTGCTTATCGGCCTGACTGACCTGGATTCTGGCCTGATCCATTTGCACCAGATTCTGCTGACGAAATAAAGGCTGGCGTGCGTCTATGCCGTAATTGTAACCAGTGAAACTGGAGCGGCCATCTCTGAACGGAAACACCCCAGCCCCAATATAACGTACATCGGTCTGCGAGGCATTAGTACCGGCCGTAAAATTAACCGTGGGCCGATATAAGGCTTTGCCCTGTGCTATCAGCTCCTGCGCTGCCTGATTGGCATTTAACGCCGCCGATAAACTCGGATCATTAGCCACCGCCTGCTGATAAATATCCAGCAGCGACTGCCGCCGGTCATGGCTAATATTGCCGGCATCAGCGGCAACGGCAATACTAGAAAAAAACGCAACAGACACCACCGTCACGTCAGTCAGCAACCTAGCCAGCTTGTATATTTTTCGCATCAACATAGGCGCATTTTTATTAATAGAATGTTGAATGAGATGATTATTGCAGCAGAAGACTATTTATTTGCGCAGCATATTGGCATCAACAGCATCGGCCAATTTAAAACTCAAACTGACTGGCGGCAGGCGCATTTTCCAATAGCGGCAAACAGGTTTCAAATAACGTTTCCCGGCTAAACGCGTCCTTGCCCACGCGTCGTGTTAATGTTGCCTGCATAATCGGCATAGTGCCGATCACGGCAAACAGGCGGCCACCGACAGTCAGCATTTTTTCAGCCGCGGTCGGCGGCAACGCCAATGCACCGGTAAATACAATCACATCATATGGTGCGTCAGCAGCAAAGCCCTGAGCGGCATCGCCCACATATAAGGTCACATTATCAATCTGCTGGCGTTGTAAATGGGTTTTAGCAATGGCTGATAACTCCGGGTGAATTTCTAAGCTAGACACATGCGCGGCTAAACTTGCCAATAGCGCTGTTAAATAACCACTACCGGTGCCGATCTCGAGCACGCGGTCGGTTTTTTTAACGTTTAGCGCCTGCAGGATACGGCCTTCGAGTTTAGGTGACAGCATGGTTTGGCCATAGCCTATCGGCAATTCAACATCAGCAAAGGCAAGGCCGACTTGTGCCGCCGCAACAAAATTCTCACGCGGCACTGCGTCTAACAAGGCCAGCACCACCGGATCGAGCACTTCCCAGGTGCGAATCTGCTGCTCGATCATATTAAATCTGGCTTCTGTGGTATTAAAAACCTGGGCTGGTTGTGCTGCAATCGTTTGTGCGGTCGACATCATGTTAAAACTCATTAATTTTTGTATAGCTAATTATAGCGCAACTGCCTATCGCAGTTGCAAATCATGCTTGGTAATGCAAGCTTCAATTGTGCACGACTACTTGCTCGGCGGTTTTAGCTGACATTAAATGTTGTTTTAACTTTCTAAGACCTATGACCATTAATTATTGCAGTAGACTGGCAATTATATTACATTGTATACAACGTAGTTTTACGGAGAAAGCAATGGAAAGTTCAGTGCTAACGCTCAGAATAAATAAAGACACCAAAGATAAATTAGATAGGTTAGCTGCAGCCACACACCGCAGCAAATCATTTTTAGCTGCTGAAGCGATCAATCGCTATTTGGAAATTGAAGCTTGGCAAATTAGTGAAATTGAACAGGCATTGCTAGAGGCAGATGCTGGAGACTTTGCGAGCGATGCGCAACTAGCGCAATTGGCGTCGAAGTATGCAAGTTAGATGGCTTAAACGTGCGCTATACACTTTAGATGCTGAAGCTGCTTATATAGCACAACAAAATCCAATAGCCGCAAACAAGTGTGTGTCACATATTTTTAAGTCTGTAGAACAGCTCGCTGACCATCCAGGCAGCGGTCGAGCAGGTCGAGTCTTTGGCACAAGAGAGCTAGTCATTACGCATTACCCTTACATCGTACCTTACCGCATTAAAGATGATGCAGTTGAAGTGCTGCGCGTATTTCATACCTCGCGAAAATGGCCAACTCTGTTTTAATCCACAATTAAATTCTGCTACTGTTAGTGACGATTAAGACGTCTATTAGCAATCGAAATTCAATTACTGTAGCTACAAACTACTTCCAGTTAAGATTAAGTTTGCGTTTTGACGCCGCACAATCTCTCAAATAAAGATTGATTAGGCTTTGATATGGAATACCCACTTCATCCGAAACAGATTTAAAGTAGGTGACAGAGTCTTCGTCCAATCGAATCGTAATTGGTTTCTTAAGCTTTGCGGCATATGGGTTCTGTTTTGATTTTGAAAAATCGTATTCCTCGCGCATGATATTCACCTTTAATCGTAAGCTTTGGTTTCACTGGCAGTCGCTTTTCGTGCTGAAATAATTCGAATGACATTGCCGTCACTGCGATAGCAATGACAAACAACAATGACGCGAAGCGAGCTACTAAAACCCAACAAAATAAAGCGTTGTTCACTTTCTGAATGATCGGGATCATTGATTAACCGCGCCCGCTCATCAAAAAATACTGTGCGAGATTCTTCAAAAGTTACACCATGCTTTTGAATGTTGCTGGCGGCTTTCGATGTGTCCCATTCAAATTTAATTGAATTCATATGTACATTGTAAATATCATCATCACTATTAGCAAGTGAGTTAATGCAGCCTCACTTTATCAACCGCGCCACACTCGCCAGATTATCACGGCCATATGTTGCCTCCAATTGCAGCAGTATGCGTTTACGCTTGCTATTACATTTAAACGAAGCAGTGATCACTTTAATCCAATGGCGAAGTATTAACTGCGTTTCAAATTTCGATAGAAATTCTCATGGGATGAAACTGCTTGAAGGTATACAAGGCGAATTCCATCATCCAAAGTGTAACCGAGTAAGTACAGTTGGTTTTGGCTGCGGAATTTATACACAAATAAACTCGCCAAATCACCTTTTTTACGCTCACCAATGTCGGGGGTTTCTGCTACTGCAGCAACGGCAGCATCAACGTCCAAAACTACATTGGCATTAAGCTTTTTATATTGGCGACCAAATCGTTTCGTTTGCACTACAGCATAGGTCATCGCTTTAATTCTTATTCTTAAATCTTACTCGGAACAAAAGCTGTTGCCTGCTCTACAGGCTCAGCCATAGACATTAAGGCTTCGGCAATAAAATCAACGGGTAAATCAGGGTTATCTAAGGCAGTACGGCCGACTTTAGCCCAAAACTCAATTTGACCAGCAATGGTGCGATGCTCAGCTTTTGCCTGATCACGAGCGGATGCATATAAATCATCTTCAATACGAACTGGCATTCCCATCATAAGCTCCATGCAATTTACTACAAAAGTAGCAATATATTACTGCGCATCATTGAATGCTACAAGCGTCTTTTATTTTTAAAATAGTGCCTACATAGACTACGCATAGCAGAAAGCCGCGTGCCTCTGGGTTTGGGTCAGCGCAAAGTCACTGCGCCTCAGCCATGATAGTCTAATCAAATGGCTATCACGCGTCTTTGATGACCTGGCAATTGCTGACATATTGCTTATGCAACACTTGAAACCTTCATTGAAAGCTAGATGAATGCTAGGATTAAGGGTGTTGCCACGACACCGTAACTCATCATCCGCAGAAAAGTGTTGAATTACGCGATGATGACTAGCTTAAAACCAAGCGTGCCGCATTCACTTAAAGTAAACGCACTAGACTCGCCAATCTAACAGGCATAAAAAAACGGCATCCGAGGATGCCGTTTTTTATTTGTATTTCTAACTAAAGCAGGGAAAACCCTGCGTCAGACTAGAAGAACAAGATTGCGCCAAGTGAAGCTGTTTTTGACTTGCCTTCAACGTTAGTTTGTGAAGTAGCTTTAACATCTGAGTACTCAGCCACTAGGTTAACGTGTTTAGTCAGTGGGTGGTAAGCACCAACTGTCCACATTTCATTTTCTTTAACCAAGTTTGTAGCTGCATCTGCTGCATTAGCTGCATCTAACTTGCTGATACCCCAGCTTACGCCAAGTTTAGTAGCAACATTAGGGATAGTGTAAGTACCTTGTACATAACCACCGTTAGAGTCACGACGCGCGCCAGCAGCTGTGTAGCCGCTTACTAAAGTACCAGTAGTACCAACACCTTGGCCATCATAGTAGTAACCAGTTAAACCAAAACCAGCTAGGTTAACGTTAGCACCGATATCAAATGCGCTTGCACGTGCAAGATTTAATGTTGTGCTGCTAACATTTTGTGAAAAACCAGAAACCCAGACTTTACCTGAAACATCACCAGCCCATGCGTATGAAGCTTTACCTTCAAATGCTGGCTCGTCACCACCACGTAAAGTTGTAGTTAAACTAGGATCAGTAGAAAAAGGTTTAGTATTCCAACCTTGAGTTACACCGGCTGTGAAGCTAAAGCCATTCCAGTTTGGTGAGGTGTAGGCAATTTGTGATTTCCAGTCAGCGTAGATGTAACCAGTACCGATACGACCTAGTGTAGTTGTTCCAGTACCAAGAGCAGCAGCACCAGCACCAACACCTAATAATGTCATGTCGTTCAGAATAGCGTCAGAACCGAAAATACCTAAATCTTTACCTAGTTTCACAGAACCCCATGAAGCATCACCGATAGTCATGAATGCTTGACGATGCTCAGCTGCTGAACCACCAGTAAGTGCGCTAGATTGTGAAGCACCTGGGTTCATAGCGATAGTGAATGCAACGTCTAAATCATTTTGGCGTGTTTTACCAGAAAATGACAATACGTTAGGTAACAAACCAGTAGTAATGTTGCTAACTGTACCTGTACCGCCGCCTAAACCACCAGCTGGTGCTGTACCAGTTTGTTTAGTTGAAGTGTAGTAAGCGTTTACAACACCACCGATATCTAAAGTCCAATCACCAGCTGGAATTGTAATGCCAGCGTTTGCGCTTGAAGCGGCTGCTAATAAAGCTGCTGCTACTGCTAATTTAATTTGATTATTCATATAAAGCTCCTAAGTTTGTGTTTCTATTTTTATCACTAGATTGCTTCTGTGTAGTTGCTTATTGCTAAGCTAATTACCTAGAAGAGACAGTTCTCAAACTCTCTCGATAGCTATGTTGTACATAGGTGCACCAAGAAGATGGAGCTAGTATGCCGAAACGATTCCGCTGAAACAATCAATAATTTGTAATTTTGTCACAATTATTTAATTTTGTTGTAAATTTGCAACATAACTAGTGCGAACAGGCGTAGATGCTGGCTACAACTGGCTAGGGCTGGCACTTATGCGGCACTTAAACACCCTTGCCGCCGCTAGTAATTGCTAGTCATCCAGCCAAACTGCTGTTATGCACATGCTCAAGATTTGAAGACGTTGATAAATATGAATAAACAGATGGTGGCTAGAGAGATTCTTCCACCGTAAACAATTTTCTGTGCTCGCGGATGGCAAAGCGGTCGGTCATGCCGGCAATGTAGTCGGCGACTGCCCGCGCTTTATCTTGTTCGGCATAAAGTTGAAACTCATCTGGCAGCAAACCTGTATTTTCATAAAAAGCCGCGAATAATTCAGTCACTATGCGTGCTGCCTTGGCACTCATGCGGTTGACTTTATAATGGTGATACAAGTTTTTACGCAAAAACTGCTTCAGTTCGAGGTTCTGCGCAGCAATGCCGGCGCTAAAACCCAACAACTCGGGCAATTGGCGGACATGCGCCAGACTTTCGGGTTGATTTTGCGCGATATTATTGGCGCTATGCGTGCATAAATCGACCACCAGAGTGTTGATCATACGGCGCACGGTTTCGTGGATCAGTCTTCTGTGCTCCAGCGTTGGGTACTTGGCTTTGACTTGCGCGAGGTTACGTGCAAATAGCTCGACCTTGGCTAATTGATCGATACTGATTAAGCCGGAGCGCAGGCCATCATCAATATCATGATTGTTATAGGCGATTTCATCAGCGTAATTGGTCAGCTGCGCTTCGAGGCTGGGCTGGGTTTTATCTAAAAACCGCTGGCCGACGACGCCCAAAAGCTTGGCATTTTTGATGGCGCAGTGTTTAAGTATGCCTTCACGCACTTCAAAACTTAAATTCAAGCCATCAAACTCGGCATAGCGCAGTTCTAGCTTTTCGACTACGCGCAGCGATTGCAGATTATGCTCAAAACCGCCGAAATCACGCATACAGGCATTTAGCGCGTCCTGGCCGGCGTGACCGAACGGCGTATGCCCGAGGTCATGCGCGAGCGCGATAGCTTCAGTCAGGTCTTCATGCAAATATAGGGTACGGGCAATGCCGCGCGCGAGCTGCGCCACTTCCAGACTATGCGTTAAACGCGTGCGAAATAAATCCCCTTCATGATTCACGAATACCTGCGTTTTATATTCGAGACGGCGAAATGCGGTGGAGTGGATAATACGGTCGCGGTCACGCTGAAAAGCATTGCGCGTGCTAGAAGGCTCTTCATCAAAAGCGCGGCCCTGAGACTGTTGCGGATTGGCGGCGTAAGCGGCGAGTGGGTGCATGGCAGTCGATTTCCTAGGTACTTAATTGGATATGTACTTAATTGGATAGGTGCTTAATTAGATAGGTGCTTAATCGGGTTATTACTGAGCTGGTTCACGGCTTTTATTAGCCACGGCTATTAAATACAGCATTGCTGCAAGGTCTGCTGTAGTTTATCAGCAGCATAATCGCTGCTGATCACGGCCTGACCTATGCCCTGCTGCAGTACCAGCCGGATTTTTCCATTTTCTACCTTCTTGTCTAAACCCATTAAATCCAGATATTTTTCTACGCCCAGATTAGGCGCTTTAATCGGCAAGTTAGCCGCGTTAAAGATAGCTTTGATGCGCGCCACGGCTGCTGGCTCGAGCCAGCCCAGACGTTGCGACAAATCCGCAGCGAGCATCGTGCCGGCAGCGACAGCTTCGCCATGCAGCCAGACGCCATAACCCATGGCGTTTTCAATCGCATGGCCAAAGGTATGGCCTAAATTCAATAAGGCACGATCGCCTTGCTCACGCTCGTCCATAGCGACCAATTCAGCCTTATTTTGACAGGAGCGATAAATGGCATAGCTTAGCTCGTGTTGACTGAACGTCATCAACGCCGCCATGTTTTGTTCTAGCCATTCAAAAAACGCAGCATCGCGCATCAAACCATATTTAATAACTTCGGCCATACCGGCGGCAAACTCGCGTGGCGGCAAAGTCTGCAGCGTATCGATATCGGCCAGCACCAGCTGCGGCTGATAAAACGCGCCGATCATATTTTTACCGAGTGGATGATTGATGCCGGTTTTGCCGCCGACAGAAGAATCCACCTGCGACAGCAAAGTAGTAGGCATCTGGATAAACGGTACGCCGCGCAAATAAGTGGCGGCGGCATAGCCGGTGAGATCGCCAATGACACCACCGCCAAGCGCAATCAGCGTGGTGCTGCGCTCACAGCGGTTTTGCAGCAGCACATCGTAAATTGTGTTCAGCGTGGCTGAATTCTTATAAGCCTCGCCGTCTGGCAGGATGATCGGGATCACCGTCACTCCGGCCGCCTCTAGCGCCAGTGTGAGCTGCGGCAAATACAGTGGCGCAACCGTGGTATTAGTGACGACGGCAACGTGCTTACGTTTAAGGTGCGGCAAGATTAAACTTGCATCGGTAAGCAGATTGCGTCCAATGTGAATCGGATAAGTTCTGCTGGCTAATTCTACTTTAAGTGTTTGCATCTGTTTATTTGGCTTTATTGAGTTCTATGCTTGCGAGGGTTGTTCAGTATAGATTTAGTTTAGCTTGGTTAGAGTTTTAGTTCAGGGTTCGCATGGTTTTTGTCGGCGCTGGCTGTCGGCTGCTCTTGCACCATAGCCGCTTGTGGATTTTCTGCTGACAGCAACCGCTCAATATCATTGGTAATATCGGCCGCGGACTGCGCGCCGGTATCGACGATATAGTCAGCCAAGGTGGTATAAATCGGGTCGCGCACTTTATGCAATTGTTCGAGCTTTTGCCGCAGATTGCCGCCCTGTAATAGCGGACGGGTCTTGTCATTACGTGTACGTTGCCATAAGTCATGCACATTGGCACGCAAATAGATCACCTTGCCATTATTTTTGAGCAAGGTGCGGTTTTCCGGGTAAAGAATTGCGCCACCGCCAGTGGCCATCACCATATTCTCGAGCTGACATAACTCTTCTATCATCGCCGCTTCACGCTTACGAAAACCGGCTTCGCCTTCGAGTTCAAAGATAAGCGGTATCTTCACCCCGGTTTTGCGTTCAATTTCGTAGTCTGAATCGTAAAAAACCATGCCCAGCTGCTTTGCAATCAGACGGCCGATCGTGGTTTTACCTGCGCCCATTAGGCCTATAAAAAAGATATTGTCCAATTCACTTACCCTAATTTTTTTAATATATGTTCGCTTACAACTGACAGTCTACACAACAAAATGCCCACCAGCTGCGATGGGCATTTTATGACACTCCTTAATCTCTGTCAGACTTTGCAGCATTTAATCAAAATTTAAGCTTTCATGAAACGCTGTTGTTAACATCGGCTACGGCTATGCCTAACGCAAACCCAGACTGTCGTTCATGATTTTTGGTGTAATAAATATAAGCAACTCGGTTTTGTCACTCTGTTTAGTTTTTCTTTTAAATAAATTACCCATCACTGGCAAGTCGCCGAAGAATGGTACTTTTTCGACGTCATCACGTTCTGTTTGCTCGTAAATACCGCCAAGTACTGCAGTTTCGCCGTTGCCGACCAGCACCTGCGTCTGAATATTTTGCGTATCAATCGACGGCACTTGCGACAAACCAAACAGCTGGCCGACTCTGTCCTTTTTAACATCAATATCCATAATAATTTTATCATCAGGCGTAATTTGCGGGGTTACTTCTAAACTCAGCACCGCTGCTTTAAAGGCAACATTGGTTGCACCGCTGCTAGAGGCTTGCAAATACGGAATCTCGGTACCGGCAGCAATTTTAGCTTTGTGCTGATTGGCGGTGGTCACGCGTGGACTCGATACGACTTTACCGCGCTTATCGGTTTCCATGGCTGTTAGCTCCAAATTGAGCAACAAACCTGCGGGCAGATGAAACAGGCTATAGGCAAACGAGCCGAAGGCATTTTGTACCGGCAGGTTAGACATCAAATCCGGCAAGCCATCGGAGCTGGTCGTCACCGCGCCACCAGTCAATGCAGTTTGCACCGATCCATTATGCGGACCCTGGGTGAGCACTGCTGGCGTCGCAGTAGTGAGTGCCGTCGGCCTGCTACCTATAGTGCCGCTAATTGTACTAAATGCACTGCCGGGCGAGCCGGTTTGGGTGACGCCAAATCTTGCGCCTAGGGTTTTACTGTACTTATCGTCGGCAATCACCAAGCGCGACTCAATCATCACCTGGCGCACAGAAACGTCGGTTTTATTGATAATCGCCTGCACTTGCTCCAGATATTTTGGCGTATCAAGTACAAACACGGTATTGGTGCGCACATCAATGCCAACATTGCCGCGTTTAGATAAAATCTTTTGCTTGGGATCGCTGATGATACTTTTCAGATCTTCAGCCTTCATATAATTCAGCGTAAACATTTCGGTGCGCAGCGGCTCGATATCTTCGATCTGCTGCGAGGCTTCTAACACTTGTTTTTCTTTGGCCGCGACTTCATCGGCCGGTGCCACTAAAATAACATTACCGGTTTTACGCATGCTCAAACCTTTGCTTTGCGTAATAATATCCATCGCCTGATCCCAGGGCACATCTTTCAAGCGCAAGGTCAAGTTACCGGTTACGGTGTCACTGGTAATAATGTTGAGTCCGGTAAAGTCAGCAATGACCTGCAGCACTGAGCGCACTTCAATATTTTGGAAGTTTAATGAAAGCTTTTCGCCGCCATAGCCCGGCTTCGAACCACGGACTAGTTTGTTCGGATCTTCAACCACTGGGCGTACATCAATAATGAATTTTTTATCAGCCTGATAGGCCGACTGCTCCCAGTTACCCTTAGGCTCGATGACCATGCGGCCATTTTTACCCTGCTTCATGGTATCGACATAGATGACCGGGGTATTGAAATTGGTGACATTTAGCCGGCGCTGCAGGTTAGCCGGTACATCGGTATTAATGAAATCAACAATGATGGTTTTGCCTTTTTGTTTGATATTGATGCCCGCAGCAGCATCTGACAGATCAACAATAATGCGGCCTTCGCCATTGCGGCCGCGTGCAAAATCAACATTTTTGATCGAGAACTGCTGCGACCCCAGGCTAGGCTCGGCAAATTTAGTCTCTACCCCTAAATTAGCTTGATCTTCATTGGACTGCAGCACGATGGTGACTTCATTGCCGCTTATCGTGGTGTTGTAGGCCACGTTTTTAGATAAATTGAGCACTAAGCGGGTGCGCTCTTTTGCCTGCGCCAAGGTTATGCTTTTTAATACGCCCTGATCCGCAGCTATATTGTTTTTACTCAGTCCATTGCCAACCTTGGGGAAATCCAGCGCGATACGTGCCGGGTTGCTGATGGAGAAGCCCGCAGGCGGATTGGCAAGTGCTTGTGTCGTTTTCACGCGGATCGAAACTCGGCCACCCGGCAAAGCAGAAAAATCGACGCTTTCAATTTTGTTAGCCAGTGTTGACTGATCTTCAGCATAAGACCAGCCCGATAATATTGTCAGTGCCAGTAACATGGAGGCGAGTAAAAATTTGGACATGCTCGTATGATTTTTCATAACTTCACCTTATGCTTCTTTTTGGTATGCTTCTTCTTGGTTTCTTCGATATTTCTTGCTGTTAACGCTGATCATTTGTTCACTAATAGCTATTTTTAATTACGCCTGCCGTCAGCCATTATTCCTGCAGCGTCAAACTCGAAATGCGTTCAATCCAGTCGCCGGAAAGGTCATCTTCGATGATCTCTTTCAATACCACTTCGCTATCGGTAATTTGAGTGACTAGTCCAAAATTCTGACCGACATAATTGCCGATCTTAACTTGCTGCACAGCGTTATCCGGCGTTTTAAGCAAAGCATAGGTCAGTCTAGTTTTGGATAGCATGCCCACATACTTCAGGCTTTCCAGCGGGTAGGCTTCCATCGGCTCTTTAGCACGATTCAAATTGGGCTGGTGTACACCGATCTTATTGGGTGCCTTGCGTGACCGAAACGGATCACTCAGCGTACCGTCAGCATTATATTGCAACGCAAGATAAGGTTTGGCTTCGGGCAGAGGCTTGATTTTAGGTTGCAGGTCATTCGCCGCATTTTGCATAAATTTATCCAGATCATCAGCGTCATCATTACTGCAGCCAACAAGGGATAGACCCATCAGCAGCATAGATAGAATTATCCACAATCGACTTTGCGTAGCTTTTGATTTAGCGCATGGTTTCACTTGATTGGTCAACCTTTCCCGGCAGATTTATCTTTGGCGGCTTTATCCGCTTTTCTTTTAGCGGCAAGTTCATCCGCATCGAGGTAGCGATAGGTTTTAGCAATGGCTTCCATTACCAGCACAGCGTCTGCAGCGCTGGCTTTAATGTCTTTATTCGGCTCTTTATTCAGCGTGGTCACAGCAATGTCATTCAAAGTCACGATGCGCGATAACCTGGAGATGTCGGTCGCAAATGCACCTAAGTTATGATAAGTGCCGAGCACTTTGATCGAAATTGGCATTTCTGCATAAAACTCGGCCTGCGTTTCCTGGGCAGGCTTAAATAGCTCAAATTCCAAGTCACGGCTAAGGCCGGCCTGGTTAATGTCGGTTAATAAACCATCCATTTGTGATTTATCCGGCAGTTGTTTTAGCAGCGCACCAAAGGTCTTTTCAATATCGATCATTTGCTGCTTGTAGCCCGCCAAGTTGATGGCTTGCGTTTTCTTATCAATAAACACTTGCCGCAGTTCCAGCTCTTTTGCCTTGGCGCTATCTAGCGATTCTAATGCCGGACTCCATAAAAAATAGTAGCCGAGCAGAAAAACCAGTAAGAATAGTGCCGTCAGCAGCACCGCTTTAACTGCTGCCGGCAAACTACCGGCGTTCTTAATATCGATATTATTAAAATCCTCTAACAACATGATTAATTCACTCCTTGCGCACTGGTTTTAGGAGCAGCATTAAGCGCAGTTTTAGGTTCTAGTTTCGGTGGCTGCAGACTGGCTTTTAAAGTGAATGCATTTTGCTTGAGGTTATTGATCGTGATTGCCTTAATTTCAACCAAATCAGGCGATTGCAGCCAGCTTGAATTAGAAAGACTGCGCACCAAAGTCGCGACGCGGGCGTTAGTGTCGGCAATGCCTTCGATCGTAATCACATTAGCCTGCTGTTTAATGCTTTTCAGGTACATGCCTTCAGGCAGAATCCGGCTAAGTTCATCAAACACAACCACCGCCTGACTGCGGTTAATTTGCAGATTTTCTACTACCTGCTTGCGCTCGAGCATGGTGCTAATCTGATCTTTTAAATCTTTAATGTCGGCGATTTCTTTATCCAGTTGCACGATGGCGGTGTCGAGGCGGGCATTGCGCTCGGCTTGGGCATCAACGCGACTATTGATATAAGTCCAACCCAGAAAAATAATGGCGGCAGCGGCAATGGCAAAAAAAGCTGCCATCAGGCCGAATTCGCGCTGGCGCAGCTCACGCCGGATTTGACGATGTGGTAATAAGTTGACGCGGATCATAAGGCAACTCCACGCATGGCGAGGCCACAGGCAATCAGCAGTGCCGGCGCATCTGTTTCTGCCTGCTGCGGCTTGAGTCTAGGACTGATGGCCATTGCATGAAATGGATTGGCAATCATGGTATTGACCTGGGTACGCTCTTGTACCGCCAGATTAATTGCCGGTATTGCCGCGCAACCTCCGGCCAAGACGATGTGGTCGACGCGGTTGTATTGGGTGGAACTGGTAAAAAACTGCAGTGCACGTGCGACTTCCATCGCCAGTAACTGCACAAATGGCTGCAAGACTTCACTGTCGTAGCTGTCAGGCAAGCCGCCTTTTCGCTTTGCGACTTCAGCCTCTTCTAGCGACAAGCCAAAACGGCGCTGTATTTCCTGGGTAAGCTGTCCACCGCCAAAAGTTTGCTCACGCGTATAGATAGACTGATTGTCATGCAATACATTGATATGCATCATCGATGCGCCTATATCAATAATCATCACGGTTTGTTCACGACCAGAATTAGGCAACTGGTTTGCCACCAGCGTATAAGCCGCTTCAGTGGCGTAAGTTTCCACATCCATCACGCTCACTTTGAGACCCGCACTTTCAGCGGCGGCGACACGATCCTCAATTTTTTCTTTGCGTGAGGCGGCGATCAACACTTCAACTTCATCTTTATTATTCGGCGCCGGGCCCAGCACCTGAAAATCAATATTCACCTCGTCGAGTGAGAACGGTATGTACTGATTGGCCTCGGCCTCCACTTGCGCTTCCATGTCTTCTTCACGCAGATTTGCCGCCATCAGCACTTTTTTACTAATCACGGCTGCCGCCGGTAAAGCAAGTGCAGCGTGCTTTTCACGCGAGCCCAGCATTTTCCACGCCTGCTTGATTGCATCAGCCACTTTATCAAGATCATTGACATTGCCATCGGTCATCGCATCTTTAGGCAATGGGGTGATAGCATAACCCTCGAGCTTATAGCCCCCTTGAGCATCATCAGCAAGTGATACCATTTTTACTGCCGAAGAGCTAATGTCTATTCCGATCAAGGGCGGGGTCGACGCTTTAAAAAAGTTGAATTTCAATTTGAAATTCCCTTTCTGGGTTCGTTAGTTACGAATTATTCTTATAATTTACTTTAAATCCTAGCAACAAGTTCAATTTCTGTAAAGTTTTTTTTATTTACGACTAATTTAAGTGCTTTATTTTCGCGTTTTCTCTCTGCCGCTGGCTGAGCAATTTATAATGACGCAACCTTCTTTTATCTAATGAAACCCTATATCTATGAGTCCGAACAAATGGTGGCACTACCTATTACTGACGCTAGTAGTAGGCGCATTATCAGTCGCGGCACTGATAGGTATTGCCGCCGCTTTAATTTACCCCGCGTTACCGTCACTCGACGTACTTACCGACTACCGGCCGAAGCTGCCGTTACGCGTGTACTCCGAAGACGGCTATCTGATCAGTGAGTTTGGCGAAGAACGCCGCGCTTACATTAAAATTGACCAAGTACCACAAGCCATGCAAGACGCGGTCATTGCCATCGAAGACCGTCGCTTTTACCAGCATCATGGTGTTGATTTCAAAGGCATTCTGCGTGCCATCGTCACCAATGTCTCCGGCGGCTCCAAAGAAGGCGCCAGCACCATCACCATGCAAGTCGCGCGTAACTTCTTTTTAACCAGCGAGCGCAACTACAAACGTAAAATCAATGAAGCCTTACTGGCGCTTAAAATCGAGCACAGTCTAAGCAAAGATAAAATACTCGAACTCTATATCAACCAGATCTATCTCGGTCAGCGTGCTTACGGTTTTGCCGCCGCCGCTCAAGTCTATTACGGCAAACCGCTCAATAAACTTAACCTTGCCGAAACCGCATTGCTCGCCGGTCTGCCTAAAGCGCCGTCAGCCTACAATCCGTTTGTGAATCCAAAACGCGCGATCAGCCGGCAAAAAGACGTGCTCTATGCCATGTATCGTTATGACTTCATTTCTGAAAGCACCTACGATAAAGCCCTTAAACAGCCGCTACGCTTTAAAGCCTCGCAACAATCACGCGATCTGGCGGCCGACTTTGTCGCCGAAATCGTGCGTGAGCATTTATATGCGAAATATCAGGACGATATCTACAGCAGCGGCCTCAAGGTTTACACCACCATCCGTAAAGCCAATCAGGAAGCCGCCAATGCCGCGGTGCGCGCCGGCGTCTTTGACTACGATCTGCGTCACGGCTATCGCGGACCAGAGCAGCAGCTTGATATTGCCGCACTCAGTAGCGCTGAGCGCCAGCTCGCGATTGATAATGCCCTAGATGACATCGAAGAATCTAACGGCTTTAAACCGGCAGTCATTAGCAGTGTTAGCCCTAAACTAGTGCAGCTGCAGCTTAAAAATGGTGATGTCATTGATATTGCCGGTAAAGGCTTAGCCTTTGTTGATAAAACCCTGAATGAAAAAGACCCGGCCAAACGCCTGCTCAAAATAGGCGCGGTGGTGCGTGTCGTTAAAGACAATAGCGGCTGGCGTTTAGTACAACTGCCACAGGTCGAAGCCGCCTTGATCGGGCTTGATCCGGACAATGGCGCCATTCGCGCTCTGGTGGGCGGTTTTGATTTTAACCGCAATAAATTCAACCATGCCACTCAGGCCTGGCGCCAGCCTGGCTCTAGCTTTAAGCCGTTTATTTACTCCGCCGCCCTGGAAAAAGGTTATAGCGCAGCGTCTATCGTTGAAGACGAGCCATTGAACCTGTCTGCGTCTGAAACCGGCAGCAAAGCCTGGTCGCCGCAAAACTTTGAAAACACCTTTGCCGGCCCGATACGCCTGCGCTACGCGCTGGCGCACTCGGTGAACCTGGTGGCGATCCGCGTGCTGCAAGCCATCGGTGTTAACTATGCGCAAGATTACATTACGCGTTTTGGCTTTGCAGCCAAAGACCATCCGGCGTATTTAACCATGGCGCTCGGTGCCGGCTCGACCACGCCGATGACAATGGCAACCGCCTATGCTGTATTTGCCAATGGCGGCTACCGCATAGAACCGCAGCTGATTGCGAAGATTGTCGATCAGCATGGCAAGGTGATTTTAAAT